>WNFU01005865.1_pt1 | contig 15090 bp, 14 predicted proteins | sample 5400121 | NCBI WGS metagenome assembly WNFU01 (sample SAMN13153360, study PRJNA577476) | soil metagenome | isolation source: 100 cm soil or saprolite under grassland replicate 1 | place: USA:California | collected 2016-06-15
CGCGCCGAACCCCGACTCGATCGCCCGTCGTCTCTTCGACGACGCCACGATCGAGGCGCACCTCGACCACCTCGCCGGGAGTCAGGCAGACGACGGAGGCTGGACGTTCAACTGGCTCGCTTGGTCGCCCGTCGCCGCGAGCGAGTGGCGCGGGTCGCTCACCGTGGACGCTCTCCGCACCCTCCGTGCCAACGGTCGTCTCTGAAGCGTTCGGCGCGCGGCCCGCTGGGGCGGAGCTCAGCCGGCTGTTTCGGCAGACTCGGGCATCAGCCCGAGCTGCGTCAGGAGCGCGTGGGGTGCACAAACTCAGTGGCGTGCAGAATCCGTTCGATTTGCAGGGAGATCGAATAAGTGCACCCCACGCGGCTTTGAGGCGGCCGATGGTCAGGTTGAGGTCGAGGAGCTGCAGAAGCTCGTTCAAGACGGTCTCGAGAAGGGCTTCCTCAACTACGACGAGATCGCGTCCGGCCTGGACGACGTCGAGCTCACGAAAGACCAGGTCGAGGACTTCTACACCTACTTGATCGACCACGGCGTGGAGCTCGTGGAAGGGGAGACCCACAAGCACCCGCCGCACGAGCAACCGCAGCCCGAAGAGGACACGAAGACGCCGAAGCTCGACCTCACCGTCGAGCCTTCTCTCGACTCGCTGCGGCTCTACCTGCGCGAGATCGGCAAGGTGCCGCTGCTGACCGCCGACCAGGAGGTCTACCTGGCGAAGCGGATCGAGCGCGGCGACATGTCCGCGAAGACGCAGATGATCGAGGCGAACCTCCGGCTGGTCGTCTCGATCGCGAAGTCGTACCTCGGCCGCGGCCTCTCGTTCCTCGACCTGATCCAGGAAGGGTCGCTCGGCCTCATCCGTGCCGTGGAGAAGTTCGACTACCGCAAGGGCTACAAGTTCTCCACCTATGCAACGTGGTGGATCCGGCAGGCCGTGACCCGTGCGATCGCGGACAAGGCCCGCACGATCCGGATCCCCGTGCACATGGTCGAGAAGCTGAACAAGGTCGTCCACAGCGAGCGGCGACTGGTGCAGCAACTCGCGCGGGAACCAGACGCGGAGGAGATCGCGGCGGAGCTGGAGATCTCAGCGGAGGAGGTGCGCGAGCTCCAGCGGATGGCGGGCGTCCCGGCCTCACTGGAGCGGCCGGTCGGCGAGGAGGGGGAGGCAAGGCTGGGCGACTTCGTCTAGGACGAGTCGGCCGAGTCGCCGCTCGAGCTGGCGGCGCTGGCGGTGCGCCGTCGCGCGCTGAGGCAGCTGCTCGAGTCGTTACCCGAGCGCGAGCGGCAGGTGATCGAGCTCAGGTACGGATTGGACGGTACACAGCCCCATACGCTTGAACAGGTCGGCCGCACGTTCGGCGTCACCCGCGAACGGATCCGCCAAATCGAGAACAGCACGCTGAAGAAGCTCAAGACCCTGCCCGAGGCGCACGCGTTGCGGGAGGGCAGCTGATGCGCTCCCCACTTGAACGGCTCGACACCGACACCCTGTCCGGGCTCCTGCAGATGTACGAGACCGCGCTCGGAGAACTGGAGGCGACCGGCGATCGGCATGTCGCCGGGCTGATCGTCCGGTTTGAACGGCACCGTGCCGAGACGGTGGCAGCGCTCGCCGCGCACCCTGGCGCATCGCTCGACCACCGGAGCCCCGCGGCGCTTTCGCGCCTAGGCCGTCCGCTCAGAGGTTGAATCTCGCCGCGCCTTTGTCGCGTTTGCTGCGGGCTCGCTCCGGGTTACCTTGGTCGATGCGTTTTCGCAGCGGGCCGGCTGCTGTTCGTCTCCGCGAGCCGGTTCGCGTGCGCGGTTGGGCCGGAGGTCGTGCTCACCTGTGGCGCGCGAGCGAGCGTCGTCGCTCTCCCCTGTCAGCCCGGTTACAGGAGGATGCGGGACGCCGTCTCGAGCGGGCAGCCCAGCGCGACGAGCCTGCGAGCCTGCGCTAGCTCGACGCGCGGTCGTCCGCCATGATCGCGGCGCGCGCGAGGTCGAAGCCAAGACTGACGAACTGGTCGAGGCGCAGACACGGGTTCGTTGCACCTCGGCGGACTGGTCGGGCTCGGCCGGCGCCTGGATCTGGGCGGTCTCATCCACGTCAGCCCTAGGATCGACCCAGCCGACTCGGCCTGCCATGGGCCATCCGGCTCATCTTGCGACTCGGGCAGTCCTACCCGACTCGCCGTTGCCGGCCGCCACCCGCACCTTTGCGAACCGGCTGGCGCGCTGAGCGGAGCTGGAGGCGGCCGCGACTCGAGCCCGCGTCCCGCCGCGGCCCCGTTCACCGATGGCTCAGCCACGAATCCCGCCGGGGGTGAGGTGGAGCAGAATCGCGCCTTCGCAGCCGACGGGCTACTCGAGCAGCTCGGCGGGAACACCTTCCGTCCGGCCCAAAACCGCAAGTAGCCGGCAACGAGCGCGCGCTCGTCGTCGCGGTCGGATAAGAGGGCCTCAGCAGGTAGACGTCGAGCGTTCCATCCTCGTTCCCAACTGCGAGCGCATCGAGGCGTCGAACGTACGACCGCAGATCGGAGGCGCGGCTGGGTGTCGGGCACGCAAATCCATCCGTCATGCCGCTCGGGCGTATTCGTGGATCAGCGCCGAGTCGGTCGCGTCGGTGGAGCTGCTCTGGTGGGTTCGAACCGACGAGTCACAGGCGGAGCCCTGGGATCGGTGGTGTCAGCATGTTCTCCGCGTCTACGTCTGCCACTTCAACCAGCAGCGGCCCACAGCGGGGTCTCCAGCTCCGACCGCCAGATAGTCGCGGCGGACTCGATCCTCCACCCGCGGCCCACGACTCGCACGCCTCAAGTCCGGCGGCGCGACCTTCTCGGCGGGCTACTCCATGAGGACGAACTCGCAGCGTGATCGCGTTTGTGCACCCCAGGGGTCCCTTCTCCGTGCGAGTTCTATGCGCTGCTCAAAGGTGAAGTTGCGGCCTGACCGTTACTTAATCGGCCGCCAGGCGGAGAAGGGCATCCGTGACGGCTACGGGGGCGACAACTGTGTGGAGGTGCTGTGCTCCGCTGATTTCGTTCACGCGCCACCCTCGAGCGCGCGCTTCGGCTGCGGCCTCTCTGTAGGCGTCGGAGAAGAGAAGGTAGCCGGACGGGACGCGTTCCCAATCGGCCGGGCTCGGGACGGTTTGCTCGACGAGGTAGGAAAGAGGGAGGGAAGGCAGCTCGCGGACAATCGCGGCGCGCGTAACCTCATCGGGAACGAGCTCGCTCATTGCGTCTTCACCCCACCAGCTCGACCATGGAGGCAACTTGCCGTCGACCGCGAGCGAACCGAGTTGCTCGACGAACTGTGGTGGCACGAACGGAGTCTTACCCGTCGTCGCAGGTAGGCCGGAGTCGACGAAGATGAAGCTGGAAACGTCGGGAGCAACTGCGCTGGCGATCGCCGGCAGGAGCAGGCCTCCGCCGCTGTGACCGACGAGGACTATCGGGCTCGACACCATCCTCGTGGCGGCGCGAACGATCTCCACGCACTGCTCCCCACTGGGGTGGCGGCGCATCGGCCGCGGCGAGCAGCGACGGGACAACCGCCTGCATTCCGCGCCGCTCTAGCTCCTGCGCAACGAACGTCCATGTGCGTGGCCCCACGAGTGGGCTGTGTACGAGGACAAACACCATGAATGAACGCTATCGGTGCGGCGGCCGACTCATTGTGAAACGAGCTCTTCGCCGGAGGCCTAGAACGCACCCGATGCGCGCTCCGAGATGAACAATCCGCAGAGTCATCCGTTGCCTGTTGTCGCCGTTGCCGACATCGCCGAGCCTGTGCTTATCGCTCTTCGCGTATGCTCCATGCGCATTTCGACCAACCCGCGGAGGTCCTTAGATGGCACGCGCGCGCAAGCAGTCGACAAGTCAGGAAGCATTCAAATGCCCAGAGTGCGGACGCACATTCTCGCGTGCGGCTGCGCTGGGTGCCCATCGCCGCCAAGCACACGGAGTGGCTGGTACTTCCAACCGGTCTCGCTCTACCGGTCGACGATCGCCACAGACCGCCGCCGTGTCGAGCGTAACTGCCTCCAGCGCGGCGGGCAGCGCCTCCTCGCGTCGTCGTCGGTCACGCAGATCAAACGCGAGTGCCGCCGCGTCAACTGATGGCCGCGGCCGGGGCCGCAGCCGCACGACCGCCGACCGAGACGCCCTGTTGCAGACGCTCTTCCCAAACGGCATCCCGCCTAAGGAGGAGGTCATCCGCGCCGTCAATAGCTGGCTCGACGAAGCAGAGCGCCTCGGGCGGATGACGTAGCGCCGGCGGCGCGGGCTCGGCTTCAGCGTCCGAGACCGCACGACCCCTTGTAGCCAGGGCAGCGGGCGCGCCCGCTTCGGTTCGGCGGCGGCGTGCGGTGCACAAACTCAGACGCGTACCGAATCCGCTCGATTTGCAGGAAGTTCGAATAAATGCAGCCCACGAGCGGGCGCCTCGAGGTAGGCAGATCAGACAGTCTGCTTGACAGGGACGCTGCCGAGTGAGATCGTCATTCGGTCGAAGCCCGAGGACCGAAAGGTCAGCGGGCTTCGGCGTTTTGGGCCCCAACGAGGGAGCGGCCGTGGTCACGTGCCGCAGACCGCGACCGCGACGGTCGAGTGCCTGGTATCTGTCACGCGCAGGACGGGCGGATGGCTCGAAATCTTCCTTGGCTCAGCGAACGAGCCACTCCCAGTCTCAACGCGGAGTCTCGAAACTCGTGGTCCCTGCGTCGGCTGAGAGGCTAGACGCTCGTGGGTGAGCGGCGTAGAGTGCGCGGGTCGACAACTATGAGGGACTCGCGACGGTCTTAGGTAAGTGCCTGGAGGCGTTCGCGGGGCTTGCGGCTCTCTTCAAAGGAATGGTGAGGATGTCCGAGCCCAGACCGTCGGAGCGAGCGGAACGACTTACCGAGTTGGATGGTGGTTCCTGTGCGGGTGTTCGACGTGGCGGAGGCGAGCCGCTCGCCGATCGACCCTGAGCAAAGGAGTCTCCAATGCCACCACCCGTTCCTGTAACGATCGCCAGCGGCTTTGCCGATCTGCTCGGTAGTTCCTATCGAGTCAGTAGCGACCAGCTTTACGTTGCCGACGCCGGTGCGGGCACGATCAGCGCCGTGAACGCTCATACTCATGTCAAGACCGTTCTTGGCAGCGGCTACAGCGCTCCCTCGGATGTTGCGCTCGGCGTCGACGGCCTCCATGCCTATGTCGGGGAGAGGCCCGGCACACTGCTCCGTCTCAGTTTGACCAACATGAACCGCGCCGCCGCGACGGTGGTGGCTACTGGGCTGAACGGCATCGACCAAGTTGCCTTGGATGAGGCGCATGGCTTCGCGTACGTGGCGGAGTTCACCGGCGGCCACATACGGCGGATTAATCTGAGTAGCGGCGCCAAAACGGTTGCGGCAACGATCGCCAATCCCCGCGGCGCGCTGGTGACCGGTGACGGCCGTTTCCTTTATGTGAGCAGCGATGCGGGCACGATCACCCGCTTCGACCTTGTGCTGCACACGCATCTCGTGGTTGCGAGCGGCTTGAACGGGCCTCGCCATCTGACATGGGCGGACGCCGGCGAGAGCATCATCCTCTTTCCGCAACCGAACCCCAGCGGGACCGTGCTCAAGGCCGACCTCACCACGACACCGGCGACGGTTACGGCGATCGTCGGCCCCACGTCACCCGCGCCGTACAGCGTCGCCGTCCTCTCGTCCAATCAACTCCTGATCGCGAGCGCGACCGTGGTCGGCGAGGTCGATCTGACCGCTTCCGTGTATTCGGCGGCCGGCCCCATTTTCCTCGGCATCGGTTTCGTGCCCGCAGATGCCACGCATCTTCCGAACGGCTATGCCGATACGACCGTAGACCCGACCTATTTCTTCCAGGTCAAGGATTGCCCATTCGGAGGCACCCTGCCGCTGATGATCAACTGGGAGCACGCGCGGAGCTTGGGAGCCAATTTCTACCAGGTGTTCATCGAGGGACCGGTAGGGCCGCCGGAGCAGGTGAAGCAGGCATTCGGCGACTATCTCTGGAGCGTCCCTCTCGATGCGTTCGAGCTGAGAACCACGTCGCCGTCGACCCCCGACGGCTACTACCTGCTGCGCTCCCCAGGCGAGATCTGGCTCAACTACTGGCTGGGACTGCTGCTGGATACCAGCGGCAGGCCGAACGGACTCAACAAGATCAGCATCAAACTGTTTTCCGCTGAAGACCCAGCCTCGGAGATCGGCAGCGCCGCCGATCCGGGCCGCTTCGCCAGCGTGATGATCGACAACACGGTGCCGGTGGTCAACCTTCAGCAGATCTTGCACCAACCAGGCAACGTGCCCGTCGATGCTTGCGCGATCGTCAGCACGGGTGCGCCGACCTTCACGTTCCGAGTGACGGCCTCGGCTCCCCAGTCCCATCTGCTCGGATGGAGCCTGATCGCCTACTGGGGAGACAACAAGTCCGTGACCGTGTCGGCGGACAACTACAACAACCACATCTCGCCGACGCGTCTATGGGCCGGCGTCACGGGTGCCATCGTCCCGCCTCCAGGCCCAAGCCCGACCCCATGGAATGCGACGGTGGCCGGCGACCCGACCTCCGTCCACTGTGCCCACTCGTTTTTCCTGTATGCCTGGGACCGGGTCATCAACGGCTGGGGATACATACACGGCGTCGCCAGCTATCAAAAGTCCCTCACGTTGCTGTTTTAGCGAGTTGCCCCGAGCGACCCCAACGTGAAGCTGTGGGGTGCCAAAATTCGGTGCGCACTGCGAGAAATCCCCGATTTGCAGGTAGGACGCCAATTTTGGCACCCCACAGGCGTGCTGACGTCGTACAAGAACGCACCAACGCGCACCGGAACCAGCCGTTGGTGCGGAACGGACCGGAGCACTTGGTCGCCGCAGAGCGTTGGCTTCACGTAGCGGGGACAACTTGGCGCTGACCGCTCTGAGAGAAGAAGCTTGCCCCCGCTCGGCCGGGACTCGGCCTTGACTTTGGGAAGCATTGGCGAGAACCTAGTCGCCGCTACGAGGCGAGCGGAGCGCGAGGGAGCCTAGTCGGGTGCAGATTGCATCGTTCAACGTTGAGAACCTGTTCGACCGGGCGAAGGCATTCAGCCTTGAGGACGAGGCGGCTGCGCGGGTCGTGCTCGAGCAGTACACGCGCATCAACGAGCTCTTCGACGCGCCGGCCTACACCCAGGCAGACAAGGCTGAGATGGTTGAGCTCCTCGCGAAGCTCGGACTCGCCCAGCGTGACGACGGGGGAGACTTCGCGCTCTTGCGTCAGAACCGCGGCCGTCTACTGCGGCGTCCGCTCCAGGGAAACACCGAGATCATTGCCAACGGCAGGGCGGATTGGATCGGCTGGGTTGAGCTGAACACCGAATCGGTGAATGAACTGGCGATGCAGCATACGGCGATGGTCGTCCGGGATGTCGCTGCCGATGTGCAAGCCGTCGTCGAAGCCGACAATCGCGTGGCATTGAAGCGATTCTCAGGGGTCGCACTCGAAGCTGTCGGCGGTTCCCCTTACAACCACGTGATGCTGATCGACGGCAACGACGATCGCGGGATCGATGTCGCCCTAATGACGCGGACTGGCCATGAGATCGTCGCGATCGCCTCGCACGTCGACGACACGGACGCGAAAGGCGAAATCTTTAGCCGTGACTGCCCCGAGTACACGATCGCGACACCGGCCGGGGAGCGGATCGTCCTACTCGTGAACCACCTCAAGAGCAAGGGATTCGGAAGACAGAGCAGCTCGAACAACAAGCGTGAGCGGCAGGCACGGCGGGTGGCGCAGATCTATCGCCGCCTCAGCGCAGAGGGTCAAACGAACGTGATCGTACTCGGCGACCTGAACGACACGCCCGGCTCAGCACCACTGGCTCCGCTGCTCGCGAAGACCGACCTGCGGGACATCACGACGCACCCAAAGTTCACGAGCGACGGCAGACCGGGCACCTTCGGCAACGGCGCCGCCAGCAACAAGATCGACTACATCCTCCTGTCGCCACCGCTCTTCCAACGCGTGAACGGAGGTGGAATCTTTCGCAAAGGCGTCTGGGGTGGCAAAAACGGGACGCTCTTCCCGCACTACCCGACCATCACGCGGGCGGTCGAGGCCGCGAGCGACCACGCCGCGGTCTACGCCGACATCACCTGACGCCTGCGAGTCCGGACGGCGCGGCGGGTGCGTCTCCACCTGACGCTTGCGTGAGGATGCCGTTTAGCGTCCGCCCGCTCCGATCCAGTGCGCCCGCCCCGAGTCTGTGATTCCGTCGCAGAACGCGAACGCCGCGCCATTTTGCAACGGCTCGTAGCCGTCGCCGACGACGCCGAGCACGGCGCGCGTGTCGCTGCGGACGTTCGCTACCTGGCGCGGCACCGGCACGCGGAGCGACTCGTAGTCGCGCTCGACGACCGCCTCCAACGGGTGCTGCTCGACCCGCCAATCCAGCCCGGCGGCGGCGATCATCCCCGCCGCGCTGTGCGCCGCGTGCGGATCGACCACGCGCACAACGTCGCCCCACGTGGCCGGCCCGGAGCCGAACCACAGCGGCGAGCGGGCGTCCTCGATCCGGTACGCGGATTGCTCGATGGTCTGCATGCCTCGTTCCTCCTCTAGTCTCAGGCGGCGACTGCCGCCGGTGTCGCGGGCGACGGCGCGCCCGCCGTGATGAACCTCTCGGGCTCCTCGAAGATCGCGAGCCCGACATGCGTCGCGAGACCTGCCCCGAGCCAGAGCGCCCGCACCTCGTCACGGCTGACGCTTTCGTGGCGCAGGCGTAATTCCGCCACCTGGGCGAGCAGCGGCGGCATCGCGCCGTCCTCGACGAGATCGACCTGCATCGCGACGAACGCCGCCAGCCCCTCGCGGTCGATCCTGTACCCCATGCTTCCTCCCTTCCGTTGAGTTGAATCAACACCTGCGACGCGCGCGACGCACCCGCTCGAGCGGGTCCTCCACCGGGGCGGTGCATCTGCGTCGGGAGGTTCTTCGGTGGCTACTCAGAAGCGTCAGCGACCGGCAGGCGGCCCGTCTCCCGAGCCCACCGCTCGATACTGCTCCAGCGCCAGACGAGTGAGCGGCCGAGCTTGCCGAGCGGCTTCGGAAACCCGGGGATTCCTACGAGCACGTTGACGCGTTGGGGCGACACGCCAAGCGCTGCGCGATCTCGACGGCAATCACGAGCTCGGTGCGCGAGTCCAACCGCATGTCGTCACGCTACCGAGCGATGTTGATTTACCTCAACGCGCCCAAGCTGTCATAAGCCGGAGACCTTCATCACCTCGTCGCCGTAGTAGTCGATCACCTTGACGGCGATCCAGTCGCGCGCGACTCGCGAGGACGGCTCTCGGTCGTGTGGAGGCTCGCTAGGGTCGCGAGTCAGTCGATCGGGACGTCCTCAGGCGCTAGGAACTGCTTTGCGCCAACGGAGCCGAGATGGTTGCCATCAACGCCGTTGCGACCCGCCCCGTTGGGTCCCGAGCGATTAAGTGTGGCTCGCTCGTAATCCCACACAGCGACATTGCGCGTGCGTGCTGCAGCTACCCGCTCGTTCGCTAGCCGGACGTACTCGTCGCTGATGTCGAACCCAATGCACCGACGCTTCAGTTCGAGCGCTGCGAGAGCGGTAGTACCGGAGCCGATGAAGGGATCAAGAACGAGATCGCCAGGTTCCGTAGACAGGGCGATGCAGCGGCCAGGCAGTGCCAACGGGAACTCGGCGCCGTGGCCGTTCTTGCCCGCCGACGTCGGCAGACACCAAACGTCCGTGATCTTCTCCATCGACTCGTACTGCGGGTTAGCTCCTCCCAAGCGCGAAGGGAGCCGCTGCCATGCGAGCCTGTTGAAGATCGGCGGGCCGAGCGCGAGTTGAAGGACGTACTCGGCTTGACGCTTGACGCGGCTCTTTACGGGCTCTGGGACTGACCAGTCTTTGCGCCACGTGATCACGCTCTTGAGCTTGTAGCCGATGCGCGACGCGCGCTCGGCGACGCGCGAAGGGATGGACGCCTGCTCGCCGTCGTCGAGGTAGGCGTGGCCGGCGCTGTGACGCACTGCGAAGTGCTCTGTCCAGCCGCGCAGGTAGTCCGGCGTCCCGTTCATCGCCTCGAGGCGCTCTCGCGCGTTGCCGCGGATTGGAGTCCTCGTGTTGTAGGTGTCCATCAGGTTCCACCAGACAGAGGCGTCCTTCGTCAGCGCTGGCTTCAGCGCGTAGAGGAACTCGACCGTGTGCCGGATGAAGCCCTCCGGAGTTTGTTCGAACCCGTAGGGACAGCGCTCGCCATCCGCCCACGTGACGTCGCGCAGGTTGTCATAGAGCCGCATTCCCCAGTACGGGCTTGAGGTCACGACGCACCGGACAGAGGCGGCGTCGAGGCGGGGGATGAGCGAGAGAGCGTTCCCCTGCACGATCGCGACGTCTTCCGGGGCCTCCAGCGTCGCTACTGGCTCAGCGTCGCCGATGGAGAGCAGGTAGTCAGGGATCCGGCTCCGCGGCACGAACGTCTCCTGGAAGTCGTCCAGCTCCAGCAGGTGGAGGATCTGCTCGAGCGTGAGGCTGCGGGGCCGACCGCCGGGGTGCCCAAACGCGCGCGCGATGAAGCTGCGGCTCATGCCGACGAGCGCTGCAGCGAGGTCGATGTCGAAAGAGCGAGCGAGGTCCTCGTTGGTGAGGTGGTCTCGCCGCAACCAGGCCGTCACGGGGGACTGCGGCTTGATATCTCGTCGCGCGCGTTCGGAGTTAGCCACGAAGCAACGATATCCCGGGCGCCGGGGGAATCCCCGCCGGCCGTCAGGCATGCTGCTCTGCCGGTTCGAGTCGCTCCGGCGTTTCTTCGGCCGCCGTAGCGCGAGGAGTTCGTGCCCGACGTTGGTCGATCAGCCACTGCCTGACTGTTTCCCACTGCGGGTCTAGCTTCAGCTTCTTCGCGCGCCGGTGAGCTTGCATCTTCTCGATGTCCGCGATCGCGTTCGAGATCTCCACGAAGATCGCTGGCTTCGACGTCAGCTGCGTCCGTCAGGCGTGCTGCTCTGCCGGTTCGAGGCGCTCCGGCGTTTCTTCGGCCGCCGTAGCGCGAGGAGTTCGTGCCCGACGTTGGTCGATCAGCCACTGCCTGACTGTTTCCCACTGCGGGTCTAGCTTCAGCTTTTTCGCGCGCCGGTGAGCTTGCATCTTCTCGATGCCCGCGATCGCGTTCGAGATCTCCACGAAGATCGCTGGCTTCGACGTCAGCTGCGTCCGTGCCCGCTCCTCGACCACATAATCGCTGAGCTCGGTGCCGATTTTGTAGTTCGAGAGTCCCGCTGCCTCTACCAGCTTGCGGAGTCCGACCCGCACCCGGTCGTCCGTCGTGACCTGGATTCTCGGTTCTGCTTCGCCGGGACGGAATGGAACTTCCTCGACCTCGAAGAACGCGACATACGATCGCGCAGCCGCGCGTCTCCAGTCTCGCGTGAGCAGAATGTCGGACTCGATCTTCGTCCACGGTCGTCCCACCTTCTCGCTGACGGTCTGTAAGACGCGATTCCGATCGTCGTCGGTGATCCGACTGGCGTTCACCGCGAGCAGAAGCACAACACGATGGAGCGGTGTGTCGAGACGACTGGGTGGCCGATCTTTCTCTTTCATCTCGACAACCGGGACACCTGCAACCGACGCAGCGGCAACGCGAGCGCGACCGTCGACGACTTCGCTGTCGGCGCCCCGGACTATCGGGAACTGTTTGAGGTATCCGTGTTCGCGCATCGAAGCTACGAGCGCCTGGAACGCCCGCGACCGCCGCGAGTCCGCGAGTGACGGGACGAGCTTGCGAACGTCGAAGTTCCCACGGCGGAGCGCCGCGTCGTCGCTTTCAAGACGCGCCCGCGCCGCCTGCAATCCTGCCGTGTACGGCCGGATCTTGCCGTCCGGGTATCGGATGAACGGAACCTGCTCGCCGAGAGCGACCCCGTCGCCCGATCTGCGTGCAATGTCTGCCTCGATGCAAGCGTTCAGCTTCTCATCGAAGTAGAGTCGCTCACCGGCAAGGTGGAGCTCGCGCGGGACCAGGATGCGCAGGCGGCCGATCACGTGCTCGAAGAGCTGATCTGCCGGCATCACTCGCTGTCTTGCGCTGCTGGAGCCGGCGATCTCGCAGATCCCGTCGTAGATCGCGATCCGCGCGCCGTTGTCCGGCGGCAGCTCAGTCACCGTTGCCTTCGCCATCTATCCGACCTGTAGCAGTTCTGCGGCCCGCTGTGCTGTCGACCCGTCGAGTCGCCACTCGGTCTCAGCGGCAGAGACTGCTGCATCGAGCAAGGCGCGAACCATGCAAAGAGCGGTATACGCCTCGCGCTGCTTCTCGGGTGCGACGTCGAGCAGGTCGTTGACATCGAACCGGAGGAGCCCGCCGACATGAAGCGCAGACCCATGGCTGCGTCGCGCCGACGCCCCGGGATCCTCGCTCAGGAGCGTCGTCGCGTTCTCGCGCGAGACGACAGCCACGGCCTCGGCCTCCGACGTCGCGGAGTTCGCCTCCGAGGCGATCGCTCTCAGGCGTGAGGCTGACGCCCGCGCGTTAGTCGCTGCGGCCACGAGCTCCACGAAGACGCCGTCGAGACGCGCCGTCGCGACGGCAACGATGGCGGCGTCGGACATGCCGTCGATCGACAACCCGTGTGCAGCAGCGCGAGCTCGGCAGTGCTCGATCGTCACCCACCGAGCGATCGCCGAAGCCTTCGCTCCCGTGATCCGGGCGCAGGTCGCGAGTTCCACCGCGACGCCGCTGCGCTCGCAACCGAGGACGAAGTTGCGGATCTCGCCACTCGTCATCCGCTGTCCGTGGAGCTGGTTGAGCTCAATCGACAGCGAACGGAGCTCCGGCGACGACATCGCGGCGCACACGTAGGCTGGGATCGACTTCGCGCGGCACTTCATCGCGGCCACGAGCCGAGTGTTGCCGTCGATCACCTCGAACGAGTTGGTCATGACGATCGCCGGGAAGACGGCTCCCTGCCGCATCTGCACGGCGTAGGTGTTCACCAGGTCTCGCGGCGCCCGGTGCTCGATCAGCCGCACCTGATGCCCTTCGGGCGTCTGGATCGCGTCGACGGCGAGGTTCGGCTCGAAGGAGTACGCGATGTGGCGCTCACTGAGGATTGTCTCTGTCCTTGCGGAGGAGGCGGGGTGTGCGTCCCGCCGCCTCCGCGACTCGTCGATGCTCATGTTCGTCCTCTTCTCGTCGGCGACTACGCGGACGCAGCGCCGGCGAGTTCCGCACCGGCGGAGGTCACGGAATCGTCCTCCGGCGGCGTGAGGTCCCACTCGCGCTCCGCCCGCTCGACCACGGCGTTCAGGCGGTCGCGCAGCGACTTCATCCGGTCGTAGGTCTCGAACTGCTTCTCGGGCGCGACGTCGAGCAGGTCGTCGACGTTGAACCTGAGCAGGCCACCGACGTGCTGCGCCGAGCCCTTGCTCCGGTGCCGCGGCTTGAAGCCGGACGCGTCAGCGCGCAGCTCGCTCGCGCGCGAGCGCCGCTCGCCCTCGACGATGGCAAGGGCCTCGGCCTCCGACGACGCCGAGTTGACCGCCGTCACGACCTTCTTCACGTCGTTAGCCGGCATCCGCGCCTCCGCCGCCAACGTCGTAAGCTCCTTGAAGACGGGCGCCAGGCGCGCGCCGTTGAGCGCAGCTCGAGTGCTATCAGGCAGGACCTCCACGTGCGCGTCCGTAATGCCCTCGCGCGTCGCCCGGGAGCGAAACTGCGTCTCGGCGATCCAGCGCCCGATCTTCGTCTCGCGCACGCCGGTCATCCGGGAGAGCGTCTTGATCTCGGGATGCTGCCCCTCTAGGACCGCGCGCTCGATGAAGGCGCGAATCTCGGCGTCGGTCATGCTCTGGCCGTTCGACTGGTTCAGCTCGACCGAGAGCGACCGGTTCTCGAGCGGTGACGTCCCGTGACAGATGTACGCCGCGATCGTGTCGTACCCGTTCTTCAGCGCAGCCGCGCGACGCGTGTTCCCGTCGATGAGCTCGTGGGCGTCGTTGACCACGATCGCCGGGAACGTGGCGCCGTGCTTCATCGCCGTCGCGTACTTCTGGACCTGATCCTTCGTGGCGCGGTGCTCTCGGAACCTGACCTGGTTCCCCTCGGCATCGCGGATCTCCGAGATGCGGAGGTTCGCCTCGAAGTCGTAGTCGATGCTGCGTGGGGCGAGCATCTGCTCCACCTGCGGAGAGATCGCCGGATGAGTCGTGCGGGTGTTGCGCGGGGGCATCGTTAGCCGCCTTTCGGTTGATAGTGATGTTACCTTACTAGATGATCAATGAGAACGCAAGAGCAATGATCTTTGAGAGAGCGTCGCGATGCACCCGTGTGCGCATGCAGTCCGGGGGGAGCCTACTTGGTGTCTCACTGATCCGGGCGGGGTGACCTCCGCCTCCCATTCGCCGCAGAGGGTTAGAGTTCTGACGTCCAACAACCAGGATCGCTAGCAGAATCACCTTCCGTGCTCGTTCAACATCTGCTAGCGTTCTGCAAGAGTCGACCAAGGAGCCTTAGTGTGAGCGCTCATCCGAACCCTCCCCGCGGCGCGACCCGCCGCCTCACTGCCCACCAGGTCGCCGTTCTCGCAGCCGTGGAGCGCCTCGGGAACCCGACCGTCCCGGACCTCGCATGGGAGCTTGACGCGATGCGTCCGTCAGAGATTGTCCGCGTGCTTGACGCGCTCGAGCGCAAAGAAAAGGTGGTGGGCTCGGGCTGCCGCTTCTGGATCTACCTTGGAGATCCGACAGGTATCCCCGAGGCGCCTCAGATCCCGTCAGAAAACATCGTTCGGTACCGGACGATCTGACCAGCGACGACGCGCATCATGTGGCCTGACAACGAGACACGCATCGATCTCCTCGGCTTCGACTTCCTCGTCGACGAGCTGCTGGTGATCCTGCGTGACCGCCGCCTCCTGCCCGTGACCGTCGGCGTCGCGGGCGACTGGGGCTCGGGCAAGACCAGCCTCATCTGCATGACCGAGGCCGCGTTGGCCGACGACCCGAAGTTCCTCACGGTCAGCTTCAGTCCGTGGCGCTTCGAGGACTACGAAGACGTGAAGACGGCGTTGATGG
>WNFU01005868.1_pt1 | contig 15084 bp, 15 predicted proteins | sample 5400121 | NCBI WGS metagenome assembly WNFU01 (sample SAMN13153360, study PRJNA577476) | soil metagenome | isolation source: 100 cm soil or saprolite under grassland replicate 1 | place: USA:California | collected 2016-06-15
CGAGAGCGATCCCGATGCTGCCAAGGCGACCCTGTCCGCTTTCCCCGAAACCGTCGGGGCGTTGGCTCCGAAAGGCCGCGAGCTGTTCGCAGCGGAAGCGCAGAGGATTCAGCAAGACGAGTTCTCCCGTTCCCCTGCAGGCCGCGAGCAAGCCGCACGAGAAGCCCTGGCTCGGCGCGAAGCGCAGGCCGAAAAGGTCGCGCTCGGGAAGGTGCTGCTCGAAGAGGAAGGTCTGTCTCCCTCGGGGATGACGGACGCCGAGGTCATTCATCACTCGAAGATCGGCCCGTTCGATGCGAGCGTCGCAACGCTCGACGAGAAGGATCGGGAGGCCGAGCGCTTGATCCTGAGCGGGGAATGGGCGGCTCTCGATGCCGACGGGCGCCGAAATGCCTGTCGCGCCTTGAACATGACCGAGGACGGCGCGAACGGCTACGCGGCCAGCATCGGGGCGCGTACGGCTCCGGGCTACGTCCCTGCGGGTGCTGAGGAAGGGGGCGGCGACGATGCCGAGTAGTTACAGGCTCGCTGACGTTCCAGAGTCCAGCTCCGAGGCGTCTCGCTACTTCATCCCTGCCACTCCAGGCGGGTTAGTGCAAGACAGCGGCACGGTGTTCGCCGACGCTTGCCAAAGTCTCTGCATCTCGATCCGTTCATCGCGCAAGCCTCTCACTCCCGCGCCGGTGGCGCTGCCGCTCGTGCAGGTCGTCAAGGGTCGGGACGGCTACATCATCGGGTCGAGGGGGGAGATCACCCTCGTTGCCAACGCGGTGAACGAGCGCCCTGGAGCTTTGTGGGGCGGGAATGGCCTTAAGGCTGGTCGGCTTCTCGATTCGTTCCTACAGCGCGAGGTCGCCTACTCGAAAGCGCCGGACGCGATGGTCTGGAAGGCGGCTGCGGCTGCGGCTGCGGCTATGCGGCTCGACGGGGCCGATCTCAGGCGAATGAACGATTACTTGGCTGTGGCGCTTCTCGCTCGTGCTGGCTTTGCGGGAGTGAAGGACTCGGCTCTCCCTCACCCGTTCCCGGCTCCGACCCGGAGAAGCTCGAACCCGGTGGCGGTCGCCAGGGAAAAGGCGAAGGCAGGTAGTCGTGGGTGACGGTCGGCCGAGCGGGAACGGTTCGTCTACGCGCCACGAGTGGGACGGCTACGGCTACCCGCTGACGGGCGACGGCAAGGGCGGGCATCTTGGCCGTCTCCAGCCGCTCGGGCCAGAAGGTCAGCGTTGGGGCTGTCGTAATGCCGAGACGGGTGAAACGGTGGTCATGGTCTCGAAGCGTTACGTGGGCGGACAGACGGAGGTTCTCGTCGCCGAGGACGGCTCCGAGTGGGTCGTCAGGAATCCGGCTGGCGCGTCAGTCGTCGTCCCTTACGTGCCGTGAGCGAGCTGGCGTTTCAACTTGATGGCTCTCCGGGGCTGGTGGCGCTTTCTGCTTTGGCGGACGCCTTCCGGTCGTGCCGCGACTGCCGTCGGGGGCTTCATGTTCTCGTCTGCGCGGATCTGACGCTGGAGGTCTCGTGCGGTCACTGTAAGGCTCGCTGGCGGACGTTCCGTTCTGGTCAGATCATTCGCCGGACGGCTAGGTCCTCGGAGGCCTGTTGCTTCGTGGAGGCGTTCTCGGCTCTGCCTGTGAGCGGGCAAACAGTTATCGAGGCGCCACTGTTCGCCGAGGACGACCTGTGACAATCGAATCTCTCCTCGATCCGGAAGCGTTCGCGGCAGGGCGATGAGTAGGCGCGTCCTTGTCAAGCGTACGGAGCTGCGCTGCGCGATCTGCTCAAAGTCTGAGGACGTCCGGGCGCGGTTTGATGGCTACCTGGAGGCGTACTTGAATGGCGGCACTGACGAGGGCGGGCGAAAGCTCACCTGGCCGATCTTGGAAGAGCTATCTGGCGTCCTGACCGGCAAGCGGTTAGACAAGCGGTCCCTCCGGCGCCACCTGGACGGCCATTCGATTGTGGTTGATGAGTCTCGCGCTGGCGAGCTGAAGGATCAGGCATCGAAGGGCGACGAGGAGCGTGACGCTTTACTCGCCGAGGTCGATTCCCTGCTCGAAGGCGGCCAGCCGATTTCCCCCTCCGGCGTCCTCAACGTCCAGCTTCGGGCTTGGTTGCTCGACACCCGACGTCGAATCGCTTCCGGGGAGCGGATTCAGCTTTCGGCGGATCAGGCGCAGCGGGCGGCAAGCGCGATGTTCTCCAACTCGAAGCGGGCTGAGGAGGCGTCTCTCCTGGCTGCGCTCACAGGTGGAATCGGACAGGTCTTCACTCGCGCATTTGCTGACCGTGACCAAGCCGAGTTGGAAGCTGGCGAGGTCATCGAGGGCGAGGTCATCGCCGAGGAGGATGAAGCGGCGTGATGGCTGTGGCGTTCGAGCCGCTCACCGATGATGAGCGGCGGATTGTTGCGAGCCTCTACCCTCGTCTCAGTCCCGCTGTCGCTCTGGCGACTTACCGTGCGTGGGTGGCGCAGGGCTTCGAGGAGCTGGAGAAGTTCAAGTTCCGGGCGTCTGACTAGCCTCCGCCGTCCGTCGATCCGGCGCTATCCTCGGTGATCCTCCGGGACGGTCGCGTAGGGGCGCCCATGGATGGCGTAGGCGATCCCTGAGACCACGGCGTAGGTGCCGTACAGGACGGGGACGAGGAAGGCGAGGACGACGATCCAGGCGATGACGTTCATACGGCGTCAGCTCCGTGGTGACTTTGATACGTCTCGGCGTCCTGCTGCATCGCCAGCGCGTAATGTACGGCGATCCGGCATCGCTCCTCGATCTGAATCAAGAGCGCGGGCGTGGTGTCAGGACTTGGGTTCACTCGAAGCGGAGGGAGGACCGCGGCGGCCCCGGGGGCGACCCGTCCCGTCGGGCCACGTTAAAGGGCGTCGAGCGGGCGCCCGTTCAGCGGCTCCAGCTCGAACAGAAGATCGCCGTATTGCACCGCCTGCGCATTCTCGACGCAGATTCGGCGCACAGTCGCCTCGACCTCCGCCTTCACCTCGTTCATCAACTTCATCGCCTCGAGGATCCCGAGTGTCTGGCCCGGGGCGACCGGGTCGCCCTCCTGCACGAAGGGGTCGGCCCCCGGCTCCGGCGCGCTGTAGAAAGTCCCCACCATCGGTGCTTCGATTCGGATGACATCGTCACGGGGAAGGATGGGTGGGAGGTCGGGTTCGGCCGCACTCCCACCGGACTGAACGCCGCCGACGGGGACCTCGGCGCCCTCGTCGCTCCGCCGGATGGTGATCCGTGTCTCGCCCTCCTCGATCGTCACCTCGCCGATGCCGGTCTCTTGAACGATCCGGATGATCTCGCGGATCCGCTCGGCCTCGCGCCGTTCGAGCCCTGCGCCTGCCAGTGAATCGGGCTCCGTCCCGCGTGTCCGGATCGACTGGAGTAGCGGCTCGGCCTCTTCGCCGAAGAGCGCGAGCAGCAAGAGCTCTTCCTCGCTCGAGGCGATCCCTTCGGCCTCTTCGCGGAGCTCCTCGATCTCCTGTGGAGGTTCCTCCGTTCGCGACGAGCCGTCGCCGATGAGCTGGACAGCGCGCATGACCGTGGGATCGACCTCGCTCGGGGGAGTCCCGTAGCGTCCCTCGATGAGGTCGCGAAGCTCGTCCACCACGATGTGCCAGCGCTGCGCGGACAGCACGTGGAGCAGGGCCTGCGAGCCGAGGATCTGCCCGATCGGAGAGGCGAGCGGTGGCCAGCCCGACTCGCGCCTGATCTCATTCAGCTCCTGAAGGACGTCGTCGAGCCGGTCTGCGACCCCCCGCGCCCGCAGATGCTGATCGAGCTCGGCGACGAGACCTGCTGGGAGCCGGTGCTCAGCCGCACGCACGGCGACGCGGGGTGAGAGGGGCGGAACCGGCTCGTCCCCGAGCGCCTCGTCCACCAACTCCGAGCCCTTCCAGAGGATGTCCACGTCCACGCCGGTGTCGAGCCCCAGTCCCCTGAGAGACCGAGTCAACGACTCCGCGGAGACACGGTGCAGAGAGAGAGCGACCGGATAGAGCGCGCACGCGACCAGGGCTGCGCCCGCCCGGGCTGCCTCGAGCGCGGCAGCAAGCGCCGCACCGCCGGAGCCCTGGCAATGGAGGCCGACGGGAAGACCGCTCGCCTCCCCCAGGCTCTCGACGAGCTCCCTAGCCTGGGCGGGATCGAGCGAGCCCGCGGGATCGTGGAGAAGGACGCGCGAGGCGCCCAGCTCCTCGAGACGCTGCGCGCGCTCGAGCAACACCTCGGTTTCGCCGGTGAGACCCGGGCTGTGCACGAGCCCCACGGCAAGCTCTTTCTCCGCTGCCCGAATCGCCTCAGCGGCCTCCCGAAGGTTCCCAAGATCGTTCAGCGGATCGTGGAGCCTGAAGACGTCGATGCCGCTGGCGGCGGCGCTCCCCACAAAACGACGGACGAGATCCCGCGAGAGCGGTCGCGAACCGACGAGGAAGCGGCCACGCAGCGCAATTCCCAGCGGTGTCGAGCAGCGCGAGCGGATGGCCCTGATGCGCTCCCACGGGCTTTCGACGCCGCGCCGAACGGCCCATTCGAAGCAGCCGCCGCCCGAGACCTCGAGACAGGAGAAGCCGGCCTTGTCGAGGACGCCCGCAAGCTCGAGGACGCTCGACCCCTGCATCCGCGCCGCGAGCGGCTCCTGCGAGAGGAGCCTGATGGTCGTATCTACGAGCGCGGGCATGGAGTTCCGCTACGCCCGCGAGATGTACCGGCGTTCGCGCGTGTCGACCTTGACCCGGTCGCCCACGTTCACGAACAGCGGCACCTGGACTACGGCCCCGGTTTCGAGCGTTGCCGGCTTCGTCACGTTGGAGACGGTGTCGCCCTTGACGCCGGGCTCGGTCTCGACCACGGAAAGCTCCACTGATGCCGGCAGATCCACGCCCGATGGACGCCCGTCCACCATCAGCAGCATCACCGAGCTCGAGGGTTGCATGAACGGGAGCTCGGCCTCCAGCTCTCCGTGCGGCAGGGAGATCTGCTCGTAGTTGTCCGTGTCCATGAACACGACCTCGTCGCCCGCGTCGTAGAGGTACTGGACGCTCTTCGTCTCGGTGTGCACGCGCGGCATCTTCTCCCCCGCTCGGAATGTGCGCTCGACGACGGCGCCCGAATCGAGGTTCTTGAGCTTCGTCCGGACGAACGCGCCGCCCTTGCCGGGCTTCACATGCTGGAATTCGACGATGCGCCAGACCTGCCCGTCGAGCTCGACGTGCATTCCGTTGCGGAACTGATTCGTGGAGACCGTCTCGGCCACGGCGCCGAGAGTTTAGTCCAGCGTCAGCAGCTCCTTGGTGAACGGCGTCAGCACCTCCGCGCCGTTCTCGGTGACGATGACGAGGTCCTCGATGCGCACGCCGCCTTGCCCGGCGAGGTAGACACCCGGCTCCACGGTGACGACGTTCGCCGGCTCGAGGGAGCCCGAGGCGGTCGGCCGCATGACTGGCAACTCGTGCACCTCGAGTCCCACCCCGTGGCCCAGCCCGTGCAGGACTTCGAAGCCGCCTTCCTCTAGCTCTCGGCGCGCGATCTCGTCGAGCCCGCGGGCGTCCGCGCCCGCACGCACCCCCGCGAGGGACGCCTCCTGGGCCGAACGGCACACGGCGTATGCGCGGCGAAGGTCGCCGGGGAGCGGACCCGTCGCGAAGGTGCGAGTGCAGTCGGAGCAGTAGCCGTCGACCTTGGCGCCCGCGTCGACGACGACGGTCTCCCCCACGCCGATCTTCCGGGCACCCGCGTGATGGTGGGGAAATGCGGCGTTGGGGCCGCTCGCCACCGTGACGTCGAACGCCAGTGCGTCGGCGCCTTCCCCGTGCAGCGCGCTCTCGAACCACCAGGCAACCTCCTTCTCCGTCCGCCCGACGATGGTCTCCGCGGCCAACCGCTCGTAGACGACGTTGAGAATGCCCGCGGCACGGCGAATCTGCTCCAGCTCCGCAGGCTCCTTGACCGCGCGGAGGCCCAGGACGACCGCCACCGTCGCAACGAGCTCGAGGCCCGCGGCGGCCAGCGCTGCGTGTCGCGCAGATGTGAGGTGGTCTGCCTCGAACGCGACCGGGCCGGACGCGAGCTCCGAGAGCGCGGCAACTACCCCCGGCCCGAACTCCCGGTCGACGAGCACCGCCTCGACTCCCTCCACTCCCCTCGCCGCCTCGATGTAGCGCCCGTCCGTGAGCACCAACGCTCGCTTGTGTTCCACGAGCACAAAGGAGTTCGAGCTCTCGAAGCCGGTCAGGTAGCGCACGTTGACGGGGTTCGAGACGAGGAACGATGCGACCTGGGGCCGTTCGAATTCCCCTCGGAGCCGCTCGATGCGGCCGTTCAAGACGCGTCGTTTCCCTTGTGCGTGAGAAACACAAGCGCCTCGCGGTAGCCGTCGGGGCCCTTGCCGATCACGCGCTTCGTGACGACGTCCGCAATCACGGAAACGCGTCTCCAGTCCTCGCGCTTCTCGATATCGGAGAGGTGCACCTCGACGACCGGAACCTTGAAGAACTCGAGCGCGTCACGAATGGCATAGCTGTAGTGCGTCCAGGCGCCCGGGTTGACGATCACGCCTTTCGCCCAGCTGCGAGCGTCGTGGCACCAGTCGATGAACTGACCCTCGCTGTTCGTCTGCAAGCAGCGCACCGAGCAGCCAAGCTCACGGCCCCAGGCATAAATCTTGGTCTCGAGATCGTCGAGTCCCACCCCGCCGTAGAGGTCGGAGTCGCGATCCGCGAGGGCGTTCAGATTGACGCCGTTGAGAACGACGACCTGCACGGCGGCGAGTCTACTGACGGATGAGAGTGTTCAAGGCGGCGCGGGCCTCGTCGTCCGACACCGTCGTCACGACCGGCTTCCCAGGAGCCTCGAGAAGGACGAAGACGCCCTCACCCTTCTTATCGCGCTTGAGCGCCGCCCAGGCCGCGTCGGGATCGGCTTCGACCAGTACCGGGCGCAGGAGTTCTTCGACGTCGTCGGTCGCCTGGCCGGAGAGACGAAGCGCGGCGAGGAGACCGAGCGCCACGGCGTCGCCGTGCCTCACGCCATAGCTCGAGCCCGCTTCGAGCGCGTGAGCGAACGTATGCCCGAGGTTGAGAATCGCTCGGCGCCCCTCGGTCTCGTACGGATCCGAGAGGACGACTGCCGCCTTGAAGGCCGCACAGGCGCGGATCATCTCGTCCTCCGGCAGGCTCCAGACCTCTCGTCCCGCCAGGAGCCCCGTCTTTACGACCTCGGCCATGCCGGCGCGCCTTTCCTCGTCCGGAAGCGTGCGGAGATAGTCCGGGTCGATCACGACGGCCTGCGGAAAGTGGAAGGAGCCGGCGAGGTTCTTTCCCTCGGCGGTGTTGATCCCCGTCTTGCCCCCGATCGCAGCATCGACCATCCCGGTCAGCGTGGTGGGTACGGCCACCCAGGAGACCCCGCGCAGGTACGTCGCCGCCACGAACCCGGCCACATCGGTCGTCGAGCCGCCGCCGAAGGCGACGATCGTGCCTTCGCGGCCGAGCCGGAGCTCCTCGAGCAGGCGCTCCACGACCTCCATGCTCTTGGCGGCCTCCCCGGCCGGGACGCTGTGCGTCTCTCCGTCCACCTCCAGGGGATGGAGACCCAGCACGTGTTCGTCCGCGATTAGTGCGGCTGTCCCCACCTCGGGGCGCTCACGGCGGCCGACGCGAATCCCAAGCGCGGCGAGCAGCACGCCCTCGGATTCCCCCGCGGCCGCCTCGGCGATCTGGGCGTAGGCACTGAGCCTGGACTCGTAGAGGCGCCGAAACTCGTCCTCGGACCGGGCCAACGGACGATTCGAGCCCCGCACGCGCTCCCATGCATCGTCGACGTCGACCTCGAGGTGGACGGTGAACGCGCGCTCCCTCAGCCGCTCACGGTTGAGGGGGGAGAGGACGGCGCCCCCGCCCAGCGCGATGACGGAGTCAGGACCGGCGAGGGCCTCGGCAAGCACGTTCTCCTCGAGGCGGCGAAACTCGGGCTCGCTCCGTTCGAAGAGCTCCGGGATGGGCCCGTGCCTGGCCTCGATCTCGGCGTCAAGGTCGACGAACGGCCGGTGCGTCAGGTCGGCCACCTTCGTGCCGACGGTCGTCTTGCCGGCGCCCATGAAGCCGGCGAGCGCCAGGTGGCGCCCTAGCGCGCCGACCACGGGATGCGTTCGAGGTAGGCGCGGTGAGCGCCGACGAAATCTTCGAGCGCATCGCCGCCGAACTTGTCCCGGGCTGCGCGGGCCAGCTCGAATGCGACGCAGGCCTCCGCCACGACGGCGAGCGCTTCTACTGCAGCGACGTCGGACCGCTCGACGAGAGCCTGGGCCGCCTGGCCGGTCTCCAGATCAGCGGACTGCAGGGGGCGCATGAGCGTCGGCAGCGGCTTCATCGCGGCACGCACGACGATCTCCTCGCCGTTGGACATTCCTGCCTCGATGCCGCCGGCGCGGTTCGTCTGCCGATGGTAGCCCCGGTCGTCCCGCACGATCTCGTCGTGCGCCGCGGACCCTCGCAGCTCCGCGAGCGCAAACCCCGCGCCGATCTCGACGCCCTTCACGGCCTGCGTGCCCATCACTGACGCGGCGAGGCGCGCATCGAGCCGATCCTCCTTCGTCGCATAGGAGCCGAGCCCTGGCGGGACGCCGCGCGCCACAACCTCGACCACGCCCCCCACCGTGTCACGCTCGGCGCGCGCCTCGTCGATCCGGCGTTCCAGGTCTTCGGTTGCGACCCGCCCCGCCACCTCGATTTCGATCTCGCGCAGGAGCGCCTTCGCAACCGCGCCCGCCGCGACGATCGCAGCCGTGTGGCGCGCGCTCGCGCGCTCGAGCGCATCGCGCGCATCCGACAGTCCGTACTTCATGACGCCGGCCAGGTCGGCGTGCCCCGGCCGCGGGAGGGTCACCGGCTCCTTGCCCTTGCCCTCCGGCTCGCCCTCGGGCGGCCACGGACTCATCCCCCACTTCCAGTTCTCGTGGTCGCGGTTGCGAACGACTAGGGCGAGCGGCGTCCCGAGCGTCCGACCATGTCGCAATCCCGCCAACACCTCGACTTCGTCCGTCTCGATCTTCTGACGCGGGCTGCGACCGTACCCCTGCTGGCGCCGGCGCAGATCCTCGTCGATCGCCGCGCGCTCGAGCACGAGCCCGGCCGGCAGCCCTTCGACGACCGCGACCAGCGCGGGCCCATGCGATTCACCCGCGGTCGTCAGCCTCAACGCCACGGGCGCAGCCTAGCCCTCGCGGCTCAGTGCCTGCTCGCTTGGCTACATGGCGAACTCTGGTCTGTTTCCCTATAGTCGTTGACCCGAGTAAGCCGCTTGGCGGCAGGGCCAGCGACCGAAGGGGGACGTGAAGATGACGAAGCTGCTTTCGACGCTTGTCGTAGTGGCGGTCGGTCTCATGTTTGCGAGTAACGCGCTCGCGACGCATGCCCCGCCGGGGACGAAGCTGTTGGGGTACGAGGCGTCGAACTTCCCCTCCCGAATCCTTCAGTACGACATCGGGAACGACATGTTCGAGGTCTCGTGCGTGCCGCCCGGGTCGCAGAACGGGCGCGGGATTGGATTCGACCCGGGAGGAGGCGGCTTCCTCTGGTACACGTTCGTCACCCCCGCCCCGACCTTCCTCGGCGATGGTCTCATCCACAAGACGTCGCTTCCGCCCGCTTGCGCGAACATGGGGCAGATCCCGTTCGGCGACGGTCCAGGCGTCGTCGATCAGGACGACATCGGGGCACTGGATCTCGACCCCGACAACGGCGATCTCTGGGTGGCGGGTTACCACGAGTGGCCGACCGGCACCAATCACCAGGTGCTGTACCAACTGAACAAGAACAGCGGAGCCATCCTCAAGGCCTGCTGGGTGCCGGACCAGGGCGGCTTCGAGGAGGGGAACGACACGCTTGCCGTGAAGAAGAGCCTCCCCGGGCAACCAGCCGGTACGTACCTGCTGACTGACGGTGGGACCTCCCACAACACCGAGATGCTCTATGCGGCAGATGCCGCAAGCGCCACGAGCTACACGACGCCCGCGGCGGTCCCACGATGCGCGATCCCAGTCTCTTACGACCCTGTAGTCGGTCTGACCGGAATCGACTTCGAGGAGACGTCGCCGTTCGATCTCATCGGCACGGACCTCCAGTTCATCTACGACCTCGATGGACCACCGTTCACGGGGATCCAGGCTGTGATGTCGGCTGCCCCCACCCTGACGCTCATCGACATCACCCTCGGCCCCGTCGTCACGGTAGGTGAGCCATTCACCCTGACGCTCCAGCCGGAGGAAGACGTCAACGAGGTCGAGACGCAGCACTGCGTGACCGCGACGGTGCAGGATCAGTCCGGCCAGCCCGTCCCTGAGATCACGGTGGTCTTCGACGTGGAAGGCGCCTCGGAGATCGACCAGAACCCGCCCGACGAGGACGGGACCGCAACGACGAATGACCAGGGCGTGGCGACGTTCTGCTACACGGGCCCCGATCTCCCCGGCAAAGACGTGATCGAGGCGTTCGCCGACACCGACGAGGACGGCATGCAGGATGCGCCGCCTCCCTTGGGAGATGAGCCCTTCGACATCGCCGACAAGGCGTGGGTGCTGCCCGTGAGCACGCCGCTGTGCGACGTCAAGATCGACAACGGCGGCTGGATCTACGCCATGAACGGCGACAACTCCAGCTTCGGGGGCATAGCGAAGACCGACGGAGCAGGCAACGCCTCCGGCAACGAGGAGTACCAGGATCACGGGCCTGCGTTCCCGATGAACCTGCACGGGAACGTCCTCGCCGTCCTCTGCGATAGCGCCACCGAGGCCAGGATCTACGGCCTGGCGACCGACGACGGTGGTCCCGTTCCCTTGTTCTACCGGATCAGGGTCCAGGACAACGGCGAAGGCGGAACGGCCGTCGACGTATACGGGATCATCGTCGCCAACGGCTACGCATCCGGCGACCAGCCACTCCAAGGAGGGAACGTCCAGATCCATAACGGGTAGTCGCACCACTCCAGCCCACGAAGGGCCCACTCCCGCGGGCGCTTCACCGTCGGACCGCGGAGCGCATTACCTCCAACGGGGCCGAGACTTCGGTCCAGCGCTCGAACGACGCCGCCCCCTGGGCGATGAGAACGTCGACCCCGTCCACGACGCGCTCGCAGCCCGCCTCCCGCGCGGCTTCTACAAGTGTCGTCGGCGAGCGCTCGGGCTTATAAGCAAGGTCGACCACCTGCCGGGCTCCCTCGAGCTCGACGGGCAATTCGTCGCGGATCGGCGTGGCGTTCACGAGCAGGGTTGCCCGAGTCGCCGGCGGCCACTCCTCTTCCGCGTCCACCTTCCGCTCGGGAAAGAGCGTGCGCAGACGCGCCGCGAGGGCATGAGCGCGCTCGGCGTCGCGGGCGGCGACGCTGAGGGATTCCGCCCCGGCGTCGAGGAGCGACGTCGCAACCGCCTGGGCTCCCCCTCCGGCGCCGAGCACCAACACCGAGGCGCCCGCAGCGTCCACGAGTCCCACGACGGCGGGGCCGTCGGTGCTCGAGCCGAGCACGCGGCCGTCGCGAACGACAAGGGTGTTCACCGAGCCCGCGCGCTCCGCCACCTGGTCGAGCTCGTCGCAGAATGCAACGACGGCCGTCTTGTGGGGGATGGTGACGTTCGCACCGGCGAAGTCCAGGGCAACGAGACCGATCACCGCGTCCTCGAGTCGTGCCGCCGCCACCCGGAGAGGGACGTAGGCCCAGTCCAGGCCCCGCGCGGCAAATGCCGCGTTCTGCATGCGGGGGGAGAGAGAGTGCGAGACGGGGTCGCCGATCAGCCCGACGAGCCGCGTCTCGGCTGTCAGCATCAGCAGTTCAGTCCCGCGCGCGGATAGTCGTCGAACTTCTTCTCGCTCGCGGTGAAGAAGTGGCTCTTGCAGTCGGCCTTACGCACGAAATAGAGGTAATCGACCTTCGCCGGATGGGCGGCGGCTTGCAGCGAAGCGAGCCCCGGGTTGGCAATCGGCGTCGGGGTCAGACCGGGGAACTTCCGCGTGTTGTAGGGCGAGTCCGAGTCGAGCTCGCTCTGGTGGATTGGCTCGGTCGGCGGGATGTGCAGGCCGTAGCGGATCGTCGCGTCGATGCCGAGCGGCAAGCCGGCATGGAGCCGGTTGTAGATGACCGCCGCCACCAGCGGTCGCTCCTTCGGTACCTGCACTTCCTTTTCGATCATGGACGCGATGATGAGGACGTCGTAGGCCGTCAGGTTCTTCGACTTCGAGTAGCGGAGGTCGAGCTGGCTCCAAGCGCGGATGAAGGCTTCGAACTGCTTGTCCACGAGCTGCCTCGTGGTCGTGTCCTCGGTGAAGTCGTACGTGGCGGGGAAGAGGAAGCCCTCGAGGCTGGCAACCCGCTTCTTGTACTCGAAGCCCTGGGGCGGTGCGCTCTTCGTCTTGCCGATCCGCAAGTACTGGCGAGGCTCGAGCTTGGGCGTGATCTTCCGCTTTTCCTCGGCGATCTTGTTTACCGCCCTGATGCGCTTGGCCATGTCGTCGATCGTGAAGCCCTCCGGGAAGATGATCCGGAGTACCGGCTTCGGCGGCGGCCCGGTCGTCGTCGGCGCGGTCGTCGGGGTGGCCGAGCCGTCGCCCCGGCCCACGATGGCGAAGGCGAGCGCAGCGAGCACGCCGACGCCCAGGATCAGGCCGCCGAAGGCTGCGAGCCCCCGCGCCGCCGGCGACGAAGACCGGTGGCGCGTTACGCGGGGCGGGCGCTCTTCCACGTCAGATAGCTCGAGAGCAGGTGAGCGGCCGCGACCGCATCCTGTTCTGCTCGGGTTTGGCCGGCCTCCGCCAGCTTGGTTGTGAAGCGTTCGTCGAAGCTTTCGACCGGCAGGTCGACGGCTGCGCGGAGGAGCTCGACGAAACGATCTGTCTCTTCCGCCTGGGCGCCGTGCTCCCCGCGCAAAGTGATGGGAAGGCCGACGACGATGCGCTCCACGTCCTCCTCGCGCGCCAGCTCGACGAGACGGGCGATGCCGTCCTCGCTTGCGGCTCTTTCGACGACCCCGAGAGGACGCGCGACCGTTCCGGTCGGGTCGGAGACCGCCACGCCGGTCCGCGCCGAACCGTAGTCGAGGGCGAGCACCTTCACCGGCGCGCCAGTCTAGAGTGGCCGCGGCCGCAAGTGTCGTTGTCAGCCAGGAACACACTCACGACCGCGACCACTAGGTGAGAGCTTCGAGGAGTGTCCGTTCCGCCCGCGCGAGCGCCTCGGGCAGCTTCTCGGGATCGCGCCCGCCCGCCCGGGCCATCGTCGGGCGTCCGCCACCTCCGCCGCCGACGAGGGCCGCTGCCTCGCGCACGACCTTGACCGCGTCGAGCCCGCGCTCCTCGAGCGAGCGGTCGAGGTTCACGAGGAGGTGGACGCGTCCGTCGTCGCACGCGCCGAGCACCACCGCGGCGGGGGCGTTCTGCTGCATGAGCCGGTCGGAGAGCTGAAGCATGTCCTCGGGCGTCGTCGCGCCGAGCTCCATGACGATCACCTCGACCTCGCCGGCCTTGTTCCGCCGCTCTTCGACGATGTCCGGCTCCGCCGTCGCGCGAGCCTTCTTCGGCTCCTTGCGCACCCGCTCGAGCTCCGCGGCTTGCTCGTCGGCTTCCTCAGCCCTGGCATGCATGTAGGCGAACGCCTCCCCCGACGTGACGGCCTCGATGCGCCGGACCCCCGCCCCCACCGAGCCCTCGGAGAGCATCACGAACGGCCCAATCTCCGCGGTCGTGCGCACGTGAGTGCCGCCACAGAGCTCGCGCGAAAACCCGGGGATCTCGACGACGCGGACGATCTCTCCGTACTTCTCTCCGAAGAGCATCATCGCGCCGAGGTTGCGAGCCTCGTCGATGGGCGTAAGGAACGCATGCACCGGCAGGTTCTCGAAGACCCTGGCGTTCACGATCTCCTCGACCCGCTCGCGCTCCTCCGGGGTCAGCGCCTGGGGATGGGTGAAGTCGAAGCGGAGCTTGTCGGGGCGCACCGCTGACCCTGCCTGGCGAACGTGGTCGCCGAGCACCTCCTGCAGGGCCTTGTGCAGCAGGTGCGTCGCCGTGTGGTTCGCCATCGTGGGGAAACGCACCTTCCAGGGAACCACCGCTTTGACGCGATCGCCGGCGCTGAAGTCCTCGCCGCGGAAGAGCAGCGCCTGGTCCTCGCCAAAGCGGAAGGCGCCGGCGAGCTCGGCCCGCGCTCCGTCCTTCTCGATCCAGCCCCGGTCGCTCACCTGGCCGCCGCCCTCGGCGTAGAACGGAGACTCGCGGAGCTTTGCGAGGAAAGTGCCGTCGCCGAGCGGTTCGAGAGCCCCGATCTGCGTCAAGACTTCGGTCTTCTCCCAACCGACGAAGTCGGTTGCAAATCCGGCTTCGCGGGCGAAGTCGGCTGCTCGCTTGAGCTCCGTCTTGTCGGCGCCCGCCCGGGAGATCTCTCGGTGCTCCTCCATCAGCCTCGCAAAGCCATCATCGTCGACCGCGAGGCCGCGTTCGCGCGCGAGCTCCCTTGTCAGCTCGACCGGGAAGCCGTATGTCGCCGTCAGGGTGAATGCGTCCTCGCCGGAGATATCGCCCTTGGCGGCCACCTCCTCGAAGAGGCGCATGCCCCGGGCGAGCGTCTCCGAGAAGCGCTCCTCCTCGGCCCGGAGGGTGTCCTGGATCTGGCGCCGGTTCTCCTCCAGCTCCGGGTACCAGGCCGCGGTTTGCTCGACGACCACGTCCGAGAGGCGCCAGAGATCCTCGAGCCCGATCTTGCGAGCCTGCTGGACGGCGCGACGAATGATCCGGCGCAGGACGTAGCCGCGCCCCTCGTTCGACGGAGCAACGCCGTCGCCGACGAGAAAGGTGATTCCCCGCCCGTGGTCGGCCAGGATGCGGTGCGCTTTTGTCGCCGTCTCGTCCGCGTCCCAGGCGACGCCGCTCTCCTGCTCGATCCAGGCCATGATCGCCTGGTAGCCGTCGGTCTCGTACACGGAGCGGACGTCCTGCATGATCGCGGCCAGCCGCTCGACTCCCATGCCCGTGTCGACGTTCTGCTGGGGCAGGGGCGTCAGCGTTCCGTCGGCGTGCAGCTCGTATTCCATGAAGA
>WNFU01005874.1_pt1 | contig 15077 bp, 16 predicted proteins | sample 5400121 | NCBI WGS metagenome assembly WNFU01 (sample SAMN13153360, study PRJNA577476) | soil metagenome | isolation source: 100 cm soil or saprolite under grassland replicate 1 | place: USA:California | collected 2016-06-15
AGGCCTTAACAGAGCGATAGACGCTTGAGCGCGAGCAGAAGAGGAAATCGGCGATTTCAGTCGGGCTCTTCCCGGCAGCGTATAAGAGCAAAATGTGAATCGCGAGTAGATGCCCATAACGGGCTTGGCGCAATTCACGTCGCAGAGCCTCTTGCTCTGCGGTTGGGATTTCAAGTACGGTAGTCGAACGCACGGACAGTTTCCTTCGGTACAGTTTTCTGGACAAAAACTGTAGTACCAGAGCGAAACTGTCTGTGCCAATCTTTCCTGCTTCGATTTAGCTTGTTACATTTCGTAATAAGCCAGATTGGTGAGTGCCTGACCTAGCGCCTTAACGAATCCGGACCTTGATGCGCGGTGGTCGTGCCCCGCGCAGTAACGTTATACGTTATATCGAGGGGAAAATCACCCTACGTTTTGGGGTAACAGTTTGTTGCAAACTCTTCGTTAACGTGAGTTCGACGTAAGAGAGATTAAAAAACGGTCGCTGGCAAAGCCGCCAGGTCATCAGGATTAAGGTTGAGCGAAGGTTTCTTCTCCTGATAAGAGTAGGCGACCAATGCGGCCAGCAGATTGACAACGAAGTTAGCCACACTGCGGTGGCGCGTATGCTCGATCTGACAAATGTTCTTGAGCTGATCATTGACCGTCTCGCTCAACGCTCGCTTGCGCAAGAGTATTTTGTCGAGCAGCGGAATCAACTTGTTCTTCATATTCTTCTTGATCTTGGTGATCAGTTGCACGCCCTGCTCCCAGAGCAGGGTGAATAGCTCTTTCGAAATATATCCGCGGTCGCCGAAGAGCTTCCCGAAAAGTCGTCGCGCGAAGCGCGGGACAGGCTTACGGTCATCTACGTTCCCAGGCGTGATCATCACGGCGAGCAAGTCGCCGCAATCACTGATCACCAGATGGACTTTGAAGCCGTAGAACCAGCCCGTGCTGGTCTTGCCACGTTTAGCCAGTTCTCGGAAGACCTTGTTCGACTTGATCCGCAGGTTATGGCAGACCTTGATCGGGGTCGAGTCAATGAAGGAGATGCCCGTGCAAGGCCCAAAGCGCGTGTGCAAGAAAGCTGCCAGCGGTAAGACGATCTCGCTTTGCAGTTCGACGAACCGTTGATAGCTGACCAGGTTCGGGAATTCTCCCCGCAGATGCTTGCAGACGTGCTGCGTGTAGTAGGTCTTCAAGTTGCGAAAGCCGGAGGCTTGAAACAGGATGACAATCGTCATCACTTCGCTCGTACGCAGGGTTGATTCCCGATGGCGATGGCGCCTTGCCATCACTAAGTCGCAGAGCGCGCACAGGCGGCTCAAAGACACGGCAGAACTCGTCGCAGTCAAAGAACAATCGTAGAATGTCCACGGTGAACTCCTTTCCTGGTTTGAGATTGGGTTGCGCGGATTTTACTCCGCGCTTCTCTAGCCGGAAATGAGTTCACCGAATTGCCAAATTTAGCCGTATCTCTTTGTCATTGTCCTACTTTTACGTCGAACTCACGTTGATGTTATTGTTAAACCCGCTGCTGCGGATCGAGTAGACAGTTAAGACGGCCAGCTGTGTTTTGCTGCGGCCGCCTGAATACTGCGCGAGGGCAGTGAGCAGCTTTCGCTCTCCGCCTCCCAAATTTTCCACACTAGCAGATGTGGTTGTTGCCGGGCGAGGGATGCCCTGCCCGGTGATAAGTGGCTCATCCCTGCCTTTGCTTGATGCGCGCTTGGAGAAAGAATCCTCGATTTGTAAACGAAGATGCATGTGAAAAAATTTGCGGTCATGGCTTCATTTCGCAATTTTATGATTGACAATCCCTGGCATAAAGGTGTAGAAGTACCCTTAGAGAGCGAGTTGCCCCAGACCAGATGAGAATCGTTGTCGCTCTTTCCTCTCTCAATAAGTTTATCCATGAATCGCTATTTCTAAAGCTATGCTTACAGGTCAGCAAAATCGCTGTCGCTGATAGAAGTGTATTCAGCCCAGCTTACGTGCCTCGATGCAACAAAACGGCGGCGGGCGTTGTAGCAAAGCACTCAATTAAGGCCCAACGGGAGGGACGGCGTGATTCCCGGCAGTCAAGGTCGCCCAAAAGTGTGCTCAGATCATTCAATTCGCAATATGAATTTCCGTGTTTCCATTTGGCGTCGGCAATCTCTCGCGGAAATGGATCGAAACTGAGTCGAAGATTATCTTATTGAGCGAAATATTGCGGGTTCCATCGAAAATTGGGAGTTTTAACCCTCATTTGAGTCAAAAAGAGTTGTTCTTATTGCCTTCCGTCGCAGCTTCCCTCCCGCTGGGCCAAGATCGGTTATCACAAAGCTTTCAACTACATCCTGAAAGTGCTCTACACTGGGATGCAGTGGAAAGAGTTGCCAATTGAGAAAGGCCCGGACGGCACAGCGGAGATTCACTACACCGGCATCTACAAACTGTTCGCGCGCTGGGCTGATGATGGGTCGCTGGAAAAAGCCTTCATCGCTTCGATCAAGCATCTGTCAGCGGAACAGAAGCTTGATTTGAGCCTACTGCACGGCGACGGCTCCAACACCGTCGCCAAAAAAGGGGCGAAGGAGTCGGCTACAGTGGCCACAAACACCAGACGGGTGAAAAGGTGATCGCCATTTCCGACAATCACGGGTACGTCCTGGCGCCATTGACGATCGCGCCAGTCAACCAGTCCGACATCGTGTTGCTGCCGGATGGGATCAAGGACCTCAAGCACGTCGCTGCCGAGGCCGACCTCGATCTCAAAGGCACAACTCTCAATCTCGACGCTGGCTTTGACAGCAAAGCCAACTGCAGATGCATCTTCAACGCCGGGATGAAACCCAACATCAAGGAGAACCCACGCAATCGCAAAACCACCAAGCGCGGGCGCAAACGATTCTTCGATGACGCTCTTTACCTGATACGCTTCACCATCGAAATCGAACGTGTGTTCGCCTGGGAAGACAAGTTCAAACGCCTGGTCTTACGTTATGAGACCAAGCAGAAACGTCATCTCGGATTCAAACTCATTGCCTTCAGCCTCATCAATCTCAGAGAGTTTTGTGAGGGCTGAAACTTGCAACCAGTTCTCAGGTAAACCTAGAACCGGCTTGGATGAAATCCTTCCAAGCCGCTAGAAAGGAGGAAACACCATGGCGTATATCTCGAAGAGAAACAGAAGACTCGAGAGAGAAAGGGAAATCGCAACCAATAACAGGCGAGAGTTGATTGCAGCGCAACTGACCAGGCGAGACCTGGTGAAGATGGGTCTGCTGACGAGCGCGGGTCTTCTCATTCCCAAGAGAGGATTAAGCGCTCGCGCGCAAGATTCATTTGGTCAGACCGGCCAGTGCACAAGCCCGCCGACGAACTCGTTCGTTGACCTACTTCCCATAATGCCAGTCAAGCAGACAGTCGCGTCGCTGAACCCTGCGCCGACCGTATGCCCAAACACCGCTGCGGGTGAAAGCCGCACACGTTGTCATCAGGCTTTCACCCAGTTCCCGCCACAGAGACTGTATCAAGTCTCTCAACAGGCAGCACAGGTCAGTATGTCCCCGAGCTTGCCGTTGCAAACCATCTGGGGCTTCGACGGGATCACTCCGGGGCCTACCTATGTTAACAACTACGGGGCGCCAATTCTCGTGCGCAATGTCAATAACCTGCCCACCAGTAACGGTGGGTTTGGGTTGCCCTCGGTGTCGACCCACTTGCACAATGGTCATACCCCATCCGAAAGTGACGGCTTTCCCTGCGACTTTTTCGAGATAGGGCATTTCTATGACCAGCACTATCCCAATGTGCTTGCCGGGTTCAGCACCCCACCCTTTGCCCCAACCGGTGACATAAACGAATCGATGAGCACGCTCTGGTACCACGACCACCGCGTGGACTTTACGTCGCAGAATGTCTACAAGGGGCTGGCCGGGTTCTTTCTGCTGTTCAACCAATTCGACACCGGAAACGAGACTACCGGCTTTCGTCTTCCCACCTTCCCAGACTTCGACATCCCGATGATGTTTGCAGATAAGTGCTTCGATTCCGGTGGGAATCTGTTCTTCGATCTGTTCAATCTGGATGGCATTCTGGGAGACAAATTCCTTGTCAATGGCAAAATTCAGCCGGTCCTTCACGTCAGCCCGCGCAGGTACCGCTTCCGCTGGCTGAACAGCGGCCCCTCGCGCTTCCATCAAATCTTTCTCACGAGATTGGACAACTCCACGACCAATCAGTTCTGGCAGATCTCCAACGACGGCAACCTGTTGCCTCACCCGATCCAGGTCTCGTCGGTCAAACTCGGGGTGGCCGAGCGCGCGGATGTGATAATAGACTTCGCACCGTTCGCGGGGAAGACTCTCTACCTGGAGAACCGCCTAGTGCAAAGAAACGGACGCGGCCCCAACTGCGAACTGAGTCAGAGGGGTCAGGGCAACTTGCTGCTGAAGATCGTCGTGGATCTGCCTCCAGTGGCTGATGGCAGCGTGGACCCTGCCACGAACCCCACGTTTTATGCTCTGCCGGATACGACCGCTGCGCCAAGAGTCACGCGCACTTTCAACTTTGAACTGACCCAGAACGGCCAATGGACGATCAACAACCAGTTCATGAACTGCGACACCACGCGCTTTACGGTGCAGCAGAACACCGTGGAGCGTTGGGTCTTAAGGAATACGCAAACCGACCGTCCTGCTTGGACGCACCCGATCCACATTCACTTCGAGGAGTTCCAAGTCCTTTTCGGGAACAATCAGTTCTGCTTCAATGAGCCGCCGACATCTGTCAACGTATCTCGCAAGGACGTGATAAGACTGAATCCCAACACATCGGTCACGCTGTTCTTCCGCTTCCGCGACTTCCTGGGGCGGTATCCGATGCACTGCCACAACACCGTTCACGAAGATCACGCGATGATGTTGAGATGGGAGATCGGTACTGTAGGGGATACGAACCAGAATCCGTAGTTTATGCCGCGTCCGCAGGGCGCTTAATGCGCGTGCAGGCCGCTATAGAGAATGAGAAAAGGAGATGCCAAACCATGACAAATAGAAGAGAGCTGATTGCAAGGCTTGGAATGGCTCCCTTTGCCGGCGAGACTTTGGCGCGGGCGTCTAACCGAGATTCTAAACCGAACGCAGCGCCGAAAACATCACGCGAGGCGATAAGGGATCGCTATTTCCCGAATGTCGTGCTGACCACGCACGAAGGTAAGAAGGTCCGGTTCTACGATGACCTGCTCAAGGACAAAATCGTGGTCATCAATTTCATGTACGCCACATGTGAAGGAGTTTGTCCTTTGATCACGGCGAACCTGGTGAAGGTTCAGAAGATTCTTGGCAAACGGGTTGGTCAAGACATCTTCATGTATTCGATCACCCTCAAGCCGGAGCAGGACAGTCCGAAGGCGCTCAGGGAGTATGCCAAGATGCACGGGGCGGGGTCGGGCTGGCTGTTCCTCACTGGCGACCCGAAGGACGTCGATCTGCTTCGGCGCAAACTGGGGTTCGTTGATCCGAACCCGGAGGTAGACAAAGACAAGTCGCGGCATAGCGGCAACATTCGATATGGGAATGAGCCGCTCCAGCGGTGGGGCGCCTGCCCGGGCCAGGCTAGCCCTGAATGGGTTGCCGAGTCGATCCTGTTCGTGGATTGGCCGAAGACTCTGCTAGGCAAGAACAAATCGTAACGCTGCTAGGTGTTGCTGCTCGGGCTTATCGGCACGAATGGGTGAGCTCATCGGAATTTCCTGCGCACGTTTTCTGTCCCTATCCGAGTGAAAATGGGTGAGCTCATCCCGATTTTGCGCGAGCTCATCCGTTTCTGCGCACGCTTTCTGTCCCTATAACAATCCGCCTCACTGATAGGGACAGAAAGCGTGCGCAGAATGCAGATAAGCTCACCCAAATGCGCCTTTATAGGGACAGTTAAAGTGAGCACAAATTTGCGATAAGCTCACGCAAATGCTCGGATAAGCTCAGGCACCCACAAGTAGGTCTTGAAATTCCGAAAGCCGGAAGACTGAAACAGAATGACGATGGTCATCACTTCGCTCATCGTCAGCCCGCTTTCGCGCTGGCGATGCTTCTTGCCATCGCTCAATCGGGGCTGTTGGGCGTTCAACTCCGGCAAAGTTCCCTGGCAAAATTCGTCGTAGTCAACAAAGAGTTGTACAATGTCTATCTCGGTTCTCCTTTTTGTGGTTGTTACTTCTGGCGCGAATTTATCGCGTTTCTTAACCCAAAAAGGAGTTCCGAGACTTTACGACAGAGCTTATCTCCTTACTTTGCTTCAACTTTTACATCGAACTCACGTTTCGTTACTGTAACGGGGCCTTTGTGCCTTTGGTGACCTACAAAGATCTTCGTACTACTAGATTAGGAGATGGCGTGGCTCGCGCGCGTCCGAGGGGGCTGAGAAAAATTTCCGCGTGTGGGGAGTGCTGTGGCTCGCCGGTCTATCGCTTGATGACCGTGAACTTGGGGAGCGTCACATTCTTCTCTTTCGCAATCGTCTGTAATTCGTCGTGTAGCTCGTAAAACTTCTGCGCGCTGTCCACGGATCGGTATTTCGCGCGCAGTTGGAGAACTTTTTCAGGCGGAATGGTTGGGGCGAGGATTTCAATCGAGCGGTCAACGAAGATGGCTGCGTCCCGCGTGTATAATTCCCCCACAAACATAGTGGCAAAGTATGCGAAAATGAGCACCATAAACATAGAAACGTAATAGATTTGCCTTTTCAGCCTTATCAGCTTCGTTATTGCGTCTTCGCTCTCTTCTACTAAATCGCTTACGCTTTTTGCCTTGTCTTCCAATGCTAAAAAATGTTGTCTCTCTTCCTTCACTGCAGCAAGTTTCTTTTTCAAATCTTCCACTTCTTCGATACTCTTATCTTCCATTGCTTCAACGCTCGCAGCCTGGTCTTCCAACGTTTTTATGTTCGCCGTTAGGTTCGCTAACTTGTTAGCTTTGAGTTTTATCTCTTCCGCTTGTTTATAGCCGCTTTTAACATTTGTAATCGCCTTAATGATGAGCATACACGTTACGGTAATGCTGGATGAAATTAACAAGGTGTATATCGTTTTTACGAGTTGATCACTCCGCGCTTCTCCGATGGGTTGGTGAATCTGCTCTACGTAGCTGCGAAACAAAAACGTAAATGTGCGGAGTATCGCGTTAATAAAAATTCCCGGTGTACCTTTCGCTACGTCGTACAAGGCAGAAGTGAAAATTCCGAGTAGAATCAACCCAAGAATATTTTGCTGAAGAAAGGCATTCGCTTTGCGGTAGAAAGAGGAAACGAGAGGTTTGATTGGTTTCATACGGGTTTACCTGCCTTGTTGTGGAGTCGTTCAATCAACAATGCTGAAAAACTGAGGCAAGTAAATTACTGCGCGGGGTCTCGGTGAGTCAAGAGCGCTCGACTTTCTTGTACAAAGCGCCAGAAATGAAAAAGCGGGAGACCTCGATCGAAGTCTCCCGCATTAAAATCCTTGCGGGTGCCTTACCACTTGGTATTGAGCCACGCTGTCAGCTCATCGGGGTCAATGCGATCGAGGGCAAGCTCAAGGGAGCTTTGGATCGCATCCGCGAGTCTCCACAGCTCATCGCTGACCCCTACGGGTATCTCAGCGTGGTTGGTGGCGCTCTTAATCGTGCGGATGCGCCACAGGGCATCCGCGATGATGCTCGTGACATCGCGTAGGGTGTGCTCTTCAGCGGTACGGGTAGCCACAACGTCTCCGACTTCGCTGTCGGTTGCAATCCTCCGAGTGTCGCCATCGCTGGCAAGCTGCGCTGTGGCTTCGAGGATGAGGCGCACGCAGTTTTGCGGATTCGAATCGAACGCACCCTGCGGGGTGACGATGTTGACGATCTGTTCGATTTTCTGTTCAAGTGTCATAGAATCCTCTCGTTGTTGGAATGGTTGTCGGATGCGGGGTCAGGCAGTTGCTCTACCTGACCCCGTGGTGTTTATGCGTTGCGCGTCTTCGCAACGTGGCAATGCAGCGGGAGAGCGCCAGCGATGTGGTAGCAAACGAAGCCAGCGCGGTTACCCGCGCAGTCACAGCCAGCGAGCTTGTGTCCGCTCTTCGTGACTGCGAAGCGCACCGTATACCGCTTGCCCTCACCGTTGATGACCTCGTACTCGCGGAATGCGATCATCCGGACGCGCAGTGGCTTGGACATAGCGCGCTGGCTAGCTCTCTTCATCGCGTCGTTGTTGATTTCGATCTTGACCATTGCTCTCTCCGGGTTCGTGGTCGGATCATCCCGACGAGATGATTTATCCTGCTAGAAGGAGATTTTGTCAGTAGATTTTCCCGCTTGCGGGAGAATTTTTTTTCGTGATACTTTCTTACCCAAGCTGGTATTTTTTTTTCACGAACGGGGAGAATCGAAGAATGATTGAGACAAAGAAAGCGGTATTGATGAGCGTCACAGAGGCAGCGCAGCGCTTGAATATGGATGAGTCACAACTGCGGTTGATGCTGAGGCAGGGCAGGATTGTGGGAGAGAAATTTGGACGGGATTGGATGGTCTCCGAATCCGCGCTGGCTCAATACAAGCCACGCAAACGAGGGAGACCTCGCACGAAAAAATAGGGGAGCGAAAGAACTGCTCCCCTCAAACGCGTCTGCGGTATCTGGTCTGCGGTACGCAATGCTGAGTGATTGCGTGGATTGCAACACTTAAGGTAAATTCAACCGCAGACGCTATCGAATACAGCAAACGAAATAAACCACACCTGGTAGCGTCAAGTCAAATAAATTGGTCTCAATTGAGACAATTTTTCGAGCACGCTACCACGAATGAATGAGAGAACACTGACCGCATCTGAGGCTGCGGAACGATTGAACATCACACGAAGACAAGTGGCTAGGCTGATTACATCCGGGGCTCTCCCAGCAACAAGACACGGAAGAGCTTTCGTGATCAGAGAGTCAGACCTTGAGCTTGTGGCAAACAGACCGAAGCGAGGGAGACCCCGCAAGAAAAAACAATGAGAAAAGGCAGAGAAGGGCAGACTGGTTAACGCGATAATTTTAATGCGGAGCGGAAAGCGGTAAACATCATTTCTTCTGATGTTTTTCGACGTAGCTTTTCGCGAAGCTGACCAGGTGTGGGGCGTTGACCAGTCCTATCTTCACCGCCTCTTCTTCCGCCTTCTCGACCGGCCATCCGTCGCGCAGCACCCGCCTGATCATCCAGAAGGCTCCGACCCGAATCGCCGCCGCGCAATGAATGAACGCCGGGCGGTTTTCGGGATCGTCGGTGATCTTGAGGAAGTCATCCGCCTGTTCGTCTTTAGGCTCGCCGTAGACAACGGGGATGTTGAAATAGCGCAGCCCCAGCTTCTTCGCCTCCGCTTCTTCTTCAGGGGCGCGATGTTCGCTGGGCTGCCGAAGGTTGATGATCGCTTTCACCCCATCGGCTTTGAGCTTGGCCAGGTGTTCGAGGCGGGGCTGGCCTCCGGTGCAGAATTGTTCATTAACTTGCAGGAAGTTTCTTATGGGGGGGACTTCCTGGGCGGATTGCGCTGAGCTTTGAGAGCAGAATAAATACAGCGAAGAGACGGCCAGAAACACATGTGATAAAAATCGGAATTTGATCATTGTTTAAACTCCCTCTCCTTGGTTCGCTCATTATAAGCTGCAATCCACCTCCCCGATAAGAGCAGAAATTTGCTCACGTGTGCGGCCCCAAGGGTCCTCAAACTCACCATTGGCAATGCGTCGAAGCGATTCAGAATTATTCCGGTATTGAATTGGAATCACATCGATCGGAAGTGGATTCCCGGTCTTGCGGTCGCGAGCTGAGATCGGGCTAACGAGTGGTCGAAGACCGGGCCCAATCCGAATCCATTTATCGAGAGACATCTCTAGATCACCAAACGGATGAGCAACAGTGACTAGAATATTGGTCGGCTTGATATCGCTGTTTTTCATAAATTGATGGCCTCTATCACGACGTCCTCTTAAGCCTATCGATCTCTGCTTTTAGCTTCTGGACTTTCAGTTCTTAGCTTCCGCTCTCTACTCTTCCTCCTCACGCAGCTTGGCCAGCACCGAATAGTCCTCAAGCGTCGTGGTGTCGCCAACAGTTTGCGCTCCCGAAGCGATGTCGCGCAATAAACGGCGCATGATCTTGCCCGAACGCGTTTTCGGCAGAGAGTCGGTGAACCGGATGTCGTCGGGCTTCGCCATCGCGCCGATCTCTTTTTGAACATGCCGGCGCAATTCTTCCTTCAATTCGTTCGACGGTAATTGGCCCGATTCGAGCGTCACGAAGGCGGCCACGGCTTGTCCCTTCAGCTCATCCGGACGCCCGACCACCGCCGCCTCCGCGACCGCCGGGTGGGAGACCAGCGCGCTCTCAATCTCCATTGTTCCCAGGCGATGACCGCTGACGTTGATTACGTCATCCACGCGCCCCATCAGCCAGAAATATCCGTCCTGGTCGCGGCGCGCGCCGTCGCCCGTGAAGTAACAACCTTTGATGTCGCTCCAATATTGCTTTACGAATCTTTCGGGATCGCCGTAGATCGTCCGCAGCATCGAGGGCCAGGGGCGCGTGATGACAAGATAGCCGCCCTGGTTCGGCCCGACGGAGACGCCGTCTTTGGTACGGATATCCGGGACAACGCCCGGGAAGGGAAGCGTCGCCGATCCGGGCTTGGTCGGGATCGCTCCCGGAATGGGCGTGATCAAGATCGCCCCGGTCTCGGTCTGCCACCACGTATCGACGATCGGGCAACGCTCCTTGCCAATGACTCGGTGGTACCACATCCATGCTTCAGGATTGATAGGCTCGCCGACAGTGCCGAGCAGCCGCAGGCTGGACAGGTCGTACTTGAGCGGCCACTGCTCGCCCCACTTGATGAACGTTCGGATCGCGGTCGGCGCGGTGTAAAGGATGTTGACCCTGTGCTTTTCGACGATCGCCCAGAAGCGACCGAAATCCGGAGTGTTCGGCGCGCCTTCGTACATCACTACAGTTGCGCCGTTCTGGAGCGGTCCGTAAACAATATAGCTGTGCCCGGTCACCCAGCCGATGTCCGCCGTACACCAGTATGTGTCATCGTCTTGGATATCGAAGACCCATTTCGTGGTGATGTAAGTTTGCACGGAATAGCCGCCAGTCGTGTGGACGATGCCTTTCGGCTTTCCGGTCGTGCCGGAGGTGTAAAGGATATAGAGCATGTGCTCGGAATCGAGCGGCTCGGCCTCGCATTTGTCCGAGGCTCCCGACATCAACTCGTGATACCAATGGTCGCGCCCAGACTCCATATGAATCTGATTCTTGCACCGTTCGACGACGACCACATGCTTGACGCTCGGGCAGTCCTTGATCGCCTCATCCACAGCCGGCTTGAGTTGGACCACCCCGCCGCGACGGAACCCTCCGTCGGCCGTGATTACGGCTTTCGCCTGCGCGTCATTGATGCGATCTTTCAACGCTTCGGAAGAAAAGCCGCCGAAGACTATCGAGTGCGTGGCGCCGATGCGCGCGCAGGCCAGCATGGCCACGGGCAGTTCGGGGATCATCGGCATATAAATGGCCACGCGGTCGCCTTTATCGACGCCCAGCGACTTCAGCGCGTTCGCGAATTTACAGACCTCCTGATGGAGTTGCTGGTAAGTGAACGTACGCGTATCACCCGGTTCTCCCTCCCAGATGATGGCGGCTTTGTTCTTGCGCCACGTCGAAAGGTGACGGTCGAGGCAGTTGTAGGAAATGTTGATCTGTCCTCCGATGAACCATTTAGCGAACGGCTCGTTCCACTCTAGAGCCTTATTCCATTTCTCGAACCAGTGAAGCTCGCCGGCGATCTCTGACCAGAACCCTTCGGGGTCTTCGACCGAACGTTTGTATATTCGATCATAATCTTCGCGGCTCTTGATGTGGGCGCCGGAGCTGAAACCGGGCGCCGGCGTGAACAGGCGGTCTTCCTTAAGCAATGAATCGATGTCAGATTGAGACATTCCATTTCCTCCGAAAGTCTCCGGGTACGCGCCGCTTCCAGCGCGCAGTAGTGGGGAAAGACATATGAGGCTTCCGCCCACTACTTGCGCGCTGGAAGCGGCGCGTACCCGGAGATGTAAAGATGATTACTGCAAGAAGGGCAATGATAAACGCGGGCGCGGGCAAAACCAAGAGGCGCATTTTATTCGCTCGCGTGGGGCAGCCCAAACTTGACACCTTCGAGAGCCACATGACATTCTTTGCCGCTTAGAATGCGGAGTTTTGCTCACTCACTACAGCGCTTATAATTATCGTGCGGTCTTCGTTCCATACCTGGCCGCAACGCGATTCTATTTACAATTCAACCCAGGAGGGATTTAAGTGAAGCAGCACGGCAGATTTTTGTTTACCTCTGAATCGGTGACAGAGGGGCATCCCGATAAAATGTGCGATCAAATCTCGGACGCCATTTTGGACGAAGTCCTGCGACTTGACGCCAGAGGGCGCGTCGCATGCGAGACGATGGCAATGACGGGGCTGGTCATAGTCGGCGGAGAGATCACGACGACGGCGCAGGTCAATTATGCCAGGGTCGCGCGCGAGACGGTCAGGGAGATCGGCTATACGAGCGCTGAGTACGGTTTCGACGCCGACACCTGCGGCGTGATTGTGGCCGTCAACACACAATCGCCGGACATCGCAATGGGAGTCGATACCGGAGGCGCGGGCGACCAGGGGTTGATGTTCGGCTACGCCTGTAATGAAACGCCGGAGCTAATGCCGACCCCGATACAGCTCGCTCACCAACTGGTCCGCAAGCTGAGCGACGCCAGACGCAGCGGAGACCTCGATTATCTCCGCCCAGACGGCAAATCGCAGGTGACGATCGAATACGACAACGGTAAACCGGTCAGAGTAGACACTGTCGTCATCTCAACTCAGCATGGCCCGGACGCCGCCGCGGAACAGATTCGCGAAGACATTATCGATCACGTCATCAAGCCGACTATCCCTCCGAGTCTTCTCGACAAAGACACAAAATATTACGTGAACCCGACAGGCCGCTTCGTCGTCGGCGGCCCGCAGGGCGACACCGGGCTGACCGGGCGCAAAATCATAGTTGACACATATGGCGGGGCCGCCCCGCACGGAGGTGGGGCGTTTTCAGGAAAAGACCCGACGAAGGTCGATCGCTCCGCTTGCTACATGGCCCGCTACATCGCGAAGAACGTCGTGGCCGCCGGCATCGCCGACCGCTGCCAGGTTCAGTTGGCATACGCGATCGGCGTCGCGGAGCCCGTGTCGGTTTATGTCGACTGCTTTGGCACTGCGAAGATCGATGAGGGCAAACTCTCGGAGATCGTCCGCGCCAATTTCCAACTTACGCCGAAAGGCATCATCGAATCGCTCGATTTGCGCCGCCCGATCTATAAACAGACAGCCGCATTCGGACACTTCGGACGCAGCGATGTCGACGGCTTCTCCTGGGAGAAGACCAATCGCGCAGATAAACTGCGATCTGACGCCGGGTTGTGATGGCAAGGGTCTGATAACGAATTGCGAGACGCGAGACGCGGAACGCCGAAAGAGGTAGAAACAAAAATAAAGAAGCACAAAGCACAGAGGTAAATAGGTGGATAACAAGAATCAAACGCATTATGAAGTAAAAGACCTATCCCTCGCCGACGAAGGGAAGCGTCGAATCGAGTGGGCCGAGAGAGAGATGCCGGTGCTGCGCATGATCCGGCAGCGCTTCGGCGAAGAGAAACCGTTGGAAGGGTTGCGGTTGGTCGCATGCGCGCACATAACGACAGAGACGGCGAATCTCGCTCGCGCGCTGAGCGCCGCAGGGGCGGACTGTGTGCTCATCGCCTCGAATCCGCTGAGCACCCAGGATGACGTGGCGGCGTCATTGGTGAAGCATTACGGCATATCCGTTTTCGCGATCAAAGGCGAGTCCACCGAAACATACGTCCGTCACGTTCGCACGGCTCTAGATCACAAACCGAACCTGATCATCGATGACGGCTCCGACGTAGTCGCGACAATGCTCCAAGAGCGCCCGGAATTGATACCGGACATCATCGGAACGACGGAAGAAACCACGACCGGGATCACGAGACTCAAGGCCATGTTGCGCGACGGAAAACTGAGTTTCCCATCGATCGCGGTCAATGACGCGCAGACCAAGCATTTCTTCGACAACCGCTACGGCACTGGCCAGAGCACGCTCGACGGGATCATCCGCGCGACCAACATTCTTCTTTCAGGCAAAACCATGGTTGTGGTCGGATACGGGTGGTGCGGAAAGGGCGTTGCGATGCGCGCCCGCGGGATGGGCGCCAACGTGATCGTCACCGAAATCAACCCGATCAAAGCCCTCGAAGCGACCATGGACGGCTTCCGCGTCATGCCGATCGCCCAGGCCGCGCCGCTCGGCGAGATATTCATTACGGTCACGGGCAACCGCCACGTGATCGACACCCAACACTTCGAGGCGATGCGGGACGGCGCGATCGTCTGCAACTCCGGCCACTTCGATCTTGAATTGAACCTCGTAGGGTTGAGATCCGTATCGACCGATATCAGAAAACTAAGGCAGTGGGTCGAAGCGTATAAGCTAAAAGACGGACGGGAGATCATGGTGTTGGGCGAAGGCCGCCTGATCAACCTCGCCGCCGCCGAAGGGCACCCGGCGAGCGTGATGGATATGAGTTTCGCCAACCAGGCGCTGTCCGTGGAATATCTGGTCAAAAATAAAGGTAAGCTCGAAGCTGACATCCACCTGCTGCCGGAAGAAGTAGACACGGAGATCGCCAGACTGAAGCTGACGGCAATGAAGGTTTCTATTGACGAACTGACGCCGGAGATGGTCGAGTACATGAACAGTTGGCAAACAGGAACCTGAGATTGCCGACAGCAAGCGCGACGCAAATGGAGAAGCCCGGAATCGCTCCGGGCTTCAGCCAATGGTTGGGTATTACCATATCGATAAAGCCGTTCCATAAAATGATGACAAATATGCCATCATCTTATCGCGACCGATTTTGTTGATTTGCCGGTCGCAGTTTCGCTCTTTGATTGACGCGGCGACTTGGTTTCGGCCTTTGCCGCGTTCTAAAGTCTGCCCCGGAA
>WNFU01015325.1_pt1 | contig 15076 bp, 14 predicted proteins | sample 5400121 | NCBI WGS metagenome assembly WNFU01 (sample SAMN13153360, study PRJNA577476) | soil metagenome | isolation source: 100 cm soil or saprolite under grassland replicate 1 | place: USA:California | collected 2016-06-15
ACTCACCTGGAACGCCGACCTTTGGATCACCGCTGCGATCTGCTGAGAGGTCGGCACCGGGCGCTTCCGAAGGATCGGAAGCGCCCGATGTGATTGGTGGGCCGTCAAGGACTCGAACCTTGGACCCGCTGATTAAGAGTCAGCTGCTCTACCAACTGAGCTAACGGCCCGCTTGCGCGGAGAGCGAAAGTGGCGCGCCCAAGAGGATTCGAACCTCTGACCTTTAGCTCCGGAGGCTAACGCTCTATCCAGCTGAGCTATGGGCGCGCGTACGACCCGGATGCTTCAAAGGGATTGGGGTGACCGAAGGGAATCGAACCCTCAACCCCTGGAGCCACAGTCCAGTGCTCTAACCAATTGAGCTACGGTCACCGTCCCGCGACGACAGCTAACGGCTTACTGTACTTCATGTTTCCGGGATGGTCAACGCGGCCCGCTCAGTCCGAAACGAGCCGCCGCATCTCGGCCAGGCCCTCGTCGGGCGCGCGAAGGCGCGTGGTCAGCGCCGCTTGGGCCTTCGCGATCTTCAGCCCGCCGTCGAGGGGCCGCCGCGCCTTCTGCGCGAGCGCGGCGGTCGGCACCGGCGTGAGGCGGGAGGCGTCGAGCCCGAACGCCCGGCAGATGAGGAGCGCGAAGGCGTAGCGGTCGAGCACCTCGGCGCCGGCCACGTGCCAGAGGCCCAGCAGCCCGCGCGCGGCCAGCTCCACGCTCGCCGCCGCCACGTCCGGGTTATAGGACGGGCTCGCGCGCTGGTCCACGGCGGGGCTGAAGGGCCGGCCTTCGCGGCAGGCGTGGATGAGCTGGTAGACGAAGTTCTTCTTCTGGCGCTCGGGACCATAGACGACGCTGGTGCGAATGATGATCGCCCGCTCGCAGGCGGAGGCCACCGCCTGCTCCCCTTCCCACTTGCTGCGTCCATACACCGACAGCGGCCGCGGCGTATCCGCCTCGCCGAACGGGCCGCCCTCGCCGTCGAAGACGTAATCGCTCGAGTAGAAGAGGAAGCCCGCCCCGGCGGCCTGGGCCGCGCGCGCCGCGGCGCGCGCGCCGTCGCGATTGATGGCGACGGCGTTCTCCGGATGCTCCTCGCAGTAATCGACATGGGAGAGACCGGCCGGGCAGAAGACCCAGTCCGGCCGCGCGGCGGCGACGGCGCGCTCAACGGCGGCATGATCGGTGATCTCCAAATGGGCGAGGCCGGGAATCGGATGGCCGGCGTGAGTGCCCTGGACCTGATCGCCGCGCGCGCGGAGGAGGCCGAGCAGCGCCGCGCCGACCTGGCCCGAGGCGCCGAGGATCAGAGCGCGCATCAGCAACTCACGGCCCGCGCGGTCGCTCGAGGGCGCATGGATGGGCACGATACAAGAGGACGCCTCACGGGGCAACCATGAGGGCTTGCCCGCCGCGCCGCGGCGGGTCTACACTCGCCACGCTATGTCGGCGCGCGGCGATGCGGTCCCCGTCCTGCTCTGGTGCAATGATCCGGGGCCATACCGCGAGGCGGTGGCGCGGGCCGGCCTCGGCGCGCGGGTCGACATCCACACCGCGCGCGTGACCGAGGAGCCCCCGGCCACTCTCCTGCCGCGAATCGAGATCATGCTGGCCTGGCGCGCAGCGCCGGGGCTGCTCGCCAAGATGCCGCGGCTGCGCTGGATCCAGTCGCTCACGGCCGGCGTCGAGGGCTGGCTCGCGCTGGCCGATCTCGCGCCCGGCATTCTCCTCACCTGCGCGCGCGGCACGCATCGCATCCAGATGCCGGAAAACATCCTGGGCGCGCTCTTTCATCTGACCAAGCCCTATGCCGCCGCCGCGTTCGATCAGCGGGAGCGCCGCTGGACCCGCCGGATCTCGGAAACGCTGGCCGCCAAGACCTTGGGCATTCTGGGGCTGGGAGCCATCGGACAGGAAGTCGCGCGGAAGGCCGCCGCGCTCGAGCTCACGGTGATCGGGACCAAGCAGACGCCGGGACCTGTCGCGGGCGTGACCCGCGTCTATCCGCCCGAGCGCACCGACGAGGTGCTCGCGGCCGCCGACTTCGTCCTGCTCCTCCTGCCGGTGACGGCAGAGACGCGCGGCTTCATGAGCGCGCGCCGGCTCAAGGCGATGAAGCCCACGGCCTATCTGCTGAACTTCGGCCGCGGCGAGCTCGTCGTGGACGCCGACCTGATCGACGCGGTGAAGAGCCGGACCATCGCGGGCGCCGTGCTCGACGTCTTCACCACCGAGCCCCTGCCGGCCGAGCATCCCTTCTGGGTGACCGAGGGCATTACGGTGCTGCCTCATATCGGCGGGCTCCATCCCGAGCGCGATCACATCGTGGCCGGGCTCTTCGTGGACAATCTCACGCGCTTCCTCGAGAATCAGCCCCTGAGAGAAACCGTGGACCGCACTCGCGGATATTAGCCTTGATCGGCAGAAATCCGGCACACGAACGCTTCAGTGTCCCTCTCCCCGCTGGGGAGAGGGCAGGGTGCCTCACCCCAACCCTCTCCCTCCGCGGGAGGGAGAGGGAGCCGAAGATAGGAGAGGCGCTATGAGCCGCTGCCACCCGTCCCGCTGGATCCTCGCGCTGCTGGTGCTCGCGCCGGCGCTCGCCGGGGGCGCTCCCGCGATGGCCGCCGATCGCTGGCAGGGGCTCCAGTCGCTGAACAGCGTGGCGGTGGAGATCACCTTCTCACCGAACCATCCCGACGTCTCGGTGGACGAGGTGCGGCAGCGCATCATGGACGGAGTCAAGCGCGCCAATCCGACGCCCGCGCTCGACATCGGCAGCGCCGACAAGCTTCACCTCCTGATCGCGGTGCGCCAGTACAGCGGCTCGGATCTTCGCGGCTATTATCTGCCGCTCTCCCAGGCCTATGGCATCGGGCCGATCCGGCTCACCGTCGATCGGCCCGCCGCGATCTCGGGGCTGCCGACGCCCGTCTGGGCCACGGTATGGCAGACGGAGCGGCTGGCCAAGGGGCCGTGGCGCAGCTCGGCCTACGAAGTGCTCGAGCTCGTGGACGAGGTCATCGCCTCCTTCCTCGCCGACTACCGCCGCGCGCTCGGCCAGTGACGCGAAGCCTCGGCCCCGCGCTGCCGCCGGATCTCCTCGCGCGGCTCTCGCAGACCGATCTGCCGGCCGTCCTCGGCCGCGCGGTGCCGCTGGTGACGGTGGACGCCGACGGCCGGCCTCACCCAATGCTCTGCTCCTACCTGGAGCTGCTCGCCGCCGCCCCGACGGCGATCCGGCTGGTGATCGGCGCCTCGGGCCGGAGCGGCCGGAATCTGGACGAGCGCGGCGCCTGCACGCTCTTGCTCGTCGAGGCGGAGCACACCGTGTACGTGAAATGCCGGACGGCAGGGCGGCGCTTCACCGTGGGCGAGCTGGCGCGCTTCGACCTGGCGGTGGAGGACGTGCTCGAGGATGCGCCGGCCGATTGGGAAACCGGCATCCGCATCACCGGGGGCATCACCTACGCCCCCGCCCCGGCGCTCGACGCGCCGTGGGCCCAGGCCACGCTGGCCGCGCTGAGAGCCGAGGCCGCCACCTAGCCCGGAGGATGGATCCGCTCTCTCCCCCTCACCCTGCCCTCTCCCCCTATGGGGGCGAGGGTCTCTAGGAGAGCTCCCTCTCCGAGGGAGAGGGCAGGGTGAGGGGGAGAGAGCGGATCAGACCTCGGTGAGATCCTCGCCGATCACGAGAGGCGCGGCGTAGTGCCGACGGGCCGCCGCTTCGAGCTCGCGCGGCTCGGAACCCGGCATCATATGGGTGACGGCGAGCTTTCGGGCCCGCGCTCCGGCGGCCACGCGGCCGAGCTCATCGGGCTGGGTGTGATACGAGGCCAGATCGCGGATCTTGTCCTCGAGGCTCGGCCAGCCGCAGCCCGGGTACCAGGAGGTCTTGGCCATCTCGCAGCACTCGTGGATCAGGCAATGACCTCCCGGCTCCAGCGCATCAGGTTTTCGCAGGGCCGGGTGTCGCCCGAGACCACCACGCTTCGCCCGCCGCCGTCGAAGCGATAACCGAAGGCGGGCTTGACCGGATCGTGCTCGACCAGAAAGGCGGTGACGGTCACCCCGCCCGCCTCGAGGATCTTCCCTTCCTCGATCTCGGTCACACTGACCGCCGGCGGCTGGCGCTCCTGCATATGGGCGCGCCGCACCTCGATGTCCCAGCGCAGGTAGTCCAGCAGCTTGTCCACCTGGCGCCGCGTGCCCGCGGGGCCCCAGATCTCGAGCGGCGCGTTCTGCCCCACGATCCAGCGTGTGATGAGCAGATGGCCCAGGTCGATTACGTGATCGGAATGGTGATGGGTGATGAGCACGCGGGGCCAATCGTAGGCCTTGATCCCCACCTGAACGAGCTGGGCGCCCACGCCCGAGCCCGCGTCCACCAAAAAGCGCTCGTCGCCGAGCGTCAGGAGCGTGGCGGGACCGCGGCGCTTGGGATTGGGCGGCGGCGAGCCCGTGCCGAGCAGGACCGCGCGCATCGCGACGGAAGGCCGCGCTCAGCGAGGCGGCTCGAGCTCGAACCGCTCGTCCGGCCGCTCGATCATCCGGCCGCCGGAGAGGAAGAAGCGCGCCACCTGCTCCTGGGCGGCGCGGGCGATGCTGGACAGCTCCGGAGAGGCCGTCAATACCAAGAACCCATGTGGGTTCTTGAACCGCTCGGGCAAAGTCGCGACGACTCTGTCGTGGCGGTACGCCGAGACGAAGGATTGAAGCGCTCCCGCTCGCACCAGGCTGGCCGTGGTGGGGTTGGGCACGGTGAGATCACCCACGGCCCACTGGACGAGCACGGCCTTGGGGCCCACGCCCGGCAGGGGCGCCTGGCGAAGATAGGGCGCGTAGGCCACGGGATTGGCGCTCTGGCTCACCCACTCCACGCGCTCGAAGTAGGCCTGGATGTCGAGCGCGCCCGGCGCCGGCTTGAGCACGGGCGCCTCACCCGGCAGCGGGATCGATTCCACGAAGTCCTTGGCCTCGCTCGAGAGCAGCGGTGGATGGCGCCTCTGCAGCTGCTCGACGGCCAGCGGGCGGAAGATCGGCGACTGGCGTGCGATCTCGACGATGGGCCCGCCCGGCACATTGAGCACTCCCACCGGCACCGCGGGATCCACCGCCATGAGGAGCGTGCCGTAGATGCCGCCCAGCGATTGGCCGAAGTAGTAGATGCGCGCGCCGTCCAGATCCGGCCGGCCGTCGCCGTCCACGTCCACGCCGCGACGAAGCGCGCGGATGAGCTGGATGAGGTCGGCCGCGGTCTGGCGGAGGCCGTCGCGGATCGAGAGGAGCGCCAGCGGGCCCGTTCCGAGCGTTTCGAACCCCTCGACCGAGGTGATCTTGCCGTCGCCGTCCAGATCAAGCCCGCGCCCGCCGGCCGGCAGCGTCACAGACTCCTGGCCCGCGCGCGCGAGCGTGAGCATGCCCTCGGGTCCTCCGCCATGACCCACCACATTGATGGCGACGGTGGCGAAGCCCTGGCGCGCCATGGTTGCGGCGACCAGCGGCGGGATGAGGTGTCGGTCATTGCCAAAGCCATGCCCGAATATGGCCACCGGCCAGCCGGTGGAAGGCGTGGGCCCGGCCGGCACGAAGACCGTCACGTGCACTTCTTCCTCGCCAGTCGGCCTCGGAGCGCCGCTTCGCGTGGGCCCGGCCGGGATGTGACGGGTGGGTGCGAGAAAGGACATGCTGCGATACGTACCGAAGGCCACCGCTTTGATATCCGAGGGCGGCGCCACCTGAAGCGGGAGCTTCACCGGCTCCCCCAGGGTTGCCCCCGAGGTCGCGACCTGGCGCCGGAGCTCGAGGCTCTCGATGTCCCCGCGATCATAGACGGAGCGGGCGCCGCCGGGGCCCAGGGTGAACCGCAGCTCGGGCGCCGGGCGCGAATCGATGAGGGCGCGAATCTGCTCGAGATCGGCTGTGACGCTTTGGGTGGTGAACACCGCCGCGGCCGCCAGCTCCGACCGGCTCACGCCGAGCGCCTTGAGCTGCTGGAAGACGAGCGTCTCGACCGAGGCGCCGTAGCTGGCTTCGCTCACGAAGCCGGGGCGCGCGGCGGGCTTGAGCGGGTGGTTCTCCTGATCGAGCACCCGCGTGGTCACCACCACCGCGTAGCGGCGGCCCTGGAGCAGCGCCCGCTCGGGCCTCGCGAAGAGCGTGGTGCCCTCCGGATCCCAGACGAGCTGGGTGAGCGCCACCGGCGATGGCAGCGGCTCAGCCCAGAGCGGCAGGATGAAGGCGCTGGTGCGCGAGATGCTGTCGAGGCTGATCGGCGCCGAGAAACGGATGGCGACGCGCGGGTTGACGCTGAAGCCGTCGAGCTGGTTCAGCAGCCGGATCTCGTCACAGCCCGCGCGCGCCGCTTCGCACTTTCCCGGCAGCGGCAGCGCCACCCGGCGCCCGGTGAGCTGGCCGGGATCGGCCACGGTGAAGCGGTCGCTGGGGAAGACGCCGCGCACCTGCGCCGCCGCCGTCGGGGACGCGCCCCAAGACAGCGCGATGGCGAGCGCGAGCAGGCCCGCGCCGGCAGCGCGGCCAGTGGCGGCAGGCACGGCGGTCAGCGCTGGGGCGGCGACGGCGGTGACGGCGGCGCGGCCGGGACGCGACGCGGCACGCGCACGGGCGTTGCCTGATAGGCGCCCACCGTGACGGTGACCTCCGTGGGCTTGCCGTCGCGCACGAGCGTCAGCTTGATGGTCCGGCCCACCGGCGTGCTCGAGATGATGCGCTGAAGGTCGCGCGGCCCCTCGAGCTGGCTGCCATCGATGGCCAGCACCACGTCATTGGCCCGCATGCCGCCCTGGTCCGCCGGCTGGCCGGCCACGACCTGACGGATGAGCACGCCCCTCGCCTCCTTGAGGCCGTACTTGGGCAGCTCCTCGTCGGGAATCTCCGCGATGCTCACACCCAGCCAGCCCCACTCGACGCGGCCTTTCTCGGCAAGCTGAGGAAGCAGCGCCTTGACGAGATTCACGGGGATCGCGAAGCCGATGGTCCCATTGCGCGCCGCCATGCTATTGATGCCCACGACCTCACCGGCCATATTGACGAGCGGGCCGCCCGAATTTCCGGGATTCACCGCGGCATCGGTTTGGATGAAGTCGAAGCCCGGCGCGGCCACCTGGAGCGGCGCGCCCTTGCGGCTCACGATGCCGAAGGACACCGTCTGCTCGAGCCCGAACGGATGGCCGAGAGCGAGCACGAATTCGCCCACCCGCAGCCGGTTGGAGTCGCCGAGCGCCGCCACCGGCAGCCCTTTCGTCTCGATCTTGACCAGGGCCAGATCCACGCGGTCGTCCTGACCGACGAGCCGGCCCTCGAAGCGCCGTCCGTCCGCCAGCTTGACCTGGATTTGCTCGGCCTCGCTCACGACATGCGCATTGGTGACCAGATAGCCGTCCTCCCGGATGATGAAGCCCGATCCGGAGGTGCGCCGCTCCTCGGGCGTGCCCGGCGTCTCGCTGCCGTCGGCCTGCGGCTCCGCGGCGCGCCGCACGCGCACCTGAACCAGCGAGGACTTGAGCCGCTCGGCGAGCCCGTTCATGAAGTCATTGAGCCGCGCGATCTCGGGCGGCGGCGCCGTGCCCTGACTCTCCTTCCACAGCGGCTCGGCAGCCCAGCCGGCCGGCGCGGTGAGAGCAAGGACCATGACGAAGGCAGTGAGGGCTCGCAGCAGCTGATGGGAGCGGAGATGCATCATCCTTCTTTCCTCCTGGAAGGGGTCGAAAAGTACAGGGCGACAGTATACCTCGCCGGTACGGGCCGCGATAGCGACGGCCATCCCGAGGACCGCAAGGTAGCACGCCCCCCAAAGGGCGATCAGCGTGCTCAGCAGCCAGCCGAACCGTACCGGCTTGGCCGCCAGCAGCAGCCCCAATCCTGTGACTCCGCTCAGCGCCCCCAGGGCGAACCGCGCAGCATCGTGGAGGTCGAGCAGGCCGCGCGAGTGACGTGAGCGGTAATGAGTCAGGCGCGCGCGCAGCGACCCCGCCATCCAGACGGTAGCGAGTGCCAGGAGCGCCGCTGACAGCGCCGCCTGGACAGGCTTCGATTCCCTGAACACGAGCATCAGCATGATGTACGCGAGGCTGATAGCCAGGATCACAGGCGCCGCTACGATGGGTTGGCACCGGGCGGCGCGAGCCCGATATCCACGATGGCATCCATTAACTCCCGGGGATCGGCAAAAGGCGGCAGGCAGAGCTCCCTGACGCAGAGGGTGAGGCTGGGCTCAACGCCTCCTGTCCAGCTCACGACCGCCGTGGGGCCCAGGGCGGCCACCACCACGCGGGCCAGCGCCCGGGCCCGCGGATCCCCGGGCTGCCCGGCGAGCTCGGCCTGGGCGGGCTCTCGCTCGAGCCGCTGGGCGGCCAAGGCCAGGGCGGCGCCGGCCGGCCGGCGGGCGGCCTCGGCCGAGAGCGCGGTGATCGCGGCCTCGCCGGCGGCGCGGTAGCCCGGCTCCGCCGTATGGCACGCGAGCTCGGCGAGGGCCAGCGCCATCTCGCCATTGCCCGTGAGCGGGAACATGGGCGTCAGACGGAGCCCCTCACCGGCCGATTCGGGCGCCGCGCTGAATGCCGAGGCGGCGGGATTCCAGAGCCGGGCGAGGCTCCAGTCGGCGGCGCGCTTAGCCCACTCGAGCAATGCCCCGTCCCCGCCCAAGCGGTAATCGGCGACGGCCGCCGCGATGGCCAGGGCCTGATCGCGGAGCAGGCCACTCGGACCCTCGGCGGCGTCGAGGCGGTGCGGCACGCAGCCCGACGGCGCCGCGGCGATGAATTCGCGCTGGAAGCCCGTCTCGACTCCGGTGGTCGCGAAGACCAGGCGATCGGCGGCCGCCATCGCCGCCGCGGCATCAGCGAAGCGGCGCTGGTCCACTGCCGGCATCGCCCGTTCCCGGTCCCCGCGCGAGGCTTCGTAGTAGTCGGGATCGGCGGCGATACTGGCCCAGACGCGGCCGGCCTCGTCGGCCAGACGCCGCCGCGCATGAGCCAGCGCATGGCGGCCGGCCAGCGCATAGCGCGGCTCGCCCAAAGCCACACCCGCCTCGACGAAGAGCCGGACGAGCTGCGCCTGATCCACCGCGACCTTCTCCGTATGCGGGCCCGCCCAGTCCGCGCCGGCCGCGTAGCGGAAGAATCCGCCGTCGCGGGCATCGTAAAGATGGCGCGCGATGGCGTCGAGCGAAGCGCTCACGATGCCCTTGAGCGCCTCATGGCCGCCGGCGCGCCATTCCCGAAGCAGCAGGGTGACGGCCTCCACCTCGGGCAGCTTCGGCGCGGCGCCGAAGCCTCCATGCTCGGGATCCGCCCGCCTGCTGAGGAGCGCGACCATGGCGTCAACGAGCCGAGCCGGGCGCGCGGGTGATTGTGGCGCGCGGAGGCCCGGACGCCGGCCGGCGGCGAAGTCGGCGAGCCCGCGCTCGAGGAAAGCCAGGAATTGCGGCGGGAGGAGAAACGTGCCGCCGCTGACGAAGTCACCGGCGGGGGTGAGGAGGGCTGTCGTCGGCAGCCCGCCCAGGTGGTAGCGCCCGTAGACATCAGGCCGCGCGTCGGCATCTACCCGCACCGGCACGGTGGCCCGCTCCACCGCCGCCGCGAGGCCGGGATCCTCTCAGGTTTCGTCGTTCATTCGGTGACAGGCATAGCACCAGCTCGCGGTGAGCGAGAGCAGCAGGGGCTTGCGCTCCACGCGGCCGCGGGCAAAGGCTTCCTCGCCCCAGGCCGCCCAACGAATGCTCATCGCTAACGGTTGATCTCGCGGAGGAGATGGCCCAGCTCGGGCAGAATCAGCTTCTCGAGCGCCAGGCGGCAGGCATTGGGCGAGCCGGGCAGCGAGAAAAGTGCGCGGCCCTGGACCACGCCCGCCTGGGCGCGCGAGAGCATCGCGGCCGCGCCCACCTCTTGATAGGACAGCATGCGGAAGAGCTCGCCGAAGCCCGTGAGCCGCTTGTCCAGCATCTCTTCCACCGCCTCAAAGGTGGAGTCGCGCGAGGTGACCCCCGTGCCGCCGGTGAGGACGAAGGCCTCGACCCTCGGGTCGGCGCAGCCCTCGCGTACGCGGGCCGCGACATGGATCGGCTCGTCTCGCACGATGGCGTGCCCCACGACGATGTGCCCGGCCTTGGTGAGCAGCTCGCGGATCAGGGCGCCGCTCGTGTCGGTCTCGGGAGTCTTGGAGTCAGAGATCGTCAGGACGAAGCAACCCACCGAGCGCGGCGCGCTGGCCTTGTGCTCCTGAGCGACGGCATCCTTCACGGGGTTTCCTCGAGCCAGATGCCGCCGTCCTCCACCGTCGCGGTATAGCGCGTCACCGATTCTCCGGGAATGGTCATGCACGCGCCCGAGCGCAGGTCGAACTCCCAGCCGTGCAGCGGGCAGGTCACGATATCGCTCTCCACCCAGCCGTCGCAGAGGCTGCCGCCCTCATGCGCGCAGGTATTGCCGATGGCAAAGACCTCAGCGCCGCGCCGGTAGAGCATCACGTCCTGGCCGTTCATGCTGACCAGCGCCGGCTCGCGCGGCTTGAGCGCCTCGAGATCCATGACGCGAATCCGGGCCATCGCCTCAGTCTCCCTCCCCCTCAGCATCCCTCCCCCTCACCCTACCCTCTCCCCCTGAGGGGGAGAGGGTTCTGGCTTCCTCTCGCCCAGCGGGGAAGAAGGGTTTCGGCTCCCTCTCCCCATCGGGGAAGAAGGATTTCGGCTTCCTCTCGCCCATCGGGGAAGAAGGGTTTCGGCTCCCTCGCCCCTCTGGGGAGATGGTCGGGGTGAGGGGAAGTTGGCAGCGTTTGGGGGGGCGAGTGCTGGGATAGACGGAGGAGAGGATGGCTCCCCGAGCAGGACTCGAACCTGCAACCCTCCGGTTAACAGCCGGATGCTCTACCATTGAGCTATCGGGGAACGCCGACGGGCAACCGCGCGACCTCCTTTATATATCACAGGCCTCGTGGGCCGCCAACCGCGGCCGCGCCCTTCAGAGCCGGCAGACGTAGATGCTGTTCTGCGGCCCCGGGGCATCGGTGACCTCGACCGACCCGAAGCCCGCCTCGCCGAGCATGCGGCGCGCGAGCTGCTCGCCCCAGGCCGTGCCGAGCCCCGCGCCGCCCTCGGCCAGCGAGACCGTCATGCAGTGAAGCACGCTCATCCCATAGATGTACGGAGCGAAGGGATTGCCGATATTCTCCTCCAGCCTGCTCGAGGCCTTGGGCTCCATCATGAAGTAGATGCCGTCCGGCGCGAGGGCGCCGCCGATCCGGCGCAATACCGCCGCGGGATCGCGCTGGTCGTGGATGGCATCGAAGGACGTGATCAGGTCGAATTTGGGCTCGGGCTCGAGCTGCGTGACGTCGAGCACCTCGAAGCGGGTGTTCCCGAGCCCCATCTCGCGGGCCTCGGCCCGCGCCCGGGCGATTGCGTCCTCGCCGAAATCGTAGCCGACGAAGCGCGCCGCCGGGTACTCATGGGCCATCACATTGACGGCGTGGCCGGTGCCGCACCCAATGTCCGCCACGCGGATGCCCGCCTTCAGGCGCTCGGGCAGGCCCTTGGCAGCCGGCAGGAAGCTCTTGATCAGGAGCCCATCATAGAGCAGCCGCCACGAGGCGTCCATCGCTTCGGTGAAGTCGGGCCGGTATTCCGAATAGGACACGCCGCCGCCATTCCGGAACGACTCAATGACGCGCGGGAGCCGCTTGCCGAGCATGGGCAGGCTCTGGCTGCCGGCGGCGAGATTGCGGCTCGACGTTCCCGTCAGGCAGGCCGCGTGCTCGGGCGGGAGCGTGAACGCGCCGGAGGCCGGGTTGTACTCGACGATGCCGCCCGTCGCCATGGCGGCCAGCCACTCGCGAACGTAGCGCTCATTGAGCCCGGCCCGATCGGCGATCTCTCGGCTGGTCCCGGGACCCGTAGCGGCGGCCTCGAAGAGGCCCGTTTGATGCCCGATATGGACGAGGAGCGTGAGGATCCCGCTCGTGTAATGGCCGAAGAGCTTCCTCGCGAAGTCCTGAACGCGCTGACGGTCGAGCTTCGGCTCCATGGAAGCTCCTGCGTCCGACGCCTTAGCTCATCTCGCGGCGGCCCTCGAGCGCCTTCGACAGCGTGACTTCGTCGGCATACTCGAGGTCGCCACCCACGGGCAGGCCACGCGCGATGCGCGTGACGCGCACACCCAGCGGCTTGAGCAGCTTGGCCAGATAGATGGCCGTGGCCTCGCCCTCAACGCTCGGATTGGTGGCGAGGATGATCTCTTCGACCCGCTCGGCCTCGAGCCGCGTCAGCAGCTCCCGCACGCGGAGGTCTTCGGGGCCGATGCCGTCCAGCGGCGAGAGCGCGCCCAGCAGCACGTGATAGCGACCGCGGAACTCCCCTGTCCGCTCGAGCGCGAGCAGGTCATTCGGCTCCTCGACGACGCAGAGCGACCGGGTATCGCGCTGGGGGTCGCGACAGATGCGGCAGGGATCCTCCTCGGTCACGTTGAAGCATACCGTGCAGTGGACGATGAGCTGCTTGAGCTGGACGAGGGATTCGGCCAGCGTCGCCACCTCGGCGGCGGGACGCTTGAGGAGAAAGAAGGTCAGGCGCTGGGCCGTCTTGGGCCCGATGCCGGGCAGCCGCTGGAGCGCGTCGATGAGCCGCGCAACCGGCTCGGGATAATAGGCCATTACGAACTGGGGGGGAGCGACCGCCGCTCCTCCCCCAGACCCCCCCACCGATTCGATCCCATGGGGCTGCGGTTTGCCTCCGCGAGCGATGACTCGCCGCTCGTCACTCCGCTACATCCCGAGGCCGGGGATCTTGAGCCCACCGGCCAGCTTGGCCATCTCCGCCTGCACCATCTCGCGGGATTTCCGCAGCGCTTCATTGCAGGCGGCCATCACCAGGTCCTCGAGCATCTGCGCGTCATCGGGATTGATCACTTCGCGGTCGATCTTGATCGAGAGGATCTCCTGCTTCCCATTGGCCTCGACCGTGACCATTCCGCCGCCGGCCGTGGCCTCCACTTTCTTCGTGGCCACGGCGGCCTGGAGCTGCTCCATCTGGGCCTGCAGCTTCTGCGCCTCCTTCATGATATTGCCGAAGCCTTTCACTCTGACTCTCCTTCCTCGGGGACGCGCGGTCGCACGGCGACCACTTCGCCCTGGAATACGCTCAATGCCGCCTGGACGGCGGGGTGGCTGCGTGCCGCGCTCGCCGCGCTGCCCGCGCCGCTGCCGCGCTTCGCGTCCACCTCGAAGCGGCGCGCGCCGGGAATGTGGTGCTCGACGGCCTGATTGATCAGGTCGCGGTTGGCGCGGTCCGCGAGCATCTCGGCGTGGAAGGCGCTGGCGGTGAGCCCCACTGCCAGCACGCCGCCGGCCACTTCGATTGGCGACGCGTGCTGGAGCACCGAGCCCAGCAGGGCCTTCTTGCGCATGATCTCGGCCACCACCCGCTGCCAGGCATCGCCGAGTTCGGCGGCGGGCTCGGCCTCCGCCGGCGTCTCGCTCGGGCCGGCGCTCTCATGAACCGCCTCGGCCGCCGGTGGAGCGGGTTTGCTGCCGCCCGAGACCGGATAGGCCGGGGAACGCGGCGGCGAAGCGGGACGGGGAGCATCAAGCAAGCTCTCCTGGACCACAGTGGGCCGACCCGGAGTAGACCCAGCCGAAGGCATAGCGCGGAGCCGCGCCTCAGCCTCCTCGAGCTTGGCAAGGAGCGTGTCCAGAGCCTGCGGCTCGGGCCGGCGCGTGGTTCGCACGGCGGCGATCTCCAGCTCCACGCGCGGATGCGGCGAGCGGCGCATCTCGGCGTCCGCATCGAGAAACGCGCGCAAGAGATAGACGAGCTCGTCCATCGACACGGTTTCGACCGCGCTCGCGAGCGCCGCAGTCTCCGTCGGTGTCAGGTCGGCGAATGGCGCCTTGGGAGCGACCTTGAGGATCAGCAGCCGCCGCGCGGCCTCCACCACCTCGCGGCAGAGCGTGCCCAGATCTTCGCCCGCCGCCGCCGCGCGGTCGATGGCCTCGAGCGCCGCCGCGCCGTCGCGGCCGAGCAAGGCGGCCACGAAGCCGCGGACGTGAACGGGCGACGTCGAGCCCAGCAGCCGCGCCACGCCCGCCTCGTCGAGCCTGCCTTCGCCATAGGCGATGGCGGTATCGAGGAGCGACAGCGCATCCCGCAGGCTCCCTTCGGCGGCGCGCACCAGCAACGGCAGTGCTGCCGCTTCGAACGGGATCTGCTCTTTCTCGAGGATCGCGGTCAGGCTCGCCGTGAGAAGCTCGGGTGGGATCGGCTTGAAGTCGAAGCGCTGGCAGCGCGAGAGCACCGTGGCCGGGATCCGCTTCGGCTCGGTGGTCGCCAGGATGAAGACCACGTGCGCGGGCGGCTCTTCCAGCGTCTTGAGAAACGCATTGAAGGCCGGGCCCGAGAGCATGTGGACTTCGTCCACGATGTAGACCTTGAACCGGCCGCGCGCCGGCGCGTACTTGACGTTCTCGCGCAGCGTCCGGATGTCGTCCACGCTGGTATTTGACGCCGCGTCGATCTCCATGACGTCCACCGGCGCGCTCGAGGCGAAGTCCTGGCACGAGGCGCACCGGCCGCAGGCCTCGGGGCCGGTCCGCTCCGTGCAGGCCAGGGCTTTGGCCAGCAGGCGCGCCGTGGTGGTCTTGCCGACGCCGCGCGGGCCCGTGAAGAGATAGGCATGGGCGACCCGGCCCGAGGCCAGCGCATTGCGGAGGGTGCGCGTGACGGGATCCTGACCGACAACCGCATCGAAGGCCTGCGGCCGCCACTTCCGCGCCAACACCTGATAGGTCATGCGCCGATCATGCCCGAGAAAAAATGACCGTGCACCCTCAATCGAACCGCCCGTCCCGCGATCGCCGTATGAAACCTGCTCCGGTCAGGTACTCCCACGGCACACGGGAGGGGCGCCTTACCGTTGCTCCCTTCCGGGTCTGGCGGGTTTCGACGCATCCCGTTGCGTGGGGCCCAACCCTCAACGCCGTCCCATACGGCTCATTCGACACGAGCGGCCCTCGAGAGGGAATTCAACCCCGCTATAGCGGATTGCGGGTTACAGGGCACCGCTACCTCCCCGTCTAG
>WNFU01013188.1_pt1 | contig 15073 bp, 17 predicted proteins | sample 5400121 | NCBI WGS metagenome assembly WNFU01 (sample SAMN13153360, study PRJNA577476) | soil metagenome | isolation source: 100 cm soil or saprolite under grassland replicate 1 | place: USA:California | collected 2016-06-15
CCCGCAAGATCGCCGAAGGGAAGACACCACGCGAAGCTCGACGCGCGCTGAAACGACACCTCGCCAACGTCATCTACCGCCGCCTCTACGCCTGGGCGGAAGCCACACCAGCACTAAACACTTGACATAGGAGAATCGAACCGGTGCCGGCAACGTCATCGACGTCACCAGGTGAGCTCGGTCAGGCGCAGCCCGGGCTCCGAGAGGATTAGGAGCGGGTGCCAGCGCATGCCCGCGAGCGTCGTCCCCATGACGACGTTCCCGGCGAACCGCCTGTGATCGACAAGACCGCCGTCAGCCAGCAGGCGAACACGCGTGAATTTCGGCGCGGCGAGGTGCAGCTGCAGCCCACCCTCGCCGTAGAGCCAGATCGTGGCCTCTCGCCCCAGCATCGTCCGGCCCCGCCAGCCGGTGCAAAGAACGGGACGGAACCGCGGCGGTTCGGCCACGGGTGGCGCCGTTGCGCTCGCGTGAGGCGCGAAGAGCGTCACCCCGCCATCCGCGGCAACCGGGCCGAATCCGGCCTCCTGCAACCCGTGCAAGGCAAACCACGCACCACGGCGGTGAGCCTGTGCGTAGAGCCCTCGATGGAATAGAACGCGGGTGATGCCGAGCCTCTCGAGGTCAGCGCCGTCCCCTGGAAGCCAGACGCCGCAGGAAAGCCGGTTGTGCGTGAAGGCGAAATCGAAAGCGGCTTGCGGAGCGATGGTCGAATAGCCGCCCGGCTGCTCGCGCGCCTCCTGTAGCTGGTAGTAGTCGTAGACGCTGCCGAAGTGCTGGCCGGGCTCGAAGACCGGAAGCTCGAGCACACGGCCGGGCGGAGCCGTGGCAAGCGCTCGGTAGGCGCCGTTGCCCGGGTCAGCCGCAGTCGCCGAGAGCGGCTGCACCGCAAGATCCAGCACGACGAGCACGACGAGCCCGCCGGCCACGGCCATCGAGCGGCTGCCGGCACGCCTGACCAGGCCCGCGCACGCGATTCACCCCCAGAGCGAGCAGCACCGGTAGGAGCCCGGCGATTCCAAAGAGGACGGCGAGGCCTCGCCTCCTCCGCGCGAGGAGGACGAGCCCCGCGAGCGCGAGGGCCGGCGTCAGCCATCCGAGATAGACGAACTCCTCGCTGCGCGGCGCGTGCCAGCGGTTGACGAAGTCCACTGGCTCTGCGGAGTAGCGGCGCAGCTCGTCCACCGAGCGCCCGCTCCCCTCCGGCGAGCCCGCGATCAGCGTGTACCGGACCGCGGCGCCGATCCCGACGGCGACGAGCGAGCCCGCGAGCGCCCAAGCGAAGGATGTCCTGTTGAAGCGGAGAGCGGCGTAGGCGAGGAGGAGCGGCACCGCGCCGAGGGCGAGGTGGAGTTGCCCGGCGAGCGGGATCGAAGCGACTGCAAGGGCCGCGGTCGCACCCCAGGCATGCGTCCGCGCCGGTGTGGGCGCGACGCGGGCGTGCTCGACGGCGAGGAGGGCGAGCGGCAGGAGAAGCACCACCCAGCCGAGGAGGTGCCCGGCGCTCTGCTCCAGCCGGTACGGGGCGAGGGCGAACGCGAGCCCGCCGAGCGCGGCTCCGAAGCGGCCGAGCTCGAGGCAGCGAAGCCAGCCGTACGTGAGGAGGCCGGCAGCCACGATCGTCCCCAGAAGGAGGAGGTTCCACGCAACGACCGGCCCGAACGCGGCCTCGAGTGGCCAAAATCCGAAGCCGAAGGGCCAGCCTCCCAGCACGGTCTGCGGCTCGACGATGGGCTGGAAGCTGTACGGGTCCTTCCAGGGTGCTTCACCGTGCTCGAGTTGGTGGCCGACGAGCCAGAAGCGGTAGACCGACTGGAGATGGTCGCCCGCCGGCGGTTCGCCGGCGCCGAGCCGGTCGTTGGCCATGAAGTGGCTGCTGAAGGAGCCAATCGCCGGCCACGTTGCGGCGACCGCGGCAGCGGTGTACAGCGCGGTTAGGAGAGCGAGCGGGCGGCCGAGACGAGCTCGTCGAAATCGGGGAAATCTCCGAGCTCGTACAGCCATGCTGCGCGGATGATGCCGTCTCCGTCGACGAGAAAGGCGCTCCGCTCGGCGACGCCGCGCATACCGCGATAGTCCTGCTCCACGCCGAAGGCTTGTATCGCCTCGCCGTTCCAGTCCGAGAGAAGCGGTGTGTCGCCGAGGTCGAGCACCTGCGCCCAGGCGACGTGCGACCAGGGGCTGTCCCGCGAGATGCCATAGGTTTTCACGCCTGCCGCCTCGAATTCCGCCTTCCTGTCACGCAGGATGGTCAGCTCGTCAGTTCAGGTGCTCGACCAGTCGAAGAGGTAGAAGAGGAGCAGGTACGGACCCTGCTCGCCAAGCTCGCTCAGCCGCGCGTCCTCGTTCGGCGTCAGCCAGATACGGGCATCCGGCGCGTGCTCACCGACCGCGATCACGTCGTCGCGACGAGCGCAGCCTCGGTCGCGTCCGCGATCTGCGAGACGACCTCGACAATGTCTCGGTTCGCATTGAAGACGCGCAGCTGGCGGTCGGCGCCGTTGCCTCGGGCGAGAATGTCCCGGATGCCTTCGAGTTCCCGCTCGGAGCCGAGCTCGCGCGCGTGCGGCTCGATCTCACGGAGCGCCCGGCGAACGAGCTGGGCGACCGGGACGCGGTTGCGCCGGCCGGTGACGAGATCCATCACCGGCGCCTCGAGCCCATAACGGGCTGCGAGCCACTTGTTCTCGGTGGTCAGGATCCGGTGGTAGGAGGGAAGCTCGCGACCCGCGTCGTAGGCCTCCGAGTAGTGCTTGACGAGCCCCTGGACGTATGCGGCCAAGGCGGTCGTGTCCTCGACTCGGCTGATCGCGTCCATCACGCGCACCTCGATCGTCCCGAACCTCGGATGAAGTCGGATGTCCCACCAGATGTGGGTGTAGTCCGCGATGCAGCCCGTCTTCTCGAGCTGGCCGACGACCTCGGCGTAGTCGGCGTAGTCGCGGAAGCGCGGCGGCGGTCCCGAGCGCGGGAAGGCGGCGAATACCATCTGGCGGCTCGACGCGAGGCCGGTCGCCTCTCCGCGCCAGAACGGGGAGTTGGCCGAGAGAGCCAGGAGCTCGGCCAGGTGGAGGAGGAGGGCGCTCGTGACCTTGATTGCCTTCTCCGGGTCGTCGACGGCGACGTGGATGTGCAGGCCGAAGATCAGCTCGCGACGGGCGATGTACTGGAGCTGGTCGACGAGGTTGTGATAGCGGTCGCGGGCGGTGATTCGCTGGCGCTCGAAGAGGCTGAACGGGTGCGTCCCCGCCGATCCGAGCCGCAAGTCCTTGCTGCTGGCGATCTCGGTGACGTAGGAGCGCAGGCGGCGCAGCTCGGAGTCGACGTCGCCGGCGGTCCGGCACACCGGGGTCGAGATCTCCACGACGGACTGCATCAGCTCGGGCCCGATCCGCTCCGTGAACTCCCCGTCCTGGACGGCCGTGAGGACCGTGTCCACGTGCTGGACGAGGTCGAAGCTCCCGGGGTCGAGGAGCATGTACTCCTCCTCCACTCCCAGGGTGAAGGGAGGCGACTCGCCGAACTTGTGGTCGAGCACGCTCCCGCCCTGGGCGAAGCCCTTCCCTGTGATCGAAGCGGGATAGATCTGCTTCATCAGGCGTGACAACTCTATCCCTGCCCAAGTCGCGGGAAGAAGAACGCCCGCTTCCGCGTCTGGTTGGCATCGGCAGAGGGGTCAAGCGAAGGGAGCAGGAAGATGCGCAAGTGGAAGCGGAACTGGATGATCAAGCGGATGGTGCTGGGCTTTGCGGTCGCGGCGCTGGTCGTCCCGGCCGTCGCGCAGGCGCGCGTCGACTCGGGGATTGGAATGCCGAACCGCGCGGGTCTCAACGACTACCTGAAGGCGCGCGACGGTATCGAAGTCGTCCGTCTGCAGCCGCGGAACGAGGTTCGGTCCGGCGATCTGATCGAGAACGTGCGGCTCGCGCCGCGCAGCGTCTCGACGCCGCAGGTCGTGTCCTCGCCCGGCTTCGACTGGAGCGACGCCGGCATCGGTGCCGGACTTGCCCTCGCTCTCGTCCTGGCAGGCGGCGCCGCGTTCATCGCCACTCGCCACATGGGCCGCACGCAGACCGCGTAGCCCCAGGCGTTCAGGGTCTCTTGTGAGCGGGCCTCCGGGCCCGCTCACGCTTGTGCGATCACAGCCTCGGCCTCGATCTCGATCAGCCAGCGCGGATCGATGAGCGCTGCGACAACCACTGTCGTATTCGCCGGCCGGATCTCGCTGAAAGCCTCGCCGTGGGCGCGGCCGAAGGCCTCGAAGTCGGCGGCCGGCGTCAGGTAGACCCGTGTCCGCACGACGTCGGCGAGCGAGGCACCGGCGTCCTCCAGTGCATTCCCGATTCTCTCGATGCAGCGCTTCGCTTGCCCGTATGAGTCCGAGGGCGGGTCGGCACCGTCCGGCATGATCGCCGCGCACCCCGCCACGAACACCCGGTCCCCGACGCGGACGGCCCGTGAGTACCCGACCGCGGTCTCGTACGGCGAACCGGACGAAATGAGCTGACGCTCCACGAGATTAGTATCCCGCCCCTTGAAGGCGCTCGCGCAAATCGACGGCTGGCCGGCGGCAGTCGCCACCGCCGGCGTCGTCTCCGGCGAACGGAGATGGGTGCGCGGCCCAGCCGGACGCGAGCTCGGCTGGGCTTCCGTGACGAAGCTCTTCACCGCGATGGCCACGCTCATCGCCGCGGAGGAGGGGATCATCGACCTCGACGAGCCCGTAGGGCCCGAGGGCTCCACCGTCCGGCACCTGCTGGCCCATGCCTCGGGTCTGCCCTTCGAGGGCAGACAGCCGATCGCGCGGCCGGGCCAGCGGCGGATCTACTCGAACACCGGGTTCGAGGTTCTCGGCGAGCTGGTGGCGGAGCGAGCCGAGATGGAGTTCGAGGAGTATCTGCGCGCCGCGGTGCTCGACCCGCTCGGCCTGAGCGCAACACGCCTCGAGGGCTCGCCTGCCGCCGGCCTCCGCGGCCCGCTCGATGACCTCCTCGCGTTTGCGCGGGAGCTGCTCGATCCACGGCTTGTCGCGCCCGAGACGCTCGCGGAGGCGACCTCCGTCGCGTTCCCGGGCCTCGCCGGCGTCATTCCGGAGCTTGGCCGCTTCGAGCCGAACGACTGGGGCCTCGGCTTCGAGCTCAGGAACTCCAAGTCGCCTCACTGGACCGGGACTCGGAACTCCCAGCGCACCTTCGGGCATTTCGGTGGCTCGGGCTCGTTCCTGTGGGTCGATCCGGACGCGGGCGCCGCCTGTGCCTCCCTCAGCGACCTCGATTTCGGGGACTGGGCCAAGGGCGCCTGGCCGCGACTCTCCGACGCGGTGCTCGCAGAGCTAGGATGACAGTGGCGTGTGGAGCTGGATCGTCATTGTGGCCGGCTACGTGTTCTCAATCTTGTTCTTCCGCCTGGTGGGCGGGATCAACTCGGCCGCAGACGCAATCCAGAGCTGGGGCCGCAGTTCGTCCGTGAGGCGCCTGCGGAAGAGCGGCCATTCGCCGGGCTCGTTCGCCCGGGCTCGGCTCAAGCGCTAGCCGTCCTACTCGATGAAGGACTCGTAGACCGCCCGGTCGCAGCTCGCCACGGTCGCGGGCGTCAAAGCGGTCACACTCTCGGTGAAAGTATCGCCCGGCCGGAGGAGCCCCGCCTGGCCGCGCACCATCCCGGAGAGCACGACGCCGAACCGTCCGCTCGCATCGAGCGCTTCGCCCGGCTCGAGCTCACGCCGCTCCATCTGCTCACCCAGGCGCGCGAGCGTCTCGCCCGGAAGCCCGGCGAGCTCCGCGATCCGCGCTAGCTCGTGCGCCGTCGCCGATTGGTGCCTCACGCCCCTCGCCGCCCCCGCCTTTTGGGCCCGAGAAACATTAGGAGGCTCAAGGCTCTTCGTCCGGATCGACAACGGGCTCCGGATCCTTGTGCTGCTCCTCGGGGGTTGGCTCCAGCCGGCCGGTGGACATACTGGCGATGGTATGGGAGAGAGTCCGCTCCTCGCCGGCTGGAAGACCTGCCCGCGCTGTCAGCACGGGCTGGATCATGAGGAGAAGTCCGTGCACTGCACCAACTGCGGGCTGACGGTCTACGCGAACCCGGCGCCGACGGCGAGCGCTCTCGTCCTGGACGAGGAGGGGCGCGTGCTCCTCGCCCGCCGCGCGGCCGACCCGGGCGCGGGTCTCTGGGATCTTCTCGGCGGCTTCATCGAGGAGGGAGAGGAGCCGCTCGCGGCCCTTCGGCGCGAGATCGAGGAGGAAACCGCACTCCAGATCGAACCTGGGGAGTTCCTCGGTGGCTACCCGGACCAGTACGGCGACGAGGGGATCTACACGCTCAATCTCTACTGGATGGCACAGATCTCCGGCGGGGAGCTCGAGCTCGACGAGGAGCTCGCCGAGGTCGGCTGGTTTGGCCCGGAGGAGCTCCCCGAGTCATCCCATTTCGCGTTCCGGAACACCCTGGAGGCGCTTCGCGACTGGAGGGCCCAACTTGGGTCAAAGCCGAACCACAAATAGGCCACTCGGCCCATGAAGGTTTTGCCGGCTCGTGCCGATAATCGGGCCATCTTGCCCGAGAGTGGCGTTCATCGAATCGAGGACGACCTGGTCGATAGCTGGCTGGAGTCCTTCTGGAAGACAGAGACTAATTAGCTAGCGGCTCTGGAGCGTCGCCAGGCCGGGCTTTGGCCGGCCGACCAGAGTCGTTAGGCGAGGCCGAGGGACTTCTCGAGCATGCCTTTGGGCTGTGCGCCGAGGGCGGCCGCCTTGGGCTCTCCGCCCTCGAAGAGGATCATCGTGGGGATGCTCATGATCCCGAAGCGCTGCGCCAGCTCGGGCTCCTCGTCGATGTTCACCTTGACGAGCCGGAGCTGATCCGCTCGCTCCTCGGCGATCTTGTCGAGGATCGGCGCGACCGCGTGACAGGGGCCGCACCACTCCGCCCAGAAATCGACGAGCACAGGCTGTTCGCTTTCGATGACTTCCTGCTGAAACGTGGATTCCGTGATGGTGTCTGCCATGCGTACTGAAACGTACACTGACCCTCCGATGTTCCGGCCGCTCCCGCCCGTGCCCGATCACCCCGCGCTCGAGCAGGAGATCCTGGCTTGGTGGGACGAGGAGAGAATCTTTGACAAGCTCCGTGAGCAGAATCGCGGCGGCCCGCGCTGGAGCTTCATCGACGGCCCGATCACTGCGAACGGGTCGATGGGCGTCCACCACGCCTGGGGCAGGACGCTCAAGGATGTCTTCCAGCGCTACAAGGCGATGCAGGGCTTCGACGAGCGCTATCAAAACGGCTTCGACTGCCAGGGCCTCTGGGTTGAAGTCGAAGTGGAGAAGTCATTGGGGCTCAACTCGAAGCGCGAGATCGAGGAGTACGGCCTCGCCGAGTTCGCCGAGCGCTGCAAGGAGCGAGTGACGAAGTTCGCCGGCGTGATCTCGGAACAGTCGAGGCGGCTCGGGATGTGGATGGACTGGGAGAACAGCTACTACACGTTCTCGGACACCAACATCGAGTACATCTGGCGCTTCCTCAAGGCTCTCCACGAGCGCGGCTGGCTCTACAAGGGGCACCGCTCGACGCAGTGGTGTCCTCGTTGCGGGACGTCCCTCTCTCAACACGAGCAGACCGGCGAGGACAAGTATCAGGAGCTCACGCATCCTTCGCTCTACGTCCGCTTCCCGCTCAAGGGTCGAGTGGGCGAGTCGCTGGTCATCTGGACGACGACGCCGTGGACCTTGCCCGCCAACGTCGCGGCTGCGGTAAAGCCGGACGCCCGCTACGGCAAGTGGCCGAACGGAGACTGGGTTGCCGTCGATCGCTACTCGGCTCTAGGCCTCGAAAAGGAGATGGCCGACAGCGTTCTCGGCGAGGAGCTTGTTGGCCTCGAATACGAGGGCCCGTTCGACTCGCTGCCCGCGCAGGAGGGGGTCGCCCATCGCGTTATCTCCTGGGACGACGTCGTCATGGACGAGGGCACAGGCATCGTTCACATTGCGCCGGGCGCCGGGGCGGAGGACTTCGCTTTGAGCCGCGAGCACGACCTACCTGTCCTCGCGCCGATCGACGAGTCGGGCCGCTTCTACCCCGAGTACGGCTGGCTCGCTGGGAAATCGACGGACGAGGTCGCGGACCCGATCGTGCGCGACCTCGAGGAGCGAGGCCTGCTCCTCGAGGTCGGCGAGATCACCCACCGCTACCCGATCTGCTGGCGGTGCGGCACGCCCCTCGTCTTCCGCGTTGTCGACGACTGGTTCATCGCGTGCGACGAGATCAGGAAGCCCCTACTCGATGCCAACCGGGACGTCGAGTGGACGCCGGCCTTTTACTCGAAGCGGATGGACGACTGGCTCCGCAACATGGGTGACTGGAACATCTCGCGCAAGCGCTACTTCGGGCTTCCGCTCCCCTTCTACCCCTGTGAGGACTGCGGAAAGCTGAACGTGGTTGGCTCGATCGCCGAGTTGCGGGAACGCGCGACGGCGGGGCTCGAACAGCTCAATGAGCTACACCGGCCGTGGATCGATGACGTGACGATCCGTTGCGACTGTGGCGCCGACGACGTTCGCCGCATACCCGACGTCGGCGACGCCTGGCTGGACGCGGGAATCGTGCCGCTTTCGACGCTCGGCTGGCAGAACCCGGAGTTGATCGAGCGCGGTTACGCGACCGGGGCGGCAGCCGAACTGACTGGCGCCGACCTCCCCGATCACTCCTACTGGGAGCAATGGTTTCCCGCCGACTGGGTTTCCGAGAGTCGCGAGCAGATCCGCCTCTGGTTCTACTCGATCTCGTTTATGTCGATGACGATGGTCGAACAGCTGCCTTATCGGGCCGTGCTGGCATACGAGCGCGTCCGCGACGAGACCGGTCGCGAGATGCACAAGTCCTGGGGAAACGCGATCGACGCGGCCGAGGCGCTCGGAAACATGGGCGCGGATCCGATCCGCTGGCTCTTCTGTGGGCAGCAGCCGAGTCAGAACATCAACTTCGGATACGCGCCGGCAAACGACGTCAAGCGGCGCCTGCTGACGCTCTGGAACTCGGTTTCCTTCCTCGTCACCTACGGGGAAATCGAGGGCTTTCGCCCCGAGTACGACGCCCTGGACCGCGGCCCCCGGGGCGAGCTTCGCACCCTCGACCGCTGGGTGCTCGCCCGCACGCAGGAGTTCATCGACGAGGCGACGGAAGCCTACGAGCGCTTCTGGACGCCTCAGGTCGTCGGGGCCTTCGAGACGTTCGTCGGCGACCTATCTAACTGGTACATCCGCCGCTCCCGGAGGCGCTTCTACACTGACGACCAGGCGGCCTTTCGCACGCTCTGGTATGCGCTCGTGCAGGGTCTACGGGTGATCGCACCGATCATGCCCTTCCTGGCCGACTATCTCTGGCACAACCTCGTCGCCGGGCTCCGCGACGCCCCCGAAAGCATCTTCCTCGCCGACTGGCCGGGACCGGTCGACCGCCTCCGCGACCGGCCACTCCTCGAGGAAGTGGCGACCGGCCGCCAGGTCGCGGAGCTGGCCCGCTCGGCGCGCCAGCAGGCCGGGATCAAGCTGCGGCAGCCTCTCAGGCGGCTCGTGGTCGCCACGGGAGATCCGGGGCGCCGCGCGCTCGTCTCCCGGCAGGTGGAGGATCTCGCCGGCGAGCTGCGCGTCAAGGAGGTTGCGATCGCCGAGAGCCCGCGCGAGGTCGCCGAGCTCCGCGCGACGCCGAAGCTCGACCTCGTCGGGCCCCGGTACGGTCCGAACCTGCCGGAGCTGCGCCGTCTTCTGTCCGAAGGCAGCTTCGAGGTGTCGAACGGGACCTTGCGGGCGGGCGCCTTCGTCCTCGGTCGCGGAGAGTTCACGCTCGAGTATTCGCCGCGCGAGGGCTGGGCCGTCGAGCACGGGGACGACTATGTGGTCGCCGTCGACACGCGGCTGGACAACGAGCTTCGGCTCGAAGGGCGGGTCTTCGACCTCATCCATACGGTTCAGCGCCTCCGCCGGGACGCCGGGCTCGAGATCACCGACAGGATCGTTCTCACCGTCACCGACGCCGAGCGCGATCTCCTCGTCTACGACGACTGGATCAAGGGGGAGACGCTGGCCACCAGCATCGAGGTCGGCGACTCGCTCGCCGTGCGGAAGGACGAATGACAAAGCTTGTCGTGATCGCGGTGCTCGCCCTGACCGCGCTCGCGACGGCCGACGCCCTTCGGACTCGCGCGCCCACGTCGGCGGGCGGTGAAGCGACCCCGGCGCCCCCCAAGGAACGGATCGTGCACCCGCTGACGTCGTCCGGCTTCGCGGCGGCCGGGGAGACCATTCACAACCGGGTCCTCCTGAACGGGCGCGAGCACCTGAGTCCCAGCCAGATCGCGGAGGCGTTTCCGACGCCCCTGCCCGGAGCTCTCTTCTCGATTGCCCACCTCGCCGCCGACGATGACGGGACCCTCGTAGTCGCGATCTACGGATTCCCGCGCTCCGGCGAGGCCGCGGACGGAATCGAGATCTGGCGTCACGGCCGGCTCGAGTCCTCGTTCCTCGTCCCGGTCGGCACCTTCGGCGGAGGCGTCGGATTTGCGGCAGAGGGGCGGCTCGTCGCCGGTCTCTCTGGAGACGGTCTCGTCGTGCACCTGTTCACGCGCCGCGGCCGTCCGGCAGGGGAGCAGTCCGCTACGAGCTGGTGAGCCTAAGAGTTCGTTTCAGAATGGGGCTCGTCGCCGGGGGGCGATGGGCGGATGCGAGGCCAGGACGCAGGGAGCGCTCGTATCGAATGAGATACGGGCGCGACCGAGGACGCCGCCTCGCGCCGCACAGCGCGTTCCGGCGGCACAGCTCTCATTTTGGAACGAGCTCTGAGAGCGACCGGCAGCGCGAAGAAGACGTTCTCGGCGGGAGCCTCGAGCTCGTCCACCTCCGTCACCCCGCGTTCCCGGAACCACCCGACGACCCGTTGGACGAGCGAGTCCGGCGCGGAGGCTCCCGAGGTCACCCCGACGGTTTCGATCCCTTCGAGCCAAGCCTCCTCGATCTCACTCTCGTCGTCGATCAGGTGAGCGTCCACGCCGCGCGCCCGGGCGACCTCCACGAGACGGTTGGAGTTCGAGCTGTTCCGGGAGCCGACCACGAGTAGGAGGTCGATGCCTCCCAAGAGTCGCTTGACGGCGCGCTGGCGGTTCGTCGTCGCGTAGCAGATGTCCTCCTTCTTCGACGCCTGGATCTCGGGGAAACGGCGACGGAGGACGTCCACGATCTCGCGTGTGTCGTCGACTGAGAGGGTGGTCTGAGTGATGTAGGCGAGACGCTCGGTTTGGGGCGGCTGGATCCGCTCGGCGTCTGCGCACGTCTCCACGAGCAGGATCGAGTCCGGCGCCTCGCCCATCGTCCCTTCGACCTCCTCGTGACCAGCGTGACCGACGAGGAAGAGCGTGAAGCCCCGCGCCGCGAAGCGTCGTGCCTCGGCGTGCACCTTGGAGACGAGCGGGCACGTCGCGTCGATGGCCTCGAGCTTGCGCGTGCGTGCATTCCTGTGCACCTGTGGCGCGACGCCGTGCGCGGACAGGATGAGGGCGGCACCAGGCGGTACCTCCTCTTCGCTCTCCACGAAGATCGCCCCGCGCTGCTCGAAATCGCGCACGACGTGGGCGTTGTGAACGATCTGCTTGCGGACGTAGACGGGCGGCCCGTGCAGCTCGAGCGCCCGCTCGAGGATCTCGACGGCCCGCTCGACACCGGCACAGTAGCCTCTGGGCGAGGCGAGGACGACCCGCTTGACCACCTCCGGCCATGCTAGCCAGCGCCTCCGAACGAGGCGTCAGTAGACGCTTAGCCGCTGTCGTTAAACGAGAAGACCCGCCGCTCGGGGGGTAAGCGCGACGGGCCTTCCCAGATTTGCTCACCGCGGCGTACAGGCCAGGGACACAATGCCGCGGTTCGCATCGCCCAGTGGCTGCACGCTATCGAGGGCTTCCCCGGATGCCAATAGGTCCTTCGGCCCATTTTTGAAAGCCACAGGACCCTGGCCGGATTCCTCGACGGGCCCTGGAAGCAGGCCTATCATCACGGGTGCCCAGTGGATCACCATGCTCGCGTAATCCTGCTCGAGGCCGGCCCGCTGCTCCTCCTCTCGGCGCTGTATCTGGGAGTGGCTCTGGCTCTCGCGCGGCCGCTCTGGCGGGCCCCGAGTTTCTCGTGGCTCGGCTTCGGTGTCTGGAGCCTGTTCCTGCTGATCGGCGGCCTCGCCGCTCTTGTCGGAGGCTCCAAGCTGAACGACGACGAGTTCCTCGGCGGGGTGACTCCCTGGCCCGTCTTCGCGCTGATCGTGCTCGCGTTCCTGCCCGCCATCGTCTTCATTGCCCGCTGGCGCGAGCGGAGCCTCCTCGTCCAGGCCGGCTCGCGGGTCCGCGAAGCGGAAGAGCAGGCCTCAGAGCGCCGGCGCGGGGCCGATTCGATCTCGCGGCTCTCGACGGCTCTCACGCGGACGGGAACGGGTCATGAGGCCGCCGCTCACCTCTTCCGGGAGCTCGAGCAGGTGCTCCGGATCGAGAAGGCGATGCTCGCCGTCGTCGACGAGGAGGCGAGGCGGGCGCGCGGCTTCGCTTCGCGTGGCGTCGACGAAGCCTGGTGGAAGGCCGTCTCCCTCGACCTCGACGAGGACACGGGCGCCATCGTCACCGTTGTGCGCGAACGTACCCCGTTCGCGCTCTTCGACGTGTCCTCCGCCGCCAACATCAACCGTGAGATCGCGACTGCGGTCGGCGCGCGCAGTGCAGCCTTCGTCCCGCTCGTCTCCGAGGGCCGCTGTACCGGCGTGCTCGCAGTTGCAGCTACGGAGCCGCGTCTCTTCTCGTCAGGTGAGATGGAGCTGATGGTCGACCTTGCGAACGAGACGGCGCTTGCGCTCGGACGCACCCGTTCCGACGAGGCGCTGCAGGCTGCTCTAGACCGCGAGCGCCTCGTCGCCGAGGTATCGCGGCGAGTCCGCACGGAGCTCGACCTGGACGCCGTTCTGCAGGTGGCCGTGGAGGAGGTCGGCAAGGCTGCTGGCGTGTCCCGCTGCTTCATCCGGCTGGGCGAGGAAGGCGAGGTGCTCCCGATCCGGGCTGAATGGGACGCTCCTGGCGTCGAGTCCTTGAGCGCCCACGCAGAGCGCCTCCCCGTGAGCAACCTCGCCGCCCGCGAGCGGCGCACGGTGGCGGTCGACGACATCGTTACGTCACCCGCGCTCGACGACCCGTCCCTGGGCGGGCGCGAGACGGTGGTCGAGCTCGGCACTCGGGCCGTGCTCGCGACCCCGATCCTCGTGTTCGACCGCATGATCGGCGTCTTCGGGCTGCACCGGCCCGAACCGGGCGCGTGGTCTGTCGGCGACGTCTCGCTCGCCGAGGCCGTCGCACGCGAGATCGGGCTTGCCCTGCACACGGCCCAGCTCTTGCAGCAGAACGCGCGCCGCGTCGAGGAGCAGGCGGCGCTCTTGAAGGCAGCTCAGGTGCTGACAACCGACCTGCGCTTCGAGGCTGTCATCCAGCGCCTGGTCGACGAGCTGGTCAAGCTCTTCCGCGCCGACGCCGCCGACTGCTGGATCTTCGACGAGGAGCGGCGGCTCCTTCGTTGCCGGGCGGTGACGGGGATCCCCGAGGGGAACGTCGGTCGTGAGATTCGGCCTGAAGGCACGTTCAAGTCGGTCATCGAGTCCGGGCAGCCGATTCTGAAGCGCGAGTTCGCCACCACGGAGGAGCCTCCGCCGAGCGTGGACTACTCGGTCTTCGCGGAGGTGATGGACGCTCCGATTACCTGGCTCGGGGAGCAGCGCGGGGTGCTGGGAGTCTGCGCCCGCGACGACGGGCACTTCGACCACGCCGACCTGGAGCTTCTGGACACCTTCGCCAGAATGGCGTCCCTCGCGCTCCACAATGCCGAGAGCTTCGGGGAACGCGAGCGGCAGGCTCAGGTGCAGCGCGGCTTCTACCAGATCGCCGAGGTGCTCGGGTCGACGCTGTCGCTCACGGAGACGTTCGACGCGCTCGCCCAGGCGGCCTGCGAGGCTCTTGGCGGCTCGGCTGCCGTCGTGCTCGAGCCGCGCGGTGAGCAGCTCCACGTCGCAGGCGCGCATGAGCTCCCGGCCGTCCTGGCCGAGGAGCTTGCGCGCGGCTTGCCGGATGCGGCGGCACCGTTCGCTACAGCCGCCCGTGGCGAGCGGATTCTCACCGCGAGCATGCTCGAGAAAGACGACCGCTTCTCGGAAGCCCTGCGCAACCTGCTGGGCGAGATCGGCTACCGATCGCTACTCTGCGCGCCCGTCGCGGGGGCTCGAGGGGAGAAAAACGCGGTCATCGTCCTCTTCACGGACACGCGCGTCTTCTCCGACGACGACCTGGCCCTCGCCCGCCACCTCACCGGGGCCGCACGTGGCGCGATCGAGCGCGCCGAGCTCTTCGAGAGCGAGCGCCGGGCGCGGACGTTCTCCCAGCGCCTGGCCGATGTCGGCAGCCTTCTGGCGACCAAGCTCGATCCGGCGGCTGCCTTCGCCGAGGTCGTCCGGGAGGCGCCCCAGCTGCTCGAAGCCGAGGCCGCGGTGTTGCGTGTGCTCGAAGACGACGAGCTCGTCGCCAGGGCGGCGTGGGGGCCCGCGACCACCGGGGTCGTCGGGACGAGGTCGAGCTCGGCTGCGGGCGTCGCCGGGGTCGTGGCTCAGTCGCGGTCGCCGCTTGGGGTCGACGACGCTCGCGAGACTCCTCGCTTCGGTCGCGAGGACTCGCTGCTTCGCACCGGGCTCGTCAGCGTGGTCGCCGTGCCGATGTTCGCACACGGGGGAGGGCTGCACGGCGTCCTGGCCGTCTACGACCGCGAATCGCGGTCGTGGCGTGACGACGAGACCCAGGCTCTTAGCGCGCTTGCCGCCACTGCCTCGGCGGCCTTCTCGAGCGCCGAGCTCTACGCACGGGTCGCCGAAGAGAAGGAGCGCAGCGAGGCCATCCTGGCCAACATCGCCGACGGGATCGTCGCGGTGGACCGCGAAGGGGCCATCGTCCTCTGGAACGCCACAGCGGAGCAGATCACCGGCGTTCCGGCCGAGGAGGCGTTGGGGCGACGGGTCG
>WNFU01018286.1_pt1 | contig 15070 bp, 14 predicted proteins | sample 5400121 | NCBI WGS metagenome assembly WNFU01 (sample SAMN13153360, study PRJNA577476) | soil metagenome | isolation source: 100 cm soil or saprolite under grassland replicate 1 | place: USA:California | collected 2016-06-15
TAGCGATCGCCCGCGGCTTGGTAGAGGGCGAGGTAGTCGGGCGGGATGTCGGCGAGCGCAACCCCGCTCGGCGCCGTCTGCAGCCCGGAGCCGCCGGCGGCGGCGCCGAGCACGAGCACGGGCAGGAGCAGTACCGAGAGCGCGGCGACGAGCGCGGCTCGCTTCACGCCTGCGCCTCCGCGAGCTCGCGCGCGGCCAGCTCGGCCGGGTCGCTGGTCACGAGCTCGTGCTCCTCGCTGCTGGCGACGACCTTGAGCGCGATTCGCTCCTCGCCTGTGAGCAGGAGCGCGTGGCCGGTGGGGCAGGTGAGCAGGTAGCGGCGCTCGCCGGCCGAGAGCTTGAAGGCCTCGCCGACGCGCTCGATCGCCTGCGGCGCCTGCCGGAGCAGCACCTGTGTGGCGGCGTTGGCGACGACCGCTTGGCCGAGGTCGGTCGCGAGCAGGTCGCCCGCGTCCTGGGTGACGGCGGTGAGGCCGCACCAGCGCTTGCGCGCGCTTTTCGCGAGCCGGAAGAGGAAGCGGGCACCCGCGTCCTCGCGCATCAAGAGCCAGGCCTCGTCGACGACGACGCAGCGCCTGCGGAGCGGCCCTTCGAGCGAGCGCCAGACGGCGTCGAGCGCGAGCAGGAGCGCGGGCACCTTCAGCCGCTCGGAGAGGCCGCGCAGCGAGAAGCAGACGAGGTGCCCCTCGGGCCGGACGCTGGTCGGGCGGGCGAAGAGCGCCGAGTGCGAGCCGGTCGCGTACGGGGAGAGCCGCTCGGCGAGCTCGCCGGCCGCACCGCCCTCGCTCGCCAGCGCCTCCACGAGCTCGCGGAGCAGCGGCGCCGCCCGTGCGTGTGTGGCCGGCTCGTCGGTGATCCCGGCGGCGGCGTAGCAGGCGCGGGTGACCCGGTCGAGCGCGGCCAGCTCGGCGCCGCTGAGCCCGCCTGCGAGCAGCTCGGCCAGCTCGGCGAGGAAGAGGGCGCGCTCGCCGATCGCGCCGCTGTCGGCGCCGGTCGGGAGGTCGAGCGGGTTGAGGGTGACCGCGCCCGCACCGGCGAGCGGCAGGTAGGCGCCGCCGACCGCCTCGCAGAGGCGCCGGTACTCATCCTCGGGATCGATCACGAACACCTGGACGCCGCGGAAGAGGAGGCGCAGCAGCTCCAGCTTGGCCAGGTAGCTCTTGCCGGCCCCGGAGCGGGCGAGCAGGACGCTGTTGTAGTTCTCGCGCGCGAAGCGGTCGTAGAGGACGGGTGCGCCCGCCTCGGCGAGGCCGTAGAGGACGCCGGGCTCCTGCGGCGGGTCGGCGGCGGCGAAGGGGAAACTGGCGGCCAGCGCCTCGCTGTCGAAGCTGCGGCGCAGGTCGATCCGGTCGAGCGCCAGCGGAAGCGCCGAGAGCCAGCCGTCGAAGGGGCGGAAGGTCGCGGGGACGGCGTGCAGGAGGAGCGAGGAGCAGAGCGCGCGGGCGCGCTCGCTCGCCTCCTCGAGCTCCGCGCGGCTCTCGCCGCGCACGGACAGGTAGAGGCCGCTGCGGAAGAGGCGACTCTCGCCGCGGGCGAGCTGGTGGGCGAGCGCTTCCACGTCCTCGGCCGCCGCCGCCACCGCGGGATCGGAGAGCTTGCCGCGCTCGAGCTCGAGCCTGCGCGTCGACTCCAGCCGCGCCCGCTGCCGGTGCAAGCGTTCCGCGGCAAGCGCGGCCGGCACCGGCTCGATATGGAGGGCGATGTCGAGTTCACGCGCGGCGCGCAGGAGCGGCGCGAGCCAGCCGCGCCCGACCTCGCGCGGGTAGCCGATGACCGCGAACGTGCGCTGCCAGCTGTCGCCGATCCGCAGGCAGTCGCGGTCGAGCTCGATCGCCGCCGGTCCGACGGCCGAGCCGCCGGCGAAGCGTGGACGCCGCTTCAGCACCCGCTCACGACCCCGCTCAGGGAGACGCCGGCCGGCGGCCCCGGCGGGTCGAAGGCGCGGGCGAGCAGCGCCGCCGCCTCCTCGCCGGGAAGGACGCTCACCTCGACGCCGGCCGAGCGGAGCAGCTCGGCCGCCTCCGCGGCGCGCCGCTCGAGTGCCGCCTGTGCCACCTGCGGCTGCTGCTCGCGGCTGCAAAGGACGAGCAGCGTCTCGCGTCGCTGCGCTGCCTCGCCGAGCTCGGCCAGGAAGCGCGCGTGCGCCGCCGCCGCCCGCTGCAGTGCCGGATGGGGAAGCGCCGGTGCGCCCTGCTCGAGTTCGCCGACCTGCTCGGTCAAGTCGGCCGGCTCGGAGCGGACGGCGATCGCGACGGGCTCGGTGAGCGCGTTCAGGAAGCGCGCGAACGCCTCCACCAAGGCCGCCTGTTCTTCGGCGCTGCGAAGCGCGAAGCTCGTCCCCGCCGCTCGCAGCACGAGCCGGTGGCCCGCACCGGCGGCGAGCTCGACGATTCCGGAGCGGAGCACCCTGCGTACGGGCAGGTCGATCGGGGCGAGCGCGGGCCGCGCCGGAGCGCCCGGAAGCGCCGCCGGTACGCCGAGCGGTGCGAGCACGCGCCGCCGTGGCTTGGCGAGGTGGCGGCCGGCGGCGAGCGCGAGGCGGTCGCCGGAGAGTCCATCGCGGTGCCCGAGCGCGAGCGCGGCGCCGGCGAGCGCGACCGGAACGGCCGCCGCCGCGGCGAGCGGAAGCGGAAGCAGCGAGCCGACGAGGGCGAAGAGCGCGTAGGCGACGATCGCCGTCGGGGCGAGGATCGCGAGCTGCCGCGCGGTCAGGCCGAAGGCGAGCCGGTCCTCGAGCTCGACGTCCGAGGGGAGGCGGACGCGCTCCATCAGCTGAGCGCGGCCCTCCCCGCCCGGGCGACGACGTAGGTTCTCGCCGCCTGCACGAGCGCCGGCTGGCGCCCCGAGAAGGCGAGGTCCTTCGCCCAGAAGGGGATCTTGACGAGCAGCCAGAGCAGGCAGAGGACGACGAGCAGGTCGATCAGGCTTCCGCTCGCCCCCAGCCCGAGCACGCCGCGCCCGTCCAAAAAGAGCGGCGCGGCGCAGACGAGCAGGACGACAAGCGCCGCCCGGACGATGTACAGCAGCAGCAGGATGACGGCGAAGACGGCGCAGACGAGGCCGACGAGGACGAGGAAGATGCCGCCGCTCGCCACCGCGGCGACGGCGAACTGCTTCAGGCGCAGGCTCGCCTCGGCCGGGTCGACGCCGCCGGAGAGGAAGCCGCCGGAGAGGGCGTTCGCGACCTCGATCAGCTGCCCGGAGACGGCCAGGCTCGCATTCGCCGCGACCGCGGCGAAGGCGATCCGGGGCAGCGCGTCCTTGAGCGCGTAGCGGCTCTGCAGCGTCTCGTGCGTCATCAGCACCGCGCCCGCGCAGAGGAGGACGAGTACAAGCAGGGCGTCGGCGATTCCGAGCGACATCAGCCACAGCTCGCCCACGCGCTCCTGCCCGGCCAGCTGCGGGGTGGAGAGGATCGTGCGTCCGATCAGGTCGAGCGCCGGGTTGAGTGCGTCCTCGACGAGGCCGCGGAACCAGTCGTCGATCGCGGCCTTGATCCGGCCGGGGATGTCCCAGAAGGCGGGGTCGCGCTTGCCGCCCGTCTCGATCTCGGCGCCTGGCGCGCTCGGTGGCGGCGGAAGCGGCGGCCCGACCTGGATCCCCGGGCCCGGCGGCTGCGAGTCAGCGCCCGGCGCCGTCGTGGAGGCGGGAGGAGCCTGCGCTGCGAGGGACCCGTTATCCGGTGCCCACAGCCACACGCCCGCTAGAGCTTGGCTCTCGGTCTGGGGCAGATCGGTTGCGAGGCTCTTGTCGCCGATCGCGATCTGCGGGCTCGACCAGCCTTCGTCCGCCGCCTTGGCCGCCGTGCGCGCGACGCCGACCGTCACACCGTTTTCGTCGTATGCCTCCCAGATCGGGATGACGTTGTGCCGGCGCAGCGCAGCGTGGTTCACCACCGCCGGCGACGAATGGATCCCGACGGTGACGTTGTAGAGCGGGAACGACGGGCCGAGCCGTGACCGAAGCTCCGAGAACAACCACTCCGTCCACTGGAGCCGCTCCGGCTTGATCACACCGTCCGGCAGGTCAGCCTTGTGCGCCTCCGTGTCCTCGATCAGGAATTGGAGACCATGCGCTGAGACGAGCGACGCCGTATCCCGAGCGGTCGCACGTATGGACTCCTGAGTCGTGTCGCGCGCGACGTGGAAGCCTCCGCGCACGAAACCTTCCCAACGCGAGGTCGCGAAGTCGCGGAGGTTGTCGTCGGTGAGCGCAACGGCAACGTGCGTTACACCCGCCCGCCGGAGCAGCTTCGGGTCGATGTTGCCGGTGACGACGACGATCGCGCCCTTCACCCGCTGCGGCTTCGCTGCCGGGGCTGCGGTCGACACGATCACGAGCGCCAGCAGGACGAGGGCCAGCACGATCTGCGCCAATCGCGCCGACCCGCACGACGACGAGCGCAACCAGCAGCGCCGCCGCAAGGGCGCCGCGCCGATCAACCGCCGGCTCATGCGCCGACGATCCGGCGCACGATCGAGGCGAGCACCGGCGCGAGAAGCGCCAGCGCATAGCCGGCGATCGCGGCCTTGATCGACCCCTTCGCCCGCTCCAGCGCCGCCGGGTCGCCGCCCGCGAACAGGTAGCGGATCCCCCCGATCGTGAGCAGCAGCGTCGCCAGCCCGGCGAGCAGGCCCGCCAGCCAGATAGCGCGATCAGCGTCGCGGCGGAAACGGTGTATGTCAGCTTCTTACGCATTCGTGAGCTCGGCCAGCGGGGCGGGCCGCTCTTGTCGCCTCACCTCCCTCCGTCGTGCGAAGGACCGTGTGCGTGGGCGCTTGCTTCGGCTCGCGCCCCGACTGCCCGAGCACCCAATGAAGGTCGTTTTCGCCGCCGTCTTGGCACAGGCGAGATCCCGAGGTGCAGCAGCAGCCGCCGTTCGGCCCGCTGCAGGCGGACGCGGAGCACGTTGTAGGAGACGCCGAACTCGCGAGCGGCGCTCGCGAGCGGCTCCGCATCGATGCGCGTGCGCAGGATCAGCTCGGCTTCATCGGCGGAAATCGCGCCGACGGCGACCGCGCGCCCGAGCACCCTCTCGACGTCGGGCGCCGCCGCCGGCGCCGCCGCGTGCGGAACGACCGGGCTTGCCGGCAGCTCGCCACGACGGCTTCGCTCGCGGGCGAGCTCGGTCAGCGTCGCCCGCATCGTGTCGAGAAGCAGATTGGCCGCGATCCGCTGCGGACGCCGCTCGAGCGGATAGGTCCTGATCCGCTCCCACGCGGAGGCGAGCAGCAGCTGCCACAGCGCCTCGACGTCGTCGGCGTCGAGAAAGATCCGCTTCGCAAGCCCCTTCAGCCCCGGGCGGAGCGCCTGCAGGACGACGCGCGCCGCAAGTGGATCAGTTCTCGCGCGCGCGAGCAGCGCGCGGAGAACGGCGTCCTTGTCCGTCCCGCGTTCGCGTGAGTGCAGGAAACGGATCAGCGCGGCCGGACTCGCGAACGCGGCCAGGGCCGGCTCCTCGTGCGCCCAGACGCGCAAGCGAGCCGCGAGCTCGCCGGCGGCCAGCGACTTCCACTCACGATCAAGCCGATCAAGCGGAACTCGATCCACAAGATCCTCCTTTCGTCGGCCTCATCGCGCCGACGCTGCCGCGTGGCCCTGACCGCGGCCCGACAGCTGGCTGACCCGCAGGGTGGAAGCCGCCGCCGCCTGACCCACCGAGTGCGCGATCTCCGAGGCACAGATCTCGTTGAGCCTGCGCGGCGTTGTGTCAGGCCCGGGTCAGGCTTCCGTCAGGGTCGCTCGCGGCGCTGGCATGTCGGTGACAGCGCAGGAATACTTCCGGGAGGTCACTGCGCAGCCAGGGGGTCGATGCGCTTGCCGCCGCACAAGCCCGTTACTTTTCGCGTCCGGGGCCGACTAAGGAAGTAGTTGGAAGGCCTCGCCGAGTACGCCTTCCGGCACCACCATGCGCAGATCTATCGCTACCTGCGCCGGAAGACCGGCGACCACGACCAAGCCGAGGAGTTGACGCAAGAGGTGTTCGCCGACGCCGCAGTCACACTGATGCGGATGGATTGCCGCCCGGCGTCAGTCCTCGCCCTCCTCTACACGATCGCGCAGCGCCGCTTCACCGACCAAGTGCGCCGGCCCGGCCACTCGAGCGAGCGGGCGGCGCTGGACGGTGTCCTCGAAGAGGCCCCCTCCCCCGAGTACGGCGCCGACGTCGCCCGCGCGATCCACGAAGCGATGTCTCAGCTTCCGGCGGACCAGGGGCGGGTCGTATGCATGAAGCTGATTGAGGGGTGCTCCTTCTCGGAGATCGCGAGCTTCATCGGAGCGACCGAGGCAGCCGTCAAGATGCGCTTCCAGCGCGGGCTGCGAGCGCTGCGCGAGGATCTCGAGCTGCAAGGGATCGAGCCCTGACGCAACTTCGGCGACGGCCGCCTCTCGATCGGGAGGTTCTCGAGGTGCTCCGCAACCAGCCCGAGCTTCTGGCGGTCGCGGACGCGATCGCGGCGACCCAGCTAGCCGCCCCGAACGCCCCTAATGCGACGGTGCCTCGAGAATCTCGGCCTGAGGTGAATGCTCCGAAACGACAACAAGGCGACCTGGATCCGAGTGCGGAGATGTAGCACCCTTTCGCGCCGGCTCACGCCGTTCGGGAAGGCGATTCTGCTGGGAGCGGTGCCACATGCGACTCGAGCTCAACGGTCTCCGGCAGCTGACGAAGTGACCGCAGCGGCGAAAGCATCGCCGGAACGACCGCGGCAAACGAAACGCTGGCGCCGACGAGCATCGCGAAACGCAAACCCGCGGCCGTTGCAAGCGCTCCGCCCATGAGCGCACCGAGTGGCCCAACGCCCCAGACGATGGCGCGGTTAAAACCAACGACACGGCCCTGAAGGCGCTGAGGCACGCGGGCTTGCCGTAGCCCGACTGTCGTTGAGTTGTAGAGCACTGATGCGAAGCTGTTGATCCCCCAGCCGATGAGAAGGAAGGGGAGTGCCATCCTCGATGGAGCTACGGCCAGGATGAAAAGCGATGGTCCGAAGAGCACGGCCGAGCCAACGATCACGGGGCCGGGCCCCACTCTGCTTGTTAGGCGGCTCGCCGCCACAACGCCAAGCAACCCGCCGACTTCGCCAGCAGAGAGCACGAGGCCGATCATTCCCGGCCCGACCTCAAGTTCGCGGACGGCGTAGACCAGCAGGACCGCCCAGACCGCCCCGAACCCGACGTTGATGAATGCCGTGGTCGCCAGGACCCACCGCAGGTAGATGTCCTTGAGCGCGAATCGTCCGCCTTCCCGCATGTCGCCCCAGAACGCACCGCGCTTTTCCCGAGCGGAACTGGACTGTGTGTCGGTCGCCTCCCGATGTTTGATCGAGAAGATCAGGGCGCCGGATGCAAGGAAGCTCGCCGCATCAGCGAGAACAGCAAGAGGCGCGGACAACAGCGCGACGAGTCCGCCTGCGGCTCCCGGGCCACCAAGCCGCGCGAGCGTCTCCGTTCCCTCGAATTTCGCGTTTGCCTCAACCAGATGCTCACGCTCGACCAACGAGGGAAGGTACGCCTGGTAGGCGAGCGTGAAGAAGACGGTCAGCGCGCCGTTGACGAGCGCGACGGCGTATAGGTGAGGGAGCGTGAGCGCGTCGAGCGCGTATGCGAGCGGGATCGACAAGAGTGATGCCCCGCGTCCGAGGTCGGTCAGCACAAGGATCGGGCGACGAGGCAACCGATCTACCCAGACTCCGGCCGGGATGCTGAGAAAGATGAATGGCGCGAACTCGACCGCCGTCAGCACGGCGACCTCGAACGTGCTCGCGTCGATCGTCAGGATCGCGACCAATGGGAGCGCGAGCAGCGTGATCTGGCTGCCGAACGCGCTGATTCCCTGCGCGCCCCAGAGACGCAGATAGTTCCCGTGCCGCCATAGACCCGAACTAGGCCACAGCGCCCGGTGCGCAGCCCTCACGTTGCAGATGCCTCCATCGATAAATCGTTGTCGGAGTCGGAGCGAAGTGTTACGTGGGGGATCTCACACGACCCCGTTACCTTTTCCGCGCTCGCCCGACATACCAAGTAGCAGCGCGAATCCGATAAGGGGGCGTCGTTGGTCGGGACGAGTCCCTTCGGGACTATTCCGAAGGGAGTAGCGGTGAGAATCCATCCCTGGGACACCTGCGCTGTCAGGCTGCTGTCAGGTTCGCGTCAGGGTCCGGGCGTACGAATCGCGCCATGAACGGCTGGCGCGAGTTGCTCACGCGGGAGCGGCCCGGGAAGGGGACGAAGCCGCTCGGCGTCTCTCCGAACGGAGAGGCCCCGCTGCTTCGCCCGCGCATGGCGGAGGAGTCGCGGACGCCGAAGGGCGCGGGGGCGCGGCGTCTGCTGCAGCCGTTGCCGCTGGTCGGAGTCGTTCTCGTCCTGATCGCGCTCGTCGGCTACTGGTCCGTTTACCGCGCGACGACCGAGCGGACACCGGTTCTCGTTGCTGCTCACGACCTTACGGCCGGCACGGTGCTCCAGCCGGGCGATCTGCGGGCGGTGGAGCTCGCCGGCGAGGCCGAGAGCCGGCGCCGGCACCGCCCGCGCTCACACTCGCCGTTCCCGCCCTGCATGCGGTCGGCGGAACTCTCCGCCCGGGCGACCGCGTCACGGTGCTCGCCACCTTCGGCAGCGGCACCGGGCAGGCGGAAGCGCGCGCGATCGCGCGCGGCCTCGAGGTGCTTGCGGTCGGGGGAGCGCCCGAGGCGCTCGACCCGAACTCGGCCACGATCCCGGTGACGGTCGCCGTCCGCCAGTCCTCGCTCGCGAGCGTGCTCGCTCTTGCCAACGCCGAGGGGAAGATCGATCTCCTCCGCGAGGGCAGCGAGCGGAACGCCGACCCGATCCCGCCGGCGCGAGCGGAGGAGAGCCAGGAAGGAAGCTGAGATGGGCGAGCGGCCCAGGGTGGTGCTCGCGCTCACACCCGTCGGCGAGCGCGCGATCGAGGAGCTCGTCTTCGGCTCGGAGCCCGCGGTCGTGCCCGTCGCGAGCGCGGCCGATGGAGAGGAGCTGGCCGAGCTCGCGGCCGAGGTTCAGGCGGACGCGGTTCTCCTCTCGCCCGAGCTGTCCGGGCTGACGGCCGCTCGCTGCGCGCGCGTTCGCGCGGCTGGCCTTCGCGTGGTCGGGATCGCGCTCGACGAGACCGGCGAGCGCACGCTTGCCGCGCTAGCCGCCGACCGCGTCGTCCGGCCTCCGGCCTCGCGAGAAGAGCTTCTCGAAGCAGTGGGACACGAGAGTGAGCCCGCGCCTGCTCACGCGTCCGCGCCTGCAAGGGAGATCCCGAAGCGAGGAGCAGGTGAGGGAACGGTCGTCTGCGTGCTCGGCAGCAAGGGCGCGCCGGGGGCGAGCGAGTGCGCGGCGTCGCTCGCCGCGCTGGCGGCCGAGCGCTGGCCGGCGCTCCTTGTCGAGCTCGACGCGCTCGGAGGAGGGCTCGACCTGCGCCTCGATGCCGATCCGCGCCAGGGGTCCGTGCTCGGCCTCGTCCGGGCTGCAGCTTCCGGCGAGGCCGTACCGCCCGAGCTTGTCGAGCACTGGCTCGCCGGAGGCAGCAACGGCTGGCCACCCGCACTCGTCGGACCGCCCGACCTGGCGACCGACCTTGCCGAGCTGAGCCGGCCAGGCGCCGTCGCTGCGGCGATCCGAACGCTCGCGACGATCGTTCCGCTCGTTGTCTGCGACGTCGGCTGGCTGCTCGCCGAGGGCGGCGAGACGGGCCCGGTCGCGCGCATTCATCGTGAGGCGGTCGTCTCGGCCGACGCCGTCCTGCTCGTGTTCGGCGCCCGCGACGAGCAGCTCCGCAACGGCCTGGCGCAACTAGACCTGCTGCTCGGGCCGCTCGAGCTTCCGCCCGAGCGGCTGCGGCTCGTCGTGAACGGGATCGGTGCACCCGGTGCGGAAGGGAAGGTTGCGGTCGCCGATGCGGTCGCTCTCCCGCTCGCCGAGCGCGAGCTCAGCGTCGACGACTGGCTGCCGTGGGACGGACGCGCACTCGCGCGGGCGCGCCGGAGCGGCGTGCCGCTCGCGCTCGCGCGCCGGCGTGGACGCTACGCTCGCGCCGTCGGCCGGCTCCTCGACGAGATGTTCGTGCCCGTCCGTCCTGCGCCGCGCAGGCGCCGGCTCCGCGTCCCCGTCGCGCTCGCGCCGGTCGCTCACGAAGAGGAGGAGGTGGAACTCCCGTGGCGGAGCGCCTCGGCGCGGTAAGCGAACTCGTCCGGCCGCGCGTCGAGCGCGTGCTCGCCGAGGAGCAGGTCAACCTCGCAAGCGGGCAGGGACGAGAGCGCGCCGAGGCCGTGATCGAGGAGGTGGTGCGCGCATTCGAGGCCGAGTCGCTGAACGGGCAAGCACCCGAGCTCGCGGCCGAGGATCTCGCAGTTCTCCGACAGGAACTGCGCGACGACCTCGTCGGCCTCGGCACGCTCGCGGAGCGGATGCTCGCTGACCCGCAAGCCCAGGAGTGGATGGTCAACGGGCCGAAGCGCGTCTTCCGCGACACGGGCGAGCGGATCGAGCGCGTACCCGACCTCGTCTTCCAAGACGACCGCCAGGTGCGCGCCTTCCTCGAGCGCCTGCTCGAGCAGGTCGAGGGCAAGCGGCTCGACCGGATCACCCCGCGCGTCGAGGCGCGCCTGCCGGACGGCTCCCGCCTGACCGCGGCCATTCCGCCTGTCTCCTCAAATGGGCATGCGATCTGCACGATCCGCCGCTTCCGGCTCGGCGCCGGCTCGCTCGAGGAGCTCGTCGAACTGGACTTCATGAGCGACGTCGCCGCCGCCTTCCTGCGCGCCTGCGTGCGCGCGGGCAAAAACATCGTCGTCGCCGGCCGCGTCTCGAGCGGGAAGACGACGCTGCTGAACGCGCTCGGGCGCGCGATCCCGGGTACGGAGCGCGTCGTCGTCTGCGAATCCTCCGCCGAGCTGCAGTTGCCGCGCATCCTGCCGAACTGCGTCGGCTACGAGGGGCGGCCGGGAAGCGCCGACGGCCTCCCCGCTGTGGCGCTCGACGAGCTCGTCTCCGACGCGCTCCGCATGAACCCGGACCGCATCCTCGTCGGCGAGTGCCGCGGACCCGAAACGATGGCGCTGTTGTGGTCGTTCGCGACCGGTCACGCTGGCATGACCAGCGTGCACGGCGAGTCGGCCGAGCACGCGCTCGGAAACCTCGTCCGCTTCGCCCTCACCTCGGGAGCGCGGATCGAGGCCGCGCAGGCGCTCGACTGGGTGCGCGAGATCGACCTCGTCATCCATTGCGACCGCCCGCGAAGCTTCGCGGGCGGCGAGCGCCGCTTCCTCCCCCGCCGCGTCGACGAGATCGTCGAGGTCGCCGGAATCGAGGGACGGAAACTGACCCTCAACCCGCTCTTCACTGGGGCCGGGCCAGAGCTCGCGTGGGCGGGAACGGGTCCCGCCTTCCTCGACGAGCTCGAGCCAGCGGGGTTCAAGCTGCCCTCATGACAAAGCTCGCCCTCATCCTCCTGCTCGGCGCGGCCGCGCTTATCGCCGGAGCGTGCACCGGCGACGAGAACAACGGTCCGGCCCAGACACGCGAGACGACCGGCACGACGACCACGACGGCCGAAGACGAGTCCGCGGCGCTCAAGGACGCCGCCCGAGACGCCGTCGAGGCCGACCACCAGCTATCGGTGCGCGTGCTGTGGACGAATCGCGTGCCGGAGATGCCGCGCGCTACCGCCGGACCCGCTCTGGCGGAATTGCGACGCTCGGCGGCGCAGCGCAGGCGTCGGGGCATCCGCGTCAAGCTGATCTCCGAGCGCTTTCGAATCGTCGAGTTCTCGCTCGACCCCTCCTTCGCGACAGCGACGGCGACGGTTGTCAGCGAACAGCGCGTGCAGCCGCACGGTCGCGGCGGCAAGCCGCTAGGGCAGCCCGTGCGGCTCAGGGAGCGCGCGCGCCTCGAGCTCCGCCGCGTCGGTGACACCGAGCGCTTCGTCGTCTGGAGGGTGGTGCTGCGTCCGTGACCCGACGATGGGCGCTTTTCATTCTGGCTGGCGCGTGGCTCGCGCTTGTCATCGCCCCACCCGCAAACGCGAGCCACCATACGATCAGGATCGGCGTCTACTCGCAGAAGGCGAGTTCAGGCAAGGTCACTATTGGAGCCAGCATCGCCGTCTCCCAGCGGCGATCCGGCCGGCGCGGAGCACCGCCAGCTTCGGCCGAGCGCGGCGGCGAGCGCGGCGAGGAACACGAATACGCCTGGCCAGCGCTCTCCAGCGACTCGCCGCTCCTTCGAGATGCAACCCCCCTCGGCCCGGATTCCTTCTGGTACGTCGACGGGAGCGGCCACACATGCCTGTACCTCCCCAATAGCGCCCTTCCCTGCTACACGGTCGTCTCCCCGCAGTTGGGCGCTCCTGGGCTGAGTCCGGCTGCAATCGCTGCCTCTGTCGCCGACCGCCTTGAGCTTGCGCCCGGGCAGATCGTGACGAGCCCGCCGCGCGACGCGGCCGGCCTCACGGGCGCGGACAGCTGGTTCTGGCTCGAGCCCACACCTGGTCGCGAGGATCTCTCGGTCGAGCTCGCCGGTGTGCGCGTGACGGTCGTGGCCGACCCGGCCCGCGTCGAGTGGCGCTTCGGCGATGCAGCGAGCGTGCGCGCAGGAGCTGGCGTGCCGTACCGGGCCGGACCGCCGCCGGAAGGCTCCGTCCGTCATCGCTACGAGACGCGCTGCCTGCCCGGCGACCGAGGCCGGAACCCGCACGTCCTTGCGAGCTGCCGTGCAACCGGCTATCGGGTCGAGGCCGAGGTTCTCTGGCAGATCTCGTTCCAGGCGACTGGCCGCGTCACGGCCAGCGGCAGCCTGCCCGCGCGAACGACCGAGACGGCGATCGACTATCCGGTCAGCGAAGCTCGCGCCTTCCTGATCGGAGGCGGCGTGCGATGACGGGCTTCCTCCTCGGCGTTACGTTCGCCAGCGGGATCGCGCTCGTCTGGTTGGGCGCGGTCGCCGGGGTGCAAATGCCGGCAGGCGGCGGGCGGGCGCGGCGCATGCTCGCCGAAGCGGGCATCTCCGTTCACCCCGTCCTCTTTCTTGTCGCGCCGCTTGGGTTTGCCGCGGTCGTGGGGATCGTCGCGTGGTCGCTCGCCGGCGTCCCGATCCTCGCGCTGCTCGCGGCCTGCGGCGGTGCCTATGCCCCATTCTCCTGGGCGGCAGCGCGCCGTGAGCGACTTCGGCGCGAGCGCGAGCGGGCGTGGCCGGCGGCGCTGGCCCAGCTTGCGGACGCGCTCGAGGCGGGTCTCGCGTTCCCAGCGGCGGTCGCGCTCGCTGCCGAGACAGGGCCGGCGCCGCTTCGCCGCGACCTCGCCGCTTTCCACGCGCGCCTGCGCTCGAGCGGTCTGGCGAGCGCCGTCGACGGACTCGCGGGTGCGGGCGAGCGGACGGCTGACACCGTTGCGTCGCTCCTCCGCGCCGGACTGCTCGATCTTCCGGCTGGCGGGCTCGCGCCTGTGCTGCGCGAACTCGCCGCGGTTCTCTCGGAGCGGTTCGAGGCGCGCGAGAAGGCGCGCTCGCGTGCGGCCACGCTCCGCCTCGAGGCGGCGATCCTGGCGCTCAGCCCGATCGTCCTGCTGCTGCTCATTGGGCTCGCCTCGCCCGCTTACCTCGACGCCTACCGGACGCCAGATGGGACGCTCGTCGGCGCGCTCGGCGGTTTTCTCATCTTCTGCTGCTACCTGATGATGCGGCGGCTGGGACGCGTGCCGGAGCCGCGGCGCACGGGAGGGCGCGCGTGAGCGGGCCTCTCCTTCTCTCGGCGGTCGCGCTCGTCGCGGGCGGGCTGCTGCTCGCCTACGCGGTCGTCGCCGACCGCCGGCCGGCGCTGGCCGCTCGCCTCGGGCGGGCGGGCGTTCCGGTGCGGAGCCGAGCTCGCCTCGGCGCCCGCCTCGCCGTTGACGGTCGCGTCGGCCGGGACGCGGGAGCGCTCGGCGCCCGCTACGAACGCTCGCTTCGCCAGGCGGGCGGCGGAAAGACCATCGGCCGCTTCCTGGCCGAGAAGGCCTTGCTTGCGGTCGCCTTCCCGCTCGTCCCACTGCTCCCGTACGCGGCGGCGACCGGGCGCCTGCCGTCCGCCGGTTTCGCGCTCGCACTCGCCGTCCTCGGCTTCGTCGTTCCCGACCTCGCGCTCCGGTCCGCGGTTAGGCGCAGGCGGGAGGACATCTTTCTCGACCTGCCCGAGGCGCTCTCGGTGATGGCGCTCGCGCTCGGGGCCGGCATCTCGCTCCGCCAGGCGCTCGAGCTTGCCGCGCGGGACTGCCCGGGATCTCTCGGAGAGGAGCTGGAGCGTGCGCTCAATCTTGCCCGGCGTGAGCGTGGCCTCGGCGAGCGCGAGGCGCTTGTGCGCGTGGCCAAGCAGAGCGGCGAGCCGACGTTCGCGCGCTTCGCCGAGCTGCTGGCCGCTAAGGAGAGCCCGTACGTCGAGTTCCTGCGCAAGCAAGCCGCCCAGGCCCGAGCCGAACAGAACCGCTTCCTCGAGCGCGCGGCGGACCGTGCCTATCTCTCGATGCACGCGCCCGTTGCGCCGCTTCTTGCGGTGCTCGTTCTGCTCGTCGCCTACGGGCTCCTTCGCTTTCTGGCCGAGACGATTTGAGAAAGGAGGGTTAGTGATGCTCGATGTGCTCTGGTTCCGGTTCCTCGCCGTCGCCGAGCGGGTGCGCAAGGAGGAGCGCGGGGACAGCCTGATCAACTGGACCGTGCTCGCGATCGGCCTCGCCGCGGCCGCGGCGGCGGTCGTCGCACTGCTCAAGCCGGCGATCCAGGATGCCGGACAGAAGCTCGTCACCCTCATCTCGGGCGGGTAACGAGGTGAGGAAACGCCTGCGATCGGAACGCGGAGACGCGCTCATCGAGGGCCTGCTCGCGCTCGGGCTCGTCCTCCTCACCGTCGCGGTCGGCGCCCAGGCGCTCGCCTACGCGCACGCGCGCTCGGTCGCCGAGGCCGCCGCCCAGGACGGCGCCCGCGCGGCCGTGACGGGCGGAGCCGGCGCGGGAGCCGGACGCGCGCGGGCGATCCTCGCCACGGCCGGGGACACAGGGGCGGGGCTCAGTTCCTCGGCGCGGGTGGAGCGGGATC
>WNFU01006670.1_pt1 | contig 15051 bp, 14 predicted proteins | sample 5400121 | NCBI WGS metagenome assembly WNFU01 (sample SAMN13153360, study PRJNA577476) | soil metagenome | isolation source: 100 cm soil or saprolite under grassland replicate 1 | place: USA:California | collected 2016-06-15
CGAGCGGAGCGTTGTCCGCCTGGAAGATGTCCTTGGCGTGCGCGGTGGCGGTCACCGGAATGCCGGTCAGGATCGAGGCGTCCCTGGCCACCTCGGCTGCCGCAGTGAGGAAGTGGGCGTGGATGTGACGTACGCCCTCGCGCGTAGCGCGGTCGGCGACCAGGCCGGCCTGCAGGAACCGTCGCCAGGTGGCCGCGCGCCGAGCTCGAAGGGCCAGGCCTGCCCACAGTCGGGGCCCCCTGACAGCCAACCCGAGGTGGGCACGCATGACGGGCCAATGGCTGAGGCGCGGGTGGCGGGGGAGGTACCGAACCTCGGCCTGCAGCCGGTCGAGATCCGGATGGCGCGGTCCCCCCTCCGCCGCCAGGAGCGAGTCGATCAGGATCCGCTCGCCCAGTCTCTCCAGCGACAGGATCTCCCGAAGGACGAACGTCTCCGACAGTCGGGGAAAGCGCTTCAACACGTACAGGACCGGATCCGCGCCCGCCCGTCCGTTCGCTGCGGCGCTCCCTGGACCGGTCCGTTCGCCCATCACCCGATGACTTCCCTGCGGCCCAAGGGATCCGGCTTCCTCGAGGATTCTCGGTTCGGAGTCTCTGCCCACTCCGGCGGGAGGAACCCATTCACGGACAGATCGATCGAGGCTTCACGCTCCGATTGCAGCCCTGCCTGCAGCGCGGCTACGCGCGCGTACTCGCCGCTCGCCCGTAACAGGGCGGCGTGGGACCCCTCCTCGACGATCTGGCCGCCTTTGAGCACGACCACCCGGTCCGCACGACGAATGGTGGACAGCCGATGCGCGATCACCACGGTGGTGCGATCCAGCATCAGGTTGCGGAGCGCATCCACCACGAATGACTCCGCGCCCGCGTCGAGCGCGCTGGTGGGCTCGTCCAGGATCAGGATGGGCGCCCCGCGGACGATGGCTCGAGCGATTGCGATGCGCTGCCGCTGACCGCCCGACAGGTTGGCCCCGCGCTCGCCGAGCATGGTCTCCGCGCCGTTGGGGAGCCGTGAGGCGAACTCATCCACTAGGGCCAGCTCGATGGCCCGTCGGACGTCCTTGCCACTGGCCCCGCGCCGGCCGCAGGCCACGTTGTCCCACAGCGTGCCTCGGAACAGCACCGTGTCCTGCAGCACCAGCCCGATCTGACCCCGAAGGGACGCTAGGGTGTAGTCGCGGATGTCCCGCTCGTCGATCCGGACGGCTCCGCGCTGGGGGTCGTAGAAGCGCGGGATGAGCGAGACCATGGTGCTCTTCCCCGCGCCGGTGTGGCCCACCAGCGCCACCGTCTCCCCTGGCTCGATGGAAAGATCGATGCCTTTCAGCACCGGCTCCCTGCCGTACGAGAACGACACGTCGTCGAACCGGACGGCGCCCCGAAACGCGGGAGCGGCCACGGCGTGCGGAGCGTCCTGGACGTCGGGAGACTCCGACAGGATCCCCTGTACTCGCTCGGCCGACACGATGCCCCGGCTGGTGACGTATCCGAGCTTGGCCAGATTTCTAACCGGCTTGAACAGCGAGGCCACGTAGGACATGAACACCAGCAGGAGTCCGAGGCTCAGGGTGCCCGACAGGACCCGGTTGGCCCCGAACCAGAACACGATGGCCGTGGATACCGCCGCGGCAATGTCGACCGCCGGGCTGAGGCGGGCCTGTTGCCGAACGGCCTCGAGGGTGGCGGCCAGGCTCGCCCTGTTGAGGTTCCGGAACTGGGACTGCGACCGCTCCTCGAGCGAGAAGGCCTGGACCACTTGAATGGCGCCCAGCGTCTCGGTCGTGGCCGCGGCAGCCTCTCCTCCCAGGCGCCTGGCCCGGCGCGTGGCCTCCTTGAGCTGGAGGGTGGAGCGGTACACCGTGACCGCAAGCAAGGGGAAGGCTCCGAGCGAGAGGGCGGCGAACACGGGATCCACCACGAACATCACTGTCACCATTCCCCCGATGAGCAGGATGTTCGGCAGGAGGATGGCCAGGGACTGCACCATCATGTCCTGGATCCGGTCGACGTCGCCGCTGACGCGCGAGGCCAGGTCGCCGACCTGGTGCTCGCCGTGGTACCGGAGGGAAAGAGCCTGCAGGTGTGCAAAAAGCGACTCCCGGATGTCGTTCCCCAAGCGTTCGCCGGTTCCCGCCATGAGCGTCGTCGACCGGTAGTCCGTCAAGGCCGACAGTCCCACGATCACCAGGAGCATGATCACTGCGACTGCCAGGAGAACCTTCGGCGAGCCGGCGAACTGGTCCAGCAGGGGCAGACCCACTGTTGCCCGGTGGCCCGGGGCCTTCAGTACGTCATCCACCACCACCTTCAGCGGCCAGGGCTGGGCCACGGCGAGGCCCGTGGTGGCGATCTCCAGCAGCGCCCCGAGCGCTAGGGCCCGCCAGTAGGGCCGAAGATGCCTGCGGAATGCCAGGAAGACCCGAATCACGTCGCAATCACTCCCCTTGCCACTCGGCCCATCACGCGGCCCTCACCCCTTCGGCTACGCGCCTGATCCACGCCGCGGCCCGATCGGCGCCACGCATGTCGATCCCCGACCGGGTAACCGTGGCCGGGCTTATCGTTCTCGGCCCGTTCAGCAGGCGCACCAGGTCTTCGGGGGAAGCGTCGGGTTCGACCACGTCAACCAGCCCCAGGCCGGCCAGCCTTTCGGCCCGGATTGCCTGCTCCCGGCGAGGATGCCGCCGGGGAACGAGCACCGAGCGGTGTCCCGCCAGAATCGCTTCGAACGTGGAGTTGTACCCGGCCATCTGGACCACCGCACCGGCACGGGCGAATAGGGCGCCGCAATCGCTCATCCCCTGGTGGACTTTCAGCCGTCCGTCAAGCGAATGTGCAGCGCGTCGGACAGCGTTTGCGACGCCAAACGGCCCGACTGCCATTTCGCCCCGCCAATAGCGCTGGCGAGGAAGCGCTTGCGTCGCCAGGCGAAACACGGCCTCGCCGTCTCCCCCGCCGCCCGCCACCGCGGCCAGCAGGCGTGAGTCTCGCGCACCGGGAGCCGGGGAGTCCACCACCCATCCACAATAGGCGGGTGGAACCTGAAGGCCATATTCCTCCTGGTGGTCGCAGAACCAGCGAGCCCCATAGACCAGGACCTCGGCGAAAAGGGTCGGGACCTCGGCCCAGTCCTGGCGTTTCATCTCATCGGAGATGACTGCCGGGTCGTCCAGGATGTCCCGAAGCCCGAGCACGAGAGCCGAACCCCGGCGGGCTGCCATCTCCAGGCCCTCTCGAAGCTCGCCGACGGTGCCGAAGGGATGGCGATCCACCACCACGACGTGAGGGCGGACCCTATCAACCGTCTCCGAGAAGATGGCCGCTCGTCGGGCCACTGCCTCTTCAAAGCTCATCTCGAGCGGGCGGTAGCGGCCCTGGCCGTCCTTCAGCAGCGGGGGAACCCGTACGACGCGCCGGCCCCATCGTTCCAACCACGCGGGCCTGTTGGGCACCCCGGTCACCAGAGTCACCGAGGCATTCGGCTCGGCTCGCTGGAGGGCCTGGGCGATGACGCTGTTGCGCCGCACGTGCCCCAGCCCGTACCCATCGTGCGAGAAGAACAGGTAGCGGCCCATGGTCGCTAGGAAGCCCTGCGGCCAGCGACCGCGTGCGGCTCGTCGTCAGGGGTCTCCAACGAGCTGCTCTCTTCGGTGGCGCCGTGAGCATGCCCCTCGACGGCTCGACCGCGGCCTTCCGTGACGGCTCCGCGGCCTATTCCTTCATATACGAATCCGGCGCGGCAGCCGCGTAGGGATGGAAGGCGTTTCGTCCATCCACCAGGACGTTGCCGCGCATTCGGCTCCGCAGCTCGACTAGGTCCAGCTTGCGAAGCTCTGGCCAATCGGTCACCACGACCACGGCGTCCGCGCGGTCGGCCGCCTCGAACGGGTCGTCGGTCACGCCGACGGTCGGCATGTCCGGGATGCCGCGGACCACAGGATCGAACGCTGTGATGAACGCCCCGCGCATCCGCAGGCTCCGGGCGAGCTTCACGGCGGGCGCCTCCCGCAGATCGTCCGTTCCGGGCTTGAAAGACAGTCCGAACAGGGCCACGTGCGCCCCCGCCAGATCGATGTGCCGCATCAGCTTGGCGATGACTGCGTCGCGCTGCCGTCCGTTGACGTCGCGAACAGCCTCCAGCAACTGGGGCTCGTACCCGACGTCGCGCGCCGCCACGATCAGCGCATCCAGGTCCTTGGCGAAGCAGGACCCGCCCCACCCCAGCCCGGCCTGCAGGAAATCAGGCCCGATCCGGTGATCCAGCCCCATGACTCTGGCCACCTCGGCCACATCGGCGCCCACCCGGTCGCAGATGTTTGCTATCTCGTTGATGAAGCTCACCTTCGCGGCGAGGAATGCGTTGGCGGCGTACTTGGCCGCCTCAGCCACCGCCCGGGTAGTACGAAAAAGCACCGGCCGGCAGCATTCGTCGGCCCCCGGGAATTGCTGGTCCAAAATGGGGCGATAGACGCGGACCACGGCGTCCACAGCGCACTCGTCTCCGCCGAGGACGATCCGGTCGGGGTGAAGGAAGTCCTTCACCCCACACCCCTGGCGGAGGAACTCCGGGTTCGAGACCACTGATGTGGCCTGCGCGGGGGTACACGCCGGCGGCCTCGCTCACGAGCGCACGTAGCCACGCGTTCGTGCCGACGGGAACCGTGGTCTTGATCACGAGGACGTGATCGGGGCGAAGCCAGGGGGCGAGCGCCCGGCCGGCTAATTCGAGCGGGCACAGGTCCACCGACCCTCCTGGGCGCGACGGCGAGCCGACGCAGAGGAACACCACCCGGGATCTCGTCACGGCCTGCTCAGGGCGGTCCGTGAAAGTCAGCGTCCGTCGCTGGAGGCCGCAGTCGAGCAGCTCGTCCAGGCCGGGCTCGTGGAACGGGGCCCGCCCCGAGCGGAGTGCTTCGAGTTTGGCCGAGTCGGTCTCCAATCCGATTACCTCGTGCCCAATGAAGGCGAGGCTCGCCGCAACGACGGTTCCGACGTAGCCGTTGCCGACCACGCAGACGGATGGGATATCGTCTGCTCGCGTCATATCCGGCTGATGAGTGGCGCGTTGAGTGAAGTGGCCATCGGATCACCCACATGGTGGCCGATAGACTGTTTCAGCCTTGTTCGGACTTCTTTGCACGGGGTAAAGGACAAGTAAGAAGTTCCTCCAGAGAAATCCGCCTCCTGTACGAGAGTGGGCCGTAGCCGCTGAATCGCGGCGGGCGACTATCGGCTGAGGAGTTGTAGCCATACCTCTGCACTCCTTTCCAATCGGGGATCCGCCGCGCCCCCGCTCCGCAGACCAGGTGGGGATCTGATTGTGTCCGCTCCTTCCAGATGGGGAACATCCCCTGGACGGGTGAAACTTCGGGTTACCCGTTAGACCGGTGGCCGGATCAATGTCCTTCGTGGGAGGTTGGATCCCGGGGCACGAGTCATCCCGCCAGCAGCCGGAGCAGCTGGGCTTCGCATCTCCAACTCCACCTTGGCTAGTCCCCGCCCTCGTCATCGCTGTGGTCGTCCTCGTGGTCGTCCTGATCGTCCTGGTGGTCGTCGTGAAAGACGTCGTCAGCATTGCCATCGTCGTGATCATCGTCGTGTTCGATCCCGTCGCGGACGTTGTCCTGGGAATCGTCCCCACCAGGAGCAACAAGGCCGTCTCTTCGGCTCGAGGACGCCGCACCGACTGAAGCCATGTCCTGGGCCGGCATCACAGGCTGTCGCCAAGGCGTCGTCGCCTCTGTGCTCTGACTTCCCTCGGCCACCCCGACCTGGACGATGTCCGGCTGCTTCGGGAGTTCGGTCCGGAACGTGGCCAAGGCGAGCCCGGCGCCGAGTGCCGTTGCCGAAGCTACTCCAGCAAGCACACGCTTCCATCGAATCACAGCTCTTCGCCTCCCTCTCCCATGCCTCTGGGTTTGTCCGAGCCCTCGAGGGCCGGTGCCCCACCTCTCCGCCACTGTGCCCAACCTCCCTGAAGAGGCGGTGAGGCCACCGTTAGGAAACGCTCACATCCAGTGGGTGGCGGCTCTGCTGCCGCGTCTTGGGGCAGGTGAGGGCGCCGAACCACTGGCCAGGGTTGGGCGCCGTCCTCGATGCCGGAGGGTGCGTCGCTGCCGGTCGAAGCGGCTCCTCACGCGTGTTCGAAGGCCTCGGGATGGGGCAGGACCTTCGTCGAACTCCCGGTTCACAGCAAGGCAAGGTTTCCGCCTCTCGAGACCCGCACCACGGGGATGCTCGGAACCAGACTCTTTGCCATCTCGGCGATGCATCTCCCGGTCACAAGCTCGATGAGCTTCGGTCGTTCCAGCCGATCGGGCAGCACGGCGAGGTCGACGTCGGTGCAACTCACTGTCTCCTCGTAGTACGACTCGAGGAGCGGCAAGCTAGGCGCCCACACGGCCACGTCCACGCTCGCGAACGCCGCGGCGTCGAGGAAAGCAGCAAGATGCTCCTTTTCCAGCTGACGCGCCTCTTCCGGGGTGAACGGCCCTTGATGGTGCGGCGTGTCGGCCAGGGTCTCCTGGGAGCGATCCACCAGCAGAATGGCGGCACCGGCCAGACGGGCGAGGGATAGAGCCACTCGTTGAGCCCGCCGGTACGCCGGGTCGTGTCTGGCGGCGGCGAGCGTCAGGATGACTCGGGCCCCTCGGACAACTGTGGCGATCCGAGGATGCAGACGGTCCAGGCTGGGGATGGGGGCCAGCAACTCCAGGCCCCGATCAAGCACCGCATCCCCTGAGCGAGGACGCCTCACCCCCGGTCCGAGAGGCCCTGGGGGCCTCACCACGCGATTAGCACCGACCATCGGATCCTCCTTTCTCTCAAGATCGAGGTCTCCGTCACTGCTGCCGAGATCTCCGGCTTCGGGGTCTGACTCACGCGTGCTGCAGCATCCTCCCCACCGTGGCTGAGGAGGCGATGAGGCCTCGGTTAGGAAACACTCACCTTGGTGGAAGCGGAGGAGATGCACTCCGGTGGCAGAGACGTGGGCCTCACCGCACTGCGAACCGTCTATTGAAGCGTCTATTAAGGAACTCTCACCTTCCGGCCCTGCGTCGGGATGGCCCTGCGGGGTACCTTTGAGTGAGGGTGGTTGAACAGGGCGATCGGAGGGCAGCCATGCCCTATGTGCTGTTGATCGAAGACGACTCCAGGGTTCGAGAGATCGTGGAGCGAGGTCTGGGCGCGCGCGGTTTCGTCGTCTCGACCACCTCGGAGGCAGAGTCTGCACTCGATCTGGTCCGGAAGTTCGACATCGATCTGGTCCTGCTCGATCTCATGCTTCCTCGGAAGCACGGGTTGGAGGTCCTGGAGGAGATCCGGGCGATCAAGCCTCGCCTCCCGGTCGTGGCCCTGACTGCCCTGGACGACATCGGGTCCAAAGTCGGTGGCCTGGAGGCAGGGGTAGATGACTACGTGACCAAGCCTTTCTCCATCGAGGAGCTGGCCGCGCGGATCCACGCCCGGCTGCGGTGGCAGGACGAGGAGGATGGAGCGCTCAAGGCCGGGCCCCTCACGCTGGACCTGGCCGCCCACCGGGCTGCCCTGGACGGTCGGGAAGTGCCTCTGTCGGCCCGCGAACTGGGCCTATTGGCGGCGTTCATGCGTCATCAGGGCCAGGTGCTCTCTCGGACCCAACTTCTCCGCCTGGTGTGGGATCTCGACTTCGATCCCGGGTCGAATGTGGTCGAGGTTTATGTGGCAGCCCTCAGGCGGAAGATCGGCCCGGCCTTCATCGAGACCGTGCGGGGCACGGGGTATAGGTTCGTCGTACCTGACCAAGTTACCGATATGGAGACGACACTATGAGGTCGGCGTTTGCGGCGCTGTTGGCTGCAATCCTTTTCTTGACCATCGCCTTGCGGATGGGGGGAACTGTGGGACCTGCCACTCCGGGTCCGGAGGCCGTCGTTGTCTCCCCGCCAGGGATCGATACGAGAGTGCCCCCTGGGGCCCGCACGGGATCTGGCAGGAAGGAGCGGGGGCAAGTGACCCCCCCGACGGAAGGCCAGCGATCAGAAGCAGCGGGGGAGGACCTTGCTGCTCTTGGGGGAAGCGTTGAGGTGGAAGAGGTCGGGCGCGAGGTCGAGGAGTACGAGGATGAGCGCGAAGAGTAGCGGACGCGCCAGACGCCGTCGGACCGTGCCCCTCTCGATCCGGCTGGTGGCCACATACGCCACTCTTACAGCCGCCACCCTCCTCGTCGTGGCAGGGATCGTCGTCCTGCTGGTTCGCGGTCACCTGGCCCGCGAGCTGGATCACGAGCTCGAGGAGACGGTGCACTCGTTCAGGAACGGGCCGGCCACGCACATGGCCAGCCCTTCCGACCTGCCCGCACTGAGCCGGGAGTGGCTGCGAGTGAAGCCATTTCACGGTGATCAGGTGGTGGCGGTCCGGACGGCGGATGGTGCGGTGCTGTCGACATCCAGCGAACTCGATCTGAGGCAGCTGGCAGATGGCTCCGCGCTGCTCGGGGCAGACGAGTCGAAATGGTGGGACGTACCTGGACCCAACGGGCCGGTCCGGGCTCTGACCACCCCGATCCTCTGGGAAGGGCGACAGATAGGAACGATCGTGGTGGCAGCCTCTGAAGAACAGATCAGGTCGGAACTCTCCGCCCTCCTCGCGGGGGTGGGGCTGGCCAGCGTTGTGGGGATGGCTCTAGCGGCCGGGCTGGGGTTCGGGGCGGTGCGACGGACACTCAGGCCCCTCAGACGGATAGCGGAAGAGGTCCGGACCGTCGAGAACTCGGGGTATCCCTCTTGGCGAGTGACGCAGGATGGCCCCATGGACGAGGTCGGAAGCCTGGCTGCAGCGTTCAATCGGATGCTGGAGAAGTTACAGGCGACGTTCGACAACCAGCGGCGGTTCCTGGCCGACGCCTCTCACGAGCTGAGGACTCCCCTCACCGTGGCCCGCGGCCAGCTTGAGTTGCTGGACGGCGTTCTGTCGAACCCGGAGCACCGACGGTCCCTGGGGCTCGCGGTCGAGGAACTCGATCGGATGAGACGGATCGTTGAGGATCTCCTTCTCCTGGCTCGACTCGACGAGGGGGTTCCGATGTCACGTGAATCGGTGGAGGTCGAACTCGTCCTTCGGGAGGCCGCCCTGCGGGCCATGCTGCTTGCTGGACGGGACATCGCGGTGCACTGCGATCCGGACCTCTTCGCTTTGGCGGATCCGGAGGGGCTTCTTCGGGTGGTGACCAACCTGGTCACGAACGCCGTGCAACACACGAGCCAAGACGCCGCCGTGTCGCTGGCGGCGAGGCGGCGAGCAGATCGCCTCGTGATCGAGGTATGTGACTCGGGCCCGGGCATCTCGCCGCATGATCTCCCGCACGTGTTCGACCGCATGTACCGAGGTTCCGATTCCCGATCATCCTCACCCGGCGGGGCTGGGCTTGGTTTGCCCATTGCGACCTCGCTCATACAGGCGATGGAGGGGACGATCCACTTGGAATCGGGGCCGCGGGGCACCACGTTCACCATCGACCTCCCCTCGGTCGAACCTGCGCACGGACCTCAGGCTTCCTCGGAGCGCGCGGAACCAGCGGGCGGGGCTCGAGGACGAAGCAGAGACGGAGGTGGACCGAACGGGCGAGCCACTATCCAAACCGCCCTGGGAAGGTCGGATAGTGCTGGCATCGACACTCACGGCAACGCCGGTCGCCGGAGATCCCGAAGGGCAACGGGGGCGGGCTGAATCACACTGTCCGGATCAACACCGTCCCTGACCTCATCCCCCTTGTACCGCCTTCGTCTCCCTGCCCCTCCCCCGACGGCTCTCCGGAACTCCCCCATTTCCTTCCCCTCCTCCTGAGTACCTCTCAGAGCTTCCCGCGCACGCCAAGGAAATCCGCCAGGGCCTGCTCGTTGGGCCGGCCGAGCCGGGCGATGGTGCTGTGGTCGGGGGCGGAGGTAGCGGTGATCACCCGAAGGCGATGTCCTCGTGGCACCGGCGCTCGCGGGAAGGTCTCCGCCTAGGCAGCTCGAGTACCGGAAGGCCACCCACCGCTCTCGCAGGGGCATGGGTGGGCCTTCCGCCATAAGACGGTGACTTAGCGTGGGCGGTTTGGCGACCTTGCCGTGGGTACGGTCGCTAATCGATGCTGCCTGGCTTCAGTGTGGCGTGCAGGCACGATCTCGAGCTAGGCGGACCGCGGCGCTATCCGCCCAGCGAAATCGTCCGCCCGGTTCGGCTTTTAAACCGTAGCAAGCGAGGGCTCCGTGGAGATTGGCGGCCAGCCGATCCGACCACCCGCTTCCTAGCCGAGTCCCTGCCCATAGATGAAGGCCCGCTCCCTGGCTGCCCTCTCCCAAAACTCGCCGGAAACTCGCCCTTCCCGGCGACCACATTCGGGCCCTTCGGACCTCTTTGTAGGGGTAGAGGAACGGCCGCGTCTCGGCATTGGTTCGCCAGCAGGTTGCCGTGGCGGCGGAGGCAGGTTCGCCACCGCCGGTTGGTTGCGGAGGCGCCGAAGAGCCCTCCAGATCGCCCAGGCAGGCGCGAAGTCTGGAACTGGGGAGCCGGACGGGAGCGCTGGAGCCCCGAATCCGGGCACCTCACAGAGGAACGCTCGGAGATTCAGGAGGCCCAGCAGAACCCGGCGGGCTCGTGGAGACCGAACCGAGCGCCCAAAGGGAGATCGCAGGGCCCAGGGCGTTTACGCGAACGGCTGGGGTAGTCGATACCGGCCCGACACCCGACGGAGCGCGCCGGCGCGGCGAGCAAAGGAGGTGAGGACCGGCACGAACTAATACCTCTGAAAGGCGGCACTTTGTAGCCGCGCGCCTCGGCGCGGGGTCGATAGCCCAAGGGAACGATGGGTTCCCGCCACATGGCGCATGGGCGGCGCGACGGCACGGGGCGCGAGGCCACGAAGCCGCAGGTCACGGGGTCGTTTGGCCCGAGACCACTCACCGAAGGAGGGGAGGACTGTGCCCAAGGTATGGCCCGAGGAGCGAGGAGCAATCACCGAGCGTTGGCGAGGATCGACCAGCGAGACCACGCGATCGTGCTCACCCTCCTTGAGCACAAGGTCCTCACCACCGACCAGATCAAGAGCCTGTACTTTCGATCTCTCAGACGGTGCCAGCACCGGCTGAAGGAGCCCAGAGATCTCGGCCTCGTCGCATCGTTCACCCCGAGGAGGGGCTTCGGGGAGGGGCGCCCACCCGACTGCTTGCTTCTGACGAAGGGCGGCCTCAGCGCTATCGCCCAGGCCAAGGGAGTCCGCGCCTCGGACCTGTCCTGGATCCCCGACGAGGGCTACCGGGACAGCCAGAACCTGGCCCACCGGCTGGGGGTGAACGCGTTCTTCTGCGCCCTGATCGAGGCCTCCAGAATCCACGAGGGGCACTGCTTGGCCACCTGGCGCGCCGAGAGCTGGGTCCTCACCAAGGCCGCCCAGGTCAAGCCCGACGGCTTCGGGCGCTATCTGCACCCCGGCGGGGGCCTGCGAGTTCTACCTGGAGTACGACCGCGGGACGGAGGCGATCGGCGCCCTCTCGCGAAAGCTCGAGGGCTACCTGCGGCTCGCCGCTGGCTGGACGGAGGAGGGGAACCTCACCGGCTTTCCGAACCTCCTCTTCATAGTGCCGGAGGGGGTGCGCGAGGGGGAGGTCGGCTCGGCACTTGGCCAGGCGATCCAGCGAATTCACAGCCGTACACCGCTGGCTAAGTCGTTCCCGCAATACGTGGGGAGCGAAGATGTGTTCCGCGAGCACGGAGTGCTCGGCCCTGTCTGAAGGCACCTCTCCAGCGACAGTGATCGCCTCTCGCTTGTCGACCTGCCGGCCCAACCCCGCGACCTCTATCGAGCCACCCACTGCCTCGGCCGGTACTTCACGGACCCCGATGCCGGCCGGTGGCGCCGCATTTCTCCCGCTTCCGCTCCCACGCGTTTCCTTGTGCAGCCGCTCCGGCTGCCGCCGTGACGCCAGTGCGCTCGGATGGGTCAGGTGCCCGCGGTAGGCTCCTCCGATCAAGCGCCAAGACGAACAATGCTCCGGACCTGTCGCGTGACCGTGGCGACGGGACGCCGGCCACGGCGCACTCGAACCGAGTCCAATACCGCGATCTGGACCGGGTGGCCTCGGTCCTCGTGACGATCGCGCTGCGGATCGTCGAACAAGCGGAAGGGGGCGAGTGATGCTGAACGTGGCGTACTGCCGAGTCTCGACCGAGGAGCAGGCGGCCGAAGGATTCTCCATCGACGGGCAAGCCGAGAAGCTTCGGGCCTACGCCCAGCTCCACGACCTCGGACCCGTGACCGTCATCGAGGACCCGGGGCGGTCGGGCAAGAACTTGGAGCGGCCCGGCCTCCAGCGGTGGAGCAGGGGCATGTGACCAACGTGCTTGTGTGGCGCCTGGATCGCCTGTCCCGGAACCTGGGCGACCTGATCCTGCTGGCCGAAGCTCTGGGACACCGCGGGGTGGGCCTGCACTCGTTCACCGAGAAGCTGAATCTCTCCTCGGCCACGGGACGCATGTTCTACAACATCCTCGGGGCCTTCGCCCAGTTCTACCGGGAACAACTCGCCGAGAATGTCCGGCTCGGCATGCACCAGGCCGCGCTGCAGGGGAGGTGGGTGAACCGGCCGAAGTTCGGATACGACCTGGTTGGCGGAGAGCTCCTCCCCAACGCCGACGCGCCCACCGTCCGGAGGATCTTCGACCTTCGGGCCCGGGGCCTGAGCTACACACGAATCGAGGAGCTCACCGGGGTGAAGTACTCGACGGCTAGGGCGATCGCGCACTCCCGGATCTATTTGGGTGAGGTGCTTCTGAACGGCGAATGGTACCCGGGCAACCACGAGCCGCTGGTGGACGCAAAGGAGTTCGCGGCCGCACACCGAGGCGCCGTCCCCTGGCGCCGGCGAACCCGCCACGTTCTCGCGGGCCGAGTCCGATGCGGCCTGTGCGGTCGGGTAGCCACGATCCGGTACGGTCGGGAGGGACGCCCGCTGTACCGATGCCGGCACCGAGGTGACGGCTGCTCGCAGCCTTCCCGCTCGGCCGTTGGACTGGTCCGAGCTGCGCTCTTCGGGCTTCGTCTCGTGGCCGAGGACGAGGAGCTCCAAACGGCCATCCGTCGGCACCTCCACGAAGCCTCTCTTCCAGGGGCCCGGACGAGCGGCGTGGGCGCAGCAAGGCGCGGAAGTTGGAGGATCTGGCCGAACGCCGCCGGAAGCTTCTCGAGCTGTACTACGCGGGCCAGTTGAGCGCCGAGCTCTTCGCCCGAGGAGGAGGCGCGGCTGAGCCGGCAGATCGCGGCGGTCCGTCGAGAAAGGGAGGAGCGAGGGGCCGAGCGGACCCGGCTGTCAGAGGTGGCTGCCAAGTTCGAGGAGGTGGCCCGCATCCTCCGGGAGATGGACGTCGACCGACTGTGGGCTGAGGCGACCGACCAGGAGCGTCGGATCCTCGTCGAGGAGTTGCTGGAGTCGGTCGCCATGTACCCGGACCATCTGGAGATCACGGTGAGCGGCGTCCCGCGGCTGAACGTCACCCTGGAAGAGGTCGGGTTGAGTGGGGGGTGGCAGTTTTGTGGTGTCGGAGGGGGGATTTGAACCCCCACCCGGCGCGAGCCGGACTAGGTGTAGTTCCCTCGAAGGTTGTTGACACGGGAGAGCCTCCCGTCACGGTGTGGGGCTGACAAGGTCCCTCACCGGAAAGGAGGCTCTCCATGGCCCATCTTAGGGCCAGGCTCACCCCGTTCGGAAGGCTCCTCATCGTCCACCGGGTCGACGAGCTCGGATGGAGTGTGGCCGAGGCCGCAAAGGCGGCCGGAGTGTCAAGGGCCACGGCCCACAAGTGGGTCCGTCGGTACCGGGGCGAAGGGGAGGCCGGCCTGTCCGACCGATCCTCTCGTCCGTGGCCCAACTGGGTGCGGCCCTGGGGATGCCGCGGTCCACGATCTACGGGGTCCTGCGCCGCCACGGGGTCTCCCGGCTGGACCACACGGACCGTCCCACCGGGGCCTCGATCCGCTACTGCAAGGACCATCCCGGGGAGCTCGTGCACATCGACGTCAAGAAGCTTGGCCGGATCCCCACCGGAGGTGGTTGGCGGAAGCTGGGCAGGACCGCCGGCACGAAGCACCGCGGTGGGGGCTACGACTATCTCCACGCCGCGGTGGATGACCACTCCCGGCTGGCCTACGTGGAGGTTCACCCCGACGAGCGAGGCGAGACCGCCGCCCGGTTCCTGGCAGGAGCCGCCACCTTCTTCGCCGGCCACGGGGTCAAGATCCAGGCGATCATGACCGACAACGCGCTGTGCTACCGGCGCTCGGTGGCCTTCCTGGAAGCGATGAGCGACCTTGCGATCCGCCACGTTGCCATCCCGCCGTACCACCCCAGGGCAAACGGGAAGGTCGAACGATTCAACCGCACCATGACCGAGGAGTGGGCCTATGTCCGGCTGTATCGCTCCAACCGAGTCCGCCTCGACGCCCTTCGCCGGTGGGTCCAGTTCTACAATTGGCGACGTCCTCACACCGCGCTGGGAGGCAACCCGCCGATCAGCCGGGTGTGAACAACGTCAGTGGGAACTACACCTAGACGTCGCCTCCGCGCTGACGGCCCTGTGCGATGCCAACCCTCAGGCCATCGTCTTCGGCACGGACCTTCCGTCGACTAGGGCAAAGAGGCCGTTCCGGGACTCCGACGTGGACCTCATCCTCGATTGCCTGGGGGATGAGGTCGGACGGTTGGTGCTCCTCGAGAACGGACTCCACCTATATGGCTTGGGATAGATCTCCGACAGAAAGAACAGAAAGTCCGCCCGCCATGCGACGAGCGTGTACCTCCTGGGCATAACCAGCGGTGCGGAAGAGGTTGTGCCGGACGGGGGCTCCCGCGGTTCCAGGATCGCGCGGCCAGGCGCAGGAGCCGCAAGATCGCCTGGTCGCCCTGGCTTCTCACAAGAGTCGTGGTTCTTTATGTGTTTAACATCCTTGACACATTCCACCAGGGACGCCCATAGTGACTTCGAACCCTTCGCTCTTGGAGGAGCCCATATGGTTGAGTTGCTCTCCCCTGGC
>WNFU01005895.1_pt1 | contig 15046 bp, 4 predicted proteins | sample 5400121 | NCBI WGS metagenome assembly WNFU01 (sample SAMN13153360, study PRJNA577476) | soil metagenome | isolation source: 100 cm soil or saprolite under grassland replicate 1 | place: USA:California | collected 2016-06-15
TGGGTCAACATCTGCAGCACCTGGCGCAGCAGCAGGTACACCAACGAGGCGTTCACGGCGTCCATCGTCCCCGCTGACCCGGTTGAATTGGCGCAGCACAGCAGGTCACCGGCCGAATCGAGTATTCGAGCCCGACAGGTTAGCGCTAGCCTGAGTTTCCGGCCTTTCATGGTCAACTTCCACGTTTCCGCTGCTCAGGGACAGTTTTTGGGCAGCCCCGCTGTATTACCTAGCTCGGTCCGGTGCCGGGGCGAGAGGCGCGCGGATCGCGGATCGGGAGGCAGGGCATTGGGTAATACGTCTGGAACCTCTGCAACCCAAGCAGGACAACCACTGTAGCTCATGTCGATCAACGAAGCCCGGAAACTCAAGCTAGGGGTTCGCCGGTTCGAGCTGTCGCAGGGCGTGGGCCACCGCGACCTCGCGGGGCAGGGTATGGCCGGCCTGCCACTCGCGGTGGAAGGTCTCGGGTCCGAGGGCGGCCTTGGTGTCCGCGACGGCGGTGTCGAGCCACGTCTGGATGAAGGGAACCATGCCCACACCCGCCGACGCGCGTAGTGATTCGGCGGCGCCGAGCAGCCGGACGCCGGCGTGGTCGCGGCCTTGTTGGACCAGGACGAAGGCTGAGACGAGCAGGGCGACCGACAGCCCCCAAAGGCCGCTGAGCCGGTTGAACGCCTGCAGTGCGGTCCGCAGCGCGGTCGATGCCTCCTTGAGATTGTCCTGTGCCCAGGCGGCGGCTCCGCAGATTGCCACCGCCCAGCCGAACGCCTCGAGGTCGCCTACCGGCTCGAGGACTGCCATGGATTCACGGCTGAGCGCAGCCGCCCGGTCGAGCTCCTCCCGGGCCAGGGCTAGGACGGCCAAGAAGATCAGGGCCCAGCCGTGCTCCCATGGCGCTTCGGCCGCGCGGGCGGATTTGATGGACTGGGCCAACAGCGCCGCGGCTTGGTCCAGCTCATCGGCGTAGATCGCGATGAGTCCGAGGTACTGCAGGGCGTGGGCTAGGCCGGCGCCGTCGTTCGCCGCCCGGCTTCGCGCGGTCGCCTCTTCACAGGCGGCCACCGCCTGTTCGACGTCGCCCTGGATGATGGCGAGCGTCGCGACTCCCATCAGGGCACGGGTGCGTACCGTTTCCGAGATGTCACCGCCGGCCGTGAGCACGTCGGTTAGCCAGCGACGGCCTTCGGTGTAGTGCCCGCGCAAGTCCCAGAACGGATAGAGCGAGCCCGCCATCCGGGCGGCTGTCTCGGTGTCGCCCCGGGCGATGCTCCACTGCAGCGCGCTGCGGAGGTTGTTGTGCTCCTTGCTGAGCCGCTCCAGCCAGACCGGCTGATCCGCGCCGCGCAGCCCGAGGCCGGCCGCCTCGGCGAGACCGCGGAAGAAGGCGGCGTGCCGGGCGTGCAGCTGGTCGGTCTCGCCTCGCGCGTCCAGCCGCTCCATCCCGTACGCGCGCAGCGTTTCGAGCATCCGGTAGCGGTACTCCGGGCTGGCGACCGCCTCGGCCATCACCAACGACTTGTCCAGCAGGCGGGCCAGCATCTCGGGAAGGTCGCTCCCGTCGTCGGGGTGGCCACAGACGGCGTCGGCCGCCTCGAAGGTGAACCCCCCGACGAATACCGAGAGCCGGTCGAAGACGCGGCGCTCCGGCTCACCGAGCAGCTCGTAGCTCCAGTCGACAACCGCGCGCAGGGTACGGTGCCGGGGCAGCGCGATCCGGCTGCCCCGGGTGAGCAACCGGAACCGGTCGCCCAGGCGAGCCGCGATCTGCGCCACACCGTAGGTGCTGATCCGGGCGGCGGCGAGTTCGATGGCCAACGGCAGGCCGTCCAGCCGCTGACAGATCTCGGCCACCCGGCTTATGGTCGTGTCGGAGAGCTCGAAGCTCGCCTGTACGGCGGCGGCACGCTCGGCGAAGAGCCTTACCGCGTCGGCGCATCGCAGCTGGCTCTCGCTCGCGCTGGCCGGCTCGGGTATGCGCAGCCCGGAGAGCGAATGCTGCACTTCGCCGGTGATCCCGAGCCGTTCTCGGCTGGTACACAGGATCCGCAGCTGCGGGCAGGCGTCGAGCAGGCGCCGGGCGAAGTCGGCGACGCCCTCGACGAGGTGTTCGCAGTTGTCGAGGACAATGAGCGTGCTGGCTGGCCGTAGATGCGCGATGAGCAGCTGCAACAGATCCCGTTCAGGGTTTTCGCGGACGCCGAGCAGGCCGGCCGTCGTGGGTGCGATGAGCCGCGGATCGGTGAGCGCAGCCATTTCGACGAGCCAGACTCCGCCCGGGTAGACGTTCAACAGGGTTGCGGCTACCTCCGTTGCGAGTCGGCTCTTGCCGGCACCGCCCACCCCGGTGAGAGTCACTAGCCGGGCCGTGCTGAGCGACTCGCGGACCGCGGCCAGTTCCTCGTCCCGCCCGATGAAGCTCGTGAGATGCACGGGCAGGTTGTTCGGCACTTCGTGCCGCCGGTGCGGCGAGGTCTCGGCCGGCGCCAGCGCCGGCTCCTGGCGCAGGATCGCGGTCCGCAACCGCTGCAGGTCGGCGCCGGGGTCGATGCCGAGTTCCTCGACGAGTAGTTCGCTGGCGGTCTGGTACGCCTGCAACGCCTCGCCCTGGCGCCCCGCCCGGTACAGGACGAGCATGAGTTGGTACCAGAACCGTTCCCGCAGTGGATGTTCGACGACGAGACCCTTCAGCTCCGCGATCACGTCGAGGTGCCGGCCGACGGCGAGGTCAGCGTCCAGCCGGCCTTCGAGCGCCTGCAGGCGGAGATCCTCCAGCCGGGCGATCTCGGACTGGGCGTACGGCCGGTCGGCGATGTCGGTGAGCGCCGGGCCCCGCCACAGCGCGAGCGCCGCTCCCAGCCGGGCCGCTGCAGTCGACGGGTCGCCTTCGGCGAGGGCCTGCTGGCCAGCCGCGGCGAGCTGCTCGAAGCGGCGGGCGTCGAGCTCGTCCGGGCCCACCCGGATCAGGTAGCCGGGCGGGTGGGTCACCACGACGTCGGGCTGCTCGAGCTGTCCGGCGCGGAGTAGCTTGCGCAGCTCGCTGACCCGTACGTGCAGCATCTCGGCGGCGCTGCGCGGAGTCTCGGAGCCCCAGAGAACGTCGATCAGGCGGTCGGCGGCAACCACCTCGCCCGCGTGCACCAGCAACGCGGCCAGTAGCCTCCGGTGCCGCGGGCCGCCCAGCGCGACGGCGCTTCCCGCGTTGACCGCCTCCAGCGGCCCGAGGATGCCGAACTGCACGTCATCGCCCCCATGCGCCAGACGGGGCGCCAGGACCGTCGAGGCGCGTGCGGATGCGGTCGCCTACTGCTCAGCGGTCGCTCTCTGCTCACCGACGCTAGCCCGTTGGTAAGGATTCCGGAAGGTCCGCCGCCCATCGTGAGTCAGACGGGCGGCGACGGGAGGATCCACGATGGCGGCGTCGGACGAGGTGGCGGGGCTGTTCCTAGATGCCATCCGGCGGAGGGACTTCGACGCGCTCTCGGGGTGCCTGCACCCGATGGTTCAACTACGGGCGCTGCGGCCTGGCGACGCTGTGGTCCGGATAGGCGCGTCGGCGGTCACCGAACGGTTGGCCGGCTGGTTCGGCGGGTGGGACGAAGCCGAGACCCTGCGGGCCGACGCGTGGGAGGTCGCTGGGCGGCTTGCCATCGCCTACCGGATCCGGGTCCGTTCCGCCGCCGGCACCCGTGAGGTCGAGCAGCACCTGTACTGCGACATGACGGGTCAACAGATAACCGCCATCGATCTGCTGTGTTCGGGTTTTCGGCCGGTGCCGCAACCCCCTCCCAGCCCAGAGCCTTGGCGATCAGGAAGGTAACGGGCCGATGAGCGGCATCTGGTACGGCGACGGGTATCTCGACATGACCGAAAACGCGGGTGGGCGCGTCGAGCGGGGACCGAGACCTGCACCGCGGTTCCGCCCACGAAACGGTCCGGCCAGCCTGCAGGCGGGCGCTCCACTCGACCGGCGACGACAGCTCGACGACGCGTTCCGGGCGGCCCGTGCCCGCCTACCGATCGAGTTCTATGCGCCGTGCGGATACGGCAAATCCACCCTGCTGCGAGAGATCGCGGCCCAAGCCCCGGCCCGCCTCGGGGTACCGGGCGTCTATCTCGACGCGAACCAGGACGGGCCCGCAGATCTGCTGCAACGCGTGGTTCACGCGCTCTACGCCACAGACGGACCGGTCCGGCCCACCCCGGCCCAATGCGCGCAACTGCTTGCTCAGGCAACACCGGTGGTCGTCCTCGATGACGTCGTCTGGGGCCCGGACGAACTCGCCTACCTGCTGCCGGCGCTATCCGGCTGCGGCGTGGTGGTCGGGTGTGACCAGCCCAGGATCGGTCGCCGCGGGATGTCCCAGCTACTACCCGGCCTGTCCGACGACGCCGCGCTGGCACTGGTCGGCCGGGACCTGGGCCGGCCGCTGACCGGCGCCGAACTGCCCGCGCTGCGCCGCCTGGCGGCGGCCGTCGAGGGTCAGCCCTTGCGGCTGCGGCAGGCCGCAGCACTGGTACGCACCGGCGAACACTCGCTGGCGGCACTCGCCGGCTCGGCCGAGCAGGGTCCGACGGTACTGAACCGGCTGAGCGTCAACCCGCTGGCTCGAACCGAGCGACGGGTGCTGGCCGTGCTGGCGCTCCTCGGCGGCGCGCTACTGCCCGTCGACCTCGTCAGCGTCCTGAGCAACGCCAGCCAGGTCGTCCAGGCGCTCGCCGAGTTGCGCGACCGGGGTCTGATCGAGCACCGCGACGACAGGTTCGGGCTGCCGGTCTGTCGCGTGCCGGGGTACCGCGAGCTGATCTCCGATAACCTCGACCTGGCAGGAGCGATACGGGACATCGTCGGCTGGGTCGGCCAGCGCAATCCCGGCGGCGAGGACTCCCTATCACTGGTCAACGGCGTCGTGTCCCTCATCGGATACGCCGCCGAACGCCGCGACTGGGACGGCGTGGCGCGCCTCGTTCGGGTGGCCGAACCGATCCTGACGCTCGCCGGCCGGTGGGAAACCTGCCGGCACATCCTGGACATCGGCATACAAGCCGCCAACACTACCGGCGACGCCGCTGCCGAGGCGCTCTTCCACCACCAGCAAGGAACCCTAGCGCAATGCCTCGGCCAAGCCGACACCGCACAACAGCAGCTGTCCCGCGCCCTGCAGCTGCGACACCAACTGAGCGACCACGCCGGCGCCGCCGTCACCCAGCACAACCTGCGCCAGCTCGCCGGCCCACCGACGCCACCGACCCCACCACCGGCCCCACCGGCATCCCCGAAACCGAACCATCGCCCTCGCATTGCCGTGGCCTTGACGGCCGTCCTGGCCATCCTCGCCCTCGCCGTCGGTATCGGCGTCGGCGTACGGGGGGCCGGGAGCACCTACCCGCAGGACCACGCCGCCGTAACGACCGGACCGAGCACCGAGACCACCAGCCCGGGAATCGTGAGCACCGGCCCCGGAACCGGGACGACACGCCCACCCGGGTCTGGTCCCCCGGTCCTCACACCTGGCCGGCAGGACTTTCCGCGCACCAACGTCACTCCCAGCCACAAAGTCAGGAGCCGCAAGTCGTTCGCCGTCACGAACCCGAACAACGAGCCCATCACCATCGGCGGCCCGCACACCACCGGCGACGCCGCATTCTCCGTCACACCGGGTACCTGCCCGGCCCGACTCGCATCACACGGAAAATGTGCGGTCACCGTCGTTTTCGATCCCAGCGAAATCGGCACCCACAAAGGCAAGCTTCTTGTGCCCGCCACCGGGTACCCCGAGTTGTCGGCCGACCTGATCGGCATCGGCTTCGCGACCCTGACCGTCTCGATCATGGGATCCTCGATCGTGGGAGCGACCGTTTCGGATGCCCCCGAACGGATAAAATGCCCGAAAACCTGCCAGGTGGCCGTACTGGCGCCGCAACACGCGACATTCATCCTCAAAGCGGAGCCGCCGCCGGCCTGCACGGGATGCTTCTTCGACCGCTGGACAGGCTGCACGTCGGAGTCAAAGTCGACGCCGCCCGAATGCACGGTCACCGTGGTCACGGACGCAACCGTCACCGCGAAGTTCGGATACAACGAGCCCTGAGAAACCCCAGTCAGCATTCAGCCCAAAGGAGCGTACGGCCATGGCCGAAATACCACCCAGCCAACTCGTCATGTCGATGATGGAAGAGCTACGACGTCCTCACCAATGGCGACGACCCGGTGCCGACGTCTGAGGACAGCTACTTCAGTTTGGGCGACCCCTGGCATTCCCATCGAGCCGTCAGAGCTCAGCTTCCTGTCGCACGGGCTGACCGGCATCGTCAAGAAGGCGGCCCACGACGCGCTCGCCAGACACGCCGCTGGTGCCCCGCCAGCAGAATGCTGCCGCAGATCCGTGACTACTCAGAGGTGGCGGTCGTCCTCGATGCGGCACCCGCTGATGACGGTGGTGGACACCCCTTGATGGTCGTTGCGCGGATCGTCCCTGTCGCACACGAGTACTGCCACGTGCTGGTAGGCGACCTTCGGGCCGCCGCCGGGACTCGACCAGGACTTCCCACGCGGCCCGCCACGCCGCCCAGCGTGATCACTTGCGTCGGTGGGGCCGCGGCCTGGGGCGTCTGGTGAGAGGTGATCCTTGATCTTCATGAGCATCACCATGCTGAGGGCGCTCAGGCGTTCCGGCCGGCAGGGCGACGGACCTGCGAAGCGGCGTTGTCACGCTGCGCAGTCGGTGCCAGACTCAACGGTGCAGGCCGCCAGCCGCGAGCGCACCTACGCGGATCACCGATGTGTCCATGCGCTAACAAGCCGGCGGATTCGCGGAGGCACCGCTGAAAGCCTCACCCGCTGAAGACGAATCGGAAGAGGGTGCTGTCGTGCCGGAGGAAAAAGAGGCCCTGATTGTGCGCGGGCGCGTCACCCGCGGCGATGGATCACCACTGGTCGGTGTGACCGTATCGGCAGTCGACCGCGATCTGCGAGCCGAGCAGACACTCGGCACCGTGGCCACCGACTCGGATGGTCGCTATCGAATCTCCTACCTGCGAAGTCAGTTCGCTCGGGGTGAAAAGGACTCGGCCGACCTCCTCCTTCGCGTCCTCCGCGGTCACGACGTCCTCCACACCTCACCGATCATGTTCAACGTCGGCCCGGATCACGAGGCCGACCTCGTGGTCCTCGGCGAGGATCTGCCCTCGGAGTACGAAACCCTCCTCGGGGAACTGAAAGGGCTCCTTGACGGTCACCGACTGGCGGACCTGACCCAAGACCGTGATCACGATGACATCACGTTCCTCGCCGGCGAAACCGGCCGAGACGAGGTTCAGATCATATTTGCCGTGCTGGCCTTCCGGCTCGCGGCGAGGACACGCGTGCGCCCCGAGGTCTTCTACGGGCTCTTCCGCTCGAACCTGCCCACAGACCTGGCCGATCTGCTCTCCCAAGATGTCGACGTGTGCCGTCGCGGCCTCGAATCAGCCATCGACGAGAACATCGTGCCCTCGTCGTTGCGCAAGCAGCTGGACGACATCATGCGTCAGCTCGCCGAATTGAGGATCAAGATCGCGATGACGGCACCCGGCGATGCGAGTCGCCCGGTATTAGCCGACGTCCTGAACACAGTAGGGATTGAACCGGCCGTCCAGGCTGCCTTCATGACCAGCTATTTCGGTCACCAAGGCAGCATCCGCGAGTTCTGGGACGGGATCCGCGCCGACACGGATCTGGGCGCCCATGCGGACGCTCTTGAGCGCACCCTGCAGTTCGCGGCGCTGAGCGGGAATCATCTGCCGCTCGTGCGGCGACTGCACCAGCTGGCCGAAGCGGGAACGGTCCGCACCCTTCGCGACCTCGCCGCCTTCGGCGAAGGCGGATGGCTCGCCCTGATCCAGGGCCCCGACGGGACCGGCGTACCTGACTTCGTGGCGGGTGATGACGAGCAAGCACGCGCTCAGACCTACGCGGGCCTGATGAGCGACGCCATGGAGGACGCGTTTCCGAGTGCCGTTCTCGCGGCTCGCCTCGCGGCGGAGGGCGTCGCCGGCAACGACGACCTGGTCACCTTCCTCCAACGCAACGGAGGCTTCGATATCATCGGTCCTCGCCTCCCCAACTATCTGGAGGACAACCCGAACGCGCTCGATGGAGTCGCCGACCCGGCCGGGACGGTGCACGAGCTGAGTCGCGTTCAGCGTGTCTATCGATGTGCGTCGCGGTACCGGCAGGCCAGGGTGCTGCTTGACGACGGGCTCGATTCGGCGTTCGCCATCGTCCGCACCGGGCGTCGCGCCTTCGTCAGCACCTATGCGGGTCGCCTCGGAGGAGAGGGTGAGGCGAGACGTATTTTCGAGCGGGCGTCGCAGTCCAACGCGATGGCGTTGCACCTGCTGGCGGAGTTCGGCAGCAGCTTCAACCAGACCCCGCTCGGGGTGGTCACGGCCACCACGGCCACCCTGGTGCCCGGCGTTCCCGACTGGGAGGCTTTGTTCGGCTCGCTCGACATGTGCGCCTGCGATCAATGCCGCTCCGTATACAGCCCGGCCGCCTATCTCGTGGATGTCCTCCACTTCCTGGCGGGACGTCCGGCTGCCGCCGGTGGGTTCGCCGGCGACATCTTGCTGTCGCGCCGCCCGGATCTCGGCGAGATCGAGCTCACCTGCGACAACACGAACATTCCGCTGCCCTATGTGGACCTGGTCAACGAGGTGCTCGAGGCGGCGGTCGCGCCGCTGCCGCCGTTCGCCGCGTTCGACCTGCCTGCCGGCACCATCGCTACCCTGGACGAGCGGACGATCAACACAGCTGTGGCAGCCGCGTTCAATCCAGCGTTGGCGCCGTCGGCGCGGGTAACCGTCCAGGAACCCGGCCACCGGTGGCTGATCGATGACTCGGTCGCGTCCTACGCGGTACGCCTCGAGGCCGGCAACCCGCGTGTCTGGAGACGTGGGCGGCAGACCCGCGGGACGGCGAAGGAACTGGCCGCCAATCCCGAATACCTGATCCCGGGCGCCTACGACCTGTTGCGCGCGCAGGTCTTCCCCTGGTCGTTGCCGTTCGACCTGTGGACGTCAACGGTGCGGCGTTACCTGGCCCACCTGGGGGTCCAGCGAGCGGAGCTGATGGAGGTCATGCTGGCCGGGATGGCGGGACCCTCGGCCGATGCCGCTATCGCGATCTCCGCGGAGCGGCTGGGCATGACGCCTCAGGAGCGAAGGATCATCACCGCAACCGCCCTCGCCCCACCCCGCGAACCGGCCGAGTTCTGGGGGCTGCCGGTCGGCGCGCCCGCGGCGTGGCCCGACGAGTTCGCGCCGCTGCGCACGCTGCTGGACCGGACCGGGCTGACCACCCAAGGCGTGCTCGACCTGCTCCAGACGTCGTTCGTGAACCCGGACGGGGTCATGACGCTCCGTTCGACCGACCCCGCGGATCAGGCGACCTGTGATCCGGCGAAGCTCGAGATCCCGGGCCTGGATGAGGCAGCGCTGGGTCGGTTGCACCGCTTCGAGCGGCTGCGGGCCAGGCTGAACTGGTCTGCCGCGGACCTCGACCTCGCGGTCGCGACGCTTCGAGCGGATGTCGGCAACGTCGACGACCGGCTGGACGATGAACTGATCCGGCGGCTTGCGCATGTCCAGAGGTTGCGGGACAGGACGCACCTCGGGGTCGACCAGGTGCTCGCGCTCTGGTCGAACATTCCGATCGTGGGCGAGGGCTCGCTGTATCACCGGCTGTTCCAGAATCCGTCGGTCTCCTCGCCGATCGACCCGGACTTCGCGCTCACTGGGCCCGATCTCTCCATCCTGATCGAGAATCCGGCCAACGCATTGATCTCCACCCACGCCGCATCGATCGAGGCAGCGCTGCGCATCAACGCGACCGCGCTGGCAGCGATCACGACTCCGGCGGACCCGGTGCTGATCGCAGGCCTGCCGCCCGGTGACCGAGATGCGCTTCTCGCAACGCGGACCGCCAACGATGACCTGAACCTGGCGAACCTGTCCACGATCTATCGGGTGTCCACGATCGCCCGGGCACTCACGATGAGCGTGCCAGACACGCTTCGCCTGCTCGACCTGGCGCTCGTCAACCCGTTCGACATCGCCCGGCCGGAACAGACGCTCCGCTTCATGCAGCTCGCGGATCTCGTCCGGTTCGCGGGATTCAGCGTGGCTGAGCTCGGCTACCTGTTGCGGAACAGCTCGTCCGGCCCCGAGGCGGCACCGGCGGCGGAGACCCTCATCGCAGCCCGGTTGGGAGAACTACGCGGCGGCCTACGGAGGATCGCGGCAGAGTATCCAGCCGACATCGCGTCGGATCCCACGGGCGAGCTGGTACGCAAGGCGCTGTCCATCCTGCTGGCCCCGCCTGACGTCGGCCTGGCGATGTCGCTGCTCGACGGAACGTGGCACGACGATCCCGCGGCGGCCGCGTTCATCGACGATCACTTCGCAGCGTTTCTGGTGCCCGCGGACGCCCACGCGAGCCTGGTTGGCGCCGCAGCGACCGTGAACCCCGGCGAGCCGCGATACCTCTACGTGGTGACGGCGCTGCACGCTCACCTGCGAGGTATCCGGAGCGAGCAGTTTGTGATTCAGTCGCTCGGTGTGAGCCTAGGGTTGGAGGCCCAGGTCGTCGAACGCCTGCTGTCGTGGCTCGTCGCGGAGGGCGCGCCGGCCGAGCCGGCACTTGCCGACCTGCTCGCGCCGGCGCTCACGGATGACAATCCTGAGCGGGAGCTGACCTCGGCGGCATTGCCCGACCAGTTCGCGACGATGCGGCGCCTGGAAAAGATCGCCCTGGTCATGCGCACCCTGTCGCTCACCGCAACGCAGCTCGGCTGGATCATCGAACAGGGGCCGGGCGCCGGTTGGCACGACTTGCGGAAGCTTCCGATCTCCGCGACGCCATCCACGTCGGACGAGTTCGCTGCCTTCGTCAGGTTGATCGACCTTGCCCGACTCCGTGCGGACCTTCCGGCGGGCGAGGCCGTGCTGGACGGCATGTTCGCGCTGGTGAACGGAGGAGCCGCGACGCAAGCCGACGTGGTGGCATTCCTCAGCGATCAAATCGGCTGGGCGCGCGAGGACCTCGAATTTCTCCTCGGGCCGGCAACGCTCAACGCGGCGTTCCCCGCTGTCTTCGGTGACGAGCGCGGGATCGGCCGCCTGCTGGCCTGCTTCAAACGGGTCCGTCGACTCGGCGTCTCGGCGCCGCAGGCGCGCGCGTGGGCGGAACCGGAGCTCGACGCGGAGTCCGCGCGCGCGGCCGTCCAGGCGGTCAAGGCGAAGTACGACGAGGACGCGTGGCTGGCGCTGGCGCCTGCCCTGCGTGACCAGCCGCGGGAGCAGCAGCGGGCCGCGCTCGTCTCCTACCTGGTGAGCCAGCGGGATCCGGCCGGCCTGCTGCGCTGGCGCGATGCCAACGCCCTGTATGCGCACTTCCTCATCGACGTCGAGATGAGCCCGTGTCAGCTCACCTCGCGGATCCGTCAGGCGATGGGGTCGGCGCAGCTGTTCGCCCAGCGTTGCCTGATGAACCTGGAACCGGATGTCCAGGCCGCACCGGCGGACCACGAAGGGTGGGCGCAGTGGCGGTGGATGAAGAACTACCGCGTGTGGGAGGCGAATCGCAGGGTCTTCCTCTACCCGGAGAACTGGGTGGAGCCGGACCTGCGCGACGACAAGTCGGGCATCTTCCAGGAGTTCGAGGACGAGATCGCGCAAGCCGACCTCACCCCAGCCTCGGCCGAGGACGCCTTTGTCCACTACCTGGAGAAACTTGACGACGTCGCGTGGCTCGACGTCGTCGCCGAGTACCACGAGCAGGAGTTCGACGGCGACGGCAACGTCCTGCTCGACGTGCTCCATGCCATCGGCCGCTCGTTCACCAGTCCGCACCGGTACTTTTACCGCCGCCGGCTCGACGGCGCCCGCTGGACATGGTGGGAACCTATCCCGCTCGACATCATGGGGGACCAGGTCGTCGCGGTGGTCTGGAACCGCCGGTTGCACCTGTGCTGGCTGACGTTCACCGAGAAGACCGACGAGGCGCCGATCACGATGCCAGCGGCCGGCGAGGAGATGGATGAGCCGATCCACTACTGGGAGATCCGGCTGTCGTGGAGCGAGTACAAACGGGGCCGGTGGGTGGCCAAGAAGGTCTCGGAGGAGTCGGTGCAGGGCAAAATGATCCGGTGGCGCGGCCTGCTGCCCCCCGAGCAGGCGTTCACCTGCAAGGCATTCGTCGATGACGCCGGACTAACGATTCGCGTCTACGCCTATCGCGGGCCGGCGTTGCCCTGGACGTTGGCACAGTTCACGTTTGACGGTTGCGGCGCGGCTCCCGTGGTGGAGCCGCTCTACGCAGAATTTGGGCCGGACGCCCCGATTGTGCTCGTCGACGGGACGCTAATGGAGGGCATGCAGCTGGTCGAGGCGCCCGACGTCCAGCCGCACACGGGCGGCCGTCTCGTGTTGCAGGCTGGAACGCCGCCGCCCCCGGGCACCGGCGGCTTCTTCGAGTTCTACCACGCCAGGCAGCACATCCCGACGCTCCAGCGGACGCCCGGACGGTTCCGTCTCCTCACGCCGGCCCAGGACGAGCAGTTCGCGTCGCAGCGCCCGTTTTTCTTCGCCGATGAACGACGCTCTTACCACGTCATCCCTCGTAGCCGCTGGATGCCCCCCCACCAGTGGTTCGGCCCGGACTACCTGGATCCCGCCGGGTTGGATCAGGTGCTCCAGCCGCTCCGAGCCGACCGAGGCGAGGACGGCGCGGCGCCGGGCGGCGGCACAGTGGCCGACCCGCGCACCGGCCGTCCGAGGCGGCCGCGGTTTGTGGACGCGGCACGTCCCGTAACGGCACCGACGTGGAGGACTCCGGTGGCCGACATCGCAGGCCAGCTCGCGGCGCCCGGCTCATCGCGCTTCGTTCCGACCTTCCGCAGCACGAAACACTACCGCTTCGAGGCCTTCTCGCACCCGTTCGCCTGCTCGTTCATCCGGGAGCTGAACCGCGGGGGAGTCGACGCCCTCCTGACCCGCGCCAACCAGCAGCTCGAAGACGACAACTTCGCGGCCGTCTACGGCCCGCTCCAGGTTGTCGACAAGCCCTACCCGCCCGACCAGGTCGACTTCTCGTACGCCGGGGCCTACTCCCTCTACAACTGGGAAATGTTCTTCTACGCCCCGCTGCTGGTCGCTGATCGACTGACCCGTAACCAGCAGTTCGAGGCGGCGCAGGCCTGGTTCCACTACATCTTCGACCCCACCGACACCGGCGGAGGCCAGGTTCCAGAGCGGTACTGGCGCACGCTCCCGTTCTTCGATGCCGCCAAAAGCGGCGCGGACCAGCAACGCATCGACGACCTACTCCGGCAACTTGCCGAACAAACCGCAGACCCCGAGCTGACCGCCATGGTGCAGGACTGGCGCGAACACCCGTTCAACCCGCACGCCGTGGCACGCCTCCGGCCGGGCGCCTACCAGAAGACCGTCGTGATGCGGTACATCGACAACCTACTGCAGTGGGGAGACCAGCTCTTCGCGACCGATCGCGGGGAGGCCATCGACGAGGCCACCCAGCTCTACATCCTCGCCGCGGACATCCTAGGCCGGCGCCCCGAGCAGATCCCACCGCGGGCGACCACCGACACCCACACGTTCAACTCACTCCCACCGCGGCTGGACGACTTCTCCAACGCGCTCGTGCAGATCGAAAGCTTCATCCCGCCCTCAGCGCCGACGACGACAGCGACCGACGATCAGCCCCAGCTCACACTGCCGCCGATGCTCTACTTCTGCGTGCCGGGCAACGACAAGCTCCTGAAGTACTGGGACGAGATCGCAGACCGGCTCTTCAAGATCCGGCACTGCATGAACATCGCAGGCCAGGTGCGACGGCTGCCGCTGTTCGACCCGCCGATTGATCCGGCGCTGCTCGTGCGGGCCGAGGCGGCCGGCGTCGACATCGGCAGCGTCCTCTCCGACTCGAACGCGCCGGTGCCACATCACCGGTACGCCGTCCTGATGCAGAAGGCCACCCAGTTCTGCGGCGACCTCAAGGGTCTCGGTGCGGCCCTGCTCTCGGCGCTGGAGAAGCGAGACGCCGAGGAACTAGCCCTGCTGCGCTCCACACACGAGCGCGGAGTGCTCAACGCGACGCGCGCGATTCGCCAGCGGCAGGTCGACGAAGCCACGCGCACACTGGAGGGCTTGCGGCGGACGCGAGAGCTCGCCGAGCTGCGGTACACCTACTACCGGACGATCGCCTTCATGAATCCTGCGGAAACGCTCCAGGCCAAGCAGGCGAAGGCCAGTCACTCATCCGTCGAGGGCCAGCGGGCATTGGAGATGGCGGCGCAGTCTGTTTACTGGGTGGCAGATGTGAAGGTAGGTGCGGGTACGACTGTTGGTGCCACCTTCGGCGGAACGAACCTAGGGAATGCCATTCGTGCACTCGCATCCTCCCTTGCTGCGACCGCGTCGATGCAGAGCGCGGAAAGCGGCATGGCCGGTACCCAGGCCGGTTATCAGCGCCGTTTCGACGACTGGAAACTGCAGGAACGCTTGGCCGCCAAGGAAGTCGAGCAGATCGTTCAACAGATCGCCGCCGCCGAAATCAGGCTGGCGATCAGCGAACGAGAACTGACCCTACACGAGCAGCAGATCGACAACGCCGCCGAGCTCGACGAGCTGATGCGGAGCAAGTACACCAACCGCGAGCTCTACGACTGGATGGTCGGACAGATCTCGGGCATCTACTTCCAGAGCTACCGACTCGCCTACGACCTGGCCCAGCGCGCCGAGCGGGCGTTCCGCTTCGAGCTCGGACTTCAGGAGTCGAACTTCATCCAGTTCGGCTACTGGGACAGCCTGAAAAAGGGCCTGGTTGCGGGGGAGCGGCTCCACCTCGCAGGGCTATTGCGTTGTCGGGTTGCTCCTGGTCACGGCATCGACGAGGTCGTGTGGGCGGTGGTTGGCGCGTCTGGTTGCTCGAGCGATGTTGGTCTCGCCGTTGCTGCGGTGGAAGCCGATCGAAGTGTTCCGGAGC
>WNFU01010622.1_pt1 | contig 15039 bp, 14 predicted proteins | sample 5400121 | NCBI WGS metagenome assembly WNFU01 (sample SAMN13153360, study PRJNA577476) | soil metagenome | isolation source: 100 cm soil or saprolite under grassland replicate 1 | place: USA:California | collected 2016-06-15
GTGGCTCGGTCCAGCGGGAGATCTCCGTCGCGGGCGACTGGCGGCTGCCGACGATCGGTCTCGCCCGCGTGCCGGGTGGCCTCTCGGCCGATGGGCAGACGCTCGTGCTGGAGGCGGCGTCCGCCGCCGGGTCCGGGACGGGCGCCACGACCAGGTTCGCGATCGTCGCGACGGAGGGCAAGCGCGCCCCGCGCGAGATCACGCTGCCGGGTCGATTCACGTTCGACGCGTTATCGCCCGACGGGACGCTGCTCTACGTCATCGAGCACCTGACGCGCAGCGACTACCTCGTCCGCCAGGTCGACGTGAGGACCGGGGACCTGGCCGCCGGCGCCATCCTCGACAAGCGCAACGTGGACGAGCGGATGGCGGGCTACGCAGCAGCCCAGCTGCCGGGGGCGGACGGCTGGGTGTACACGGTATACCGGGGCGAAGACGGTGACTTCGTCCATGCGCTCGACACCCAGCGCGGTCTCGCCGTCTGCATCGATCTGCCGGATACCCAAGCGACCGACGAAGCTTCGGCTGGGCACTGGGGACTGGCGCTGGATGCGACCGGTCGCGTGCTGTACGCGGCGAACGGCGCGCTGGGCCTCGTCAGCGAGGTGAGCCTGGATGGCTTCTCGGTTCGGACGAAGGCCCTCGCGACCGAGGAACCGGGCCTGCGACTCGCGAAGCTCGCCAGCGATCGGGCACCCAGCGGCGGACAGGTCGCGGCCAGCCCGGACGGATCGACGCTCTATGTCCTGGGCGAGCGTGGTGTGACCTCGGTTGCCACGAGCAGCCTGACGCCGGCCGCCCGGCTCGGCGGAGATCGCACGTATCGCGGGCTGGCCCTCTCCGCGGACGGCGCCCTGTACGTCGTGGACGATGCCGGCGCCGTCTCTCGGCTGGCTGCCGATGGCCATGTCATCGCCACCATCGACCGGCGCGACTTCTCGGAGATCGTGGCGGTGCTGGCGACGCGCTGAGGCTCAGGTGGCGGCTGCCGCCAGGATCCGCTCGACCTCCGCGTCGTCGAGCTGGTCGAACTGCCGGTACCACTCCCCCACCGCGCGAAACCAGGGCGGGGTTGCCACGGCGATCACCCGGTCGGCCACGCGCCGAAGCGAATCGACCGCTTCGCGAGAAGCGACGGGCACCGCCACGATCGTGCTGACCGCCGACGCGGCCCGCGCGGCGAGAACCGCGACGTGCATCGTTGCACCTGTCGCCATACCGTCGTCGACGAGGATCACGAGCCGCCCCGCCAATGGAACCGGCGGCCGGCCCGCACGGAGTGCCTTCTCGTGGGCCCTGGCCCGCGCCAGCTCGGCCTCCGCCGCTCGCGCGAAGGCGTCGTCGTCCGTGACTCCGGCCTCGCGAGCCCAGGGCTCCATGAGCGCCGTTCCGTCTGTGGCGACCGCACCCACGGCCAGCTCCGGCTCGCCGGGCGCACCCACCTTGTGGGCGACCAGGACGTCGAGCTCGCCGCCGAGCGCCTGAGCCACCGCGGCAGCCACTGGCACGCCACCGCGCGGGATCCCGAGGACCACCGGCGGCTGGCCCGGCGCCTCCGAGGCGGACATCGCGCCCGCCTCCACCAGCTTGCGGGCAAGCGCTCGTCCCGCCGCGACCCGGTCGCGAAATGGCAGCTCGGCGCCCGCGGGCTCGTCGTCCTGCGGTTCCGATGGTCGACGCATGGTGGGCTTCCTCGATCTCTCCGCGACGCAGTGTGGCACGCCATGACCGGGCGGGCAGCGGCGATTCTCCGGATGGGGGCTCGGGGAAGGTGGTCCGGTGGTGATGCGGCTCGGGGCATGTTCCCCGAAAGGCGAGGGCCGCCCGTTCCGGCTACCGCCGGTCTGTCCCGGATCGATGCCCGCTGGGGGCATACGGGGGCGGCAACGCTGGAGGCGTACGGCGGCAACGGATCCAGCTGGCGAAGGGCGGCAACGGTCCCGCGCACCCAGCCGCGGCGCTACCATCGCCATGAGCACGCAGGGAGGGCGTCGATGGGCGAGGATGAAGGCGACCGAGCTGGGGATCAGGCGGCCCCGGGCGAGAACGCTCCGCAGGCGCCGCCGCCTCCGGTCCCGCCGGCTCCCGTCCCGCCGCCTCCGGTCCCGCCGGCTCCGGTGGCGCCCCCGGCCGCCGCCCCACCCGGCCCCGTCTGGCAGTGGACGCTGCCCGAGGAGCCGCGCGGCCCGACGGTCGGTGGCCTGGTCCGGGGAGCCTTCCGGCTGTACCGCCAGGCATTCAGCTCGCTCTTCGGCCTGGCGCTGATCCAACAGGCCGTCCAGCTCGTGCTGTGGATACCGATCTTCGTGATCTTGAGCCGGGGCTTCATGAAGATGATCGACCTGCTGGAACACACGACCTTTCCCCGGGGCCAGAGCTACAGCGAGACCCTGGCGTTTCAGGAACGGTTTCAAGCGCAGATGCAGGCCGCGTTCACGCCCGAACCCGGTCTGGGCGCGTTGAATGCGCTGACCTCCGGGCTCGCCGTTCCGATGGGGCTCGTCTTCTTCGCCCTCTTCACGGCAGTCGGGTTGGCGAGCCGCGATGGCCGGTCCGATTCTGTGTCGGCCGCCGTGCGCGTGGTGTCCGCCCGTCTGACGACGTTCCTCGTGCCTGGCGTGATCCTGGGTCTCTGCGTCGTGATCCTCTCGCTACCGTACGGCTTCAACCAGACCGCCTTCAGCGGCACCGGTCGGACTCCCGAAGGGGCGCGGCTCGGGCTCCTCCTGTTTGGCGTGAGCATCCTCATCACGATCGTCGTCGTCTATTTCGTCATTCGATGGTCTCTCGCCATCCCGGCGCTGCTCGCGGAGGGGATCGGCCTTCGCGCCGGCCTGCGCCGGAGCAGCGAGCTGACCCAAGGCATCCGTCTGCGGCTGTTCGGGGCAATCCTGGTGGCGGGCCTCATATTCCTCGTCTTCGAGTTCATCGGGCTGATCGTCGCGCTCGTGATGGGGCTGGGCACCGGGTCGATCGCCGTCGGCGTGGCGACCGGTGCCGTCCTGCTGCTCGCGCTCATCGTGGCGCTGGCGCCGTTCTTCCCCGCGCTGACCGTCGTCGCCTATCGAGACCGCGTTCCCGCGGAAGCCGAGCCCGCCGCCCCGGCGGAAGCGGAGACGGAGACCGCTGTCCCAGGTTAGAGACCGTTCGTTATCGCGTGTAGGCGCCCGCGGGGTCGAGCTCGACCCGGATGAGCCGGAGCTCCTCCGCGGTCGGCTCGGGCGTGGTCCGCATGTCGGCGGCGAGCCTCGGCTCCCAGCCGGTCGACTCACGCACCTGCTCCTCGGTGACACCCGGATGCATCGAGTCGAGCCGCATCTCGCCCGACTCGTCGAAGCGGTAGATCCCCAGGTCGGTCACGACGACCGACGGGCCGCTGCCCAGCCAGCCCTGCTCGCGCCGGATGCGAGCCGCGTTCTCGGCGCCGCCGAGGTTGCCGGGGCTCGTCCGGAAGTCGATCCGGTCCACGAAGCTGCGCCGGCTCTGGCGCATGATGACGAACACCTGGCGGGCGTTGATCGCGATCTCGCACGCGCCGCCGGAGCCCGGGAGCCGCGTCGTGGGCCGGTCGTACGGGCCGATCACCGTAGTGTTGATGTTGCCGAACCGGTCGATCTGGGCGGCTCCCAGGAACCCCACGTCGATCAGCCCGCCCTGGAGGTACAGGCTGAACAGGTCCCACATGCTCGTGACGGCGGTGGCGCCGGTGACGATGGTCGGGTCGCCGATCGACAGCGGGAGCCGCGCCGGCCGGGCGCCGAACACGCCGGCCTCATAGACGAGCTCCAGGTCCGGGGCGATCGTTCGCTGGGCGAGGTTGACCGCGATGTTCGGCAGGCCGACCCCCACGAAGCAGACGCGCTGGCCGGTCAGCTCACGGGCGGCGGCCACGATCATCATCTCCGACTTCGAGTACGACTCGGTCACCGGTAGGCACCGTAGTCGACCGAGCCGGACGGAGCCGGCCCGCTCGGCCGCAGGCTGGCCACCCGGTCGGCGCCGAGCTTGTCCGTGTAGGCGGCCCTGCCGTCCAGGTCGTAGACCCATTCCCGAAGCCAGTCCTGGACCGCCGCCTCGTCGCGTGAGATCGGGTCCCAGGCGAGGTAAAAGGGATTGTCCCGATCGTACGCGCCCTGCACGTAAGAAGGATGGGCTCCGAACGGCTCGACCACCACGGCGTCCACGATCAGGCCGGGCAGGATGGTCCGGTTCGGGTCGGCCCGGATGACCGATTCCGCCACGAGCTGCTCCACCACGACGATGACCCGACGAGCCGCGAAGGCCGCCTCCTTCTGGCAGCCGAGCAGGCCCCAGACCTGGGTATCTCCCGACGCGTCGGCGCGCTGGGCGTGGACGATCGTGACGTCGGGCTTCAGCGGCGGGACCGCGTAGACCATGCCGTCGCCGTAGGGCGATTCGATGGGCCGGATGAGCGGGTTGGCCGCCGGCAGGTCGGTCTCGAAGTAGCTGCGGAGGGGATAGAAGGGGAGGTTCGTCGCACCGGCCGTGTACCGCCCGACCATGCCGAAGTGGCTGTACTCCTCGACCTCGAGCGGGGCCGGGTCGGCGGTCTCGATCCGCCGGCGAATGGCGCTCAGGCTGCCCACGCCGGGGTTGCCCAGCCAGCTGAAGATGAGCTTGCGGGCGACCCCGCCGGCCACCATCTGATCGTAGATGAGATCCGGGGTCAGCCGTGCCAGCGTGAGGTCGCGCTTGCGCTGGCGGATGATCTCGTGGCCGGCCGCGAAGCAGATGAGGTGGGTGAAGCCCTCGATCGCGACCGTGTCGCCGTCCCGCACGAGCTCGGCGATCGCGTCGCGCATCGTGGCGACCTTGGAGACGCTCACCCCTTGGAGGCTACCTCGGCAACGGAATCGCCGAAGATCCCCACCGCCCTCGCGGCTGTCGAGCTCGATGCCGATCATGAGGCCCTTGCCGCGCACATCCCGAATGAGCCCTGGGAAACGGGCCCGCAGCGGCTCCAGGCCGGCCATCGCCTGCCGGCCACGGGCAGCCGCGTTGTCGACCAGCCCGTCCTCGAGGAGGATGATCGTCTCCAGGGCGGCCGCGCAGGCCAGCGGGTTGCCACCATACGTGGAGCCGTGGGCGCCGGGGCCCCAGGCCTCCAGCAGGTCCGCCCGGGCGATCAACGCGCCCAGCGGCATCCCCGACGCGATGCCCTTGGCGGTCAGGACGATGTCCGGCTTGACTCCCCAGTGGTCAACGGCCCACATCCGGCCGGTCCGTCCCGCGCCCGACTGGATCTCGTCGGCGACGAGCAGGATGCCGTGCCGGTCGCAGATGGCGCGCAGCCCCTCGAGGAAGCCGTCCTCGGGGACGATGTAGCCGCCCTCGCCCTGGATCGGCTCGACGATGATCGCGGCGACCTCGTGGGCAGGGACGAGTTTGTCGAACAGCACCTCGTCGAACCAGGCCAGGTCGGCGACGTGACCGAACGGGGCGTGGTAGACGCCCGGCAGCAGCGGACCGAAGCCCTCGTGGTACTTCGCCTTGGATGCGGTCAGCGAGATCGAGCCGTACGTTCGGCCGTGGAACCCGCCCAGGAACGCGACGAGGTACTCGCGCCGGGTCGCGAAGCGGGCCAGCTTGATCGCGGCCTCCACGACCTCCGTGCCGCTGTTGCCGAGATAGACCCGCGATCGTCCCTCGATCGGAGCGATCCGGGCGAGCTCCCGGCAGACCTCCGGATAGATCGGCAGGTAGAAATCCGAAGCGGAGAAGTGGATGAGCTCGCCCGCCTGGCGCCGGACGCGCTCCACGATTGCCGGATGGCTGTGGCCGGTGGAGGTGACCGCGATGCCGGCGGCAAAGTCGAGGAACAGGTTGCCGTCGATATCCTCGACCGCAAGCCCGTCGCCGCGCACGGGGACGATGGGATAGGCCCGCGGCAGGCTCGGCGACGTCCAGGCCTCGTCGAACTCGATGTGCGCCCGGGCCTTGGGGCCCGGCAGCTCCGTGACGATGTGGGGCACGGTCCGCGCCTGCGCAAGCGGTGACGGGGCCTCGGCCAAGGACCACCTCGACGCATACGGTTTATGCAGTGTGGATAGCCCGGAGTCTAGCAGAGGCCCTGCCTGGCGGCCGGACGGGCGAGGAGACCGCGTCTGCAGGCTATTCGACTGGGAATGAGATTCGCCACGACGGAGCCTGGCTGCTCGGCCCAATGGTCACTCAGGCCCTCGGCCCCTCCTCGCTCATCGTGCCCGCCATTCATCATCGAATAGGAGCTTCCCTCTACCAGAGGGTTCGGCGGCAAGACGGAAACGGTGCACGCGCCGGTTATGATCCGGCTGCCAACGGAACCTGCCTGCTCAGGGAGGGCCAGCTCGGCGGACGCGCGTTGTGTCGAGACCACTAGTGCGGAGGAATCGAACCATGGACGAATTCGATCCGAACAAGCGAGCCGACCTCGACGATCAGGCGGCGGCCGCCGAAAGAGGGGAGGCCCATAGCCTCTACAAGACCGCCACCAATCTGGGGACGACCGCGGACAACCTGCGGACGATGGGCTTCGGCGTCGTGAGCGACGCGCTCGACCAGACCGCCGACCTCGCTGCCAATGCTGCCCAGAAGGATATGGCGGAGAGCCAGCTCTACGGCGATGCCGCCGACCAGTGGCGAACCGTCTCCCACGATCTGGACGGCCAAGCCAAGGCGACTGGGGAGTCGTACGTCGCGACAGCCGGGCACCAGACGGCCGAGGAACTCGCCGGCCGCGCGACGAACGACGCCGACAGAATCAGGTGGGAAATGAACGCCGCCGGGCTGGAGGTCGCCGCGACCGACCTCCAGCATCAGGCCGCCGAGCTTGGTGAGGACGCGCAGAGGGCCGCCGAGGCCGCCCTCGCCGCCGAGGCGAAGCTGCTCGGGACCGATCAATAGGCGTCCCGGGCGCCCACGGCACCCAAGTTGTCCGGGCGGGCGGGCTCGACGGATTGCCTCCCCTAATCGACTCGACCGGCGGCGCCCGCGACGTCGGTCCGCCGGCGGCGCATGGCCAGCCAGGCGGCCGCAGTGCCGACGAGGACGCCGGCTCCGACTCCGGCCGCGATCCCGACCGGATCCGGGCCGGAGGCCGCGGGCTTGGTCGAGGCTGCCAGCGCCGCGTCGGAGGTCGCGGGGCCACTCCCGACTGCCGTCGTCCCCCCGGTCGTTGTGCCCCCAGTGGATGCGAGGTCGCCAACGACGATCGTTCCCGACATGCCGCGATGGAGAGCACAGGCATACGGGTAGATGCCGGGTGTGTCGAACGTGTAGCTGACCTCCGAATTCGGCTTGAGCTCAACGTCGCGCGAGCCCCATTCCGCGTTCGCCCCGGTGATGAGGTGGGTGTAGTCGGGCCCGTTGAAGAACGTCACGGTGGATCCAGCGGCGATGGTCGTGACGGTCGGCGCGAAGGCGCACGGCGCCACCTTGATTTGCGTCTCACTGGCAGATGTCCGCGGCGGGATCGTGAAGCCGTGGTAGCACGGGTCGCCGGCGGACACTACCGGTACTGCGAAGAGCCCGGCGAGGGCGAGTAACCCGACCGACATCAGCAGAACGACGATGCGACGCATAGCACCACTCCTTGCGGCTCGATGCGTCAGATACACCTCAGGTGGCGGAGTGGTTCCCTCGACGGGAGGCGCCGTCAGTCCACGACGGTCTGGCTCTGCTCCCGCATGAACTGCTGGACGTAGTAGAAGCCGCCGCCGGCCTTGCCGGTCGCGGTCGAGCCCTTCCAGCCGCCGAACGGCTGGATGCCGGGCCAGGCCCCCGTGGTGGCGCCGGCCCGCCGGTTGACGTACACCACACCAGCCTCGATCTGGTCGAGGAACCGATCGCACTCGGCCTTGTCCTCCGAGTAGAAGCCGGCGGTCAGGCCCAGGTAGTGATCGTTGGACAGGCGGAGCGCCTCGTCCACCGAGTCGACCGATGCCACGACGGTGAACGGCAGGAACAGCTCGTCCCGGAACAGGCGGTGGTCCGTGGGCAGGTCGCCCACGACGGTCGGCGCCACGAAGTAGCCGGCGTCCAGGCCGTTTTCGGTAACCCGCTCGCCGCCGATGAGGATCCGGCCGTCCTGGCGGGCCTCGCTGACCGCCTGGCCGTAGCGGTCCACCGCCCGCTGGTTGATCACCGGGCCCAGCCAGTTGGCGCGATCGACCGGATCGCCGATCGTGATGGCCTCGGTCTTCTCGATGAGCCGGCGGGTGAGGTCGGCCAGGACCGGCCGCTCCACGTAGACCCGGCTGTTGGCCGAGCACTTCTGGCCGGTGAAGCCGAAGGCCGAGCGCATGATCCCCTCGGCGGCTTCGTCGAGGTCCGCCTTGCGGGACACGATCGCCGGGTTCTTGCCGCCCATCTCCACGATCACCGGCTTGGGGAATCGCGTGGCGAAGTTTTTGTAGAGGTGGAAGCCGACCTCGAAGCTGCCGGTGAAGATGATCCCGTCGACCCCGTCGTTCTCCTGCAGCTCGGCGCCCACAGATTCGCCGGGGCCCATGACCAGGTTGAAGACCCCCTCGGGGATGCCGGCGTCGCGCATGGCCCGGGTCAGGCACTGGCCGGAGATCGGCGCATCTGAGCTGGGCTTGTAGACCACCGTGTTGCCGGCGACGAGCGCGCCACCGGCCGGGCCGCCGGACAGCGCAAACGGGAAGTTGAACGGGCTGATGACGCCCCACACGCCGTAGGGCCTGAGGACTGAGCGAGTGTGGACGGTCTCGTCGCCCAGGTTGCCCATCGGATGGTCGAAGCCTTCGTTGCGCTCCATCATGTCGCACGACCAGCGGATCAGGTCCGCCGTCTCCTCGACGTCGCCCAGCGCCTCCAGCCGGTTCTTGCCAACCTCCATGGACAGAAGCGCGCTGAACTCCATCTGGCGATCGCTGACCGCGTCGGCGGCACGGCGCAGGAGGGCCACCCGCTCGTGCCAGGGCCGCCGGCTCCAAGCCGGAAACGCCGCCCGTGCCGCGGCGATCGCGTCGCGAACATCCTGCCGGGTGCCCCGGGCGAACGTGCCCATGACGGAGCCGTCGATGGGCGAGCGCTTCTCGAAGGTGCCGTCGCCGTCGCGCTCGGCTCCGCCGACGAAGTTGCGGTGGTAGCCGCCGAGCAGCTCGGCCCGGACCTTGGCCAGGCCCGCCTCGAACTGGGCGTGCAGCTGGTCGTTGTCGTTGCGGAGCGTGGCGTAGGTGATCTTCAGCCGCGGCTGATCGTGTGTGGTGGTCATCGGCGTGCTCCTGCGCACGGGCCGGGACGATCCGGCCGGATCTGAAGATATGGATGGAGTGCCGAGCATCGGCGACCCGTCAGTTGGCCTAGTCTAGCGCGTCAATTGCGCCGGCCAGCGTGTCTGCCACGAGGTGGGGGCGGCCCCCGCCGCGCGTCTGAGCGGCGGCCTGTGCCAGCTCGGCCCGACCGTGCTTGCCTGACAGCACGAAGATGCCGCGCATGCCCAGTCGCTGTGCGGCGAGGACGTCGGTCCACAGGTCGTCGCCGACCATGGCCACGCTCGCGAGACGAGCACGGGGCGCACGCCCTCTCGCTCCGCTGATCGCTCTGAGGAGCTCGTGGGCCGCCTCCCGGAAGAAGGCCGGCGACGGCTTGCCGAGGATGAGAGCACGCGTCCCTGTCGCGAACTCGAGTCCGGCGACGAACGCCCCCGAGTCGAGGGTTGGCCCGGCCGGCGTCAACCACCAGCGGTTCTTGTGCATCCCGATGAGTCGCGCTCCCCCGCGAATGAGCCGGAACGCCCGGTTGAGATTCTCGTAGGTGGCCGCTTCGGGCGAGTCGCCGACGATGACCGCGGCGGCCTCGGCGCCCGGTTCATCGGCATTATTTGGATCGAGCAGCCACTGGCCGGCGAACTCGCGCCGGGCGTCCTCCGACGCGAGAACGAACAGCGGACGGCCGGCGTACGCGCGTGCGGTGAAGGCCGCGCTCGCCGAGAGGGCCGAGATGATTCGATCGGGCGGCACTAACAGCCCGACCGAGGCGCCCCATGCCGATAGCGAGTCCCGGCTGAGGACCGACGTATTCGTGACCACCCGATAGGGCAGGCCACGACGCTCCAGCTCGGCGAGCGCCTCCGGCGCGCCGACGATCAGGCGCCCGCGCAGGACCAGAACGCCGTCCATATCGAGCAGCAGCCCGCGAACGCCGGCCAGCCGGCCGCTCGCTGGTCGATCGGCCTCGATCGAGGTCACGTGGCGGGCGGGCGCTCGGCCGGCGGGCGCTCGGCCGGCGGGCGCTCGACGGGCGGGCGCTCGACGGGCGGGCGCTCGGCTGGCGCCGACTCCGGGATCGGCAGGTAGATGCGGAACGTGGATCCCTGGCCAGGCGCACTGGTCAGGCCGATGTGGCCGCCGCTCTGGGTGACGTTCGCCCACGCCAGCGCGAGCTTGAGTCCAGCGCCCTTGCCGTGAGCCCTGGCGCTGAAGAATGGCTCAAAGGCGTACGCCCGGGTCTCAGCATCCATCCCGGCTCCGGTATCTGCGACGGCGATTCGGACCCAGCGACCGGCCGGCACGGCCGGGTCCGATCGCGAGCCTTCGGGAGCTCTCACCACCTCGGTCGAGATCGACAGCCTGCCGCCGTCCGGCATCGCGTCGCGGGCATGGTGGGCCAGGGAGAGCATCGCCTCTCGCAACCGGCGCGCGTCAACCAGGATCTGCACGCCAGGGGCGGCCAGCTCCAGTGCGACGGTCAACTCCTCGCCGACGATCGTCCCGATGGGCTCGACCAGGTCGACGACGAACGCGTCGAGGTCCACCTCCGATGGCCTCATGACCTGTCGCCCGCCGAGGGTGAGGAGCTGCTCGGTGAGCATCGCGCCCCGGTCACCGGCCCGACGGATCTCGAGGATGTCTTCGCGCGCCGGATCCTCGGCAGAAAGCCCGGCCAGTGCCAGCTCCGCATACCCGTTGACGGCGGTGAGGATGTTGTTGAAGTCGTGGGCGATCCCGCCCGCCAGGCGACCTACTGCCGCCATTCGCGCCGCCCGCTGCACCTCTTCTGTCGGGGGCAGCCGCGCGTCGCCCTCCTCATCCATCAGGTTCGCCCTCTCGCGGCTTCCAATTCACCGGGTATTCTCCGCCGTGGAGGCCAGCGGCACCGCCCCGCGGGCCACCGTGCCGATCGCGGCCGGGATCGGTCGGCGGCCGATCGCCCGCCGCCAGGAGGAGCCATGGGACTGCTCGAGGGCAAGAAGGCGCTCATCTTCGGCGTCGCCAACGATCACTCGATCGCCTGGGGCATCGCCAAGGCGCTGCATGCCGAGGGAGCCATGGTCGGCTTCTCGTCCGTGGAAAGCCTCATCGAGAAACGCGTGCGGCCGCTCGCCGACCGACTGGGATCGACCTTCGTCGAGCCGTGCGACGTCCAGTCGGATGAGCAGATCCGGACGGTCTTCGAGCGCTGGCGGACGGCTCACGGAGAGCTCGACATTCTCGTCCATGCCCTTGCCTTCGCCAGGCGGGAGGATCTGGACGGCGACTTCGTGGACACCTCGCGGGAAGGCTTCGCGCTTGCCATGGATGTGTCGACGTACTCGCTGCTGGCGCTCGTCCGGGAGGCCCGTCCGGTGCTCCGTCGCGGATCGAGCGTCCTCACCCTCAGCTACTACGGGGCGGAGAAGGTCGTCGCAAACTACAACGTCATGGGTGTTGCGAAGGCGGCGCTGGAGGCTTCGGTTCGGTACCTGGCGGCCGATCTTGGGCCTGACGGCATCCGGGTCAACGCCATATCGGCGGGGCCGGTCCGAACCCTGGCCGCGGCGGGGATCAGCGGCTTCAAATCGATGTACGGTGCATTCGCCGAAGTTGCGCCACTGCGGGCCAACATCACGATCGACGACGTGGGTCGGTCGGCGGTCTATCTCGTCTCCGACCTCTCCTCGGCGGTGACCGGCGAGGTCCACTACGTCGATGGCGGGTTCAACGTTCTGGGAGTGCCGACCGAGGCATGAAGCGCCTGCGTTCACTGTTCGGGGGCGGGGATGAGCCGCGGCCGGGCTCCCCGACCGTGCCTGCCGGCGAGCCGTCGGCGAGCGAACTGGTCGAGGACGAAGCGGCTCGCGAGCTACGCCTCCAGCGTGAGTTCTATACCGGCCTGTCGGAGGTCGCCCGGCACGAGCTTCGGTTCCAGGACTACGCGCCAGAGGCTCCCTCGCAGATCAACCGGACCGGCCGGTGGGTCACCGCGGAGCCCACGGACGGGCGGGACGGGACCGGCCGAGCCGTTGTCCTGGAGGCAGAGACCGAGCTGCACTACGTGAGCGTCCAGGGTGACGTCGAGTCCGGCCAGACGTTCCAGTTCCGCACGACCGACGGGAGTCAGATTGAGGTTGACGGATCGCCCGGCGAGGAGTGGCCCTCATCGATCGTCCGTGCCTCGGAGCTGGGGACGCCGGGCAACGGTTGACCGGGTTTGAGCCTGAGTCCATGCTCGCGGCAACACGTCCGGTAGACGAGGGAAGTCCATGCTTCGGGTGCTTCGCCGTGTCGGCATCGCGTTCGGCTGCATCGTGGCCGCCTGGCTGGCCGTCTCGCTGGTCGCCGGAGTGGTGCTCGGATCGGCCGCGTCGGGAAACGCGATCGTCTGGCTGATCACACTGCTTCTCGGCGGACTCATCTATCGGGACATCATTCGCAGGGACCAGCGGTCGGCCTGAAGCCAGGCCGACCGGCGTCCGTCGACGGGCCACGGGACGTCAGATCGACGGCAACACCGTTTGCTCGCCGTCCCGTCAGGCCGACGGATCCGCCTCGCGGCAGGCCCGGCAGCGACCGACGATCGTCACGTGCGACAGATCGACCAAGAAGCCTCGACGGGCCTCGATCGAAGCGACCATCTCCGCCGCCTCGTCGGCCCCGATCTCCCACGCGCCGCCGCAGTGCTGGCAGTGGAGATGGCCGTGCTCGCGCTCGGGCAGGACGTGGAACTCCTCCCTCCCGTCGGCGCCGTGGGCGTGACGGATGAAGCCGAGCTCCTCGAGGACGTCGAGCGTCCGGTACACGGTCGAGGGGATGGTCCCGGGGTCCAGCGCCCTGCAGCGTTCGACGAGATCCGCGCCGGTGACATGGCCGTCGGTCTCCGAAAGGACCTCGATGAGGGTCCGCCGCTGCGGCGTCCAGCGCAGGCCGCGGGCGCGTAGGCGCTCCCGGATCGGAGCCCAGGCATCGCCTGGCTGAGACCGCTGGCTCGTCCTCATTTCGTCAGGGTACACACCTCCGTGCGCGCATCCGGAAATGCGCCACAGACGAATGTACTCCTGAACGGTCGCAACAAGTCCCTGTTGCAACGGGTTGCAGGAAGCGGCACGTGCGGCTTACGATGCCCGTCTTCCGTTCCGCAGGAGTTCCGATGATCGCCAGCGCGGCGCGATTGCTGACCACCTCGAGCGAGCTCCGCAACCGGATCCTGCGCGTCTACGGGTTCCTCGCGCTCGTGCACGTCGCGGGGTGGGGCGCCGTCCTCGTCGCATCGACGAGCTACCCGATCCTCCTGCCCCTCGGCATCCTGGCCTACACGTTCGGACTCCGTCACGCGGTCGACGCCGACCACATCGCGGCGATCGACAACACGACGCGAAAGCTCATGCAGGACGGCCAGCGCCCGGTGGCGGTCGGCTTCTTCTTCTCGCTGGGCCACTCGACGATCGTCGTCGCCCTGTCCGTCCTCGTCGCGATCTCGGCCGGGATCGTCAGCGACATCCCATGGTTACGGGAGGTCGGCGGATTGATCGGGACGTCGGTCTCGGCCGCGTTCCTCCTCCTGATCGGGACGATCAACCTGATCGTGTTCGTGGACATCTACCGGGTGTTCCGCCGGGTCGCCGCGGGCGGCTCGTACGACGAGCAGACCCTCGAGGAGTTCCTGTCCGAGCGCGGCCTCCTGGCGCGGATCTTCCGGCCGATGCTCAGGATGATCCGGCGGAGCTGGCACATGTACCCGCTCGGCGTCCTGTTCGGGCTCGGGTTCGACACCGCGAGCGAGGTCGCCCTCCTCGGGCTCGCTGCAACCTCCGGCGCGAGCCACCTGCCTGTGCCGCTGATCCTCATCCTGCCGGCCCTCTTCGCCGCGGGGATGTCGCTCATCGACACGACGGACGGTGTGCTCATGCTCGGCGCCTACGGCTGGGCGTACCTCAAGCCGATCCGCAAGCTCTACTACAACCTCAACGTCACGCTCCTGAGCGTCCTCATCGCGTTCGTCGTGGGCGGCCTGGAGATCGTCGCCATCGTCGCCAACCGGCTGGGCCTCTCCGGCGGTCTGTGGGATACGCTGGGCGAGATGGATTTCGGGCTCATCGGGATCGGCGTCATCGTGGTCTTCGCCGCGAGCTGGGTGATCTCCACGCTGATCTATCGCTGGAAGCGCTACGACGACCTGCCGGTCAAGCCGCGCTCCCTGCACTCCACCGACGGGCGCTCCTGACCGAGCCCTAACCGTGCCCGTATTCCGAGCATGATTACGAGGCACGCTTCTGGCCCCCGGTGCCATCGTCACACGATCGGGCCCGGCGATCTCGTGTTCGCGAGGGTCAAATTGCACGGACGGTCACCGCGTCATGCCCGCAATTCGCCCTGTCGACGGCCGCGCAAGGCGCACTTTGCCCATCGATAGCAATGCTCGGAATATTCGGGGCGGTCAACAGGCGGGCCCCCGGCCCGGCCTCAGCCGGCGACGGCGGCGGCGACCTCGTGCGGCAGCCAGAACCAGCGCAACGATTCGAAGTCGGGCCCCACGGCCAGGGAGGCCGACCCCTCCACCGCGGCCGGTAGCGCCGCCGGTGGCGATGCGAACAGGGCACGCGCTTCGGCCAGGTAGTCGGGCAGGCGCGACTCGGGCTCGCGGTGGCGGTGCGCCTGGTACGACATCCGGCCATCGGGGTAGCGCACGTCGTCCAGCGACAGCGGTGGCTCCGCAACCCCGCCGGCGTGCTGCCAGAGGCCCGTCGCCGGCTCGAACGCGTACTGCGGCAGCAGCCGCCAGCCCTCGGCCGCCACCTGCTCCACCGCCGAGAGGATG
>WNFU01005899.1_pt1 | contig 15038 bp, 14 predicted proteins | sample 5400121 | NCBI WGS metagenome assembly WNFU01 (sample SAMN13153360, study PRJNA577476) | soil metagenome | isolation source: 100 cm soil or saprolite under grassland replicate 1 | place: USA:California | collected 2016-06-15
CCGTTCGAAGAGGATCTCCCAGCGGCGACGCTGTGCGCGCGGCCCGGGCGCAGCCGCCACGGAGCTCGGCTGTCCTCCGGTGGTCTCCGTCTCCATTTCGTGTTCTTCGTTCGGATTTGCGCGACGCCGTCTTCGACTGCGGCTGGGCCGGGATGAAACTACTTTTTCGGCAACGGAACGTAGCCGGACTCCTTCACGATGGCCTGGCCGGCGTCCGACACGATCCAGTCCAGGTATTTCTGCACCTGGGCCGGCGGTGTGCCGGGGCAATACATGAACATGGGCCGGGCAATGGGGTAACTCTTGTTCCAGGTGGTCTCGATACTGGGCGCCACGCCCGGCTGGCCCTTCTTCGCGGAAACCTTGAGGATCTTCACGGACTTGGTTGCGTAACCGAGGCCGGAATAGCCGATGGCATTGGGCGTGCGAGACACCAGCTCTACCACATCCTTCGAACCGTTCATGTCGCGGGATCCAAGTTTGAAATCGCTTTTCTTGCCCACCACCGTCTCGCGGAAGTAATGGTAGGTGCCCGAATTATTCTGGCGGCTGACGCGGATAATCTCGTCGCCGCCCGGGAGGGTCACTCCGAGTTGCGACCATTTGTCGATGGTGCCGCCTTCGCGATAAATCTCGCCCAACTCCTCGAGGCTGATTTCATTTAACGGATTGCCGGGATGGACGTAGATGCTCAGGGCATCGTAGCCGACGAGGTATTCCTTGGGCTCATGCCCGTGCCTGGCCTTGCACTTCTCGACCTCATCGGGCTCCAGCTTGCGGCTGCAGTTGGCGATATCGCACGTACCGTTGATCAGCGCCGCGATGCCGATGCCCGAGCCGCCGCCGGACACTTCAACGGAGATGGACGGCTCAACTTTGCCGTAGGCCTCGGCCCAGGCCTGGGCAAGGTTCACCATCGTGTCGGAACCGATGTTCTGGATGGCAGTGACCGCCCCTTTGCTGCCGCCGCCCGCGCTGTCCTTTTTGCTGCAGCCGGTGAGCAGCAGGCCCGCGGCGAGCGCGGTCATGGCGCCCAGCCGAATACCCCGTTGGAATTGCGTGCTTTTGGTCATGGCGTGCTCTTTTTCTATTCGTCTTCGTCTCCGAGAACGGCTTCCACGAGGTCTTTGGTGTGTTCGTGAAGCAACCGGTAGGTCTGCTCATAGGCCGCCCTGACTTCCGCAGGCGCGCCCTGAACCTTCGTTGGATCGCTGACATTCCAGTCAAGGAACACGATCTTGCGCGGCGCCGGCGGGAAGGCCTTCTGCACCTCTTTCGCCAGGGCCACGACGATGTGGTAATGGTCGAGGTTCGGCACCTCGTTCACCGCCTTGGGATGCAGGCGGGAGGTGTCGAGGCCCTTGGCCTCGAGGAACTCGATGGTGGCGGCGGCGATGGGTCGCGGCTCCAGGCCGGCGCTGCTGAAGATCAGGTTCGGTTGGTTGAGCGAATTGGCGATGGCCTCGGCCATCTGGCTGTTGCAGGCGTTGTGTTCGTCCACGAACAACAGCCGATACGCCTCCGTGCCCTGGTGACGCGCGTATTCGCCCGTGCACATGTAGAGCACTTCCATGCAGATGTTCTTGGCCTGGTCGGACACCCGCTCCAGGCGCCGCGCGATCATCATCAGCGGATTGAGCGCCTCGAAGGGTATCTTGCTTTCGCGAAAGAGAGCGACGAAATCCTTGTTCAAATTGCTCTTGAGCACGTCCACGGCCTCTTCCGTCTCGACGGTCCTGCGCGCCAACTCGGGGTCCTGAGCGACAAACGCCTTGATGGCGTCGTGCAGCATCGCGATGGAGAGTCCGGCGATCTCCTCCAGCCGATCGATCGGAATGGCTATGTCCAGCGGCATCAGCTTGAGCGACTGGCGGGCGATGCTCTCCGCGTAGTCCCCCACGCGCTCCAGTTCGAGGTTGATGCGAATGGTGCCGTAGGCAAAGCGCAACGGTCCGGCCACCGGCTGCTGCCGCACCAGGAACTCCAGGCACAGCCGGTCCAATTCCTTTTCCAGTTTGTCGATGCGCCGGTCGCGCAGGATGACCGAGTAGGCCAGTTGCCGGTTCCGCTCCTTCAATGCGCCCAGGCAATCCTGCAGCGCCCGCTCGCACAGGCCGGACATCTCGAGCACCTTGCCGCGGATACGATCGATATCCCGTTGCAACGACTCTTCCAGGTGCGTTGACATAATACTCTTCCGAACCAAGGCTTGTGATTTTGCGACTTTTCCGCAACAACGCTGGCGCGTCGCCGTGCTTCTTGGCTGTCACGTCACCGCATCCGGCCCCGACGATCTCTTGCGCTTTTGGCGTTGGAAATTCGGGCCGCAGGATATCACCTCCGGTTTCGCCGAAGCAAGAGTTCAAAACCGGGCGCGGATCCTCCACGCCTGCCGGGGCGACCTGAGCTGGTTTGCATCATCGCTTGACTTGAGCCTACATCTGCCTTTACTGAAAAGGCATGACAAACAACCCGTTGACTCAACTATCGGTCCAACAACTCAAACGTGCTGTCTCGATCCGGCAACAGATTGACCGTTTGGAGAAGGCAATTGATCGGCTCATTGGCGGGCGAGGTGGGCAAGTGGCGAGGGGCAGGAAAGCTGCGCCGACGAGGAGGAAAAAGCTCAGCGCGGCGGCCAAAGCCAGAATTTCCACCGCGATGAAGGCACGCTGGGCGAAGATCAAGGCCAGGAAGTGACCACGGCGCGAATTGCTGATTTGGGCGACGAAATCATTGACCGTCGTTGGATGATGCTTGCCGTCGCCTGCAATTGCGGGCCGCGTTTTGCGACAGGATTTTTCCGGCTTTTCCCGGCCCGCATTCAGACGTAACAATCTCTCATGCCGAAAAACGGTTGGTTGGTGAAAGAGGAGCCGGAGAGTTATTCCTGGGCGACCTTCGTCAGGGACGGCGGGACGGCCTGGACCGGCGTGCGAAATTTCCAGGCGCGAAACCATCTCCGAACAATGAAGAAGGGCGATCTCGTTTTCTTCTATCACAGCGTCAGCGAAAAACAGGTCGTCGGCCTCGCCCGCGTCGCGAAGGAGGCCTATCCCGATCCAAGCGCCGGGGAAGGCGACTGGTCGTGCGTTGACCTGGCGCCGCTCAAAGCGCTCACGAAACCGGTCAGCCTGGAATCCATCAAGGCCGACAAAGTTTTGCACGAGATGCCGCTCATCCGGAACTCGCGGTTGTCGGTGATGCCGCTGACGGAAGCGCAGCTCAAGCGGTTGCTCGAGCTTGGAGAGACAACGTTGTGATTCGGGATCGTCCTCGTTCTCGTCTTCGACACCTGTCGCTCAGTGGAAACGCCCGTGACAACCTTTTGTTGCATATGCAACAAAAGGTTGTCACGGGAATTTTATGCAACATTAGGGTTAAGGGATGAATTGTTCGGTGGAACACATCGGTCTGGCGGCGCGTGACACAGGCGGGTTGAAGGAGTGGTACGCGAGGGTGCTGGGCGCGCGCGAGGTGTTCACCGACGGGAAGACGCCGCCGGCATTCCTGCTCGAGTTGAACGGCGGACCGCTGATCGAGATCTATCCGGCCGATGTGTCCCGCGCCGAAACGGGCAACAACCGGTTGGCGGGCTGGAGGCATCTGGCGTTGTGCGTCGGTTCGATTGAATCGGCGCGGGATGCGCTGCGCCGGCGCGGCGTGATCTTCGAGGAGCCGATCAAGCCGGCGGGCGGCGGCGGACGAGTGCTGTTTTTCAGAGATGGCGAAGGCAACCTGTTGCACCTGGTGGAACGGTCGGAGGGCCCGGCTTTTGCCCGCCGGCGCCGGAACGAGAAAGGTCCGTCTGCGTCTTGATATTCAAGCCGACGTGAAGTCGCCCTCATGCCCTCAACGACGAAACAATTTCTGGCGGTCATTTTCGACATGGACGGCGTGATCGTGGACAGCGAGCCGTTGCACGAGCGCGCCTTTCGTGAAGTGTTCGAGGAGATTGGCTACGGCCGGAACCATGGGATTGATTTTCCCGCTTATTACGGCCAATCCGACCGGGTCGTCTGGCGCGATTTTATCGCGCGGCACCGGCCGCCGGAATCGCTCGAAGCATTGCTGGCGCGGAAAGAGGAGAAATTCGCCGGGTTGCTCCGGCGCGAAGAACCGATTTTTGACGGATTGCTTGAACTGCTGGAAAAAGTGGAGGCGCGTTATCCGCTGGCGTTGGCCTCCGGCTCCCGGCACCCGACCATTAACGCAGTTCTGGACCTGCGCGGGCTGCGACATTTCTTCCGTGCCGTCGTCAGCTCGGAAGATGTGGCCCACGGCAAGCCGGCGCCTGACATTTTTCTGCGGGCGGCCGAGTTGCTCCGCGTGGCGCCGAAGGGTTGCTGCGTGATTGAAGATTCCGCGGCCGGAGTGGAGGCCGCCCTGGCCGCGGGGATGACGGTCCTGGCGATTACCAATTCGTTACCCCCGGAACAGCTCGCGCGCGCGACCAGGGTGGTCCGCACGTATCAGGAGATCGAGCGATGTCTGTTTGAGGATGGGGTTGGAGCATTGAAGCATTGAAGCGTTGGAGCGTGGAAGCGTTGAAGGGGAGCGCGCCCTACGGCTCTTGCGACGATTCTTGAACTCACCCTGCCCAACCCTTCCGCGGGTCACAATTTCCGATGATCTGCCGTTGCCGGCGGAATATCCTTGGGCGCTTCGGCCAGGAGCCTTTTGAGGTCGGAGACGAAGCCGTCCACATCCTCTTCGGTGGTGTCCCACGCGCACATGAGCCGGCAGCCGCCCTGTCCGATGAAGGTGTAGAACTTCCATCCTTCGCGGCGCAACGCGACGATCACGTGCGGCGGCAAGTCGGCGAACACGGCGTTGGCCTGCGTCGGGAAGAGGATTTTGACTTCCGAAATCTCCTGCAACTGATCGTGCAGCCGCCGCGCCATGGCGTTGGCGCGGGCCGCGTTGCGCAGCCAGGCGCCATCGTGCAACATGCCGACCCAGGGCGCCGAGAGAAAACGCATCTTCGAACAGAGCTGGCCGGCCTGTTTGCAGCGGTAATCAAATTCAGCAGCCAAATCGCGGTTGAAAAAGACCACGGCATCGCCAACCTGCGTGCCGTTCTTTGTGCCGCCGAAAGAGAGCACGTCCACGCCGGCCTGCCAGGTGATTTCCTTGGGCTGGACGCCGAGTGACGCGACGGCGTTGGCGAAGCGCGCGCCGTCCATGTGCAACCGGAGGCCGAGCGACTTTGTTTTCGCCCAGAGGGCTTTTATTTCCTCGACCGAATAGACGGTGCCGACCTCGGTCGCTTGAGTGATGCTGACCGCCCGCGGCTTCGGATAATGGATGTCGCTCCGCTTCTTGACGGCGCGTTCGATGCCCGCCGGATCGATCTTGCCATTGGCGCCGGAAACCTGCAGGACTTTCATGCCGTTCGAAAAAAACTCCGGCGCACCGCACTCGTCCGTTTCGACGTGCGCAATCTCGTGACAAAGGACGCTGTGATAGGATTGGCCGGTGGACGCCAGCGACAGCGAGTTGGCGGCCGTGCCGTTGAAGACGAAAAAGACTTCAGCCTGCATCTCGAACACGTCGCGAATAAGGTCGGCGGCGCGCGCCGTCCAGGGGTCGTCCCCGTAACTGACCGTGTGGCCCTGGTTGGCCTCGGCCAGGGCGGACCAGGCTTCGGGGCAAATGCCGGCGTAATTGTCGCTGGCGAAGTGGCGGCGTATTTCGCGGACATTTTTCATGGCGATTCGATTGACGCGAGGGATGGTGGCGGAAAGCCGTGGCGGACGCCAGTGACAACTTTCATACTCCGGTTCATGGAAAGCCCTCACGACTTTTTCGTCGCGCATTGGGACCACGAACCCGATTGGACAATTTCATGTCGCATATGCAACACGAATCTGTCCGAGCGCTTTGTACGGTTCATGGGTAGCCCTGACGCCATATTTTGCGCGCAGAGCGGCCATGAACGGCGCGAATGGAGCGCCGAACTCCTGTTCGGCACGAAGCCGGTTCGGCGGACGCAGAACACCGTTCCGACAGGAGTCCGCGGTTAACGGCCAAACAACCGGTCAAATCCGCGCCATTTGTTCGGGTTCAGCCACGGGTCCCAGAACGGTTTCTTGCCGCGCCGGTCGGCTTCCAGGTCATATTGAATGAGGATGCCAACGCTGTGCGCGCCACGTTCGCCGTCGCGGATCGCGTCGATGCCGTAGGCATAGCCCAGAACGATGTGCCACGCTTCGGACTTCGAACGAAACACAATTCCGCCGCCGACGCCGGAGTTCCATCGGCCCGGCTGTTCGAGACCGGGCAGGTATTCAATGGCGGCCGTCGCGGCGGAAAGCATCAGGCCCCACCGCTTCGCACGGTCCAAGGGCAGGGAATATTGGCCGCTGAGCAGCGCGAAGCGGTCGGCGCTCAGTTCCTGAAAGTAATAACCCGGCAGCGTGAGTGGAAACTCCGAAATGAGCGGCAGCGCGCCCCCCATCCGAAACGCGCTGAAACGGTCGGCGTTCAGGCTCGTCCCCGCAGTCAGGCTTACCGAAAAATTGTGCTTCAACTCCGGCAGCGTATAGGCGAGCAGCGCGCGTCCCCAGAACAGATGTGAATGATATTTCAAATCGCGGTCGCCGTTGAGACCATACGGTTCCGCGTCCGTACGATATTGACCCTCGTACCACGCGGACAGTTCCATGGCGAGCGACGGCAGCATGAGCGGCTCCCGTCCGCCCCAGCGCAGCCCGGTCCGCCAATGCAGCGCGGCGTGGTCCGGCGGCAATTTGAAGCCGGGCGCCGTGACGTCGTCCCGCTCAAAAACGGTGTAGTGGCCGAGGAGGCGTACAATCGCGCTGAGCGGAATTTGCCGATCGGGATTGAAGCGGTGATACAGGCTGACGGCGGCTTCGCCGCCATGGCCGGTGAAGGATTCCTCGCGAAGGAGTTTTCCCAGCCGCATTTCCGAGTAACTGTCGGCAAAACCGCCGCCCGCCAGACCGACCGCCAGGTCCGTGTTCGGGCCCAGGACATGACGAATGCCCAGCTCGGAATCGACATAGACCGGCGCGATGGCCAGCCGCAGCGTGAGGTTGGTTTGCAGGAACCCCGGCTCGTTGAAATAGTAAAACAAATAACCGGAGAGCGGTCCGCGGCCCTGAAGCGGCTGATTGTACCCGAGCTGAAAGAGCCGTCGTTTTTCCGGATCGATCTGCGCGTGAGCCGAGGCCGAGGCGCCAAGACAAATCAGAATCACGAACCAGTTCCATTGCGGTCGCCCATTCACGCGCGTTGTCGTAACGCATACTGCTCCCTCGCGGCAAGCGGATTTGTCCGCGCGGATGAGATACGAACTACGCGGATTGACACGAATGGCGTGATTTGCGGGCCACCGCGCGGTCCATCGCACGGTCTCCTCCATAACAACCCGTTCCTCCGCCAGGGTTGAGGTTGTGGCGCGGTTGGTCTATGGTTCCTGCCCATGAAAGCGAGAAAACTGTTGCACACGCGCTATCGCGTGAACGACCTGGAAAAGGCGGTGAAATTTTACAAGGACGTTCTTGGCCTGGAGGAAATTCGCCGGCACAAATCCCCGCGCGGTTCGGAACTGGTCTTTCTCCAGGCGCCGGAGAGCGAGGAACAGATAGAACTTTGCAGCTTCCCCTCGAGCGGCCCGGTGCAGGTGCAGCCGGACCTGACGCATCTGGCCTTCGAAGTGGACAACCTGGAGGAGTTCGGGAAACACCTCGCCAGGCTCGGCTTGAAATATACCGACGGCCCGACCAGGACCTCCAGCGGCACCGTCTTCGCCTTCATCGACGCCCCGGAAGGTTACGAAATCGAGCTGATCGAACGACAGAGACAGAGTCGCACGGGGTCTTACGGAGTGTAGGAGACTCGGCGGCAAACGTGCGTCGTGAAAGCGGGCCTTGCAAGAATCAGTTTAGCCGTTTGCATCGCTTTGTTCTTCCTTGGTTTTCTACTGCTTTGCTTCTGTCCGGGATGGTATTTGGTCGCGGCGGCATTCGCCGGCATCGCGGTTTGGTTGGGCGCACCCAAGACACGTTTTTGGGGCGCATTCTGGATCGTTGGTTCCCTGACGGTGGCTGGAGTCCACGTTTACGGCAAGTCGCGAGAACAAGAGCGGATTCGCGAGCATCGTCGCCACAACGAAGAAAGACAGCGCACAAATCGAGTTGAGCAGACAAACGCACAACACGAAAAAGACATGAGCAGCCATTGACAGCGATGGCTTTCCGGCAAAATACTGGCTAGCGTGACGCGGATTTATGATCTGGTGATGACCCACAAGCTGGATGCGGACGATTTGTTCATTCATCGCGTGCAGCAACATTGCGCCGAGCAGGGACTCAATTTTTTCCTCATCGAACCGGTCTGGGTGGAGCCGTTCTGCGACCTGTATGCCAAAGGCCGAATCTGGGCGCGCGTGCTCCTCAACATGCACAGCGAGCATCATCTGCCCGAAGACATCTACCACCGGTTGATCTGGCTCGCCCACGGACGAAAAACGCAGGTCATTGACCCGCCGGACGTCGCCGTTGCGGCGTTCGACAAAGCCCGCCTGCATTCGCGCCTGGCGGCCGCCGGTTTTAAACTCCCGTTCACCTTGGTCGTGCCGCGCGAGCAGGCGGAAAGCTTCAGGTTATCGGAAACGGACCGCGCCGCTTTGGGCACGCCGTTCGTCATCAAGCCGGCCATGGGCTACGGCCGGCGCGGCGTGGTGATGGACGCCACCAGCGAACGGGACCTCGCCCGGTCGGTCGCCGCCTGGCCGGACCGGCACTATCTGCTGCAATGCCGGATCGTTCCCCGCGTGTCCAACGCCGAACCGGTTTATTTCCGGATGTTCTACGTCTTCGGCTCGGTCTGGTGTTGCTGGTGGAATTGTTTCACCGACCGTTATCGGCTGCCCACACCGGCGGAAGAAGAGCAACTGACCCTCTCGCCCCTGCGCGACATCGTTCATCGGCTCGCGGCGCTGAGCGGCATGAAATTCTTCTCGAGCGAGATCGCGCTGAGCGATTCGGGCGAATTTGTGCTGATCGATTACGTCAATGACCAGTGTCACATGCTGAGTCAGAGCTCCAACCCGCAGATGGGCGTGCCGGACGAACTGGTCACCGCCATCGCGCGCCGCCTGGTGGCAGGCGTCAGACGGATGATTAAATCCTGAGGGCGGGCCGCAAAAGGCCCGGCGCGTCGGGCCCGCAGTCAAACGGAGTCAACTTACGCGAATAGAACGATAATGATTTTCCGCGCCCGCAAGTTTGCATTCACGTTTCCCCGGGCGACGATGGTGATGGGCATCGTGAACGTGACGCCCGATTCATTTTCCGACGGCGGCAGGTTTCTGGACCCTGCGGCGGCGGTGGAGCACGGATTGGAACAGGTCGCGCAAGGGGCCGAGATCATTGACGTGGGCGGCGAATCCACCCGGCCGGGCGCCGAACCGGTCAGCGAATCCGAGGAACTGCGTCGCGTGCTGCCCGTGATTGAACGGCTGGCGCCGCGGGTCAAAGTGCCGGTCTCGATCGACACGCAGAAACCGGCGGTAGCCCGCGCCGCCTTGCAGGCGGGCGCGAGCATCGTCAACGACATTGCCGCCAATCGCGCCGACGACGAACTGTGGCATATCGTGGCGGAGGCGAAGGCGGGTTATATTTGCATGCACATGCAAGGGACACCGCAGACGATGCAGTTGAATCCCGTTTACCAGGACGTGGTCGGCGAGGTGCGCGACTTTTTCGTCGATCGGCTGGAGCGATTGAAACGGGCGGGGGTGGGCGCCGTCCAGGTGGTGTTGGACCCGGGCATCGGGTTCGGCAAGACGCTCGAACACAATTTGCAGTTGCTCGCGGGGTTGGAGCGTTTTACAAATTTGAAGCGCCCGGTGCTCCTGGGAGTTTCGCGCAAATCGTTCATCGGAAAGCTGCTGGGGACGGAGGTCGGCGCGCGTCTGCCGGCGGCGCTGGCCTGCGTGTGCCTGGCCATCCGGGCGGGAGCGCAGATGGTGCGCACGCACGACGTCGCCGAAACACTGCAAGCAGCGCGAATGACCGAGGCCATTCGCGCCGAAACCAAATGACAGTCCTGGAAATTCTTCAGAACATCTGGCGGCCCACGCTGGAGATCACCATTCTGGCCGTGGCGATCTACTATGTCCTGACCTTTGTGCGCGGCACGCGCGCCTGGCCGATCGTCCTGGGTTTTGTCCTTTGCATGCTCGTGCTGACGGTGGTGGGCAAAGCGCTGGACCTGCGGGTGCTGCTCTGGTTGCTCGAAAAATTCCTCACCGGTGTCGCCATCGCCGTGCTGGTGATTTTTCAGCCGGAGCTTCGCCGGCTGTTGGCCAAATTGGGGAACCTGCCGCTGTCCGCCACGTCGCTGGACGCCCGCGAGAACATCGAGGTGATCATCGAGACGGCCGAACGATTGTCGGAAGCGAAAATCGGGGCGCTGATCGCCCTCGAACAGACGATCCACCTGGACGAAGTCGTTGAGTCGGGCGTGGCGGTGGACTGCGAAGCCACGCCGGAGATGCTGGAAACGATTTTCTTCCCGAACAACGCGATCCACGACGGGGGCGTGATCATTCGTGGCGACCGCATCGCCAGGGCGGCCTGCATCTTTCCCTTGACGCGGCGGCAGGACCTGAATCCGTCACTGGGAACCCGCCATCGCGCGGCGATCGGGTTGGCCGAAGAGACCGACGCCGTGGTGATCGCCGTGTCGGAGGAAACCGGGGCGATTTCCAGCGCTTACCGCGGTCAATTGACCCGCGGCGTGAGTCTGGAGGAACTGCGCGCGTTTCTGACCTCGGTGCTGGTGCGCGTTTCCAAGCCGCACCGGCTCACCGAATGGTTCCGGTCATCGGGTTTCGCGCGATCGAACGGCGCGCCCAAACCGGTCATCGAAGCCGCGCCCAAACCGGAGGCCAAATGACGAGGGCGCTGCGCGAGTACATCCCGGAACATTTCGGTTGGAAACTGACTTCGGTGGGGGTGGCGGTGCTGATCTGGCTGGCCATCAATTTCAACATCCAGGGCAGTTTCAGGTCATCGGAAAGCCGCGCCGCCGCGGCCGCCACCACCACGGCCACCAGCCGGTTGCCTGTGACGGTGATCACCACCGCGACCGATTTGCGCGTCTTCACGATCACTCCCAGTGAAGTCGAGGTGACCGTCCGGGGGGAAGAACGCGTGCTCGACGGTTTGAAGAAGACGGACGTGCAGGCGTTTGTTAATCTGATCGACGTGAAGGACACCAAAAGTTTCAGCAAAAAGGTCATCGTTCACACGCCGCTGAATGTGACCGCCATCCGGGTCGTGCCGGATGAAGTCACGGTGGATCGAGTTTCCCCCGAACCCTCCAACAACCCCAGGAATCAGGATTAAGCCATGAATCCACCGAAAAAAATCTTCGGCACAGACGGTGTCCGGGGAACCGCCAACATCGAGCCGGTGACCGCCGAGACGGCCCTCAAGCTGGGCCGCGCCGCCGGCCACGTCTTCAAAAATATCGCGTCGCAGTCGCGCGGCCGCGGACGTCACAAGATCGTCCTCGGCAAAGACACCCGTCTCTCGGGGTACATGCTGGAAAACGCCATCTCCTCCGGCATCCTCTCGATGGGAGTCGATGTGTTGTTCATCGGACCACTACCGACGCCCGGCGTCGCTTATGTGACGCGCAGTCTGCGCGCCGATGCCGGCATCGTCATCACCGCGTCGCACAATCCGTATGACGACAACGGCATCAAATTTTTCCGCTCGGACGGTTACAAGCTCGACGACAACATCGAGGGCCAGATCGAACAACTGGTTTTCAGCGGCGACATCGAGAGCATCCGTCCGACCGCCGCGGAGATCGGCAAGGCGGTGCGCATCGAGGACGCGCTGGGCCGCTACATCGAATACGCCAAGGGTTCGTTTCCGCGCGGCATGACGCTGGAAGGCATGCGCATCGTGGTCGATTGCGCCCATGGCGCGGCTTACAAGTCCACGCCGTGCGTCCTGCGCGAGCTGGGCGCGGAGATTTTCGTTTACGGCAATCAGCCCGACGGCATGAACATCAACAAGGAATGCGGCTCGATGTACCCGGAACAGATGTGCCAGAAGGTCTGGGAGCACCACGCCCACCTGGGAATCTCGCACGACGGCGACGCGGACCGCGTGTTGTTCTGCGACGAGACGGGACAGTTGATTGACGGCGATGATGTGATGGCCATTTGCGGACTGGAGATGCTCGCCGAAGGGTCGCTGCAGGAGAAAACCGTCGTCGCCACCATCATGAGCAACGCCGGCCTGGACGCGGTCCTCAAAGACGCCGGCGGACGGGTCGTGCATACCGCCGTGGGCGACAGGAACGTCATCGATGAAATGCTCCGCTCGGGATTCAACTTCGGCGGAGAGCAGAGCGGGCACCTGATTTTCCGCGACCACAGCACGACCGGGGACGGACTGGTGTGCGCGTTGCAGATCCTGCGCATTATGAAGGCCAAAGACAAACCCATTTCCTGTCTGGCCCGCTGCTGGACGCGCTATCCGCAATTGATCACGAACATCCGGGTGCGGGAAAAAGTGCCATTCGACCGGCTCGATGGCGTGCTGCAACTGGTATCGCAGGCGGAATCGGACCTCGCGCCTTCGGGCGGTCGCGTGTTGCTCCGCTATTCCGGCACCGAACCCAAAGCGCGACTTTTGATCGAAGGCCGTGACTCGACGGTCCTGGAGAAGTGGACACACAGAATCGTCGAGGCGATCAGGAAACAGGTGGGCGCCTGATGGAAGCTCGAATGACGAATGACGAATGACGAAACAAACCCAAATTCCCGAAAACCGAATCGACCAGATCACCACGGTTGACCCGCTCAGTCATTCGGTTTTCGGCGCAAGTCATTCGTCATTCAATTAAGGCACCACCAAAATCTCCGACCGCAAGCGCCCGACGAATTGGCTCGGCAACCGCTGGTCGCAAGAACCCTCCACTGCCTTTTCCCGCGCGACGTGGCCGTCGCAAAAAACAACATTGGCTTTGTGCGAATGGCGGAAATGTCCGTTTGGCTGCGACCGGTTGTCATCCACATAATACCATTCTTCAATCATCGGATGGACGGCAGATGCGGGCGCCTGCCACGTGTTGACCTGGGCGGCGTCGGCGAGCAGGGCGGTTTCCGTTGGCCGGAGAATCCTGCCGATGTTCACGGGCGGCTGATCCAATGGTGCGGACAGGTAGAGATTGTAACCGTAGCCGTAAGCGGCTCCCGTGGCCTTGAGTTTGAACTGCTGCAATGCGTAGTTGAGCGCCGGACATATTTCCACGCCTCGCCCGCCGAGACACGGAAACAGCGCGCCGCGGCTCGCGTCGAACTCTCGCGTCCCTTCCCAGCCGCGCTCCAGCCAGCCGAACCAGTAGATGTCCCCTCCGTTTGTTTCAACGCCGCGATATCGGAATGCGTCGCCGCCGTTTTCGTCCCAATACATCTGCGCGGCCAGGCCAAGTTGTCGCAGGTTGCTGAAGCATTTGACTCGTTGCGCCGACGCTTTGCTCCTGCTCAGGCCCGGGAAAAGCAACGCTGCAAGCGTGGCGATGATCGCAATCACGACCAGCAGTTCAACCAGGGTGAAGGCCGGGAGCAGGCGAGCGGCGAGCGGCGAGCGGCGAGCCGAAGTCCAATTGCACCAGGCCCATGGCCCAGGGCCTCTCGCCCGCCGCCGCCCTTGGCCTGTCGTGTTCATGGCCGGTTCGCTCGCAACCGATAGAATGCCCCCGCTGACGGCGCATTCGTGTCAGATAGAATCAACATTCCGTCCACACCCGGCGTCTCATCGCAAGCGTTGGTCCAAGCCTGAAAATCCCGCGTTCGTTCGAGCGTGTAAAGCCAGCCCGCGCGCCCGGTGAATTCAACCTGCCAGACCCCGTTCGTCCGCGCCCCGATCAAATTCGCCACCGGCGGGTCGGGCGCCGTGATGAGGATGTTGTCCACCACGCCGTGCGCGAGGATGGAACCGTCCGCCCCGGCGTCGCCGTAGCTGTTCACCGCAACCGTATCGAGCCGGAAATCCGTGAAGGTGGCGTCGAGCTTCACGTCTTTGACCGGCCCGAACGGCTGGCCGTTGCGCGTCAGGGTGGTCGAGAGTGTCTGGTTGCTGGCAGTGTAATTCAGCGCGATGTGGAACCAATCGCCCGCCGTCAACTCCAGGGGAAAGTCAAAACCCGTGGCGAACTGATTGTTGCTCGAAATCATCGTCGGCGAAATGGTGGCGCCAAAACCCGAGTCCGGGAAATAATCAAATTCCGCCAGGTTCCGCGGGCCGGTTGCCGCGTTGATGCCGACGCCGCGCTGGAAATTCGTGCTCGTCGCGTCCCGGAAGTTCAGGAACCCAACGGCCAGTTCAAAGGTCGAAGTTTTGCTCGGGTTGACTCCGACGGCGACATCGTCCAACCGCAAATCAAACGCCAAACCGAAATCGTCGTCCCGGGACAGCACAGTGCCCACCGGGCGATGGAAATAGCTGTTTGTTTGCGAGGAATCCCAGATCACTTCGAGATTTTGGTCGGTCGAATTCCATTGAAACAAATTCGTGTCGCCGACGACCTGCCAGCCGCGCGCCGCCGGGTCGTTTGCGAAATTCTCGTGGAAGATCGCAGACTGTGGAAGGACCGACAGCGCGTCGATTTCCGACCCGCCCTGGAACACATCGATCTTGACGTAAGTAACGCCGGGCAGTTGCACAGGATTGCCCGCGCCGTCAATCGCGTCATTCAAGTCAAACGGCGTGCCGCCGGCCGAGCCGTTGTATCGCGAGCGGATGCCAGCGAGATCCTGGCCGGCGAAATCGGCGTTTGTCAAAACCGGATTGACCGGAATGAGCGGGTTGCCGCCGGCGTCGGTGGGATACAAACCGTCAACACCCCGCGCGCGCGAGGGATCGAGACGAAAAAAATTCACGCCATCGGCGCTGACGGAGACGAGCGTGCCGCCCGCGTTGGGATTGTTGCCGAACAACGAGCCATCCGTGATGCCGCCGCCGGAAAAGTCGCCGTTGGTGATG
>WNFU01008939.1_pt1 | contig 15036 bp, 14 predicted proteins | sample 5400121 | NCBI WGS metagenome assembly WNFU01 (sample SAMN13153360, study PRJNA577476) | soil metagenome | isolation source: 100 cm soil or saprolite under grassland replicate 1 | place: USA:California | collected 2016-06-15
CGGCGAGCGGCGCGGTCATATAAACGACCGCCATGAAGAACAGGCCGAAGAGCGTGGATAACGTAAAGGCCACGCGGATGTGCGTGTCGGTGAGGTCTTTTCGCTGTACGACGGCGTAATAGATGCCGATCTCGGATATCCTGATGACGAGATTGGTGACAACCATCGCCAGGGCCAGCAATCCGAACTGATCCACCCTCACCAGCCGCGCCAAAATAACTATGACGGTCAGCTGGATGACGAACCTCAACGATTCCGACACAAATCGCCAGGTGAAGGCGTTCACCGCGCGTCCGTAAAGTGGTTCGGCCGTCAACGGCCCGCCCGTCGCCTCTTTCAGTTGTGTTTGTCCAGATATGGTCATTAGTCTAAATTCGAATGCGCAAGTTCGGTACAGTACCGCGCGCGTAAGCAAGCGGCTGACCGATGGGACTGCCGCTTGCTTACGCGCGCGGTACTGTACCAGTGTCCGAATGTTGCGCGGCCTGATTTAAACTCGAATGCGCGGGCGCCCGCCCCCGAACACTCACCCAACCGTCCTCACTGTCGAGCAAATCAATATTGGTCAATCCGGCTTCGCGAAACCAGCGAAACACTTCTTTCGGACGATGCCGAGATTCCAACTCAGTCGCATAGGTATCAAACGTGTCTAGCGCAGACCATTTCAGTGGATAACTCTTATAGATCACGGCAGGGAAGAGATAGCGAATCCAACGTACAACTGGAATTTTATCTATGACCCAGAGAACCGGAACACAATATAGCGACCACCACAGCATGAGCCGTTTCGGAAGGCGCCGTGTGATGACTCGGAAGAAACGCCGGCGGAACATGTTGACCGCCCAGCCGACACCCGGCTTCATTGTGGCCGCATATACGCTGATTGCGATCTCGCCGCCAGGTTTGACCAGCGGCACGAGCGCCCGGAATGCTTGCTCGGTTGACGGCGTGTGGTGGAGTACGCCGATCGAAAAGACTACGTCAAACGAACCTCGCCGGAAAGGTAAGCGGAAGATGTCACTTTTGATGATAAGCACGTTGTTGCGGTCAGATAAGTTCGCGGCCGCCGCATTTACAGCCGATGACAAGTCAACACCGACTGCAAGCGCTGCGCCGCCCCTTGAGACAATGTCAAGAAAACGCCCCATGCCACAACCTGCGTCGAGGATGAGCTTTCCCGCGACCTGTTCAGGAAAGAGCCCCGTCTCTTGACGGAGGCGGCTCTCTGAATCGCGAGTTTGATCATTATCTAATTGTTCACGCGAAAAAGTTTTCCACTGCAGTCCGAAAGACTCGGCATATGATTCTTCTTCGACAAAATATATAACCCCATTACGGGGGTCGCGTGAGTAGATCCGCCCGCAGTCGCGGCACCGCGCTCCCGAATCTTTCAATCCCAAGCCTGCGCCACATGCGGGGCAAACCAATATGGGGATAGCGAGACTCAACACATCGCTTTTTACGGACATCGCTTTTTACGGACCTTGACTTTACGTGTTGTACTGCTTGCATTATTCCGGTTCTCATATGTATGAAGACTGTTAGCCACTACAGGCGCCGCAGGGCACAGAGGGAATTAACGACCTCTGTGTTCTGCGGCGCCTGTAGCTATTCATTCATCTATCCACCGCTGATGCCAAAGCGCGAACTGCAGCAGAGTCCACATCTTTTTCGCGCTGATACGATCGCCTGCCATGAAAGAGCCAACCGCATTCTTAATATAGCCCGGAGAGAAGATCCCCTGCCGGCGGATTCGCGCCGGATCGAGGGCCTGCAAGACGAGCGGCTTCAACGCGGACCTCATCCAATCGGCCAATGGAACGGAGAACCCATGTTTGGGCCGATCTACAAGCTCCGGCGGGATATATTTGTAGAGTATTTTTCGGAGGATATACTTGGTCGTTCGGCCGTCGAACTTGTACCGGCCCGGCAAAGCCAGCGCGTATTCGACCAGTTTATGATCCAGCAACGGTTCACGCACTTCCAGTCCGACCGCCATGCTCGCGCGGTCTACCTTGACCAGAAAATTGTCGGGAAGCGTTGTCTGCGCGTCGGCCAGCATCATATCCAGAGACGGATCGGCGCTCTCATCCCGAGTGAGGACGGCGAGCGCGTTACACGGCTTGAGTCCGGGGGCGAGGTCTTTGAGCGACTCGTTCGGCCAGACGCTGATCGACGAGGTATACGCCGCGCGAATGCCTGGCGCGGATAGGACGAGTGACAACTTAAGCAGCTTGTCGCTGAAATCAGCCGCCTCCAGATCGGGGTAGAACCGGTTGGTCGTTTTCACGAGCAGCGGCTCCATCGCCTTCACCGCTCCCGCTCCCACCCGCCTCAGGACGGTCGAACCTGCCCGCCGCAGGGCCAGAGGGAGGCTGGATACTCTCTCCCAGGCAGGCGAAAGCATTGTGTAGTGAGTGTAGCCGCAGAAGAACTCGTCGCCCCCGTCGGCGGACAGCGCGACCTTCACCTCCCCGCGGGCGGCCTTGCAAAGCAGGTAAGTGGGGATGCCGCATTCATCGGAGAACGGCTCGTCGTAGATTTCACAGAGGCGTGGCACGATCTCGATCGCGTCCCGCTCCGCGCAATGCAACTCCGTGTGATCTGCGCCGAGGCGCTCCGCCACCGCCCTGGCGAAACGCGATTCGTCGGACTTGGCGTCGTCGAAGCCGACCGTGAAGGTGCGGATATTCTCGCCCGCCTCGCGCTTGAGCACCGCCGCCACCAAAGACGAATCGACGCCGCCGCTCAGGAAGACGCCCACCGGCACGTCGGAGACCATTCGGTAGGCGCACGCCTCACGCAACAACTCGGTCAGTTCTTCCTCGACCTGCCGCTCCGGCCGATGATCATTGTCGGTCGTATGGTAATCGGTGACCGACCAGTAACTGCGCTCCTCCAGCTTTCCGTCAGCCGACACCTCGACGTAACAACCCGGGCGCACTTTGCGCGTGTTCTTGAAGACGCTCAATGGCGCCGGAACGAAGCCGAGGTAAAGGTAGAGCGACACCGCGTCGGGGTTCAATTCCTTGCTGAACCCCGGGTGAGCCATGAGCGACTTCAGTTCCGATCCGAATAACAGTAATCGCCCGTCGTAATAGTAATAGAGCGGCTTGACCCCGAGCCGATCGCGGAATAGGAGCAACTTCCGGCGTCTGAGGTCCCAGAGCGCAAAAGCGAACATCCCGCGCAAGCGGGAAACACACTCGGTTCCCCATTCTTTGTAGGCGTACAAAATAACTTCCGTGTCGGTGTCACTGGCGAACCGATGCCCTTTCCTGAGCAGCTCCTGTTTGATCTCACGGTAGTTATAAATCTCGCCGTTGAAGGTGATTATGATCGTGTGGTCGGCGTCGCGCATCGGCTGCCTGCCGCGCGGCGAGAGGTCTATGATCGAGAGGCGCCGGTGGCCGAAGCCGAGAGCCGGGTCTGCGCTTGTGAAGAAGCCTGAATCGTCCGGCCCCCGATGGACTAGCGAGCCGGTCATCGAGGACAGATCGGCTTCAATCGCCCCCCGATTGAAATCCCATAAACCTGTTATTCCGCACATTCGATAATACCTACTGAAAGCGCCGGCTATTCGTCGTGGTTATAATGTAGGCGCGCCATAACATAATTGAAGGTTGTGCAAATAAAATCCCTTTGAAATCCGTACATTGATTAGCGCAAGCCTGGGTACGCATCGCTTCCAGCGTGCAGTCTTCGGCGGGAGGCGCATTGATTGGAATCAAATGCGCAGGAATACGAATCGGCTCCAGGCGCTGCGGGTCCTCCCAATGTACTACGTTCCAGATTTTCTCGTCAACTTCCGACCGCGCTCGCGTACCTTGACGCAGATTCTTTAATCAGTTCCTCCGCCCAACCGTTTTGGAGTACAAGGCGCGAGGCGCGTTCATTGCCGAGGAATTTTACGTTGCTATACCTCGGATCGCGGTAGTCCTTGATCTTTCCACTTTTGATAGCTTCGATGACTTGCGCCATACCTTCCTCCACGACCCACGCCGGCGCAAAACCCAAAATATCTCGTATCTTATTGAAATTGACGCGGTAATTGCGGCGGTCCGTGTCCGCCCCCTGATCTACGATCTGTGCGGCGGGTACAAATTGATTTATGATCTTGCCGATCTGGTAGATGGTGTAGTTCTGTTCATTCGAACCGACATTGAAGGTCTCATGTTTTACCAACGGAAATGGAGCGTCCAGAGTTTTGAAAACAGCCAACGCGGCGTCGTGCACATGCACGAAAGGGCGCCACTGATCTCCACCACGGATTGTAATCTGGCCCTCAACGAGGGCTTTCGCAGTAAGCAAGTTGATCACCAGGTCGAACCGGGTACGCCCGGAAAGGCCATAGATTGTGCCAAAGCGCAGTACGGTAGGAGCGAAATTGGAATCGGACAGGCTCATTAAAACCCGTTCTGACGCGATCTTACTGCGGGCGTATAGAGAAACGGGGTTTAGTTCGGAATGTTCATCCAGGACTTCGTCGCATGCGCCGTAAACCGAACAGGTGCTGGCGAAGATAAAGCGGCTGACCCCGCTTCCCTTGGCCACCTCCGCGATCATGCGCGTGGCCATCAGGTTGACTTCGATGGTTAGGTCTTCGTCCAGCGCGCAGGCCGGGTCACCGACGATTGCGCCCAGGTGAATAACCGCATCCATGTTCTTCGTCGCCTCTACGACTTTATCGACCTGGCGAAAATCGGCGCGCATGATTTCCAGCCTGGGGTGATACAAGAAATCCTGAATCGCCTCGGAGCCGTAGAGAAATAAATCGAGCAAGCGCACGCGGTGCCCGTTCTCCAACAGCATTGGTAGCAGTGCGGAGCCGATGTACCCCGCGCCTCCGACAAGCAGAACATTCTGCGTTTTATCTTCATCGGTATGCTTAAATCTATGGATATCCGCGCGAACTACATTGGACCAAAGGGAAGACCAGAGCCGAGAACCCACTAACAACACTACGCTGACAAACCAGGCATACAAGTAGGTCCCGCGTTGGAGGCCGGGGCCGCTTGTAAGGTACGAAAGAAAACCAAATAGTAAGTAAGCCAAACTGACGGCGTAGATTACAACCAGAGCCTTATATCGCCCTCGATAAGTACGACCGTAAGAATAAAACCCGCTGAGAGAGAATACGACCAGGCAAACAAGTGTCAGACGGACGGCGCAGCTACGGTACCCAGTAATGTTATCCTGCAAGAAACTTGTGTAATTAACTTTGCCGGCGGCGCCGTCGGCCATTATGAAATAGACCAGGCGGATAACAATCGAAATGAGGACGGCGACATTTATGAGCATGGCGTCAGCCAACCCCATTAACGCCTTAACCCGATTAATCCCCGAGCGACTAAACATGCCCATGATATATGCCTTATCTTGAAGTTGTTGTAAGTAGACGTCAGGGAGAAGGAGACGTATCGTTCCTTGCAGGGACACAGATTATTGAGGAGAGTGTCACGAGTAATAGCCGTAATACGGGATGTGGTTGACTGCGACGTCATTCAGGACCACCCCAAAAACATTGGCTCCTACGCTTGAAAGCTCCTGGCGGGCATGGCTTACGGCCTCCAAATTGCTTTTACCGCCGTTCACGACGAGGATCACGCTGTCGACGATAGTGGACAGGATGAGCGGATCGGCCAGATTGACGAGCGGCGGCGAGTCGAACATGACGTAGTCGTAGCTCTCGGCCAACGTCCCCACCATCTCTTTCATCTTCCGGGAGCCGATCAGTTCGCATGGGTTATGCGGAACGGCGCCGCTCGGAATCAATGACAAACCCGGAACGTCCGACTTCCGGATCACGTCCTCCAATTCGGCGGCGCCCGAAAGATACGTGGACAAACCGGGCCCCTGATCGACCTGGAGTTTCTCGTGAACTGTCGGCGTGCGCAGATCGCAATCCACGACCAACACCGACCGCCCGAGCTGCGTTATGCTGATCGCGACATTGATGACCGTGGTCGTTTTACCTTCGGCGGGTTGGCCGCTGGTAACGAGCCAGGTTTTGGCCTTAAAACCCTCGCCATTTTCCGACAGCATGATCGATGTCCTGAGCAGGCGATAAGCTTCGGCGGTCGGCGAACGTTCGTCGATGGTTATCAGTCGTGGTCTGCTCGGCAAGGCGCCAATGGCCTTCAAGCCCCCATGGGCGCCCCCGTTTACCGCCGCGCCTCCATTGACCGCGGCCTTGAGTAACGCGGCGGCGGCCGGGAGTTTCAACTTATCCTTGAATTTGCCCAGGAGCGAAGGCGCCGCTTCCTCGCCGATTGTCGGTATTACGGCGAGAGCGGGCAATTGCAGGCGGCGGCTGAGATCGTCAGTGGTCTTGATGGAGCGGTCGAGGAATTCGAGCAGCAAAGCGAGACCGACGCCGACCGTCAGACTGAGGGCGAACCCGATCGTCGTCCACAGTGGGCGATTCGGGCCGGTCGGCGTTCTCGGCGCCCGCGCCGGCTCGACCACGCGCAGGTTGTTCTGTTGCTGGGCGAGTTCGAAATTGGCTTCGCTGCTCTTCTCCATGAAATTCCTGTAAAGCGCCTTGGTCGTATCGACCTCTTGTTGAAGTATCCCGTACTGGAACGTGTCCACATTCTCTTTCGCGGTTTCGTATTTGGCGTCTTCAAGCGCTCGTTTGAACTCCCGTTCGTCGCGGACGGCGCGATCGAGGTCGAGCTTCATTTTAACCTCCAGCGACTTGCGATGGGACTCGATCTGCTTCCGGATGGCGGCTATCTGCTGCTGGACTTCGACGGTCTGCGGGTTGTCGGGGCCGTAATTCACGTCGAGTTGCGCGGCCTGCGTCATGAGATCGCCGAGCTTTTTCTGAAGCTCCGCAAGATTCGCGTCGGAGTAGACGGAGGGGACATGTTCGACGCGCCCCCGTCTGACGTCTTCATAAAGCGACTCTTTGACGATGCGGTCGGTCTCGGACCGCGTGACTTCGGCTTGTAAACGCAAGAGGCGGTCGGCGCTCAACGACCCCTTACCCTGTGGCGCGACGTTGGTATGCGCGCGGGTGTAATTAGCCAGCGCCTGTTCGGCCCTCTCAGCCCTGGCCTTGAGCTCGCGCGTCGAGCGTTCCAGCCAACTCGACGCGTCCTTGAATTTCTCGGACTTGTTCTCGATGTTGCGGTTGATCAGAGTTTGAGCGAGTTGATTGCAAATGGCCGCGGCGAGCGCAGGGTCGGGATGCGTGTATGCGATCTTCAGTAATCGCATGTCCGAGATCGGTTCCACCGAGAGGTTCTTCAATCGCGCGTCCGAGGCCGGTTCCACCAAGAGGTTCTTTTTGAAAATCTCGACGAAAGGCGCCAGTCGCCAACTCTCCGCGGGAGAACCCTGCGGCTCGGTCGCGCCCCCGCTAGCAGGCATGGACAATAAATCAGGCATGTTCGGCGCGGGTTCCGACATATTCCTCCGCCCTTGAAACACCTTTTTAAGGGGCTCTGACATGCTGCCGAATGTTTCCTTCAATGTCCGCCCTCCGGGATTGAGGATATCCTCGCTCCGATCGAGCTTCATGTTGACGATCACCTCTTCAACCAGCGGGTCACTTTGAAGCAGATACATTTTCGTCCTCAGAGACTCGTCGTTCTGGACGATCAGATCGCCCTCCCTGACCTTGATCACTGCGGTGTCCTCTTTGCCGACGTAGATCACCGCATACGCCTGATAGGCGTCTCTCGTTCGGAACGCCGCGAACAGGCTGAGGGCCGTGCCGATGGCGACGACGGCGACGATCGGCCGTTTGCGTCTGAAGATCGCGCGCGCCCACCTGACCCAATCAACCTGAACTCCCTCCTCTTCAGCCCCATTAATGTTGTGGCCGTCCGCGTAATCGGTTCGGCGCCAATCGGCCCGCTGAAGCTGCGCGTCGATTGGCGCTTGACGATATTCGAGGGCGTTTTTTTCATCTGTCATCGGTTAGCTCCTTTTAGACGGTTCGGGTTAACCGCTTTATTTGAATCTGACGGCTTCGCTTTGGGCTTCGCCCTCAGCCGCGCCGCACGTGAGGACGAGTCGGTATGTTCGTAGGCGCCGATATCCACATGGCCGCCACGCGGCCTGACGCGGCCGTCATAATCATTAGCGACGCCTGACAGGGCGAGGCCGGCGTTTATCGCCGGGCTGTCTGACCGCAAGTGAAAGTCAAACGCCGCCGGGTCGGCGAATTTAGGATCGGCCTTCTCCAGGTTATCTGCGAGAATCAGGCCGGAGGCATCGACGTTCTCTTCGGCGGACAGGAGAACGCCGTTCGAAATTACGTTGTTACTGATTCGCACATTCGCGAATCTCATAGGCTCTCCCCTGCTCGCGCCACCCATCCAAATAGCGGCCGTATTCACTTCGTAAAAAATGTTATTGGCGATAGTAGAATCCGACACTTTCATGCCGCCATTGGACGGCGCCCACATTACGATGGCTCCGAACTTGCCGTTATGCTTATTGCCGAAGGCGATGGTGTTGTTAAGGATGTTCATGTGAGCCCGCGATTTCGGCCAGACCTGTATGGCCCACCCCTGTTTTATGTTGTAGATGATGTTGTTACGAATGGTCACGTGATCCCCGCCGTCGTGGTAGACGCCGTGATCGTGGTTTTTCCAGTACTCATTGCTCGGCCGGCATCCCTGCTGGCTAGGCGCCAGACGGCCGACGTCGTGGATGAGATTAGCTTCCACCAGAACGTTGTCCGCCTCGATGAATAGGCCGTTTTGCCCGTTTGAGGTATTTGTGCAGACCCGGCCAATGTTATGGATGTGGTTGCCTATAACCTGGAAGTATCTCCCGCCGTCGAACAGATCGATCCCGCCAGCGCTTCCATTTACATTGGCCAAACCGGTCATCTCAAAGCCCTGGATGCGGACGTAAGACGCGCCGCCCTGAACCACAAAACCGGCGCCGGCTTTTCCTTCCCCTCCGTCGATCTTCGCCCCCCACTTGTTCTTGGACCTGAAGACGACCCAGTTGTCCGGCGCGCCGCCTCTCGAAACACAGACGACCACTTTGCCGTGGCAATCGTTAGGCCCGCTGTAGGTGTAGGCGCCGTCGTCTACCAGGACCGTGTCACCGGGTTTGACGCTGTTGGCGGCTTTTTGAATCGTCCTGAAAGGGCGCGCTTCGGAACCGGGGTTGGAGTCAGAGCCGGTAGGCGAGACATGATAAACGCGCCCGCTGTGTTGCGTAGGCGTAGCGATGCAATAGGCAGGCCGCGTTCGGGAGCGCGCCCCATTGGGTAGCGTCATCATTATGAAGACACAGCAGGCAATGCCGAAAACCGGCGCCACACAGTTACAGAGTGAGTAAAGGCGATACCCGGCGCGAGGGGCGAACAACCTTTTCATATAACGCAATTTGACTCCACTCGTCCGGGACGTATGACAGTTCAGTATCCCAGAATGCGCCGGGGACTGACGCCAAACGCCGACAAGAGCGCCCCGCTCACTGACTTGGACCGGCTGTTGGGGATGATTACTATGTCGTTGGCGTTTATCGTGACGTCTTCCTGTTTACCGTTCATTATCTTGCCTACGTCTACCGTTATCTCTTGCCTCTTCCCGGCGCCAGGATCTTGACGGAATATGATCGCGCGGCCGGAAGCCGCTGTGGGTTTCATTCCCTTCGCAAGCGCGATCGCCTGCCTGAGCGTGGCGCCTTCTTTGAACTGGAACGAGCCCGGCGCATTCACATCCCCCCCGACGAAGAAGACTTCCGCTTGCGGAATATTGACGACGCTTCTGGGATCGAGGCGCATGTTCTTATCGAAGTCCCCCCTGAGCAGCCCGTTAATATTGACTTTTATCAACTCAAACCCCTCGCGGTCCTCCGGCTCCTGATCGCGGTCCTCAGATTGCGAGGGGGATTGAGAGGGCGGGCCTGCGGCCCCGGATTTCGGCCGCGAGATTGATAGCGCCTTGGGTTCGCCCGCGTCAGGAGCGTCGCCCTCCGGACGATGCGCCTCGCGGATGATAAAGGCGGTGGAGCCGTGATTCTCGGTCAACCCGCCGGCCACGGTGACCAAAGTCAGCAGCGACGGACGCCCCTCCATCTGATAAGCCCCGGGGCGATTGACCGCCCCCTGGATGAAGAAGGTATGGCTGTTCATCTGCGTGATGGTTACAGTCACGCGCGGGTTTTTCAGGTACCGCACGCGCAAGCTGTCGGCGATAAAGCCGGCCAGCTCATCCGCCGTCTTTCCATTCGCGGTTACGGGGCCAAGATACTGCATCCTGATCGTCCCGGAAGCGGTGACGCGTCGCACGCCCGACAACTCGGGAGCGCGATCCACCTGTATCTCGATCACATCGCCAGGGTTGATCCGATAATCTTCACTTACGTCGGCGACGGCGCCGGTCACGCCAGGCCCATCAGGCGATCTGCTCGGCGACCGGCGCCCGCTCTCCTGCGACTGCGCCTGGCAATCCATCAGATCTCCCGTCGCAGGCCCGAGCGCCAGGACGCATAATAGGATAGCTAATCTGATGAGTAGTCTTTGCGGATAGTAAGCTTCAACTTTCATAGTGGCACTCCTTATGAAGAGGCTCGCGGCAATCAGAATAGACATAGCCTCTTCCGCTCAAGGCGAAGGCGTGTTGACACACCACTCCCCAGACTCGCGGGACCGTAGGCGAAGGCGTGTTGACACACCACTCCCCAGACTCGCGGGACCGTAGGCGAAGGCGTGTTGACACACCACTCCCCAGGCTCGCGGGACCGTAGGCGAAGGCGTGTTGACACACCACTCCCCAGGCTCGCGGGACCGTAAAGGAAACCTCGTGTCGAGGCAGCATACTGATTGTCTGAACATGTCAAAAAAGTGGCCGCTCTACCGATGCGTCCTGAGTCTACCGGTCATAAAAGCACGAAACAGTGGTGAAGTTTTGAAAAGCGTGCGCCTGCTAACTACAATGAATCCCCTCTCGGCTCGATTCTTTGTAGCGCGCCGCATCGCTTTTGTAGCATGTACCCGCAAGGGGCGTGGTTACTGCTACAAAGGATTTCGCATCACATTTTATAGCGCGCCATGTGGCGAGCGACCTGTGTCTAACGTGTGGGTGACAGTCTTTGAGTAATAAGGCGACGTGACTAAGGGCAAAGCTAAATAATTTGGCAACGAGACTTCCGTCCGGCGCGCGGCGCCGCACGGAACTGCGAAGAAGAATCTATAAAGTCTCTTCTCCGAAAGACCTCCCGCTGAGAAATGGTCAGCGCTGTTTATCGTTAAAGGCCGGGTGCTACCTCTCATCATGGCCTATTTCGAAGAATTCGTTATCGCGTGACCCCCCTCAGTACGCATTACCTTATCCTGCTTCTCACTTGTTATTTATGTTGAACGGATTTGTCCGGCCCGCCGAGTCCTGCGCCCCTATCAAAATTCCGGGGCGGGCGCTCTCGCTCATCAGACAAGGTAAGTGGCTGTTTGTTAGTCCGAGTAATTTTGTGATCCTTGTGGGCCAATTTCAAAACTCCCGAGACGTCTGCCTTCTCCTAACCACTGTCATCGTGCGAGATGTGGGGGATGCGGTCGCCTAAAACAAAAACCTTACATTCGCAGATGCCGGGATGTAAATCAGGTCCCTTATAGGAACGAGGCCGATATTATACAAGTCTACGCTTGTCCGCATCAGCAGATGCGATAATTCTTTACTAGCGCAATCGCCCTTTTTTGACTCGACAATTCGCCACACTACCTGGGAAGAATCGTCACAGGAGATACTGGACGAGCCTCGGCTTTTTTGTGGCCGCCTTTTTCAGATCCGCCCGGCGGTTGGCTTGTGACCGCGGGCGGTTTGGCGAGTCCACGCTGATATGCATAGACGATCAGTCCTTGCCGGTCCTTAACCCCGACCTTCTCGAAGATCGAGGTCAGATAATGGCGCACCGTCGGCTCAGAGATGCAGAGTCGCTCCGCGATCTGCTTATTCTTAAGCCCCTCGCCGATCAAGGCTATGATGTCTCGTTCGCGCCCGGTGAGCCTAACGCCGTTATCCAACACCCTGTCGGTCTGCTTCACGTCGCCCGCCTGTAACAGATCATCGAGCACTTGAGAAACGGTCCTGGGATCGAGCCAAACCTCGCCGGCGTAGACGCTCTTCACGGCCGCGATAAGCCGGTCAGGCGATTCCGTCTTCTGAACCAACCCCTTCACCCCGAAGCGCACGATGCGGCGGCGCAATTCGAGGTCGAAGTCGCTAATCAGGACCAACACGCGCGATCCCTCGGCGGTGATCGACATGTCGGAGAGCAGATCGAGATCGGATTCGCCGTCGGAATTCAAGTTTAGGATAATTATGTCCGGGCGCAGGCGCGCGCCTTCTAGCGCTTCCTCACGGCTCGAGGCTTCGCCAACGACCGCGAATTTAGACTCCGTTTCGAGGACCAGTCGCAGCCCCGCGCGGAGCAGAGTCTGACTATCAACGAGCAATATACTGATAAGGGACGTATTCGACTCAGGCATAGCTTTCTGAAAACCTCTGTACCTGGCCTGGCCTTTGAAATCTTCAACAGTCGATCACAAATCTGAAGAATTTGTCGAAGTATTTGTGTTCGGCTACAGGGAAATGATTCTATTAACCAATCGATGGGAGTGTTAGTGGGAGTAATAGGGAAAAGGAGCGACGGGAAGGCCACAATCCCTTTATTTCTCTATCGGGGCGGAGGGATTCGAACCCCCGACCTCTCGGTCCCAAACTGCGCGGCCGTTATACACTCGCGGAACGGCGTATACCAACGTTACCGACAAGTGGTTTTCTTATTATATAACTACGGCCTGCCCGCTCTGTTTGTGACGGGTTCGACACGCGCCGTAGGACGATTTTTCAGCGATTTAGCGCCCCTTATCGTGAGTAACTCGTGAGTCAGGAGCTTTATAGCCGCGCGCCGTGCTATACTGCCCGCGTTGCTATCTCGCCAACCAATCATCACAAACGGCTGCGCACTGCGCCGAGTAGAACCATACAGCGCTGTACCATACCGCACCAAGTCCTTTACTAGCTGTGCGACGAAAGCGAATTTACAGCACGCGCAGTAATTTGTCACCTCACATTTTATATTTTTTGTGAAGTAAGTCAGCATCCATATGTGCGGCGTTAATGAATCATGCGAATACAACCGCGCCCGCAAGAACGTGATCATCGGCGGGGCGGTGATCCTAATCTGCATCACCGCCCTATCTCGCGTGTCGTCGTTCCTAATCTATCGCGGTGGATTCGCGGACCTGCCGTTCATCTTTCAACAGGCGCTTGCGCTCTTTGCTGTCATCGTGGTGGAGGGCGCGTTCGTGTGGCTGCTCTACGGCTTCACGCGGGCATTCTCTTCCGGGATGGAGCGCCTCGTTTCTCTCACCGGCATGGGCTTTCTGGTCATCGTGATGATGATCAACCTGGTCACGCACTTCATGATGGTGAAACACATCGAGCTTCATCCATTCCAGATCGAGTGGATCGACCGGGGCGCTGTGACGATCTTCATCGCGGTGCTGCTGATCGTCCTCTTCATTACCCTGGCCGATCCGGTCATCCGCCTGCTCCGCCTCGAGCTTCGGTACGTGGGCAAACAGCAGGAGAAGATTTTGGAAGCGAAGACCGATGCCCTGGACAGCGACAAGATTCAGGCGGCGATGGCGGAGCGCGCCGATTACGAGGCTGATCGACTGGCGAACCAGATCATAGGGGCGACACAACCTCAACTCCCCCAACATGCTCACGCCACCAGTATCGGCTACGTCCAGCCTCTGCAGCCCCAGCAAACCCAATATCGAAACGAGGCAGGCGGCGAGCAAGGGGCCGACGACCCAAAAGGTCAGAGCCGCTGAGCGTGCCCTCAGTGGCGGAGGTGATAAATGATCAACGTTCTGGCGATCGTGGCGATCTGGTGGAGCCGCTTGTGGCCGGTGCTGTCGAGGTTGCTGATGTAGACACTAGTGGCGAGGGCAGCCTGGCCACTAGTGGCGAGAGCGCCCTCGCCACCACGGGCAACACCGTCGTAGCCATTAGTGGCTACAAGTCCAGAAGTCGAATCAATGCCGAAGATAAGGGCGATTCAAAATCTACGCCAAGCAGCCTGGGAATCTTCCCAACCGCAATCGGCGGCTCGCTGTTCGGCATCGCAAAGAGCGGCCCGGTGTGGCGCAAGCCGAGGCACCCGACGAAGCCAGGAAATCCGCGGGTCGCGGCCGACGGTTACGAGTGGCGACAGACTCCCAGTGGCAATGGTTGGGTGCTGTGGTATCGCCCTTACTTGTACAACGGCAAGCGGGGGAAGTCGCGCTACGTCGCCGCCTATGCCTCGGACTCAGTAAAACAACTGGAAAAACTTTATGGAAAACGAGAGATCTCAAAATCAAAACGTGCCGCCGGACCTCGCAGTTTGGATAGCGGACCTGGTTCAAATCAAGACGCTGGCGAGAGTCAGGCCAATTTCGGATGAGCACGCCGATCTGATCGAGCAAAGCGCGGATCGGTTGATGGATGTGCTGGAAGGCAGACTCTCGGCGGACCTGCGACACCGAATGACCGCAGTGGCGATAGAGATGGCCAATGCGGTGGCGATAGCTGCGTAGCCATTAGTGGCTATAACAGAAACCAAGAAGATGATTGATTGCAGATTCAAACCGATCAGCGCGTGGCCGTCGAAGCCGACGCCGAAAGGGAATCGACGCCACCGGTTTCGCGCGCCCTGGGAGAAAACTCTTCGTCTCCTTGAGACTAAGTTAATCCCAGTCTTGGGTTGGAAATGGGTCGTCAGAACTTCATTGAAGAGTAGAATTACGTTGCAACACAAAAACTACTCCAGTGAAGGACGACCCAATGCCAAGCATAATTGACCAGCTGACAGAAATCTACGTGTTTATTGACGACCATCTCAAGCAGCATCCAGAAAAGGCGCAATGGCGTGGCTCAAATAACGCTGAGCCCGCTTTCAGCGACGCCGAAGTCCTGACCATTGGGCTCTCTCAGAGCGCCTTAGGCGTTCAGAGTTTGAAAGAGGCCTACGAGAAGATTCGTGACAATCATCAAGCGGCCTTTCCGCATC
>WNFU01005909.1_pt1 | contig 15030 bp, 15 predicted proteins | sample 5400121 | NCBI WGS metagenome assembly WNFU01 (sample SAMN13153360, study PRJNA577476) | soil metagenome | isolation source: 100 cm soil or saprolite under grassland replicate 1 | place: USA:California | collected 2016-06-15
GCGTACGACCAGTTCGTGTAGAAGGGCAGCTCGCGCAGCTGGGCCGCGGCCGCCTCGCCCACCTCGTCACCGTACGAGTAGCCGATCTGCACGGCGAAGAGCCCCGCGAGCGCGTCGAGGTAGCGCTTGCCGTTCGAGTCCTCCAGGTAGCAGCCCTCGCCGCGCACGATCACGGGCACCTCGGTCTCCTGGTAGCCGCCCATGCGCGTGAAGTGCAGCCAGAGGTGGTCGCGCGCGGCCTGCTGGAGCTCGGCGGGCGAGAGTCCGGGGCTGACGGTGGTCATGCAGCTCCTTTCGAGCGACGGGTCTGGAAGAGGACGTTGGCGAGCATGGCGCCGACCGCGATCACGAAGATCGCCGTTCCAATCACGTTCACCTGCGGCGGCGCCCCCACCCGCCGCAGCCCGAGGGGCCGAGGAGGGCGAAGAAGCTGCCGCTCTCGATCGCGAGCGAGACGTCGTCCACGGCGAGGACGTCGTCGAAGCGCTTGGTGACCCGGTCGAGGCGGATGTCGACCGTCACGGGCGTGGCCGGCGCCCGCTCGTCTGGCTCGACGTGGCTCTCGACCGCCACTACGCGGTTCCCACGCGCGCGGTGCCGCCCTGGACGCGCGCGCCCCAGTCGTAGAGCTGCTTCCACAGCTCGAGGTAGAGGAAGCTCTCGGTCGAGACGACGCCGTCGAGGGCGCGGAACCGGTTCGTCAGGTCGAGCAGGGCCCGCCGGTCGGCGCAGACGAGCTCGACCAGGATGTCGAACTGGCCGGCGGTGATGACGACGTAATCGGCCTCGTCCCACTTGGCGATCTCGTCGGCGACCGGCTCGGGCGCACCGGCGGTGCGGATCCCGACCATCGCCATCGCCTCGAATCCGAGTCCGAGCGGGTTCGTGACGCCCGTGACCTGGAGGATGTTGTCCTCGCAGAGGCGGGCGTAGCGCGCCCGGATGGTCGCCTCGGAGACGCCGACCTCGGCCGCAATCCTCCGGAACGGCTCGCGTCCGTTCCGCTGGAGGGCCTCGATGATCCGTTGGTCGACGAGGTCGAGGCGCGGTGCCCTGCTGACGGCCCCGCGCCGGCGGTCGCGCTGATCGTTCCTGCGCAATGCGAGCCAATCCTCTCACTCTGCCTCGCATCGCGCAATCCAGAGCAACGATTCCGTGCCAATCGCTCCACAACCGACCCGCCGGGCCCCGTCCGGGGACAGTCCCGGGCGCGGCCGGACGCGACTAGTCCAGCTTCGCCATCACGTGCTTGATCTGCGTGTAGTCCTCGAGCGAGTAGGCGGAGAGATCCTTGCCGTAGCCCGACTGCTTGTAGCCCCCGTGCGGCATCTCCGAGACGAGCGGGATGTGGTCGTTGATCCAGACCGTCCCGAACTGGAGCTTGCGCGCGGCGTTGAGCGCACGGCCGATGTCGCGCGTCCAGACCGAGGCGGCGAGCCCGTAGTCGACGTCGTTCGCCCACGCGATCGCCTGGTCGTCATCGGCGAAGCGCTGAACGGTCACGACCGGGCCGAAGACCTCCCGCTGGACGATCTCGTCCTCCTGACCGACCTCCGCGACGACCGTCGGGTTGACGAAGAAGCCGCGGGTGCCGTTCGTCCCCCCGCCGGTGAGCACCTTCGCACCCTTCGCACGGTCGAGGAACCCGAGCACGCGCTCCTGTTGCGAGCGCGAGATCACCGGCCCCATCTCGATCTCCTCGCCCTCGGCCGGGTCGCCGACGTGGAGCGACTCGACCGCCGGTACGAGCTCGTCGAGCAGCTTGTCGTAGATCGCCGGACCGGCGACGACGCGCGAGGCGGCGGTGCAGTCCTGGCCGGAGTTCCAGTAGCCCGCAATCTTGATCCCCTCCGCGACGGCGGCCGGGTCGGCGTCGTCGAAGACGAGTACCGGCGCCTTGCCGCCGAGCTCGAGGTGGACGCGCTTGAGCGTGTCGGCCGCGGCCCGCGCCACCTCCTTGCCGGTGGCGACGTCGCCGGTGAGCGAGACCATTCGCACGTCGCGGTGGCGGACGATCCCCGCCCCGACGGGCTCGCCGTCGCCCGTGATCACGTTCAGCACCCCCGCCGGGAGGATCCCCGCGGCCAGCTCGGCGAAGCGCAGCGTCGTCAGCGGCGTCTGCTCGGAGGGCTTCAGCACCTGCACGTTCCCGGCCGCGAGCGCAGGAGCGAGCTTCCAGACCGCCATCATCAGCGGGTAGTTCCAGGGCGCGATCCCGCCGACGATCCCGACCGGCTCGCGCCGGACGAACGAGGTGTAGCCGCGCATGTATTCGCCCGCCGACTTGCCCTCGAGCAGGCGCGCCGCGCCGGCGAAGAAGCGCAGGTTGTCGGAGCAGACCGGAATCTCCTCCTTCGCGGCCTCGAGCGGCTTGCCGACGTTCTGCGACTCGAGCTCGCCCAGCTCGCCCGCGTGCTCGTCGATCGCGTCGGCGAGCTCGAGCAGTGCCCCGGCGCGCTCGCCGGGCGTCGTCTCGAGCCATTCGGGCAGCGCCTTCTTCGCCGCCGCGACCGCGCGGTCGACGTCGGCCTCGGTGCCGCGCGGAACCTCGGCGATCGTCTCGCCGGTCGCCGGGTTCAGCACCTCCATCGTTCCTCGGTCGACCGCGTCGACCCACTCGCCGCCGACCAGGTTCTGCCGTTTCGACACCGTCACGCCCATCGAGCCACCTCCAGTCGCGTCCGGGACGAGACTACCGCGCGACGACATGAGGTCAACTGGGTCGACCGTCCATTTCAGACGGACGCACGGGCGTAGTCCGCGCGTCCTGGCGGCGGCACCGCAAGCGGCGCCTCAGCGCGACCCGAGCAGCCCGGACTCGTGGGTCAGGCGTTGCGAGACCACGACCGGGATCACCGTCACCAGGATCACGACGAAAACGACCGCGTTCACGATCGGGAGCTGCTGCCCACGCTGGATGTTGTCGAGGATGAAGATCGGCAGCGTCGTCTGAGCGCCGGCCGTGAACGTGGTCACTATCACCTCGTCGAACGAGAGCGCGAAGGCGAGCAGCCCGCCCGCCACGAGCGCGGTCGAGAGCACCGGCCACACGACGAAGCGGAACGTCTGCCACCCATCCGCGCCGAGGTCCATCGACGCCTCCACGAGCGACGGCGAGGTGCGCCGCAGCCGCGCGAGCACGTTGTTGTAGACGATCACCACGCAGAAGGTCGCGTGTCCGATCACGATCGTCCAGATCGAGAACGAGACTCCCGCGAAGACGTAGAACGAGTTCAGCGCCATCCCCGTGATGATCCCGGGGAGCGCGATCGGCAGCAGGAGCAGGAACGAGACCGCCTCGCGGCCGAAGAAGTCGAAGCGGTGGATCGCGAACGAGGCTGCCGAGCCGAGCAGCAGCGCGAGGCCGGTCGCCGCAAGACCGACCTTCAGCGAGAGCCACAACGACGAGCGCACCTCGTGGTCGTCCCAAGAGGCGCGGAACCAGTGCAGCGTCCAGCCCGGGATCGGCCAGGTCTGGAGCGTCGAGCTGTTGAACGCGTACATCATGATCAGCAGGAGCGGGAGCCAGAGGAAGGCGAGCACGAGCGCGGTCCAGGCTCCGAGCGCGACCCGCGTGGTGCGCGCGTTCACAGCGCCTCGAACGCTCCCAGCCGCTTCGCCACGACGAGGTAGATCGCCATCACGAGCACGGGCACGCTCGCGAAGGCCGCCGCGAAGGGAACGTTGCCGTTGATCCCGATCTGCTCCTCGACGATGTTCCCGATGAAGTTCGAGCCGGCTCCGCCGACGAGCGCGGGCGTGATGAAGTCGCCGAGGGTCAGGGAGAACGTGAAGATCGAGCCGGCGATCACGCCCGGCAGGGCAATCGGCAGGATCACGCTGCGGAAGGTACGCCAGCCTCGCGCACCCAGATCCTGCGAGGCCTCCAGGTAGCTCTGCGGGATCCGCTCGAGCGCCGCGTACACCGGGAGGATCATGAAGGGCAGCCAGACGTACGAGAAGACGATCCACATCGCCGTGTTCGTATAGGCGAGACCCGCGTCGGGCAGGCCGACCCCGTTCAGTGCCCAGTTGAGCGCGCCCTCTTTCGCCAGGATCGTCCGCCACGCGTAGATGCGGACGAGGTAGCTCGACCAGAGCGGCAGGAGCACCAGGACGAACAACGTCGCCCGCAGCCGCCGCGAGGCGAGCCGCGCCATGAAGTAGGCGAGCGGGAACGCGAGCACCGCATCGGTCACCGTGACGGCCGCGGCCATCCAGATCGTTCGGAAGGCGATGTCGCGGTACACCTTGTCCTCGACCACCGACCGGAAGTTCTCGATCGTCCAGATGTGGACGACCTTCCCGGTGAAGGAGTCGACCTCCCAGAAGGCCGAGACGAAGAGCGCGGCGAGGGCGCCGAGATAGACGATCGCGAAGGCCAGCACGGGCAGCGCGAGCAGCCCCGCCGCCTTCAGCCAGGGGCGCCGCCAAAGCCAGGCAGAGAGGCGGAGGCGGGCCGCCCGGAACGGAGGGCCCGCCTCGGCCAGGTCAACCACGGGTCAGCCCGTGATCTCGGTCCACGCCTTCTGCCAGGCGTTGTAGTCCATGCAGTCGTTCTTGCCGTTGCCGCAGTCGGCGATCGGCGTCTTCCAGAACTTGATCGTGTCGTAGTAGTCGAGCGGCTCGTTCAGGTGGTACTTCGCGCACGAGCCCGCGTCGATCTTGTTCATGAACGGGCAGGCCTTCGGGTTGACGGGCGTCTCGCCGAAGACGAGCGCCTGCTTCGCCTGCACTTCCGGCCTGGTCACGTACTTCATCCAGAGGTAGGCGCAGTTGGGGTGCGGTGCCTTCTTCGCCAGCATCCACGTATCGGCCCAGCCGGTCGCCCCGTCCGCGGGGATGACCTCCTTGACCGGCTTGTTCTTCGCCTGGAGGGCTAGCGTGTCCACCGGCCAGATCGCCCCGAGAGAGACGTCGCCATTGGCGAAGGCGGCGCGCCCGTCGGTGTCGTAGTTCCAGTAGAGCTTGACGAGCCTCCGCTGCTTCTTCAGCAGGTTCACCGTCGCGTCGAACTGTGGCTTCGTCAGCTCGTACGGGTCCTTGATCCCGAGGCTCGGCTTCGAGTGCATCAGGTAGAAGGCCGCGTCGGCGATCTGGATCGGGTTGTTCGGGATCGTGATCTGGCCCTTGTACTTCGGGTCGTAGAGCGCGCCCCACTCGGTCGGGCCGGGCTTGAGCTTCTGCGTGTTGTAGAGCAGGACGTTCGGGCCCCACTGGAGCGAGACCCCGTAGTGGACGCCGTCAACGGTGTTATGGGCGGGCGACTTGAAGATCGGGATGAAGTGCTTCCAGCTCGGGATCAGTTCGACGTTGACCGGCTTCACGTCGCCACCCTTGATCAGGCGCAGACTCGCGTCGCCGGACGCGGAGACGAGATCCCACTGCCCGCCGCCGCCGCCGCCTCCGGCGCGCATCAGCGCGACCATCTGGTTCGACGAGCCGGCGTCCTTGCGGTGGATGACGCAGCCGCTCTGCTGCTCGAACTTCTTCGCGAAGGAGGGGTCCGAGTAGTACGGCCACTCGATCAGGTTGAGCTTGCCCTCGCCCTTGCCGATCGAGCTCGGCAGAGTGGGGCCCTTCGGGGCAGAGGACTTCTTGCCGCCCCCGCTCGAGCCGCAGCCCGATGCGACGAGTGCGAGCGCTCCGACGAGCAGCGCCGCTGCGCCCCAGCCGAGGAGGCGCCTGTGAAGCTTTGTCATCTCTCTCCTTCCGTCTCCCCCCGGTTGTCGATCTCCAGGGTGTGCTCTGGGCGCCACTCGAGGAGAACCGCTTGGCCCCTGGCGTCGAGCGCCTCGGCCGACGAAGTCTCCAGGTTCTGGCGGACGACTTGGAGATCGCCGCCGCCGTCCAGCTCAACCACGTAACGAGTGACCATGCCGGCGTAGACGACGTCGCGGATCCTGCCGGTCTCCGCGTGCTCGCCGCGCGTCGGCGCCGCGCCGGCGTCCGTCATCCGGATCTTCTCCGGCCGGACCGCGAAGCGGCGGCCATCGCGCTCGAGCAGGTTCGAGACGCCGACGAACCCGGCGACGAAGGCGCTGGCCGGCCGCTCGTACACCTCCGCGGGAGCGCCGACCTGCTGGATCCGCCCCCGGTCGAAGACGGCGAGCCGGTCGCTCATCGTCAGCGCCTCGTCTTGGTCGTGCGTGACGTAGACGAACGTCGTCCCGAGATCCTGCTGGAGGCTCTTCAGGAAAAGCTGCATCTCCTGGCGGAGCTTCAGGTCCAGCGCTCCGAGCGGCTCGTCGAGCAGCAGCACCTTCGGGCGGTTGACGAGCGCGCGGGCGAGCGCCACCCGCTGGCGCTGGCCACCTGAGAGCTGGATCGGCTTGCGTTCGCTGAGCTCGGGCAGGCGCATGCGGCGGAGCACGTCCTCGACGCGGACCCTTCGCTCCCGGCGGGGCACGCCCCGCACGCGAAGGCCGTAGCCGACGTTCTCGGCCACGGTCATGTGCGGGAAGAGCGCGTAGTCCTGGAAGACCGTGTTCACGTCGCGGGCGTAGGGCGGCTCATCGGTGACGTCCGTGCCGCCGAGCTCGACCCGGCCCTCGTCCGGGCGCTCGAAGCCTGCGATCAGCCGTAGCGTCGTCGTCTTCCCCGAGCCGGAGGGCCCAAGCAGGGTGAAGAACTCACCCGCCTCGATCTGGAGGTCGACGCCGTCGACCGCGACGACGTCTCCGTACGTCTTGCGTACGCCGGCGAGCCGCACGTCGGCGGCCGGCCTTTCCTCGACGGGTGCCGCCACCGCATCGCGGGCGATCTGTTCGTGAAGAGCCACCGGTCACGACGATTATCAACCGAAGCGGCCCCGGAGCGGATTACGAACGCGTCAGGCGGGCTTGCAGGACTGCGGCTCGCCCTCGCAGCAGCCGAGCTTGAACGCGCAGCGCGGGCACTGCCAGGTCTGATGGCGCCACTCCATCCCGGCGCCGCAGCGCAGGCAGCGCTCCGCCTCCCGCTTCGCGTGCACGGGTTCGACGCTAGCCCCTGCCGCGGACGTTACGACTTCCGCGCGGGCGGCAAGACGCCCGGCACGTGCAGCAGGTTCTCGACGTCGCGGACGCCCTGAACATCCCTCGCCTTCTTCGCCAGGTCCTCGATCATCTCGGGCGTTTCCGCCTCTCCCCGGAGGACGACGATGCCGTTCTCCGCGTTCACGTTGATCTTCCCCTTCGGGACGTCGGGGCCGCGGAAGATCTCGGTCTCGACCTTGCGCGCCAGCGTGACGTCGTCCGGCTGCGGCTTCGGCTCTTCCTTCAAATGCGTCGCCTTCTGCTTGAGGCCGTGGGCCTCGGAGGCGATGCCGCGTCCGAGGCGGCGGCCGTGGCGGCGGGCCAGCCCGGCGATCCTGTCGATCGTCACCTTGCGGCGGCGCTTGCCGCTCTCGGGGTCGAAGAAGTACGCGAGCGCGGCGCCGAGCGCGGCAAAACGCAGCTTCTTTCTCATCTCGGTCCCTCCCTGTCGCTTGATCGCCGGTGCCTACCCGGCGCGAGGACATACAAACAGGTTGAGGCTACGAGGCGCTTCGGTGATCACCTCCATAGGCTCGACCGGTCATTTCAGACGGACGCCCGGGCAGAGCCCGCGCGCCCTGACAGCGGCATCGCAAGCGACGCCTCAGTCCCCCCAGTCGAAGTCCCGCGACCGGCTCCAGAGCCCCTCTTCCGGCTCGGTCTGCTCGGTCGGCCAGGCGAGTGGCTCCACCTGCGAGGTGACGGCCGGCTCGTCGCCGTCCATCGTCTCTTCGAGCCGCGCCTGCTCCTCGGTCTTGAACAAAGGGTGGTTCTCGAATGGGTCCTCGGTCTTGTACCGCTCGAGCGGCAGATTCCCTTCGAGCTCGGAGTTGCGCTGCTTCAGCTCGAGGTGGTCCTGGATCACTTGCGCGAACAACGACGGAGTCTCCACCGGCATAAAAAGTCCTCCCGTGGGGTCTGGAGCGAATCAGCGCCGGATTCTAACGACTGCGCCCCCCGGCGGAGATCTGATCAGGTGTGCCGTCCTCTCGGCCGCGCCGTCACGACCCGGTTCGTGCCCGTCCGCTTCGCCTCGTAGAGCTCCCGTCGACGGCGGCGACGATGTCGTCTCCCTCGCCTAGAAATTTTAGGTTCGGGCGGATTACACCGATACCCTCACAAGTAGACCGGTAGGAAGGGAGAAGGTGAGCAGAGGTCTTGGGATCGTCGCCGTCGGGGCCGTATGCCTCGCCGCGCTCGGAGCAGCGATCACCCTGCCCATGCTCGTCCTGGGCGGGAGCGAGGCTCCTCCGGCCGGGCTCGCCCCGGCCGGAAACGGCACGCGGACGGTCGTCCAGGCGGCGCCGCTTCCGGCGCCCAAGCCCGCGCGACATTCACGCGCGACCGTGCCCGCCTTTCTGCCGGCGTTTGCACCTGCCCAAGGTGGTTCGCCGCTCGCCTCTCCGGTCTCGCGTCCCGGCGTCGCCGATTCACCCGTTCAGCTGAACCCGCTGAAGGATCGCCGCGCCGCGCCCGCGGAGCCGCGAGTGACCCCGCAGCCGACGGAGCCGCAGCCGCAGCCGACGCTCTCCACGATGTCCCAGGAGGACGCGAAGCAGGCGCAGCATGCGCGGAAGAAGCAGGCGAAGAAGGCAGAGCACGCGCAAAAGGAGCAGGCGAAGCGGACGGCGCGCGCGCAGAAGGAGCAGGCGAAGACGCCGAAGGTCCACCAAGAGCACGTCGAGAGCGAGCACCAGGATCAACCGAAGGGCCACGAGAAGCACGAGCACGGCCCGAAGCCGGACGACCACGGTCATGGGCACGACCACGGGCACGAGGACGACTCGGCTCCCAAGGGCCATGGTGGCGGCGGCCCGAAGCGTTAGGGTCCCCGCGATGGCGCGCTTCGGCACTCTCCGCCGCACCGGCGCGATCGGCCTCGCCCTGACCGCCTGGGACATCTGGCGTCGCATTCCGCAGCGTCACCGCAAGACGATTCTCAAGCAGGCGCGCAAGCACGGCCCGAAGGTCGCCAAGCGCGTGATGGAGGCGCGCCGCTCGCGCCCGAAATAGGCTCCCCGGAGCGAGCGATGTGAAGGAGGGGGCTCGTGGGGGAACCGGGGGCTCCCCCACGGTCAACGCAGGGCTTCTCGGACGATCCGGTCCTGCTCTCTCAGGTGCGCGGTCGGATAGCCCTCGCTCGGGCTCGCGCGCCAGGGACGGCCGACGTAGCGCAGCGAGACGCCCTGCGGCAGCGCCTCCTCGAGCCGGTGCCGGATCGCGCGCCACGCGCCCATGTTCTGCGGCTCCTCCTGCACCCAAACGAGCTCCCTGACACCCGGGTACGAGCGCACGAGCTCAGCCGTCGCCGAGGTCGGGAACGGGTAGAGCTGCTCGACCCGGCCGACCGCGATCCAGCCGGCGGCCCGGCGCAGCTCGCGCCCGACCAGGTCGTAGTAGACCTTCCCGGAGCAGAGGACGAGGCGACGGACGGCCTCCGGTACGGCGTCGGGGTCGGGGAGCACCGGCCGGAAGGAGCCCTCGGCCAGCTCCGAAAGGGTCGAGGCCGCCTGCTTCAAGCGCAGCAGCCCCTTCGGCGTCATCACGATCAGCGGCCGCGCGCTCGGATCGAGCGCCTGCCGCCGGAGCAGGTGGAAGTACTGCGCCGCGGTCGTGCAGTCGGCGATGCGAATGTTCTCTTGGGCCGCGAGCTGAAGGAACCGCTCGAGCCGCGCGCTCGAGTGCTCGGGGCCGTTCCCCTCGTAGCCGTGCGGCAGAAGGAGGGTCAGCCTCGAGGTCTCGCCCCACTTGGACAGGCCCGAGACGATGAACTGGTCGACGGCCACCTGAGCCCCGTTGACGAAGTCGCCGAACTGCGCCTCCCAGCAGACGAGCGACTCCGGCGCGGCGACCGAGTAGCCGTACTCGAACCCGACGCACGCCGTCTCCGAGAGCGGCGAGTTGTGCACCTCGAAGGAGGCGCTGGCGCCGTTCAGGTGCTGGATCGGGGCATGCGCTTGGCCATTCTGGGAGTCGTGGAGGACGAGGTGGCGATGCGAGAAGGTGCCGCGCTCGGTGTCCTGGCCGGTCAACCGGACCGGGATCCCCTCCACGAGGAGGCTTGCGAGCGCGAGCTCCTCCGCCTGCCCCCAGTCGATCCCACCCTCGTCGATGGTCTCGCGCCTGCGCTCGAGCTGCTTCGCCAGCTTCGGATGAACGGTGAAGCCCTCCGGCACCCGGAGCAGCTCCTCGTTCAGCATCCGTAGCCGCTCGTCGGAGACCGCGGTCACCACCTCGGCGTCGCCGGAGGCGGGGATCCGCCCCTCGTACGCGACCGCCGGGACCGCCTGACCGAAGGTCTCCTTCAGGCGCTCGTGCGCGCCCTTCAGCATCGTCGCGACCCGCTCGACGAGGGCGGCGGCCTCTTCCTCGCTCAGCACGCCCTCCTCGACGAGCGCCTGCGCATACTGCTCGCGCACGCTCGGCTGCCGTTCGATCCGCGCCGCCATCAGCGGCTGCGTGTAGGCGGCCTCGTCCTGCTCGTTGTGGCCGTAGCGCCGGTAGCCGACGAGATCGATCACGACGTCGGTCCAGAAACGGCGGCGGAACGCCATCGCCAGGCGCACCGCGGCGAGCGTGGCCTCCGCATCGTCGGCGTTGACGTGGATGATCGGGAAGTCGAACCCCTTCGCGAGATCGCTCGAGTAGCGCGTCGAGCGGCCGTCGGCGGGATCGGTGGTGAAACCGATCTGGTTGTTGGCGATCAGGTGGAGCGTGCCGCCGGTCGAGTAGCCGTTCAGGTCGGCGAGGTTCAGCGTCTCCGCGACGACGCCCTGGGCGGGGAACGCAGCGTCGCCGTGGATCAGGATCGGCATCGCGACGGTGAAGTCGTTGTAGCCCGTGCGGGTCGAGCGGTCGGTCTGCTCCGCGCGTGTACGGCCTTCGACGACGGGGTCGACGGCCTCGAGGTGGCTCGGGTTCGAGGCGAGCGTGACGGTGATCTCGCCCGAGCCCGTCCTGCGCGTCCCCTCCGCGCCGAGGTGGTACTTGACGTCGCCGGAGCCGCCCTCGGGATCCGAGACGACGGCCTCGAGCGTCCGCTCGCCCTCGAACTCCCGCAAGATCGCCTCGTATGGGCGCCCGATCACGTGGGCGAGGACGTTCAGGCGGCCGCGGTGGGCCATCCCGAGCACGACCTCGTGCGCGCTCTCTTCGGCCGCGATCGCGATCGCCTCGTCGAGCATCGGCACCATCGCGTCGAGCCCCTCGATCGAGAACTGCTTCTGGCCCAGGAACGCCCGGCGCAAGTAGCGCTCGAAGCCCTCGACCTCGGTCAGGCGCTCGAGCAGCCGGCGCTTCTCCTCCGCGGGCAGGGGTTCCCTGTAGCGGCCGGACTCGATCGCGGCGCGCAGCCACACGCGCTGCTCGTGGTCGGAGATGTGCTCGATCTCGTAGGCGCTCGTGCCGCAGTAGGTCTCGCAGAGCGCCGGCAGGACGTCGGCGAGCGTCTCGCCCGGGACGTGGACGCGCAGGTACTTGGCTGGAATCCGCGCCTGCAGCTCCGGGGTCAGCTTCGGCTCGAGCCGCTCCGGCTCGAGGGACGGGTCGCCGACCGGCTCGGACCCGAGCGGGTCGAGCCGCGCCGCCAGGTGGCCGTGGGTGCGGTAGGCCTTGACGAGCGCCATCGCGGCGGCGACCCCGCCGAGGAGCGTCTCGTCGATTGCAGGGGCGGCCGGCGGCGCTTCCGTCGGCGCCGGCGGCGCGGGGGGTGGCAGAGGCGCCTGCGCGGCCGGCGGCGCTTCCGTCGGCGCCGGCGGCGCGGGGGGTGGCAGAGGCGCCTGCGGCGGCGAAGGCAGGGGAGCGGAGACGGCGTGGCCGTTTCCGTCCTCGGCCAGGAGCTCGAGCAAGCGCGCGAGACCCGGGTGCGTGGCGACCAGCTCGCTCGCACCGCTCTCGAACAGCGCTCGCCACTCGGCCGGGACCGCCTCGGGGTTCTCGAGGTACTGCTCGAGGAGGACACGGGCAAAGCCCGCGTTCAGGCCGTCGACGTCGTGCATGCTCACAGTCTTCTTTGTTGTAGCACCGGGCTTCCCTCCCGGCGCAGGGTAAGAACGGCCGCGTCGGCAAAGCCGCCGCAGCCTCTCATGGGTCGACGTCGCAAGCGAACGCCTTAGAACGGCCGCGTCGGCAAGCCGCCGCAGCCTCTCACGGTCGGCGTCGCAAGCGACGCCTTGGGACCGCGTCGGCAAAGCCGCCGCAGCCTCTCATGGTCGGCGTCGCAAGCGACGCCTTGGGACCGCGTCGGCAAAGCCGCCGCAGCCTCTCATGGTCGGCGTCGCAAGCGAACGCCTAGTAGAGCGGGTTCTGCGTGATCACGGCGACCGTCATCCCGACCACGAAGCAGAGACCGCCGAGGGCGATTGCGAATGCTGCGAGGCGCGCGTGCCGGCCGCCCATCGCAGTCGCCAGGAGGGCCATCCCGAGCGCGAAGGGGATCACGCGAACCGGACGATAGGCGACCCCGATCAGGCTGGTGAAGACGGCGAGGGAGGCAAGCAGCCCCGCGACCGCCTCCGCCGGGCCTTCCCGCGCGCCCGGCCGGACGCTCATCGCGGCACCGGGACGCGGCTCGTCCGGGCGTAGCTACGCGCGGGGGAGCCGTGCGGGCCCGGCCGCCGGCGATCCGAGGAGCGCGGGCGCCGCCAGGGCGCCCTCGGCTCCGGCCCGCCCGCCCCGGCGCGCAGGTGCGCGGGCTCGGGCGGCCTCGGCTCGGCCCGGACCGCCCAGTACACGACCAGGCAGAGGTAGATGATCGGGATCTTCAGGACGAACATCATGAAGACGAACTCCCAGACCATCGGCCCGGGCAGTGTACGGCATGGTCGCGAAAGCGGTTCCGGCGAAGGGCGGCCCCGGCCGAAGCCGCCCTTCGCCGAGGATCTCGATCACGTACTGCGATGCTGGGGCACCGTCTTCGTCGGTCCTCGATGGGGAGTGCCCCCGCTGCTCGACCACAGAATCACCGCGACGACGCTGAGAACGATCGAGAGGACGATCAACGCCAAGAACGCAACTGCGATTGCCTTCCAGCTGAGCACGCTATCCCCACTCTGGAGCCGCGACAGTGCCCCACGAGTTGTAGACGAGGTTCATCCAGATCGAGTCGTGCAACTGGAACCACCATGGAGTCGCACAGCCGAACCACGCCTCGGCGTGGATCTTGACCCAGCTGTACCCGATCCCGCCGCTGATCCTGTACTGATTCGTACCCTCGTTGTTACAGAGCGGCCCGATGCTCCCTGACACGTTCGTCGAGCGATACGTGAGCGCTCCGCCGAGGTACCCGCACCAGTAGGTGTAGACGACGAGCGTGCGGTTGTAGGGGTAGGTGCCCTTGGAAAGCGTCGCCCTGCCGCTCCAGCAGTAATGCGCCGCCTCTGCGGTTGCCGCCGTCGCCTCAGCGGCGTCGGCGGCGGGCTTAGGGTTTGCCGGCACCACTCCCTCGGTGACGGCGCCCTTTTGCTGACCGAATTGACGCGCTTCTGCGGGGCTGACCCGACGTGTCGAGCTCGTCGGCGCCGCGTCCACCACGCTGTACGCCGCCGGAGGTCTGACGTCCGACGGCACGACGGGCTGGGTCCCCGATGAATCGGCCGCCAGCGCGGACGCTCCCGGTACGAGCGCGCAGGCGGCCGCGGCGAGCGCCAGCGCGACCCGGGCCAAAAGCTTCCTGTTCCTGTCCATCTTCCACCTCCCGTCGACTCCTGCCGACGGTAGGCACGGCCTGCGCACGCGTGTGAAACACGATCGTGTCGAAAGCGCAACATCTGTCCGGGTCCTACCGGACCGGGCGGCGCGTGCCTATTGGTCGTTCTGGACACGGCCGAAGCCGCCGCCGCCCGGCGTCTCGACGCGGACGACGTCTCCGGGCTCGAGCGAGCGGGTGACCTTGCCCGGCAGCTCCTGGCCGTTCAGCAGGTTCCGGCCGGGCGCTCCCGGTTCGCCGCCGCCCGCGCCCTGCGGCGATCGCCGGCGCCGGTCGCCGATCAGCGAGAGCCGGCAGGCCTCCAGCACGCGCAGCTCGCGCACGACCCCGTCGCCGCCGCGGTGCCGGCCTGCGCCACCCGAGCCCAGCCGCAGCTCGTGTCGCTCGACGCGCAGCGGGTAGGAGAGCTCGAGCGCCTCCGCCGGAGTCGAGAGCGTGTTCGACATCGCCACGTGTACCGCCGAGGGTCCGTCGGCGCCGGGGCACGCTCCCTGTCCCCCGCCGAGGGTCTCGTAGTAAGTGAAGCGGTCGTTGCCGACTGTGAGGTTGTTCATGGTTCCTTGCCCCTGGGCGGGAACCCCGAGCGCACGGCCGAACGCGGCGAAGAGGAGGTCGACAATCCGACTCGACGTCTCCACGTTCCCGGCGGCGACGGCGGCCGGCGGGCGCGCGTTGACGAGCGAGCCGGCGGGGGCGGTGACGCCGACCGGAGCGAAGGCGCCCCCCGACGCAGGCACGTCCGGGTCGGTCAGGCAGCGGACGACGAAGTAGCAGGCGGAGCGCGTGACGGCGAGCGGACAGTTCAGGTTCCCCTCGTGCTGCGGAGCCGTTCCGGAGAAGTCGATCGCTAGACCGTCGCCGGCAACCGTGACGGCCGCGTAAAGCTCCAGCTCGCCGCCGTCCGCGGTCTCGAGCGCGTCCGCAGCCTCGTACCGGCCGTCCGGGAGGAGCTCGATCGCGGCGCGGACCCGGCGCTCGGAGTAGGCGAGCAGCTCCTCCGTCGCTGCCTGGACGCGACCCTCGCCTCGACGCTCGCACAGCTCCTCCAGGCGCCGCTCCGCCAGCCGGTGGGCGGCGAGCTGGGCGCGCAGGTCGCCCCGGCGCTCCTCCGGGTTGCGCATGCGCGAGACGAGGGCATCGAGGGTGGCGGGCTCGAGCCGCGTCGGCGCGATCACCACCCCCTCGTCCTCGAGCCGGCGCGAACCGGCCGGGAGGCTGCCGGGCTCGATCCCGCCGACGTCCGCGTGGTGCGCGCGCGTGACCGCGAAGCCGATTCGCGTGCGTGTGACCAGCGTGATGTCCGGCAGG
>WNFU01005910.1_pt1 | contig 15029 bp, 9 predicted proteins | sample 5400121 | NCBI WGS metagenome assembly WNFU01 (sample SAMN13153360, study PRJNA577476) | soil metagenome | isolation source: 100 cm soil or saprolite under grassland replicate 1 | place: USA:California | collected 2016-06-15
TGGCGCGCACGGTCAACACGATCCCCCTGCGGGAGCGCACGCTCGGCCGGATCTTCACGCACGCGCTGGTCAGGCACCCGCAGCTCATTCCGGTGGCGGCGAGGTTCTTCGTGTGATTGCGGATTGGCGATTGCGGATTCTCGTGTAATTGCGGATTGGCGATTGCGGATTGCGGATTGAAAGGCTTGCATGCACAATCCGCAATCCCAAATCCGCAATCCGCAATTGGGAAGGGGTGAAGTGCTGAGCATCGATCTCCAGGGCAAGCGCGCGCTGGTGGCGGGGCTGGCCGACGACGGCGGATACGGGTTCGCCATCGCCAAGGCCCTCGCCGAGTCCGGCGCCACGGTGTGCACGGGGACCTGGCCGCCCGCTCTGAACATCTTCAAGAACCTGCTCGAGCGGGGCAAGATCGACGAGGCCCGGCGTATGCCGGACGGCTCGCTCCTCACGTTCGAGCGGGTCTACCCCCTGGACGCGGCGTACGACGCGCTCGCCGACGCGCCCGAGGAGATCCGGGCGAACAAGCGCTACAAGGACGTCGGCGACTTCTCGATCTCCGGGCTGGCGCAACGCCTGACCCAGGACTTCGGAGAGCGGCCGCTCGACGTCGTCGTCCACTCCCTCGCGAACGGCCCCGAGGTGAAGCGACCCCTGCTCGAGACGAGCCGGTCCGGCTACCTCGCCGCGGTGAGCGTGAGCGCGTACTCGCTCGTGTCCCTGGTGGCGCGTCTCGGCCCCCTCATGCGCCCGGGCGGGTCCTTTCTGTCGCTCACCTACATGGCGAGCGAGCGCGCCGTGCCCGGCTACGGGGGCGGGATGTCCTCGGCCAAAGCGGCGCTCGAGAGCGACACCCGCACGCTCGCGTTCGAGGCCGGCCGCAAGTACGGCGTCCGCGTGAACACGATCTCGGCGGGCCCCCTCGCCTCGCGCGCCGCGAGCGCGATCGGCGACATCGACAAGATGGTCGAATACTACGCGGCGAACGCGCCCCTGCCGGAGCGGCTCACGGCCCGGGAAGTCGGTACGACGGCCGCGTTCCTCGCGAGCCCGCTCGCGAGCGGCATCTCCGGAGCCACGATCTACGTAGACAAGGGCTATCACGCGATGGGCGTCGCGGTGAGCGCGGGGGCGGTGCTGTGAGGCAGGTGTTGGGTGTAAGGTGTTGGAAAGCCCCTGACACCTAACACCCCACACCTTTCATCCAGGGGTCGCTGCACCGCTGCCACGGCCGATGTCGACACGCGTCGACGGGTCTCGGCGACGGGACGGGAGCGAGAGCCTCGGGGTGCCGCGCCGTAACAACGAGCTCCCGCCGCCCGAGGTACTGACGCCCGGCGGCCGGCAGGCTACATCGGCAATCCACTGTCGTCCCACATCCCTCGCGCCGATGCCGTAGTGCCACGCGTGGCCCTCTCCGAACGGGCATAGCGTTTGCGCCGGTAGCGACGAATCCGTGTCGCCCCATGATTCCGCCTCCGCCACGACTCCGCAGCGACCTGACCGTCAGGGAGGAGCAGACGGCCGGCGGAACGGTCTCGATCGTCAAGGACCCGCTCACCGGCGACTTCTTCCGATTCCGGGAGACCGAGCGATTCATCGCCCAGCAGTGCGACGGGAAGACGCCGCTCGACGTGATCCGGCAGCGGACGGAACAGCGGTTCGGCGCGACGCTTGCGGCCGAGAGTCTCAGCGCGTTCGTGCAGCGCCTGGACAAGGCCGGCCTGCTGGAAACGGCCGACCCGGCGAAGCGCGGATCGGCCGGCAAGCGAGCGCGACGCATCCGCGGCAGCCTGCTGTATCTCCGGCTCAAGGTGGCCGACCCGGATCGGCTCTTCGACCGGCTGGCTCCCCTGCTGCGGGGTCTGTTCACGGCGCGCTTTCTCGCGCTGTCGGCCGCGGTCGTCGTCCTGGGCGTGGGAACGGCGGTCGCGAATTGGAGCGACGTCGTTCAGGATCTTTCCCGGCTGTACCGGCTGGCCGCGATCCTCCCGTTCCTCGCGATCACGTTTCTCGCCGCGTCCACGCACGAATTCGCACACGGTCTGACCTGCAAGCATTTCGGCGGCGAGGTGCACGAGCTGGGCTTCATGCTCATCTACTTCCAGCCGGCCCTGTACTGCAATGTGAGCGACGCCTGGCTCTTTCCCGAGAAATCGCAGCGGCTGTGGGTCGGCTTCGCGGGACCCTATTTCGAGCTGTTTCTCTGGGCCCTGGCCGTCCTGGTGTGGCGTCTGACGGACGTGGACACGGTGGTCAACTACGTCGCGTTGATCGCGCTGACCGGCTCCGGGCTCAAGACGCTCCTGAACCTGAGCCCGCTGCTCAAGCTCGACGGCTACTACATGCTGAGCGATTACCTCGACGTCCCCAACCTGCGGCGGAAGTCGTTTCGGTACGTCGGCAGCTGGATCAAGCAGCTCTCGGGCCGGGCGGACCAGCCGATCGACGCCGTGTCGCCACGGGAGCGCCGGATCTATCTGGGCTACGGGCTCCTGGCCGCCGTCCCATCCTTGTTGCTGCTGGCCGTCGGGAGCGTCAAGATGGCCGGCTTCCTGCTCGCCAGCGGCGGGCCGCTGGCCGTGGCGCTGTTCACGGGGCTCCTGACCCGGAAGGTCCGGCGCCGCGCCGGCAGGCTCTTCGGGAAGGGGACGGACGACACGGACGACGATGATCCCGGCGACGACCCTGCGCCCCGCGAGCCGGCACGGAAGGACGCCGGGCCGAAATGGACGAGGCGACGCATGGCGCTGATTCTTGCAGGCGTCGCGCTGCCGGCCGTGCTGCTGGGCCGGCTGGAGCTCAAGGTCGGCGGCCCGGTTACGATCCTGCCCATCCGCAACGCGGATGTGCGGACCGAGCGCGACGGGATGATCGAGGAGGTCTACGTCACCGAGGGAGACACCGTGCGGGCGGGTGACGTCGTGGCTCGCCTGACCGAGCGGGCGCAGCGGGCGGACCTGCAGAAGACCGACGCCCAGATCCGCGAGGCCCGCGCGCGGCTGAGCCTGCTCGAGGCCGGGCCGACACGGGACGAGATCGAAGTGGCCCGGACGGCCCTGGACCAGGCGGAGGAGCGGCTGAAGTACGCGCGCGCCCGGCGGGACAGGAACAAGCAGCTGGCCGACAGCGGCGTGCTCACCCAGACGGAGCTCGAGAACTCGGACGAGCTGGCGACGACTGCCGCAAGCGATGTGGCCGCGGCCCGGCACAAGTTGGCGCTGCTCTTGGGCGGAACCCGGCCGGAGCAGCTCGCAGCCACGCGGGCCGAAATCGCCGGCCTCGTGGCGCAGCGGCGCTACCTCGAAGCGGAGCTGCGGCGCGCCGCGGTGCGCAGCCCGGTGACCGGGATCGTCGCGACACCGGCGCGGAACCTGACGGAGATGGGGGGGCAAGAGGCGCAACCGGGAGCGCTGATTGCCAAGGTGTACGACCTGCGAAAGCTCGCCGTGGAAGTCGCCATTCCCGAACGGGAGATCGCCGACGTGCGGGTGGGGCAGCCGGTCGCTTTCAAGGCCAGGGCGTATCCGAATCGCACGTTCCACGGGACGGTGACGGCGATCGCGACCGCCGCCGAGGGGCCGTCGACCGCGGCGCAGTCCGGCTCGGGAAGGAACCCGAGCACGATTCGCGTCACCTCCGAGATCGACAACGGGCCGCTCCTCCTGAAGCCGGGGATGACCGGGCAGGCCAAGGTGTTCTGCGGCCCGCGGCGCATCGTGGAGCTGGTGATGCGCCGGCTGGCTCTCACGATGCACGTGAACGTCTGGTCATGGTGGTAGCCGTCAAGCCCGGACCCGTTCCGGCGGGCGAGCGGCGCGCCGTGGACGAGAACCTGTATCTGACCGGCCGTCCCACGCTGAAGCGGTTCTTGCGCTACGTCGCGGGTCACGCCGCCAGGCCGCCCAGCAAGGGAGCCCTGACCGACCAGTGGCACGCCGCGAACGAAGTCGTCCGCTCGCTCGAGCGGGAGGAGGCCGGTCTCGCCGACGATCCTCCCATGGCGGCACTGGGGCCGGAGTACGAGCCGCTCTTCCTGGAGTTCTTCAAGGACCCCCTGGTGCGGTACGGCTTCAACACCGTGCCTACCGACGTCGCGCTCGTGGAGCTGGACCGTGCGGTGGTGTACCAGAAGCACGTCGACCTCACCTTCGCCCGGGCGCTCGAGCAGAGGCTGGGACGGGCGCCGGGCCGGGAGGAGATCTTCCGCACCTGTCTGCCCTACGATCATCCCCAGCCGCCGGTGAAATGGGCGCGCGGGCGCGGCAACGTCTTCGTCTTCACGTCGCCGTCGAACGACCTGCGCTTTCTCGGGACCATGCCGCTCGAGCCCGGCGACATCAAGAACCACGCGCCGCCCGGCAATCTGGTGGGGGTCGTCGGGATTGCCGCGGGCTTCGGCGCCAATTTCCTGAACGCGATCTACGCGGAGCGGCGGCTGATCCTCAACAACGGCAGCCATCGCGCCTACGCCCTCCGCAGGCTGGGGGTGACCCACGTGCCTTGCATCGTCCAGCACGTCCCTTCGCGCGACGCCCTGGAGGTGGTCGGCCCCTCGACGGTGCGGCGCGATCCGGATGTCTACCTGCGGCAGCCGCGGCCCCCGATGCTCAAGGACTATTTCGACGCCAGGCTGTACACGGTGATGGCCGCGCGCCGGCGTCTGCGGCAGATCACGGTGCGATTCGAGGTCGAAGAGAACTCGGTGCCGGCGCTGTGACGTCCTCCGGCGGGGTCCCCTGATCAGGGAGCCCCGCCATGAGGCGGAGCAGCCCGTCCTGGGTCGCGTGCTCGCGCCGGACCTCGCCTACGATTCGCCCCGCGCGCAATACCAGGATCCGCTCCGAGAGGCTCAGGACTTCGGGGAGCTCGCTCGAGATCAGGAGGATCGCATGCCCCTGCGTGGCCAGCTCGCCGATGAGCGCGTGGATCTCGGCTTTGGCGCCCACGTCCACTCCGCGCGTCGGCTCGTCCAGGATGAGAATGCGCGAGCGAGCCGCGAGCCACCTGGCGAGCACGATCTTTTGCTGGTTCCCGCCGGACAGCCCTGCGACGGCGGCCCCGAGATCGGGCGTGCGAACCCGGAGGCGGTCGAAATACTCCCGCGCCAGCGTACGCTCCTCCGACCGGTGCAGCCAGGTGAAGCGGGACAGCCGCCTGAGAATGGGGAGCGAGACGTTGTGAAGACCGCTCTCCGACGGCACGATCCCCTGGCGCTTCCGGTCCTCGGGCACGAGCCCCAGCCCGAGCCGGATCGCCTCGCCGGGGCTCCTGATCCGGACCGGGCGGCCGCGCAGGGAGACGCGTCCCAGGGCCGCGGGGTCCAAACCGAACAGGGCGTGAGCCACCTCTGAGCGGCCCGCACCCACCAGCCCGGCGAGCCCGACCACCTCTCCCGCGCGCAGGCTGAACGTCACGTCTGCGAACTTCCCCGGGGAGGAAAGCCCCTCCACGCGGAGCAGCTCCTCGCCGGGAGCGGCCTGCCCGGGCCGCGGCAGGTATTCGGCCAGCGGACGCCCGATCATCAGCTGCACCAGCTCGGCAGCGGACAGCCCCGCGACGGGGCGCGTGGCGACGTGGCGGCCGTCGCGCAGCACGCTCACCGTGTCCGCGAGACGGAACAGCTCGGGCATGCGGTGGGAGACGTAGATGCAGGTCACGCCGCGGTGCTTCAGCCGCTCGATGAGGTCGTACAGGCGCTCCGCCTCGACCTGGCTCAGGCTCGAGGTCGGCTCGTCGAACACGATGATGCGCGCGCCGCCGCCCACCGCCGACGCGATCTGCACCACCTGCTGTTGCGCGATCGTCAGGTCACCGAGCCGGCGGCGCACATCGAGGGTCGTGCCGATCTCCGCCAGGAGGCCCTCGGCCCGGCGCGCCATCGCGTCGCGCACGACCAGGCCTCTGCGTGACGGCAGGGCGCCGAGACACAGGTTTTCCGCCACCGAGAGGTTGTCGCAGAACGCCAGCTCCTGATGGACCATGCCGACGCCGACCGCCAGCGCGTCGCGCGGGCTCGCGAACCGCACCGCCCTCCCGTGCACGACGACCGTCCCCGAGTCCGGCACGTGGATGCCGGCGAGGATCTTCCCCAGGGTGCTCTTGCCGGCTCCGTTCTCCCCGCAGAGCGCGTGACACGAGCCGGCCGCGACCTCGAGCGTCACGTCGCTCAGTGCGAGCGCGCCCGGAAAGCGCTTCGTGACGCCCTCGAAGCGGACGGCGACGCCGTCGTCGCCCACAGGTCGCCGGCCGCTAGCGCCCGACGTAGGTGGCGGGCACGTCCGTGAAGCCCCACGCCTGGAGCTGGCGGGCCCATTCCCCCAGGTTCTGCCGGGTCACGCGGACCAGCTCCATCGGAATGCGCTGGGGGATGTCCTGCTTCAAGTACAGCTTGTCCACGATGGTCTTCACCCCCACATAGCCCCACTGGTACACCGGCTGCGCCAGGAGAACGGGGGCGATCCCCTTGTCCACGTACGGGAGCTGGGCCGGGAGCGCGTCCACCGCGACGACCTTCACGCGGGTGGGGTCGAGGTCGGTCAGCAGGGTGCGAGTGAACAGCGGCCACCCGCCCACCATCGCCCAACCCTGGATGTCCGGGTAGGCGTTGGTCACGCGGATCACCTCCGCGGCGGCGTCCTGCGGCGTTTCGATATGGTTGAAGACGCCCACGATCCGGATCCCCGCGTGCTTCGCCGCCTCGTCCTTTACCCCCTGGACCCGCCGCTGGAGGTTCGGGGCGTTCTGGTTCCCGGCCAGGATGGCCACCTTGCCCCGTCCGTTCATGAGCGTCGCCAGCTCGGCCATCACCGCCTGGCCGGTCTTGACGTCGTCCACGCCGTAGTACGCGAAGCGCTTCGACTGCGGGGCATCGCTGTCGAACGTCATGACCGCGACGCCGCGATTGACCGCGTCGTCGATCGCGCCGGTCACCTTCCCGGCGTCGGAGCAGGAGATGAGGATGGCGTCGGCGCCGTCGTTCACCGCCTGCTGGATGCGCTGCGCCTGCACCTGGCCGTCCTCCTGCGGAGGCGTGAGCCAGAGGACCTCGACCTTGATGTGGTGCTGCTGCGAGAGCTCTTTCGCCGCCGCCTCCGCTCCGGTGCGGGAAGCCAGGAAGACGGGGTTGGTCGAGCTCTTCGCGATCAGCGCAATGGTGATCCCATCGTCCGTTGCGCGACCCACGCTGCGCTGCGCGTCGCGACCCCCTCCCCCGCCGCCCCCACCGCCGCCGCCGCCACAGGCCCCGCCCGCGACGATCGTGGCCAGGGCAGCCAGTCCCCACACGGTCCGCATTGTCATCGCCGTCTCCTGGTTCGGAAGTTCACGCGGCAGTCCGTGGCGCGTCCGCCATCCGGCTCAGCCGCCGAGCGGTGAGGCGGGTGCTCCACTGATCCACGACCACCGCGATGATGATGGCGCACCCGATAACGATCCACTCGTAATTCTGGTCGAAGTGCAGCGTGCGGATCGACTGGCGGATGAGGACGATCAGCAGCGCGCCCAGCATGGCGCCCAACGCGCTCCCCTTCCCGCCGATCAGGCTCGCGCCCCCGACCACCGCCGAGGCGATCACGTACAGCTCATAACCCTGCGCGTCCCCCGAGGAGGCCGATCCGTAGAAGCTCGCCCCCAGGAACGCCGCGAAGCCGGCCGTCAGTCCCGACACGGCGAAGACGCCGATCTGGATGCGGGCGAGCGACAGTCCCGCGAAGCGGCTCGCCTCGAGGTTCCCGCCGAACGCGAAGACGTGCCGTCCCATCACGGTGCGGTGGAGGTAGATACTGCCCAGGACCGCCAGGGCCAGCATGGAGATCATGGGGACGGGATAGAGTCCCCCGCCGAGCCCGAGCGAGGCCTTCGCCACCCCCGTGAGAGGTTGCGGCACCAGGATGCTCTCCGCCTTGCTCGCGACGAAGGCGATGCCGCGCAGCATCCACATGGTGCCCAGGGTGATGATGAACGGATGCACGCGCAGCCCCACGACCAGACCGCCGTTCACGAGCCCGCACAACAGTCCGACCCCGACGCACAGCGACAGCCCCAGGAGCGCGGTCGGCACGCTCGCCATCGGCCCCAGGGCACGGAGCAGGAGCGCCATGGTCACGCCCGCCAGGGCGTAGATGGAGCCGACCGAGAGATCGATCCCGCCCGAGATGATCACCACGGTGGCGCCGATCGCCATGATCGCGAAGAAGCTGGCGTCGGTGGCGGTCTGGACGAGCGTGTACGAGTTCCAGAAGTTGTTCACGAGATCGCCGCTGCGGCGGTCGGGGTGCGCGCCGGCGAGCAGGGTCAGGGTCAGGGTGACCAGCACCACCACGAGCACCAGTCCGGTCTCCTGCGAGCCGAGCAGCTTGCGAACGATTGCGCGCATCAACAGCCTGGCGCCGGACGTGCTGCGGGATAGCACGCCCGGAAGCGGTCGTAGAGGTCTTGATAGGTAAGCTGCGCTGCGCGGTCCGGGTACGCCAACGGCGCCCGGGTGAGGACGCAGTGCACGGCAGCCGGCAGGTCGGGAAAGGCTCCGACTCCGACCGCAGCGAGGAGCGCCGCGCCGTATGCCGGACCCTCTTCACGGCTCACCGTCGTCACGGGAAGTCCGAAGACGTCCGCCTGGAGTCGGCGAATGAACGGGCTGCGCGCGCCGCCGCCGGTCAGCAGCAGATGCGCCGGTGCTAGTCCCAACTCCCCGAGAATCGAGACGGAGTCGCGGAGCGCGTAGCAGACGCCCTCGAGCACGGCCCGCGTCAGGTGGGCGCGCGTGTGCGCCAGACTGAGTCCGACGAACGCGCCGCGCAGCGACGCGTCGCGATGTGGCGTGCGCTCACCCTGGAGGTACGGGAGGAAGATCACACCGTCCGCACCGGCGCGAACGCCGGCCGCCTCCTCGGTCAGTCGCACGTCGGGCTGGTCGACGCCGGCGAGGTCGCGGGCGAGCTGGTCGCGATACCACGCGAATGCGCCGCCCGCCGAGAGCACGACGCCCATCACGTACCAGACACCGGGCAAGACGTGGCAGAAGGTGTGGGCGCGGAGGGCGGGATCCACTCGGGGTTCGGCGGTCGGGGCGAGCACGGTTCCCGAGGTGCCCCAGCTGGCCACCGCCTCCCCCGGGGTGATCGCGCCCACGCCCGCGGCGCCGCAGGCGTTGTCCGCTCCGCCACCGACCACCGGCGTGCCGGGAGAGAGGCCGGTGAGCGCCGCGCCCTGCGGACTCACGTGGCCGAGCACGTCCGACGATCCCCCCACCTCGGGCACCAGGGAGAGCGGCAGCCCGACGGCTTCCATAATCTCCCGACTCCACCGCACGTGCGCGGGGTCGAACATCAGCGTTCCCGACGCGTCGGACGGCTCGGTGGCGAGCGTACCCGTCAGGCGGAACCGAACGAAATCCTTTGGGAGCAGCACCGTGGCCAGCCGGGCAAACGCCGCAGGCTCCTGGTTTCTCAGCCACAGCACTTTGGGAAGCGTGAAGCCTTCCAGCGCCGGGTTGCACACCCACTCACGCAGCCGCTCTTCCCCGCCCACGCGGCCTGTGATCTCCCGGCACTCGGCCGTGGTTCGCCCGTCGCACCACAGCAGCGCCGGACGCACGACCGCTCCGCTCCGGTCGAGGAACACGGAGGAGTGCATCTGCCCCGAGATGCCCACGGACGCCACGCGCGCGCCCCCCCCCGCCCCCGCCGACTGCCCGGCGAGCACCTGACGGATGGACGCGAGGCAAGCGTCCCACCAGCTGTCCGGGTGCTGCTCCGCCCAGCCGGGCCGGGGCGTACTCAGGGAAAGCGGCGTGGCGGCGGTCGCCACCACGGCTCCCGCCGGGCTCACCAGCAGAGCCTTCACCCCGCTCGTGCCGACGTCGAGCCCGAGGAACAGCGCATCGGCCGCGCTCACGTTCCCGAGGCGATCCTGATCGTCTTCACCAGCCGGATGTCGGCCGAGGAGGCGCCCACTTCGATCCGCACCCGCTCCGGCTCGACGACCCAGCCGTGCGTGTCGCCGTTCCAGTAGGCGAGCGACGACGCGGCGAGCGGGAACTCGACCGTCCGGGTTTCCCCGGGCGCGAGCATGACGCGTCGGTAGCCCCTGAGATCCTTGTTGGGCCGCTCGACCGCGGAGCCGACGTGGCGGACGTAGAGCTGCACCACCTCGGCGCCCGCCAGGCCGCCCGTGTTCTGCACGTCAACCCGTACCGTGATCGTGCCGTCGGTGCGGAGCGTCCCGGCGCTGGTCCGCAAGTTCCGGTACGCGAACCTCGTATAACTCAGACCGTGACCGAACGGGTAGAGCGGCGTGCCGCGGAAGAAGCGGTACGTCCGCCCCGCCATGCGGTAATCGTCGAACGGCGGGAGGTCGTTTACGCTGCGGTAGAACGTGACCGGCAGCCGGCCGCCGGGGTTGTAGCCGCCGAACAGCACGTCCGCGATCGCGCTGCCGGCGGCCTGTCCGGGGTACCACGCCTCTACGATCGCCGGCACGTGTTCCTGCGCCCAGTTCACGGCGAGCGCGCTGCCGTTGAGCAGTACCAGCACCGTCGGTTTGCCGAGCGCCGCGATGCGCTCGAGCAGGCGCTCCTGCGGGGCCGGGAGATCAATCCGCGTGCGATCGCCGCCGCGGAAGCCCTCGATCTGGACCGGCATCTCCTCGCCCTCGAGGCGGGCGGTCAGGCCGAGGAACAGGACCACGGCGTCCGCCTGCTCGGCGGCCTCCACGGCTTCGGCCTCGAGGGTCTCCTGCGGCGTCGCCCAGACGAGCTGGAGTTGCGCCTCGCCGTACGACTCCTGGCCGTCCACCCGCACCCGGTAGCTCCTCCCTCCCTCGAGGCGGAGCGGCTCGCTCTGCGCGAGACGCGGGTCCGGGAATTCGCCGTCGTGCGTCGGATACAGCGACCGAACGATCAGGCTGTCGTCCAAGAACAGCTGGAACCTGACGGTGCCGACGAGGCCGAGCCGGTACGTCCCGCTCCGGGGAGCCCGGAACGTGCCCGTCCAGCGCACCCCGAAGTCATCGGGGTTCATGTCCGCACGCGGCGCGGCGTCGTGCCAATTGGCGTCCAGCGTCGTATCGCGGGCGCTCGAAAAGGGGGCGCCATCCATGGCCCGGGTCGTGAAGTAGTCGACGTCGAGCCCCGGCTGCCCCTCCCGCGTGAACAGCACGGCGGACGGGACGACCTCCAACACGGGAAAGCCGTCCGCGAGGTCCGCGCCCCGGGCGAAGAGAACGCGGGTCTGTTTCCCAACCGCCTCGCGGATGCCGCGCAACGGCGTCACCGGGTCCGCCGGAAGCCCGTTGTAGTTGCCCAGCAGCATGCGCCACTGATCCGCGTTCGGCCCGATGACGGCGAGCGTGCCCAGGTCCTTGCGCAATGGGAGCACGCCGCCGGCGTTCTTCAAGAGCACGATCGACTCCCGGGCGACCTGCCGAGCCAGCTCGCGATGCGCCGGCTGGTCCAGCACGCCGTAGGGGATCCGCGCCCAGCGCACCCGCTCCGGCGAGTCGAACATGCCGAGCTTGAAGCGCGCCAGGAACAATCGTCTGACGGACGTGTCGATCTCCCGCTCCTCGATCAGCCCCTGCTTCACCGCCTCGACCAGGTTCGGGTAGACGCGGCCGCAGTCCAGGTCGGTGCCGGCCCGCACTCCCAGCGCCGCCGCTTCGGCCGCAGTCTGGACCACCTGGTGGCGCAGGTACATGTCGTCGATCGCGCCGCAGTCGGACACGACGTAGCCCGCGAAGCGCCACTCGCCGCGCAGGATGTCTTTGAGCAGCATGTCGCTGCCGCAGGCGGCTTTGCCGTCGACCCGGTTGTAGGCGCACATCAGCGAGTAGGCGCCGCCCTCCCGGATGCCGGTCTCGAAGTGCGGCAGGTAGCTCTCGCGCAGGTCCCGCTCGCTCACCACGGCGTCGAAGCGGTGGCGCTCCGGCTCGGGCCCCGAGTGAACCGCGAAGTGCTTCACCGTGGCGACGGTCTTCAAGTACTTCGGGTCGTCGCCCTGCAGGCCGCGGATGAACTGCACCGCGAGGCGGCCGGTGAGGAACGGATCCTCGCCGTAGGTCTCCTGCCCGCGCCCCCACCGCGGGTCGCGGAACAGGTTGATGTTGGGCGACCAGAACGTCAGGCCCTGATACCGCTGGCGGCTGCCCGCGCGGACGTACTCCTCGTGTTTGGCGCGGGCCTCGTCGGAGATGACGGTCGCCATCCGGTACATGAGGGAGTCGTCCCACGTGGCGGCGAGCCCGATCGCCTGCGGGAATACGGTCGCGAGGCCGGAGCGCGCGACGCCATGCAGCGCCTCATTCCACCAGTTGTATTCCGGAATTCCCAGCCGCTCGACGCCCGCGGCGACGTCCTTCATCTGCGAGACCTTTTCTTCGAGCGTCATGCGGGCCACGAGGTCGTTCACGCGCTGGTCGAACGGCAGGTCCTGGTTCAGATAGGTAGGCGTCTGCGCCTGCGTCCGAGCGGCGATCGCGCCGCCCAGCAGGACGGCGCCGAGCAGCACGGCGGGCCGGCGACCGAGCCTCAGCATCCAGCTGGTCCCCACCGCACAGCGATGCGCCAGGGACGCGACGAACCGGCCCGCCCGCCCGATCGCGTCCCCGCGCACTCCGAACGGCACGGTGCCGGCATCCCACACGTACACGGGGGCGCGGGGCAGGCTCAGCGCCGAGCCGTTGGCGCCCGCGCCGCCGAACCCGAGCGAGTACCCGGCCTCCCGCGCGAGCCCCACCACGCGCTCGTCCGCGGCGCCGAACGGATAGGCGACCGCCCGTCCGGCGGAGTCACCCAGCCGCTCCACGAGCGTCCGGCGGGAGCGCCCCAGCTCCTCCGAGGCCCGCGCCGGACTGAGCCAGGTGAGCCTGGCGTGCGACGCCGTGTGCGACGCGAAGTCGAACCCGCGCGCCTGCCATCGCTCTACGGCGCTCCAGTCGAGGTGCCGCAGTCGCCGCCAGGTGTAGCGCACGTCCCAGGTGTTGGTGCCTCCGACGTGGTCGGTGATGAGGAAGGTGGTAGCCGTGAAACCCAGCTCGGCGAGCAGGGGGTAGGCGTGCTCGGCGAGCGACGCGTAGCCGTCGTCGAAGGTGAGTAGCAGCTCGTTGCACGACGCCACGACGCCACGCTGCACGCGTGTTGCGAACTCATCCAGGGTCAGCGTCCGCCAGCCCGCCCGCGCGAGCGCCCGCATCTGCCGCTCGAAAGTGGAGCGCGCCACCCGCGTCACGCCCAGCTCGAGCGGACCGCCGATGCGATGGTAGCACAGGACGGGGGCGAGCTCGCTCGCTCGGTCCAGTCGCACGCTGCTCGGCGCCCGGCAGGTGAGTGGAGACATAGGGCAGGTCGCTCATAACCTAACGCTTCCCCGCGAAGCCCGGCGCCGTCTCAGAGTACCGCGAGTGACTTTGGCGACCCGCGACGCTGCCCCGGTTCGACACCCGTCGTCGCGGCCGGACCACGAACCACCGGCGGTCGCCGCGTGGCCCGGCTTCAAGTGAACAGGGAGGTGGACCTGATAGTCGCCTCAAATTCCACCACTTCCGTGTGACTGACGGCTCCATGCGACATGGGTGACCTCCCACCGGGGCATGCCGTTTGCCACAGGAGACCCCCCGAAGCTGGATTGGGACGAGCGGCGATCGCGGGCCGTTCGCGCCTGCCGGTGGGTGAACGGCAATCTCCCGGCGCCGGCTTCGGAACGCTCGTAGGTCCGCGTGGCAGTAACTGGTTTCCCAGAAGGAGGTGTACGGAATGAAACACCTGAATCCCGAGCTCGAGAAGCTCGAGCAGCGGGTGGCACCTGACTTGATCGGCCTCCCCGATATCTCGATTGGTATTGGCTTCGGTACCACCGGGACGGGGTCCGACCATAGCTCGACCCATTCGAGCTCGTCCAGCGGCTAACTGGAGTGAGGACCGCTGGTAGGGGCGCGGCATGCCGCGCCCCTACCAGGGGCCTTCTCGTTCAGATCCCGAGCCAGTAGTTGACCTTGATCAGGAAGATGTTCTCCGACGGCCCGCGAAACAGGGCGCGGGCGTCGTCGCCGAAGTCGACGGTTCCGCGCGTGAGCGACGAGGAGCCGCTGCGCGTCCACACGAGGTACACGGTCGAACCGGGCCGGTACTCCCAGCGCAGGACCGCGTTGCCGCGCAGCGACCGGAGCGTGAAGCTCGGGTCCTCGACCGGGAAGGGCCGGGTGGGTCCGCCCCCGTCGACGTCGATGAAGATCGAGTCGCGGACGGAGAGCGACGGGTTCCCCGGCTTGATCGAATCCGTCCCGACATCCACCCCATAGACGAGCCGGCGCAGCCCCCGCGGAGCGGCGTACTCCTTGTAGCGGGAATAGTCGCCACTCGCGATCAGGGGCTGCGCGAACAGCTCGAGCGTCAGGTTCGGCGAGAACGTGACGTTGAAGCGCGTGTTCAGCCCGATTGAGCGCTGCACCAGGTCGGCGAAGACGTAGCGGTTGCCGGCAAAGGCAGTGGCGGTCGGGTCGGCCACCGTCGTCACGTACTGGAAGCCGCTCTCGCTGTGACCGAGGGACGGGCCGAACGACACCGTGACGTTGGAAACCGGCCGGAGCTGCAGCGTGAGGCTCGCGGAGCGGTCGCAGCTGCCGTCCCGGTCGCAGCCCAGCTCGCCGGACCAGTTGGCCACGACCTTTTTGCGCCGGTCCGTCGAGACGTTCGTCGACCACAAGTCGCTGCCGGGGCGGCGCAGCACGGGCCCCCCGCGGCTCAGGCGGTCGTCGAGCAGGCTCGGCCGGTGGATCCAGAAGCCCTGGATCTCCCAGTAGTTGAGCGGCTGGATGTAGCCGAACAGCTGGACCTGACGGTCGGTCAGGTCCCAGTCGAAGTTGTACTGCTGCTGCCCGCCCGCGATGAAGAGGAGCTGGCGGTACCAGCGGGTGGGCTTGGTCCACTGGGGGAAGATGTTCGCGCTCATCCACCAGTAGTCGGCTCGCGAGAGAAACGCGATGTCGTTGTTCTCGAAGCCCGGCGTGCGGAGGTTGGTGGACAGCTCCCACAG
>WNFU01005922.1_pt1 | contig 15019 bp, 20 predicted proteins | sample 5400121 | NCBI WGS metagenome assembly WNFU01 (sample SAMN13153360, study PRJNA577476) | soil metagenome | isolation source: 100 cm soil or saprolite under grassland replicate 1 | place: USA:California | collected 2016-06-15
AAAAGCGGTCTCGTCGGCAACGCGTCGTGAACACTCCGACGCGCAAGAGCCTGAAGCTCGCGTTGAGGGTAAACTGCCCGTCCCCGTCGCTGCGCTTGAGGCGCCAACGAACTCCCCTGCAAATCGGGCGCGACCGAGTGTACGCCACCCTACGGGTGACGGTTCGAGTCCGTGCAGTGTGTTTTAGGCCGTTGGGTTCGTAAACGCGATCCCCCTGCAAATCGGCGGATCCGACGACATGACAGAGTTTTTGAACCCCACGGGTTCAGAAACTCGGGTCGTGGTCGGAGAGCGGTGTCGGCATGGACATCGATAGCTTCGGCGTTCCCTGATTCCGGAGGTTGTCGGGGTCTGGTCGTTCGTCTATCTGGCGCTCTGCCGTTTGGTTCAACCGGTCGTGCTGCTGTGCAGGTCGGAGCGCTCGAAGGAGCTCGAGATCCTGGTTCTCCGGCACGAGCTGGCGATTTTGCGCCGGCAGCCGCGGCGGGCGCGGCTCCGTCCGGTCGATCGAGCGATCCTCGCCGCGCTCGTGCGGGGCGCTGCCGCAAAGTGCGTGGGCGAGTCTGTCGGTGAGCCCGGCGACGCTGCTTCGCTGGCACCGCCAGCTGGTCAGGCGGCGCTGGACGTATCCGCACAGACGTCCGGGGCGGCGGCCGCCGCTCGATCGTCGCCTTCAGGCGCTTGTTCTCCGGCTCGCTCGCGAGAACCCGGGCTGGGGTTACCGGCGGATCGTCGGCGAGCTGCAGGAGACGTCACAGTGCGTCGCCCGTACCGCAGATGTGTCCGAAATGTGTCCGGATGTTCTACACGCAGACAACACTAAAGTGCATGTTTGCAGGCACTTTACCGAAGCCCCTCTGACGGACTCGAACCGTCGACCCCCTCTCTATGAAGAAGGGCCGTGGGTCAAGTGTGGCTTGCGTGTATCGCCCAGTCAGGGCGGGCGGCGCGGTGGTGGGTGTCGAGCTGGGCTCATCTTTCTATCGCCTCCTCGAAGGGGGACAAGGCTGATTGGAGTTCGCTCCGGTGGCGCATCTCCTTTAAGGACCGTCAGGCGGCCAGGGGGTCGGTGGCGCCTTTGGGAGCGAAGGGTTGGTCGCGGGTGAGCATGTGCCAGATCGCTTCTGCGAGGCGGCGAGCGAGGTCGACCTGAGCGACCTTGGCGCCACGCTGTCTGCCGATGCGCGCCTTCGTTTGCTGATAGCGCTCGCGGTAGACGGGGTGGGTGCAGGCGTGGGTGGTGCTTCAACGAGCGCCCAGCGCAGGTAGCGCGGACCTTGTTTGTTGAGCGGGCCGCGGAGGTCGCGCTCGCCTGATTGGTAGACGCGTGGGCAGAGGCCGCTGTAGCCGGCAAGCTTGCGCGGGCTGGGGAAGCGGCCGATGTCGCCGAGTTCGGCGGCGATCGTGTAGGCGAGCACCCAGCTGATCCCTGGGACGGTGCAGAGCAGCGGCACGTAGCGGTGGTCGGCGCCGAGCCGGCGCAGCTCGCGTTCGCACTCGCTGATCTCGCGGTCGAGCTCGTCGATCAGGCGCAGGCTCGCGTCGATGGTGCCTTGCCACGGCTCCGGCAGGCCGAGCCGGGCAAGAAGCTGGCGGCCGCGAACGCCGAAGAGGTCGGAGACGGGGCAGGGCTTGCCGTGCGTGAGCAGGACCGCGTGCACGCGCTGCTTCAAGCTCGAGCGGTGGCGGACGAGATGCAGCCGCCACCGCGCCCGCTCGCGCTCGGCGCGCACGCGCGGATCGGGCAGCCAGATCGCCGGCACCAGATCGCGGCGGGCGAGCTCGGCCAGCACCCAGGCGTCGATCCGGTCGGTCTTGCAGGCGAGTGGCGCCAGTCCCTTTACCTTCTGCGCGTCGGCGATCTCGACCTGCCATCCGTAAAGCTCGAGCCTGTCGTGCACGAAGCGCGCGCCGTTCATCGATTCAATCGCGGCGCGGATCGGCTCGCTGTGACGAGCGAGGCGCTCGCTCAGTCCGTGCAGCCCATCGGCGTCCGGCGGCGCGGCACCGACCTCGACCTTCGCACCCTCAGCGTCGAGCAGGTGGAAGTCGAGACGCTTGCGACTGAGGTCCAACCCGGCGTACAACATTGCGTGGGGCCTCCCTTCGTCTGTCGAGGACGCACGGAGCATTGCTCCGCGGGAGGCCCTTCTTCATGGCATTCCTTACCATGGAACGTCTCAAGCAACCGGTCGCAACCCACAGCAACGGTTTTGGCGTGTTTCCGCCGTTTCCGCGCTCAGTCGATTTGCCACTGATTGCGACCGGTTGCAACCACGGGGCTCCATAAAGGCTCGGCCGTGTGTCGGCGCAGTCGGGGGCTCTCCCGTGTGTAGTGAACTGATCGCTCCTGATTGTCGGATCGGCTGAGTAAAGGCCGCTCAGATCGGTTAGGCATGCTGCCTCTCTATTGGTGAAGCTGGATGTGATCGGGAAGCTGGTCACCCTCTCCAAGCGCGAGGCGGGGGAGCTTCGGGATGTTGCCGCCGCAGACGCTGGTCGATCAACGACGAGGCGCGACCTTTCGTTCTTGCTCGAGCGTGGTCTGCGCACGAAGACGACCGTCGCGCTTAGCCGGGCTGAGGCGGCGACCTCGCTGAGTTGCTAACCAGGGGCGGGTTCGGCTCGAACCTCGCGCTCCTGCGGGAGGTGCTCCTCTCGGCCCTCGAAGATAGTCAGCAGTAGCTCAAGGTCCTGCCGGCCGGCGTGGCGCGGCGGGGTCGAACCGGATTCATAAAGAAGCCCAGCAGCCCGCCCCGTGCTGATGCGATCCTGGGCAAGGTTTCCATCTTCCAAGCGCGGCAAGGACTAGACCGGAGCGATGATCGGGAGGTGAGTCGATGCCGACGATCGAGGGATACCGCTTCGGTCACCTCGTCGTCGACGGTGAGGAGCAAACGCGCGACGTGATCGTCCTCCCCGAGCGTGTGCTCACCAACTGGTGGCGGGCGGATGGGCACCGACTGGTCCTTGCCGATCTCGGCGACGTCATCGAGGAGCTGCCGGAGCGGCTGGTCGTGGGCATGGGCGCGTACGGGCAGATGCGTCCCGACTCGGAGGCAGTCGAGCAGCTGCGGCGGCGGGGCGTCGAGGTCGAGGCGCTGCCGACGGACGAGGCTGTGCGTCGCTACGGCGAGCTCGACCCGCGCCGCACGGCGGCCGCACTGCACCTCACCTGCTGATGGACGCTTTCAGTCTCGAGAGCAGCGCCTTCGACAACGCACGAGCGATCCCCAGCCGCCAGAGCTGCGAGGGTGAGGATGTCTCGCCGCCGCTTCGCTGGATGAACGTGCCCGAGGGGACGCGGTCGTTGGCGCTGGTTGTCGACGACCCGGATGCCCCGGGCGGCGTCTTCACGCATTGGCTCGCCTGGGGGCTCGATCCGGCAGCGGGCGGGCTGGGCGAGGGCGAGCCGGCGCCGGCCGAGGGGCGGAACGATTTCGGCACGACCGGCTACCGCGGCCCCTGCCCGCCTCCGGGCCACGGGCGTCACCGCTACGTCTTTCGCTTGTACGCCCTCGACGTGGACCTCGAGCTTGGCGCCGGCGCTGCGAAGGCCGAGCTCGAGCAGGCGATCGAGGGGCACGTGCTGACGACCGCCGAGCTCGTCGGCACATACGAGCGCTAGCCGGCGAGTAACACCCTTTTCGCGCGGGTACAGGTCCCAAAGAGCGAAACGATGGAGGTGAGTGGAATGGCTTCTGCGCGCCAGGTAGAGGCCGCGAAGCGAAATGTCGGGAAAGCACAACAGGCGGCGAGGCGGAAGCGCACGATCGCGCGGCTTTCGAAGAGCACGCGCAGCGAGCTCGGCAAGCAGGCGGCCCGAGGCCGTCAGCGCGGCGGCGAGGCCGGCCGCGCGCTCGAGGATCGCAATCGCCAGCAGCTGTACGAGATCGCCAAGGACGAGAACATCCCCGGCCGTTCGAAGATGGGCAAGTGGGATCTGATCAAGGCGATCCGCAAGAGCCGCTGATCCCGACACTTGAAGGGGGTTCAAGATGCCCGAGGAGAAGCACCTACGCGGCGTCAGCGAGAAGGAACAACGGCAGTACGAGCACATCAAGGAAGAGGCCGAGCAGGAAGGCCGCTATCGGGGGCGCGAGAAGGAGGTCGCTGCACGCAACGTGCTGAAGCAGCACAAGGAAAAGGGCACAGCAAAGGCCGGTAAGCGCCAATGAAAACGATCGTCATCGGCTACGACGGATCGGACGCCGCCGAGCGGGCGCTAGGGCGCGCGGCTGACATCGCCCAGGCCTTCTCGGCCCGGCTGGTCGTCGTCAGCGTGAGCGGGCTGGCGACCGTTCCGGCACCTGTTTCTGCGTTCGAGCCGACAGCCGGACTCGTCCCACCGGCGGTAGCCGGTCCGGTCGCCCCGGGCGGAACGGTTCCGCTGCCCACACCCGAGCCGGAACGGCCCGAGCCGAAGGAGCTCGCGCGGCGGCAGCTCGAGCGAGCTCGGATGTCGCTGGCGAGCCGGAAGATCGAGGCCGAGTACCTCGTCGAGCTGGGCGATCCGGTCGAGCGGCTGCTCGAGGTCGCCGACCACCGGGACGCCGACCTGATCGTCGTCGGCAGCCGCGAACACGGTTTCCTCGAGCGCCTGCTCGGACACTCCGTCGACGAGGCGGTCGCGCGGCGCTCCGAGCGCGACGTTCTGCTCGTGCACTAGGTGCGGGAGTTGCTGATCGGCGTCGAGCCCCAGTGGGCTTAATGAACGCTCAATCCTCGTCGCGGTCTCAGCCCTTGACGACGCCGAGTGGGGTGAGCTGTGCGACGCGGCGGGCGAGGCCAGCACGCTCGACGACCTCGACGACGCGTTCGACCTGCTTGTAGGCGAACGGGGCCTCCTCGGCGAGGCCCTTGTTCGAAGCGGAGCGGACGACGATTCCCTGGGCCTCCAGCTGGCGACGGAGGTCGGCGCCTCGGATCTGCTTCCGGGCGCCGGTGCGGGAGAGGGTGCGGCCGGCGCCGTGGCAGGTGGAGCCGAAGGAGCGCTCAAGCGCTCCCGGCTCGCCGGCGAGCACGAAGCTCGAGGTACCCATGCTGCCGGGGATGAAGACCGGCTGGCCGAGCTGCCGATGCGCCTCCGGGATCTCCTGCGAACCGGCGGGGAAGGCGCGCGTCGCGCCCTTGCGGTGGACGAGCAGCTCCCGGCCGCGGTAGCGCTCGACCTTGGCGACGTTGTGAGCGACGTCGTAGACCTGCCGCGTCCCCTCCGCTGCTTCGCGTCCGAGCACGGCGGCGACCGCGGAACGCACCTGGTCCGCGATCGCCTGTCGGTTCGCCCAGGCGAAGTTCGCTGCCGCGGCCATCGCGGCCAGGTAGGCGCGCCCTTCGGGCGAGGAGGCGGGTGCGCAGGCGAGCTGGCGGTCGGGGAGCTCGATCCCGTACCGGCGCATGACCGCGTCCATCTGCTTCACGTAGTCGCTGCAGACCTGGTGGCCGAGCCCGCGCGAGCCGGAGTGGATCAGCACCGCTACCTGATCCTCGGCTAGCCCGTAGCCGCGGGCGGTCGTCGCGTCGAAGATCCGAGTAACCCGTTGCAGCTCGACGAAGTGGTTGCCGGAGCCCATCGTCCCGAGCTGCCCTGCTCCGCGCCCGCGCGCACGCTCGGAGACTGCGGCGGGGTCGCTGCCGGGCAGGCAGCCGCCTGACTCGGTCCGCTCGAGGTCGTCCTCGCCCGCCCCGAGCGCCTGCGGTCCGTTCCGCAGCACCGCGTCGAGCGCCGCCCGGTCGCGTGTGCGGCCGCGCGTCTTGCCGGCGCCGGCCGGGATGGCGCGTGAGAGCTCGTGCACGAGCGGCTCGCGGCGCCGCCCTAGCTCCGCCTCGCTGCAGGGAAGGGCGAGCAGGCGGACGCCGCAGTTGATGTCGTAGCCGACGCCGCCGGGCGAGACGACGCCGTCGGGCAGCTCCATTGCGGCGACCCCGCCGACTGGGAAGCCGTAGCCCTGGTGCGCATCCGGCATCGCGAGTGCGGCGTCGACGATCCCGGGCAGGGTGGCGACGTTCTGCACCTGCTCGAGCGATCCGTCGCGCGCGATCGCCTCGAACAGCTCCGCGTCCGCGAACACGCGTGCCGGCACGCGCATGTCCGGCCGCGCCTCGGCCGCGATCTCCCACAGTGTCTCGTCGATCCGGCGGGCCTCAGACATCGAGCACCACCCGTGCCCGCCAGCCCTTCCCCTCGGGCTCGAACAGGAGCCGGTGCAGCGTCACCGCCTTGACGAGGTGGCGCACGTCGCCGATGTGCCCGCTCACGGTCGCCCGAAGCAGACCCTCGCTTAGGTCGAACTCGGTCACCCGCTCGGGCACGAACCCCTCTGTCTCGGCGAGGAACGCGAGCTCGTCGAGCCACGCGACGAGCAGCGACTCGCGGTCGTCGCCGCGCACCTTCAGCTCGCGCTGCTCCGAGTCGGCGCTCTGCTCACCCGCGACGAGCTCGGCGAACGCGTCCAGCGCCTCACGAAAGACCGCGGGCTCCGTCGCGGCCTCGATCTCGAGCTCGAGTTCAGATGTGTGCTCCACCCACTGGTACATCGGAACAGCATCTCCTCGATTCACCGGCGGCCGGCCGGCGAAACGGGCGCGCAAGCCGAAGGGGTACGACATAAGCGCGGGCACGATCGTTGTCGGCTGTGACGCGTCCGAGGCGACCGGGCGTCTGGCCTTGCCGCCGAGCTCGCGGGGCCGTTCGGCGCACGGCGCCGGAACGGTCGCGAGCGTCCGGCCATCGCTTCGAGCGCGCACACCGTGCGGCCGCTATGGCCTGAAGTCTCTCGGGCGGACTTTCCGGCGCGATCGGCGAGCCCGGCGACGCCGGCCTCTGCGGCGCAGTGGGCACAGCAGAAGATGCGGCTCTTCGCTTCGACACCGTGGCCGACCACGCGGCAGCCGCGGTGCTTGCAGACCGGTGCGAGGGCGTGGATCGCGCACTCGAGGCTGTCGAAGACGTGCGTCGCGCCGCCCCGGTGAATCTCGAACGTCTTGTCGTATTCATTGCCGCAGACCTCACAGGGCGCCATGCGCTATTCCCGCTACGTCGAGGTTGGCTTGGAGATCTCCTCGACCATCTCGCCGACCTTCTGTCTGCCGTCGGAGGGGATCTGCGGTGCCCGCGGGCATCCTCTGACCCGGCGTGACGGGCCGGAAGGCTCTCCGAACCTGACCCGAAGTCGCGTTCGCAGATCAGGATCGCGCGTGGCGAGATCGAGCCCCTGCGCCTACTGGGTTCGCTCTTTCTTGTCCTGCTCAGCCTTGTGCCGATCGACGACCCGAGCGAGCTCCTTCACCGACTGCTCCAGGCCGGCGAGGCGTTCCCGGACGCGGACACGCTCCGCGGCTTCGCCCGTGAGCCTCTTCGTCGCTATCGCATCCTTCGCCCGCCTCAGCGTCGTCCCCATGAGCGAGGTCACTCGTTCGTAAGCCGTTGCCATCGCTCTCCTCCTCAGGCGGCAGCGGCAGCCCGGCCAGGCGCGGGGCGCGGCGAGATCCGCGGCAGCCACGCCCGGCCGCCGCACATCGGGCACCGCGGCGGCTCATGCCGGACGGCGACGCCGTAGCCGCACCGGGCACAGCGGCGGTCGTGTAGGGGCACGGTGAGAGGCGCCGGCCCCGCTGCCGCGCCGTCAGTCATCGTCTCTTCATCCTCCAACGTGGTCGTTCCGGTGCCTCGGATGAAGTGGTGTCCTGTACGTGAAGTAGGTGCCCGACGATCCCGTTCAAGACCGGTTCGGTCGGTCCTGCGCTGAGCTTGGTGGCCTGCGCCGGGGCGCACCGCGGGCTGACCTCGGCAGGCGGCGCGCGTCGCCGCTTCGCCGTGTCCGCCGGCTTGTTGGGCTAGGTCGGTTCGGAGGACGCGCGCCGCAGCAGCCGGTAGCACGCCCCCATCGCCAGCCCGGAGAGGGTGAAGCCGAGAATCCAGACCCAGTCTGGTGCGACGAAGCTCGCGCTCCCGGATCCGAGCTTGAACGGCGCCCCGTCACGAGCGATCGGCAGCAGCATGTACCAGAAGAACATGAAGCTGACGAAGCTCCAGAGGGCGCCGAGTGCGAGGCCCGCGGAGCGGCTCCGCACGCGGTAGACGCGATCGGCGAGCGCGGCCAACGCGAGTCCGTTGAGCACCCAGTAGGCGAGCAGAATGACGGCGCCGACGATGATCGCCCAGACGACGTAGCCGTTCTGGTCGAAGTGATTCAGGCCGAAGAGCCAGGCGCTCACGGCCATCGGCAGCTCGAGCGCTGCGTGACTGGCCTTCGCCCAGTCGTAGATCAGAAGCGGCAGCGCCAGCACGAGCCCACCCGTCAGGCCGCAGAACGTGCCGAGCAGCGCGATCGGATGCTTCTCGACCGCCTCGCGCGGCAGCAGGTGCAGCTGTGGCCGATGCCGCTTCAGGCGCTCAGCATGAGCTTCCATCACTACCTCCTTTGCATCGATGAGTAGGCTGATCGGGTCGTCGTTCAAGGCCGTTCATCGCTGGAAGAACGGCCCTACCTTTGAGCTGCTGACGGATTCGCGAGGCCCGCGTTTGAACGAGCACCTCGAGCCCGTCCACGAGGAGCTGCGGTCTGGCACGGTCTTGGCTCAGTCTCTCGTGCTGCTCTTTCGGGCGGTTTCCGAAGCCGAGGAGCGTAGCGACCTTCCCGCCCTCGACGAGGCGCTTGGCCTCGCCCGCAGGATCGCTCGCGCGGCTGGCGAGGCGCTCAGGCCCGAGGCTGACCGCGCTCTGCAAGCAGAGCCGTGAGAGGCGCGTCGGGAGATCTCGGCCGCCCAGGCGTCGCAACGGGCGGAGGGGGCCGTCGCCTGTCCCGAGTGCGGACGTCAGCTCGGCGAGGGCGCTGCCCGCTGCCGGGCGCGGCTTCCTTCTCGTCTAGCACTGCGGTGAGGCGGTGAGCCCGTGCCGACGGCCGGATCTGTCGCCCGCCCTTTCGATCGTGTGCCTCACGAGGCGGCGCGCAGCTTGGTGAGCGCTCGCTCCTCGATCTGTCGCACCCGCTCGGCGCTGAGGCCGAGGCGCTCGCCGATCTCCGCGAGCCGCTCGGCTTCCCGCTCGCCGAAGCCGAAGCGCGCCTCGATCACCTCCCGCTCGCGACCGCTGAGCCGCGCCAGCAGGCCGCGGATCTGCTCGCCCGCGATCGAGTCGAGCACCTCCTCGTAGGCGTCGGCGGAGAAGGGGTCCTCGATCAGGTCGCCGAGCACCCCGACCTCGCCTTCGACGCCGTCGACCGGCTCGGAGAAGAGACGCGCGCCCGCGTCCGCGCGCACGAGTGCGTCGACCTGCTCGCGTCCGATGCCGGTGCGCTCGGCGAGCTCGTTCAGGGTCGGCTCGCGTTGCTCGGCCCCGTAGAAGCGGCTGTGCTCCGACTTGAGCTGGGCGAGCTGGCGGACGGCGCGAGGTGGCAGCCGCTGCGGGCGCATGAAGTCGCTCCGGAGCTCTCGCAGGCTCTGGCGAATCCACCATGTCGCATACGCCGCGAACGGCGTTCCCCGCTCGGGCTCGTAGCGTTGCAGCGCGCGCAACAGGCCAAGCACCCCCTCTTGAACCAGATCGGTGAACTCGAGCCCCTCGACCTGGTAGGAACGAGCGATGCGCACCACCAGCGGCAGAAACCGCTCGATCAGCCGCTCTCGCGCGCCCTCGTCGCCCGCCAGGGCCGCGGCGGCGAGCTCGGTCTGTTCGCTCGCATCGGGCTCCGCGCCGGCGTCATCTATCGGCGGCAGCGAGGCAGGGCGTGTCCGCGCGCGCAGACGCGCACGAAGCTGATCCGAGCGCCGCTGGGGCTCTCGGCCCGCTTCGCCGTCACCTCTGCCGGACTCGTCTCGTGGCCGGTTCACGACCTCCATCCTGCCGGTAGGCAGGCTGCTCCTGCCGGCAAGAAGACCGTTCGCCGCGGCTCCCATTTCGTCGCGGCTCACTCGGAAGTCAGCGAACTGGTGTGATCGGTCGGCCCGCTCGCGATCGGTGCTCGGCGCCGGCTCCCGTCGGACGAAGGAGCCGCCGCTGAGAAGCGACGGCTCCTAGGCTATGGCCCCGACCGGTGGTCGGGTTGGCTCGCGGGCGGCGAGCCTCAGCGACTGTCTGTCGCGACGACTCGAGCTTCTCGCTCGATATGCACGTTCGGCTGTCGTTATTTCTCGATCGCTCTCTGGCTCGTTCCTCCTGTGATTGCGATCTTCTTCATTTGGCTTCCGCTCGCTTCGGCACCTGCAGCGTGAGCACCCCGTCGGTGTAGTCGGCCCGGATCGGATGCTGACGGTCGCGCAGGGGGCTGCACCTCGCCGATCACCGGACCGCGCGTGCCCGAGATCGTCTGGGCGTCTTCACCGCCGGCTCGCTCGCCTGCGCGCTCGCAACGACCGACGCGCTCCTGATCGCGAAGCGCGGCCTGCAGGGATTCGGGGCGGCGATCGTGCTGCCGGCCGCCCTCTCAGCTCGATCTGGACGTCGTCCGACCTCACAAAGGCTGCACCTCCTCGTCGTGGTCGGCCTCGACGGCCTCATCTCTGTTCGCGCTCCTTGCTGTAGGCGCCGCGGCGGCAGGTTCAAGGGGGTGGGCCCAGAATTCTCAACCGCGTGCGCGTGACGCTGTCGCCCTCGGGCAGACCCGGTGGGCGCAGGGACGCGATTCCACCCTTGAAGCCGGCGCGATGTTCCCTACTCAACAGAGTGAAGACCTGCGTGAAGGGAGGTCTGGACTGCGCGAATGCACACGCCTGCAGGGACAATCGCGCCGCTTGCCGCGCTCCGGGAGTCTGCGCGCGGCGGGTCCTGAGGGTGTGCCTTCCGAGCGATCCGCGACCGCACCCCTGGGGCGCGCGAGCAGGAACGAGAACAGATCGGTGGCAACCCGGATCGAGATCAAGGTAGCGGACGCAGCCGAAGGGGGCAGCGTGGTCGAGTGCCTCTGGCGGCGCGGTATCCCGGCCAGCTTGCTCGAGCGGGCGGGCAGCTGGGCGGTCGAAGTTCGGTCAGCGCGCGAGGAGCAGCAACGGCTGCTCGGCGATGTCGCCGCCGCCCTGGAGCCGTGGCTCGTCGCAACCGGGCGGGCCGGGCTCGCGCTTCACCTCGGGCAGCATCACTACACGCTCCGTCCTGGGCTCGGCTTGCGAAGCTCGACCAGCGGAAAGGAGCCGGCGTGAGGGCAGAGGCCGGCGACCGGATCGTCGTCGAAAGCGAGCGGGCCGGCCAGCAAGGAAGGGCCGGCGTGATCGAGGAGATTCTGAGCAGCAACCCGCCCCGGTACCGCGTCCGCTGGGACGACGGTCGTACGAGCTCGCTGGCCCCAGCCGCCGGCGCGGTCCGGATCGAGAGGGAGGCGAAGCGCAAGTGAGCGTCGCTGAGCAGCGCGACTGTCGCAGCAGCGAGCAGCCAGGCGAGGGTGGCGCTCGGCTCTTCCGCGCGATCAACGAACGGATCCGGGAGCTCGAGGGCGACCGGCTCACCGGCGACTACGACTTCTTCTGCGAGTGCGAGGACGAGACCTGCACTGGCGTGCTCCGGCTGAACGCCCAGGAGTACAGATCGGTGCGCGCGGATACAAACCAGTTTGCAGTCCTTCCCGGGCACGAGCGACCGACCGACGAGGTGATCAGAGGCACCGAGCGCTTCCTGATCGTTCGCATAGGCGGCGACGGAGACCCAGCGCAGACGGCAGGATCGGAACCGAATCAGACCGAGAGGAGGTAAGAGAGATGTCGCAGCTACTTCCCGAGCGACGCCCGGCCGCGCCCGAGCGGTGGGAGCCGTTCCAGGAGCTCGAGCAGGTGACCGAGCGGATGCGCAGAATGCTCGAGGAGACGTTCGGCGGCTTCGGCCGCTGGCCGTCGCCGCTGCAGGGGGTGGCCGGCTGGTCGCCGCTCGTCGACCTCGAAGAGCAGGATGACGCCTACATGCTCGAGGCCGAGCTGCCGGGCGTGAGGCAAGACGACGTCGACATCGAGCTGGTCGGCAACGAGCTCGCGATCACCGGCGAGCTGAAGGAGAAGGAGCGCACGGGCGTCGTGCGCCGGCGGACGCGCCGCACGGGCCGCTTCGACTACCGGGTGACGCTGCCCGAGCAGGTCGACGCCGAGCAGATCGAGGCCTCACTCGCCGAGGGCGTGCTCACGGTGCGCGTGCCGAAGTCGGAGCGCGCGCAGCGAAAGAAGATCACGATCACAGGCTCCTAAGACGGAGGAGCATGCTCGAGGCTCCGTCACCGGCGAGCGCAAGCAGCCGTGAGCCGGCCGGACGCCCGGCCCGGTTGGAGTTCGTCTTTGCTCGTGCGGATACGGCGGCGCGATCGTGGCCGTCCCGACCCGCGAGAGACGAGACCCGGCGCTCGCCGGTGAGGCCAGGGAGTGAACATGCCGCCGCTCGAGGTCACATCGCCGCACCGGCGACGGCGTTCGTGGCCGGGTGCGACGAGCAGCTGCAGCGCGCTTTCGCCGATAAGAGTGGAGCGGACGTCAACCGAGCGCTCGTCAGATTTCGGTAAGTGGAGCGACCGGGTCGTGGCGAACCGAGACTGCTCGTGACCGGCTCACCGCTGACCCTGCTGATTCCAGGTTCCGCCACCGACGGAACCATCTGCGGGAAGGCGGTGTACTTTGCGCCGAAGACGGATTCCGAGGAGGGGACGATGCCTCGCATGATGGTTCCTTTTTCGTTCGCGGCTGTCGTGGCGGCGGGCCTCGTCTCCTGCTCCTCTTCCTCCTCCCCCTCCTCCCCGCTTTCGGCGGTCGCTTCGCCTCGATTCGCGATTGCGTTCTCCGCCGGGGCGTCTGGCGGCGTCCAGGACATCTACGTCATTCGAACAGACGGCAGCGGCCTGCGGAGGCTGACACACGGCTCGGCGAAGGAGTTCACGCCGAGCTGGTCGCCGGACGGACGCTGGATCGCACCGCCATCAGCCTGGAAGCGACGAGAGCGGCGAGATCTACGTCATCCGTGCTGACGGCTCGGGCGCGCGCAACCTGACTCGGAACCCTGCTGGGGACTACGCGCCCGCGTGGTCGCCGGCGGGCAAGTGGATCGCCTTCGCAAGCGCCCGCGGAAGCGCACAGGGCATCCCGGACATCTACGTCATGAAGGGCGACGGTTCCGGCGTTCGTCGGCTCACGCGGAACTCGGACATCGACGAGTACCCGACCTGGTCGCCCGACAGTAAGAGGATCGTCTTCAGCTCGACGGCGGGCGTCGGCTTCTCCGGCGAGTCGAGAGTGCTGTGGGTGATGAACGCCGATGGCTCGCAGCTGCGACAGCTCAGCCACGGGCCGTACGACATGCGCCCCGCCTGGTCACCCGACGGGAAGCGGATCGCGTATGAGAGCAGCCGCGGTGCGCCTGCGAGCACCCCGCGCACGATCTGGGTCATGAATGCGGACGGCTCGTACCGGCGGCGAGTGATCAGCGGTGTAGGGGAGCACCCCGGGTGGTCGGCAGACGGAAAGAACATCGTCTACGCCGCGTATCCCGTGGGCATAGGCGTCGTCGATGCCAGAAAGCCGGGCACGGCGCGCGTGATCGCGAGAGCCGTCGGTCCGGTGACGTTCCCTGCCTGGAAACCGACCGGGTAGCTGCGTGGCTGGTTTCCCCGCGGCGTGCCGCAGACCTCGTCGCTCGCGCTCCGGACCGTCTCATCGCGTTTCGAGTAGCGATGCAGGACCCGCCGAGCGACGTGCAGCTCCCTTTGCTTTCGCTGTTGACTCACCTCGAGCTTGAGCCAGCGTCTGGTCTGCGGTCGGAGCCGTGCTCAGGCGACGATGGGGCTCAGCGGAGTGTCGCCTCGGAGCGGGTTCGCGCGTCGGTCGTGTGTTCTGGCTGATGTCGCACGGCTGGCGGCGAGGACGACCGCTGGTGCAGAAGGTCGTCAATCGTTGCCTTCGAAACCGCCTAGCACCTCGTCGATGACCTCGCGTGGGCTCACTCGCCATCCGAAGCGAATGGCCGCGCGATCGGGGTCTGCGGAGCCTGTCCGCAGTGCCTGGGCAAGCGTGATCAACGCCTTCCAGAGCGCCCAGCAACGGCCGCGCGCCCACGTCTCGTCATCTATGGCCAGCCGGTCGCGGAAGGCCTGCCGGCTGTCACCGTGAAACAGCGTCCACGCGATCGCGAGGTCGCAGGCGGGATCGCCGACGGCCATGCAGCCGAAGTCGAGCACGCCGGCCAGCCGGCCGTCGAGCACGAGCAGATTCGTTGCCGTCACGTCTCCGTGCACCCACACGGGCGGGCCGTGCCACGGCGCGGCGAGCGCTGACTCCCACGCCTGCGACGCTGCGGCCGTGTCGATCTCGCCTTCCAGAGCCGAGATCGCGCTGCGAGCGTCGTCGTCGTACGTCGCCAGCGGCGCCCCTCGGAAGGCGCTGTGGGCGCCGGGGGCCGGACCGCGGGTGGGATCGACCGTGTACAGGGCGGCGAGGAGCCTGCAAGGTCGGTGGCGAAGCGGTTCAGGTCCGCGAGCCCGTCTAGCGTCGCGTAGTCGCCGTCGAGCCAGCGGTAGACGGACCAGGGTCGCGGGAAGCCACAGCCGGGCCGACCCTTCGCGACCGGCTCCGGAATCGGGAGCGGCAACTGCCGAGCGAGGATCGGCAGCCACCGCTGCTCCTTCTCCACCTGCTGCACGTATCCAGGCGCGCTCGGCAACCGCACGGACAGGTGGTCGCCGAGCCGGAAGGTCGTGTTGTCCCACCCGTCAAGTTCCACCGGCGTCACCGGAAGGTGTGCCCACCGCGGAAACTGCGTCGCCACCAACCGCCTGGCGAGACCCGACGTGATTGCCGCCTTGTGCACGACGTTGTCGTCTAGCTTCGGTCGCGCTTGTCGCTGTGGATCGCGGTCTGGCCGGTTCGGAAGATCGAGTGGATGAGGACCGCGACCACGAGGGCGATGGCAACGATCAGGGCGATGTAGATGGAGGCTGCGGGCCAGCTGAGGGTGGCGATGGTCATGTGTGGTTCTCCCTTCGCTGTCTTAGGCGGAGCGTTGGTAGGCGTTGAAGGCGCGGGTGGCGAAGGCGGCGCTGGCGAGTAGGAGCAGTGCGAG
>WNFU01005924.1_pt1 | contig 15017 bp, 18 predicted proteins | sample 5400121 | NCBI WGS metagenome assembly WNFU01 (sample SAMN13153360, study PRJNA577476) | soil metagenome | isolation source: 100 cm soil or saprolite under grassland replicate 1 | place: USA:California | collected 2016-06-15
CACATCTCGATCGTGTTCGAGGGGGAGCTCACGATGTGGAACGACAACTGAGCCGACGGGCAGCCCGCGCTACAGATGATGTTGCCACTCTGGTCGAACCCCGTGACCGACTGGCCGTTCTGGCACTGCTGGCCGGCGAGGTTCGTTCCGGGCCCGGGCGGCCCGGCCGGGCCCTGAGGCCCAGCGGGCCCAGCGGGCCCAGCCGGTCCAGCGGGACCCGCCGGCCCGGGCGGCCCCTGCGGGCCGGTCGCGCCGGTGTCGCCCTTGTCGCCCTTCGGTCCGGGCGGTCCCGCCGGTCCGGCGGGCCCTGCCGGTCCGGTCGCACCGGTATCGCCCTTCGGCCCCGGCGGCCCAGCCGGCCCCTGCGGCCCTGTCGCGCCCTGGGGTCCGGTCTGGCTCCAGCTGATCGCGATCTCCGACGGTCGGCAGCTGTCGCCGGCGCTTGGGTCGATCACGCGCAGGTTGCCGACGTTCTTCTGGTAACAGCCGTGGATGACTCCGCCGGAGTCGGGAATCGCCGCGAGCGTGACAGCGCCGCCCGCGAGAGCGGCGCCGACAACAGCACCGATGAGGAACCAGCGGCCCCGTCTGAGCGTGAATCTGCGCACGAAAGCGCGTTTCATCGCTTTGCCTTTCTGTTGCGGTGACGATGGGGTCGCCGCAGAGAGACGTTGAGTCCGCCCGCACCTCCTTCCCGTAGAGGTACGTGTATGCGGCTCGACCCTGAACCTCAGGTATCAGAAAGTCAACAGAGCGGCGGCGAAGACGAGCCGGCGACCGTTGTGCGTCCACGTGAGGCCGTGCCCTGGGGGAAGAGCTCGCGCAGGCTCCCGCCCGACGACGGGACGACGTAGATCGAGCCGTTCAGGCAAGAGGGTCGTCGTGGATCGAGGGTTAGAGTCGCTGGCAACGAGACCTACCGGGGAGGCAACATGCTCGACCACGTAACGGCGAACGTCAGCGACGTCGACCGGGCGAAGGACTTCTACAGCCAGGCGCTCGCGCCGCTCGGCTACTCGGTGCAGGCGGAGTTCCCCGGCGCAGCCGGCTTCGGCACCGGCGAGGGGATCCCCGACTTCTGGATCGGCTCGGACGAAGCACGCGGCGCGGCGCATGTTGCGTTCAGCGCCAAAGACCGCGCGACGGTCGACGCGTTCTACGAGGCCGCGACGTCGGCAGGCGGGAAGGACAACGGCGCGCCGGGCCTGCGCCCGCACTACCACGATAACTACTACGCCGCCTTCGTGCACGACGCGGACGGCAACAACATCGAAGCGGTCTGCCACATGCCGGAGTGACACGCTAGGCCGCTCAGTTGGCTCGAGCCCAGACGGCCAACTCGCCGATGCCAGCGAGTTCCTCTGCTGACTGAATCGCCGACCACGCCGACGCCGGACGCCGTGAAGTCTCCAGCCGCAGCCACTCCGCTTGGAAGAGAACATCGGCGCTCTGTCATCGCGTCGATCGTACGGCCCGGTGCCGGACAATCCGTCTGCGAACAACGGCCGTATGCCCCGGCGGTAGGCGATCCCGCCCTCGGTGGGAGAGAGGAGCAACCGTATGTTCGTCCGGAACGCAGCGTTGGCCACGATGCTGCTCGTGCTGGCGCTCCTGTTCACCTCGGCCGCGGCGGGCGCGCCGGCGAAGACCCCAACGTCGCCGAAGGGGCCGACCAACCTCCGGATCACCGCGTCGGGACCCACGAGCGTCTCGCTCGCGTGGGACGCCGCCACTGGCGGCAACTCCACGAACTGGTGGTACTGCGTTCAGAGTGGCGGCGCGGGCTGCTTCCGCGTCAACCCGCCGCAGACGACGTTCACGCACCCGTCGCTGTGGCCGGGGACGACCTACACGTTCACCGTGATTACGGTCGACTCGAACGGTCACCGCTCGGCGCCGAGTAACGCCGTCACCTACACGACGCCGCCGGACACGACGCCGCCGACCGCGCCGGAGCTGCGCACGACGTCGGTCTTCCCGACCCGGGTCGGCCTCAGCTGGACGGCCTCCGTCGACAACAGGACGCAGGTGTCCTACACCCTGCTCGTCGACGGCAGTCCGTATTTCGGCGGCTTCATCGGCTATCGCTCCATCGTCATCCCGTATCTGGCGCCGTCGTCGACCCACGTGTTCAAGGTCGTCGCGCGCGACAGCTTCGGGAACGCGTCCGAGAGCAACGTCCTCACCGTGCCGACGCCTCCGGCCACGGAGGGGATCCCGCCGACGGCGCCGACGAACCTCCGCCTGTCCTCGGAGAGTTCGCCGCCGGAAGCATGGCTCGACTGGGATGCGGCGAGCGACAACTTCGACCCGCCGTCCCAGCTCCTGTACGAGGTGTACGTGAACGGCGTGCTCGCCAGCACAGTGATCGGCAACGTCGAGGACATCGTGTACTGCTCGGAATCGGGCCCGAACACGATCGCCGTCCGTGCGATCGACACGTCGGGGAACGTGTCTCCGTTCAGCAACGAGGTCATCTTCGTCTGCTAGCCAGACGAAGCCGGAGGCCGCCGTCGAGGCGGCCTCCGGCCGGCTAACGCTTCTGCGCGCGGCAACAGAGATGATCTGCGCAGGATGCGTGCGCAGGAGAGCGAGCGGTCGCCGGATCTGGAGCAACTGCGCCTCATGCTGTTTCCACACCTAAGCGCCGAGGACGGCTGGCGGAGAATCGAGACTGCGCTGGAACGCGCTGCCGACCACGAACGCTCCAGGCGGATCGAGCAGCTCGCGCGCGATCCTGATCTGGCGGAGGAGCTGCTGCGCCGCCTGCGCTGCCGGGCTTGAGACGCCTCACACGGGGCGCCGCTCGGGCGTTTGACCGGTTGTGCGGCTCTACGACTACACAGCGTCGGCGAACTGCTACAAGGCACGGCTGCTCCTGGCGCAGCTCGGGCGGCCGTACGAGCGCGTGCCGATCGACATCTTCGGCAGCGACACGCTCACCTGCGAGTTTGCCGACATCAATCCGGCTCGGTCGACGCCCGTGCTCGAGACGGACGACGGGCGGTACCTCCAGGAATCGAACGCGATCCTCTGGTACCTCGCGGATGGCTCCGGATTCCTCCCCGACGACCCGTTCGAGTGGGCGCACGTCCTCAAGTGGCTGATCCTCGAGCAGACGGACGTGATGCCCGGGATCGGCGGGCTGCGCTTCCGGCTCCTCACCGGCCGCTGGACGGCGGACGAGCCGGCCGCGGTGCAGCGTCGCGCGCTCGGCCTCGCCGCGCTGGAGATCCTCGATGCACATCTCCAGGACGCCTCGTTCTTCGTCGGCGACCGTTACTCGATCGCGGACGTCTCGCTCTACGCATACACCCGCACGGCGCCCGCGGCAGGACTCGAACTCGCCGACTATCCGGCGGTCGCGGCGTGGCTGCGACGCGTCGAGCAGCAACCGAGATTCATGAACGACCTCGAGCCATATCCCGCGAACGCGCGTGCAGGAGCCGGCTTCTCGATCTACGGCTGAGAGACCGATCTAGCGACGCAGGCGCTTCCGCAGGTAGCACTTGCGCTCGTCCTCGCCGGTCTGCTCATAGCCGGCACTTGCGTAGAGCGCACACGCCGGTTTGTTCGCCCGGAGGGTGTTCAGGCGCAGCTCGTCGATGCCCTCGCGGGCGAGTAGTTCTTCCAGCGCGGCCAGCATCGCGGTGCCGTAGCCCTGGTGCCGCGCGGTCTCTGCGACGGTGATCTGCTCGAGGAACGCGACTCGCGAGGGCTCATCGTCGAGTGGTGTGACCCAGAGCCATCCGACCGATCGTCCGCTTCGGTCGACGGCCGACCACAAGCGGTCACCACGCTCGACCCCTTTCGCGTAATCATGCTCGAAGACCGGTGTCAGCTCTTCCCGCGCCCGCTCCAGCGCCCCGCCACGCGGCCAGCCGGCATCGCGGACCTGCTGGTCGGCGTAGCCGGCGACTTCCTCGATGAAGAACGCTTCTCGTTCCTCCTCCGTGAGCGGGATCAGCGTGACCTCGGGATCGCTCACCCTGCTCCGGTGCCGCGGTCGCTGGTCACTGCCCCCATAGCGGTCTGACCTCGATCGTCCCCATCTGGGCTACAGGATGCTCGGCCGCGATCTCGACGGCCTCCTCCAGGCTGCCGCACTCGAGGATGTCGAACCCGCCGATGACCTCCTTGGTCTCGGCGAATGGACCGTCGGTCACGATCGTCTTCCCGTCGCGGACGCGGACCGAGCGGGCCCGGCGCGGCGGAGCCAGCTGATCGCCCGTGACCCAGATGCCCCGGGCCTGGAGGTCGTCCAGCCAGGGGAAGCGCTCCTCGTCCGGGGTGTCGGTCGGATCGGGCTCCGTCTGGGCGTTCATCTTCTCCGCGTCCCAGCAGACCAGCATCAGGAATTTCATCGTCGCTTCCTCTCGTCGTTGGCATCCAGCCTTACCTCTACGACGAACGCGCCGGACCGAGATGGACATTCGCCCGGAGGAACGCCCACCGGAACGAGAGTGAGGACTAGTCCTCGCCGTCCCAGTAGTCGAGCTCGGGCCCCGGACGGCTGAGGAGGATCCGCTCGCCGGCGACGCTCCTCGCCCCGATCTTTCCGCTGTCCGGATACTCGACGATGTCCGGGGCGATGAGCGTTGAGATCATGAGGATGCGGATCGGCGAGTCGGTGCGGTTGCTGACCTGGTGGAACCCGTCCTTCCCTCGCCGGAAACAGACGACGTCGCCTTCGCGAAGATCCTGCTCGCCGTCCGCGGAGCGAAGCGTCGGTTGCCCGCGCACGACGAGCAGCCATTCCTCGTTCGCGTGGTGCGTGTGGTACGGCCAGAGCTTGCTGCCGGGCTCGAGCTCGTACATGCTCCCGCCGATCAGCTCGGCCTTCAGCCGGGCGCCGATCCACGCGTCCTTCGAACGCCAGCCCTCGCGCTCCTCGGTGCGCTCCCATTCGTCGCCGTGGAGGTTGACGACATCCACGGCGGGATCCTAGGGCTCCAGCTCCGGGAGGAGCTCGATGCCCTCCTGGTCGTCGGGCGCCGTGTGCGCGACGACGGCGCGCGCCACTTCCTCGGTCGGATTGAGGACGACGTGGGGCATGTCGGTTGGGATGTAGGCGAGCTCGCCGGCGAGGATCCTGTCCCGGTGCTCGAGCTTCGGGCCCCACAACATCTCCAGCTCGCCCTCGATCACGTAGCCAGCGCTCTCGACGCCGCGGTGCAGGTGGGCGCGTGAACGCCCGCCCGGCGGAAGCTCGAGCTCGACCATGCAGATCGCCGAGCCCGAGAGACCCGCAAAGTAGGTCATTCCCTGCGATCCCTGGTACCGCTCGCCGCGACGGTAGACACGGCACTCCATGCGCGCGACCCTATCCGGCCGTCTACGCGCGTTGCAGGCCCCCGACCGGGCGGCGTAGGGTCGGAGGGCTTGCGCCGCCGGCGCAAGTCGAGCGAAAGAGGTGCCACAGTGAGCACGACCGCGACCGAGCGCGAGGCGATTACCGAGGCGCTCCAGCTCTACATGGACGGCGCCGCGGACGGTGACGTCGACAAGCTGAAGCGGGCGTTCCACGATCAAGCCTGGATGTTCGGACAGATGGGCGGCCAGCGCTTCGATATGCCGATCGCGCAGTTCTTCGATCTGGCTGCGAGCAAGCCGCTCCGAACGGACGACAGCTTCCGCGCGGAGATCGTCCACGTCGAGCAGGCCGGCGACATCGCCTGCGCCGTCATCACGGAAGAGGGAGCCTGGGGCAGCGTGTCGTTCACCGACCACTTCACCCTCGCCGAGATCGACGGCGAGTGGAAGATCGTGAACAAGACGTTCACCCACACCGGAGGTGAGCCGCCGGCCGGGTAGCTACTCGTCGGTTGCCTGGCTCTTGCGCGGCCGTGCGAGGAAGATCGCGCCGATCGTCACCGCAGCGAACGCGAGGATTCGCAACCCGCCGAACACGCCCGAGGGCACTGGCTCGTCGAGCACGACCGTGCCGGCCGCGATCGGCAACGCGTTCGTCAGCAGGGTCGCCACGCCGGCGACCGTCAACGCTCCGCTGCGTTGATAGCCGAGCTGGAGAAGCCACGTCCCGAGCGTGTAGCCGAGGATCAGCGGAACCACGAAGAGAAGGCGGGCGCCTTCCCCTTGCGTCGCCACCTCCGTGCTGATGTCGCCGATCGAGAAGAACAGCCCGCCGGCAATCCCGCTAGCCACCCCGAAGCCCAAAGTCCGGCGGCCGAGTCCGACCACAACGAGCGCCCCCGCTGCCGTTCCGGCGAGCCAGAGCAGGATCTCGCCGGTCGACCCCTCGCCGCCCGCGCCGCTGCCGCCCGCGAGCGACACCGCCAACGCCACCAGGCCGAAAACGGAGATGAGCGCGCCGTTCCTTTCGCGCGCCTCGAGGCGTCGCCCCATGACGCGCGCCGACACGTACGCAAGAACTCCGATCCCGCCAGCCGCGACGCTCTGCACCAGGGCCAGTGAGGCCAAGGCAAGCGCCGCCGCGTAGAGCAGGGAAACCGGACGTCTCCATCCCAAAACCGAGCAGCCAGCTGCGGTCCGTGAGCAGCGCCCAAGCCGACTGGAGCGGGCGTCGGATACACAGCACCGGCAGGGCGGCGGCCGCGTCGTGCTCGCGAAGGTATGCGAGGTTGATGAGCACCGTCGACGCGAGCGCAAGCACCAGCGCGACGGCCGTAGACGCATTCATGTGCTGACTCGCCTCACCGACCCGACAACAAACAAAGGATGACCCGAGACGGTGCCGAATGCTTCGGTTCGCGACCTGGGGGTCGGACTGATGCGCACAAGCGAACAGATCAACGCGTTTTGGGGCGTTGCGCGCGAGAGCTCCGTTGACGGAGAGAGATTCCGGCGGCGGATCGGCGCCGGTGCGGCCATGACGCTGCTCGTTTGCGGCTTCCTGCTCGCGATCGGTCTCAGCGCGCTCGTTCTCGCATTCTTCGTGGGCGTGCTGGTGTCGGTCGGCGTCATCGCATTCGCGGCGGTCTGGCCACGAGTGCGAGCCCGTGTGGGAGACGGAATCGGACGCGCTCGCGCACGCGGTCGGAGGAGGGCCGCCGTTCTGGTGCCTCGGCTACGCGACACAGGCCGCTCCAGGGCCAACGCAGTTGCGTCCGCGAGCCGTCGAGCCACGACGCTTGTCCGCACCGTCCTCGAGTCCGGCTCCCGCGCGGGCCGAGAACTAGCTCAGGCGGCACGATCGACGGCACAACGGACCGACCCGCAACGCGACGCCCTTCGACTCAACGCGGCCGGAACGCGGCACCGGCGCAACGGCCTCTATGACGAGGCCGTTGAGTGCCACCGCCGTGCGCTCGAGCTCCTGCGCTCGCTCGACGACCGGCGTGGGATCGCGCTGACCCAGAGCAACCTGGCGCTCGCGTTGAGCCACGCCGGCGACGACGATTGGGCGATCGGGCTCTTCGAGGAGGCCGCGGCGACGCTCCGCGAGCTCGGGGACGAGGAGCACGAGGCTCAGATCATGGCCAACCTCGGGCTCGCGCACCGGCGCCACGGCCGCCCCGACGAAGGGAACAACGTGCTCGAGCTCGCGCTCACCAAGCTGAGCCCCGCCTCGAGCGCGTACCAGACGATCGAGGCGGAGCTCCGCCGCGCGAGCTGACCGACCCAGCTAGCCGTGACCCGGAGCGGGTGCGTACTCGCCGAGGAAGTCTTGACTGATGATCCGCTGGCGGACGGCCTCCTGGCCGAGATAGCACTGCCAGCTCAGCCCGTCGGAGGTGAGTCCTCGGCAGCCTCCGTTGACGTGTTTCGTCTTGTCGACGGTTGCTTCGACTGTTCCTTTGAAGTCCTGCACCTCGGGGAACGGCGGCCTGTCGAGGACGCAGTGGTACTCCACGTTCGGGACGACCGCCGAGCACGTCGCGTCTCTCCCGGCGAAGATCGCCGCGCCGGCAGGCATCGACTCGGCAACCTCATGGCCGCGGATCAACTGCGCCGCACCGATCGCGGCCGCAGGCACCGCGAAGACCACCGCGACGAGCGCGAACGCGACCCGCCGCGAGGCCAGTTGCCCGCGCCGCACTGCCTCGAGGAGGACGTTTCGCGCGATTCCGAACAACCAGGGCCCTGCCGCGCCGTCCATATCGTCGCGGAAGCGCGAGCGCAACAGCCAAGCCCGCGCAAATGTCTCGGCCGTCAGATCATGGGCAGCATCCCGATCGCGACTCCGACGCAGGTGGTAGCCGTGGATCCTCTCCGCGTAGCGCTCGTAGAGCTCGCGGAACGGAGTGGCCGCCCCCCGTGCCGCGCGGAGAAGTTGCGCGTCCGTCTTCTTCATCGTTACCCAGATATGACAATCGCACGCGGAGTTGTTACGCCGAGAGGCGCGGCTTCAGGCGCTTGCGGAGGAAGCACCTGCGCTCGTCGTCGCCCGTCTGCTCGTAGCCGGCTCGTTGCGCTCGCTCTCCGCCGGCGAGATCATCCCGATCGGGCCCATGGTTGAGGTGTCCGCCGAATCCTTCACGCTGCTCAGCGATCAGCCGAGCCGCGAGATCGAAGACCCTCTCGGGTTCGACGCGGTCGCCGGAGACCTCACGACTCTCTTACTCGCCTCACGTCACAAGACGCCCTTGACGATCGGCGTCGTGGGCGACTGGGGCTCTGGAAAGAGCTCGCTCATGCGTCGCCTCGATGCCAAGCTCGCCGAGGTTCCTGCAAGTCGAACCGTCTGGTTCAACGCCTGGACGGCTGAGAGAGGCGAAGCGCTCGAAGGCTTGGTGAAGTCCGTCCTCGATCAGCTGGATCCCAGGATTCTCCGACGGGTCGCGCGAAACCGGAACGTCGTCACCGGCCTTCGAATAGCGGTCACGATCGTCGCCGGGTTCTTCCGGGCCGGAGGAATCGTCGACACGCTCTGGGAGCACGCCCGCGTCGATCCGAAGACGCGGAACGAGTTGCGTGACTTGCTCACCGACGCGATGAAGAAGTGGGTCGACGGCGGCCCGAGAAACCTCGGAGGTCGCCTCCTCGTCGTATTCGTCGACGATCTCGACCGCTGCAACCCGGACACGGTCTTTCAGATCTTCGAGGCAATCAAGCTCTACCTCGATGCCCCCGGCATCGCATTCGTCGTGGGTTTCGACGACACCGTCATCTCCGAGGCGATCCTCGAGCACAAGCGGTACTCGAAGTCGATCACAGGTCGCATCTACCTCGACAAGATTGTTCAGATCGAGGTCTCGGTCCCCGAGGCGACGCAAGATCAGATGGCTCGACTCGTTGGAGAGTTCGCCCTCGCGTCCGGCACCGAGCGACTTCTCGACGAGGACGCTCGGGCGTTGATCGTCGACAGCGGCGACCGGAATCCGCGCCGCCTGAAGCGTTTCGTCAACACCTTCGTGCTCGAACAGCGACTCGATCGACGAGAGCGGCGGCTCGACGCTCGGGTCCTGATCAAGACGCTTCTCCTCCAGACTTACTTTCGCGACTTTGCCCGTCTGTTCCGAGATCGTGCCGACCCGATCAGCGAGTTCTTCGAATACCTCGACGTGCGAGATGCATTCCTCGGCGGGGAGGGAGACAAGGCCCCAGTTGTAAGGGAGTTCCTCACGAAACGCGGGATCCCGATGCTCGGCGACACCACTCTCGCGGATATCGAGGCGCGCATTCCCGAGGTCTTTCCGAAGCTTGCGCTGAACCAGCACTTCGTGTCGCTCGTTCGCGGCCTCCACGCCGAGCCGATCCGCGAAGACGTCCGATCCACGCTCGAGGAGAGTCAGACTGTCGAGCCCTCGCCTCAGGTCGGTTCTTCAGCGGAGGCTCCGCGGATGACGACGCCCGAATCCGCGCCGTCCGTAATGGCGGGACTCGAAGGTTTGCGCCTTCTCTGGATCAGCGCCGATCCCGATCCATCAATCGAAGTGATCGTGAGCGAGTGCGATCGGGCCGGCGCCACCACGACCCTGCTGGCGGGTGAATACGCGAAGAGGGAGGCGATCCTGAATGCGGCCGCTGTAGCTGACGTGGTGATCTGGTCAATCGGCGTGGAAGGCCACGCCGACAGGATGTTCGTCGAGCTCGAAGAGCTCCGCGCCCGAAGTATCTTCGAGGGGCCGGTCGTTTTTTATGGAGAGTTCGCGTCCGAGACGCGGCAGCGACGGGCTGAAGCCCTCGGTGCGACAGTGTTGAACTCTCCGCGTGACCTTCTTTTCAGGCTTGGTGAAGTTGCCGGTTCGGTTCGGAGCCGACCGAGAAGAGGGGCATCCACCAGCTGATCGGGCTATCCGCCCAGCGGACCGGCGACGTCATGTGCTTCCCCGTCGGCCAGACGTTGGTCGAGCGCCGCGCCGCCGCGCGAGCTGACGCATCCGCGCGCCGCCACATGCGTATGGTGTGCGCGTGCCGAGGGTACTCGTCGTCGGAGCGGGGATCGGCGGACTGACCCTCGGGCTGGCGCTTCGCCGTGCCAACCTCGACACGCAGATCTTCGAGCGGGCAGGCGCGATCCGCGACCTCCAGGTCGGGCACGGCTTGAGCCTTTGGCCGAACGGGACGCGGATCCTCGCAAGCGTCGGGGCGCTCGAAGGCGTCGAGCGCGTCGCGGCGCCGATCGAGCGGATGGAGTTCCGCGACATCCGGGGCCGGCGCATCGTCGACCATCCTGCCGGTGCCGTCACTCGGCAGCTCGGCGCGCCGACGCTCGGCCTTCGTCGCTCCGAGCTTCATCGGTCGCTGTTCGACGTGATCGGCGAGGACGCGGTCGAGTTCGACGCCGAGTGCGTCGGTGTCGACCAGGCCGAAGACGGGGTCACCGCACGGTTCGCCGACGGACGGGCGGAGCGCGGTGACGTCCTCGTCGCGGCCGACGGCGCCCGCTCCACCATCCGGGCGCTCTTGGTCGGCGATGGGCCGACCCCGACCGGGAACGCGGAGATGCACGGGACGGTCCCCACGCCGGCGGACGTTCCGAGCGGCGTGTACCGCCAGGTTTGGGCCCCAGGAGCGAAGTTCGGCTTCTATCCGGTTCGCGATGCCACGTGTTGGTATTGCACCGTGAAGGCCGCCGATCCATGGTTCGTCGACGAGGCAGGAAGGAAGGAGGCGATCCGAGCGCGCCTGGCGACGTACCCGGCGCCGACCCTGAGCCTGGTCGATGCCGACTCCGAGCATCCCATCACGCGCGCGGTGATCGTGACCCATGATTTATCGAAGCCGTGGGTGCACGGACGTGTGGCGCTGCTCGGGGACGCCGCGCATGCCATGGCGCCGCACCTCGGGCAGGGTGCGGGACAGGCGATCGAGGACGCGGCCGTGCTCGCGGACTGTCTCGGAGCGAGCAGAGACGTCACCGCAGCGTTGCGTGGGTACGAGCAGCGGCGGAAAGACCACGTGCGCGGGATAGCGAGGCAGTCCCGTATCCTCGGCAAGGCGCTCGTGCTCGAGAATCCCCTCGCGCACTCGCTTTGGCGCACTGCCGTCAAGCTCTCCTGGCCGCCTATCGGCTCCAAGCAGTACGTGAAGATCCATCGATACGAGCCCTAGCGGCAAGCGAAACCCCGGTCGTCACCTGAGCGATTCACGCGACAACAAGACACTGCCTCAGCGGGTCTTCACGGAGATCCTCAACGAAGGCCGCCTCGAGGTAGCGGACGAGATCGTCGCGCCCACTTCCTTCTTCACTCGCCGACCCGCCCCGAGCTGTTCGCAGGTCCAGACGGGTTCAAGCACTTCGTCACGGACCTCCGGCGGGGCTTCCCGGACCTGAACATCACGATCGAGCAGGTGATCGCCGAGGGCGACTTCGTCTCGATTCCGAGCCCAGAAGCTGGCCGGTCGGCGCTAACACCCTAGGCGATGTCGGGCCGAGCGACTTCGAGCAGCATCGGCCGAAGACGGCTCGCCAGCTTCGGATCCGTTCGCTCGAGCTCCGCCGCCAGCGCGTCCGCGGCGGCGGCCAGTGCCCGGTGTAGCTCCGCCTCGCCCACGGAGCGCACAAGCGTCGGCTCGAGCGGCGCCGTGAGCTCCGGCGGCAGCAGGTCGGCGCCTTTCGCGAACCGGGTGGGGTGGTCTAGGCGCAGGCACGCGAGCGCGAGCACGTGCTCGCGGATCCCGCTGATCAGCCACTCCGCCTGCCACGGCTTACGGCGCTCGATGCACATGCGCGCGTGCAAGACGTGGTGCCAGGCGAGGCCGACGAGGTCGTCCTGCGGCACGGGCGCGTTCGGCGCGACCTCGACTGTCTCGCCGAACACGGTCCGCCAGTTCGGGCCGCGGGGGCCGAAGCCGGCGGCCGGCGTAAAGGCGATGTCGACTTCGAGCCAGTCCGGGAGCAGGAACACCCGGTAGACGGACAGCAGGTCCCAGTGGTGGAGCGCGCCGAAGTCCCGATACAGGAGCTCGGCCCAGCGCTCGAGCGCGGTCGGCAGGTCACCGCGGACCGCGAACGCGAGGTCGATGTCCGACCACTCGTCGCCCCCGTCGACCACGTAGGAGCCGGTCATTGCTGCGCCGACAATGTCCGGATCGCTCTCGGCGAGTGCGAGGAGACGCTCCCGCACACGGTCCCGCTCCTCGACGGTGAACAAGGCGCGCGCGACTCTACGCGGCTCGCGCGGCGTACTCGACCTTGCGGAACGGCCAGTCTGCGGCGATCCACTCACTGACACTGCGCCACAAGGGAACGTCCAGGTCTGCGCGGCCGGCTCGCACCCACGAGAGAACGCGGGCGTCGTAATCGCTGTCTGGAACCGGGTAGATGTAGACACAGCCGACAACGTCACCGCCCGGACGTTCCAGCACCGTGTAGGTGAAGCCGGCACGCCTCCGGAAGTCGTCGGCGTGGCCCTCGAGATCGCGGAGGTTCTCCTCCAACGTCATCTCGCGCGGCCAGGAACTCTCTTCCCAGCCCGGCGTGGCGTGGATGTGCTCCACCGACGACGTCCAGGCGCGGTAGTCCTCCTCGTTGTGCTCCGGCCCCAGCGGCTCGAGCGTGAACGATGGAGCTTCGAGCCCTAGCGGCACGACGAAGTCCGGCGGCACGAAGTCGTCATGCGCCATGGCCGCGATCGTAACCGGGCGCTGTGACAGTGTCCGAGGTCGGCGGCGTATGAGCGGCAGACAACCGAAGGAGTGTCCCATGAAGCTTGCTCGCATCGCCGTGATCGCCGCGGCGGGCCTGGCAATCGCCGCGTTCGCCGGTGTCTTTCAGCCCTCCGGCGCGAGAAGCGAGTCGGCCGGTGACGTCCCGTCCGGCGGCATCACCGTCGTCGGCACCGGCTCCGTCTCGGTCACCCCGGATCGCGCCGCGTTCACTTTCGGGACGGTCAGCCAGGCGGGGACGGCCGCCGCCGCGCTGGCCGCGAGCTCCGCGAACGTAACGCGCGTCGTCGACGCCCTCCGAAAGGGAGGCGTGGCGAAGGCCGACATCCAGACCTCCGAGGTCTCGCTCTCACCCCGCACGGACGAGAACGGCACCGCGATCGTCGGCTACACGGCCACCAACAGCGTCACGGCCACCATGCGCAAGATCTCCGACGCCGGCGATGTGATCGACGCGGCAGTCGGCGCAGGCGCGAACCAGGTGTACGGACCGAACCTGCTCACCTCCGACCAGGATGCCGCCTATCGCAACGCCCTCAAGGCGGCCGTCGCAGAGGCCCGGGCGAAGGCGGAGACGCTCGCGAGCACGGCCGGAACGAAGCTCGGCCGGATCACGGCGATCGCCGAGAGCGGCGCCACGCCCCAGCCGGTCTTCTCAGCGACCACCACGCTGGAAAAAACCGCGCCGATCGAGCCGGGCACGCAGATGATCCAGGCAACGGTGAGCGTGACGTTCGCTTTCGCGTAGACCGCCCGGGAGTAAAGTCAGGTACGTGGTTGCCGAGACCCAGCCGCTGACTCCGGCACAGGTCGCCGAAGCCGCGCTCGCATCCTTCGCATCCCGCGACGCCGACCAGGTAGCCGCGAACGTCCACGCCGACGCGGCCGAGCACTTCCTTCCGATCGGCGAGTTTCGCGGCCGGGCCGCGATTCGCGATTTCTGGCACGAGGTGTTCTCAGCGTTTCCGGATTTCGAGATCGAGGCGACGCGAATCGTCGCGGATGACAGCAACGCCGCCGTGTACTGGAAGGCCCGTGGGACGTTCACCGGCGCGCCGTTCCAGGGGATCGAGCCGACCGGCGATCGGATCGAGATCCTCGGCACCGACGCGATGGAGATCGCGGACGGCCTGATCAGGCGCAACACCGTCTACTGGGACGGCGCCGCCTTTGCGCGCGATCTCGGGCTCCTCCCCCCTCAGGGCTCCCGGGCCGAGCGCGCGATGCTGGCCGCGTTCAACGCTCGTACGAAGGCGCGTTTGCTGCTCCGCCGCCGGCGCCGCTGAACGCCAGCGCTCGCGCGAGCGGTCGCGGCAGCCACCAGTTCCAGTCTCCGAGCAGCCGCATCGCCGCCGGCACGATCACGAGCCGCACGAGCGTCGCATCCAGCGCGATCGCGACGGCGAGGCCGATGCCGAGCTCGCGTAGGACGACTCCACCCGAGATCGCGAACGCGGCGAAGACGGCGACCATGACCACCGCCGCGCTCGTGATCACGCGCGCCGAGGCGACGAGCCCTTCCGAGACCGCGAGCTCGTTCCGGCCACTTGCCTGATAGCGCTCGCGAATGCGTGTCAGCAGGAAGACCTCGTAGTCCATCGACAGCCCGAACGTGACCGCCAGCACGAGCGCCGGCACGATTGCCCCGATGTAGCCCGGCGAGTCGTATCCCGTCCAGTCGAGCCAACCCCACTGGAAGACCGCCACGAGCACACCGTAGGCCGCACCGACCGAGAGCATGTTCATCACGAGCGCCTTCAGCGGCAGCAGCAAGCTCCTGAGGACGACCACGAGGATCGCGAACGAGATGGCGAGGATGAAGACGACCATCCGCCACAGTCCGCCGACGACCGCGTGCTCCACAGCGAGGTCGAATGCCGTCGAACCGCCGACAACCGCGTGCGGGACCACGGCGCGGATCCGGTCGTACGTCGCCCGAGCTGCGGCCGACTCCGGGTCGACGGTGAGGACGGCATCGACGA
>WNFU01006926.1_pt1 | contig 15013 bp, 13 predicted proteins | sample 5400121 | NCBI WGS metagenome assembly WNFU01 (sample SAMN13153360, study PRJNA577476) | soil metagenome | isolation source: 100 cm soil or saprolite under grassland replicate 1 | place: USA:California | collected 2016-06-15
AAGTAGCTATCGAAGGTGAAATCGCCCGGAATCGCCTGCTCGACCACCCAATCGACCAACTCTTTGCATAGCACGGTGTGATTCTTGAAGGGTGTAGCGTCGGCAACGCAGGTGTCCTTCTTGCGAAAGCGGCGGAATTCCAAGGGGTAGTGCTTGAGGGAGGCACAGACGTAGTTGGCGATCAGGTAGTCATGGGCGATCAGATGGCGCTGATCGGCATGATCCCAGAACCAGCCGGCATCTTCGATCAGCTTGCCGTCATGGTCGATCAGCGTGTTATCAATCGCGATCACGCCGTGGGGGGTGTAGTGCGTGGTGGGGTCGCGTTGCAGCAGATCGAGGCGCCGCTGGTTCAGGGCCTTTTCATCCCAGTCGACCTCGGTGATCCAGCGGTTCAAGCACGATTGATCGGTCGTGACGGCAAACTCGCGGTTGATCCCACTGACGGTCTTGCGTTCCGCGATGAACAGACCAGTCAGATACTCAGCGAAGTGCCGGCGCTCGGGCTCGTTGGCAAACAGGTCCGCGTATTGTGTCAAGAGGTCTTGCACGACCGTCGGGAATTCAACAATCGCTGGCATAGGCGCTCCTGGTGGTGATTCAGCTGGCACGGTTCGCCTGGACTATCGTACTACAGGAGCGCATGTGGTTCAACTTTGCAAAACTACAGTTCTCAGTGTCCTGTCTGACAAGGCGACTAAGAAAGAACGAAACGAGGCCGCTGCAAAAGCCTTGCGAGCGTTCCCACAGCGGGTCAAGCCGAGATACGTGCAAAACTAGGTAATAAACGAAAACGTGTAGCACGTAGGGTTAGCGCGCCTGGTTGGCCCAGACCAACAATCACGCAACGCGGGATACGATCGTCGAACCCTTGGTGTCACACAGCGAGCCAAGAATGTCGCGTGCTGATCGCAGCTGCTTCCGTGACAGAGCGGAAGCACACTGTGTCCTGCCGCATGCAGCTTTGGTTTCGCGAGTCCACTTACCCCGCCTGATGTGGATGGTGATACTCGGCCTGGGAGCGTTGTGCGCGCACGGCCACGCTCCCACCTTAGAACGGCAGGGCTTCATCCGTGTCGAGCCGGAATGAGCGTGGCGCTGGGCGCTCGCCTGCGCGTGCGTCTGCTCCGATCTGGGGTTCTCGGTGAACAAACGACCGAGTTGCGCTTCTGAACAGCCGGCAATCCTCGCAAGCGTGGCGATATCCGCAGCTTCATCACCAGGGTGTGGTCGCGGGCACAGTGCCAGGCGCGCGACACCGATGTCGTCGAATCCCAGGTAGCATTCGAGTTGCCAGTCGTTCATGGGGTCTCGACAACATCGGAACGGAATCTAGCACTAAGCACATTTTTCACAAACTCGTCTCCGATATTTCGCATTGGAATGCGGTCTCGATTCTGAGGAACGCCTCCACACCCATGCACACGTGCTGTTCTGTGTAGGATAGATTATGCTCGCAGGCATCGCATCCCGATGCTGGAAACGGTACCTAATCCTGTGAGAATGGTCTTCCTTACAGGAACCCAACTTTGTGATGGTTGTCGCTAGCGCTACGTTCTGTTCGCGTATTGTTGAGACCCCACGCGTAGCGGATGAGGGGATGCTAAATACAATGAGGCCAGTGAACGGGAGCGCCGCCCACTGGCCGCGTCGTGTCCGTGCTGCGGCGGGTGCGCCGCTACGCGCCCGCGAAGAGATCGAAGAATGGCGGGAAGGTCAGCAGGAAGCCCAGCGCCGTCAGAACCCCCGCGACGATCACATAGCTCTTCAGGTTGACCTCCTTGTCCTTGATCGTGAAATGGGCGATGCCCCACGACAGCAGGAACGCGATCACCGCCACACCGGTCTTGCCACTCAGCGGGCCGATTGGATTATACCAGTTCAACGCGTTCTTGAGATCGACCAGCGCCGGCATCTCCGTCAGGGTGACCAGCACGCCGAGCACGAAACATCCGATCCACCAGCCAGGAATGCTGCCGCCGCCTCGCCCGTCGCCATGCGGGTCTCGACCTGCTCTTGCTCCTTGGTGGCGGCCGTCTTGGGAAGCTGTGTGACTGCCATACCGGTACCTCTTTTCATGATTGCATAGTTCACTATCAGATTGACGGCGGACTAGTGGATCGGCGCGGCCTTGGTGATCAGCGCGCCCAGCAGGCCGGCGACGGCCGCCGCACCGAAGGCCAGGATGAAGCTGACGATCAGGGTCTTGCGCAGGAAGGGGGAGTCGGCCAGCCGCTTGCCGTAGCGCAGCACCACGAAGGCCACCACGGTCGCCAGGATGGGGGCGAGCCAGGCGATGTGCTCTTTCCACTCCATCCCGAAGGTGTGCCACTTGGCTAGGCTTGGGTTGGCCAACAGGTACGAGCGTGGGTAGGCGGTCAGGTCGGCGCCCTTCGGCGCTGCGGCGCGATACCACGGGTAGACGACGTACGTACCCGTGAGCACCGTACCCCAGGCGGCGATCACCATCAGCCAGGTGCCGGCGACCAGGCGGGTCATGCGCTCGCGCAGGCCGGTGACCGTCAGCAGTTCGGGGCGCAGGCTGTAGAGCCCGGCCAGCCCGCCCGCGAACGCGAGCAGGAACAGTGCGCCGAAGCCCATCCCGTGGATCAGCCTCCAGATTTCTCGATCGGTCATTGCCATGGGAGAATTCCTTTCGGTGTGAGACGGGTGTCGATTGGTTTGCTTACTGCGGTCACTGGTACACCCATCTCGCTCGACGTCAAATAGCGCTCAGAAAATACGCCATTTCATTCTCAAGGTTACATACCCCTATAGTGACAGGATTCGATATGGCCCGTTTGTCGTAAATCCTTTCCCCCTTTTAGCTCGCTAGCCAATCGCGCACTGCGTCAATGACCCGATTGAGCAGCGCGCTGTTCGCCAGCGCTCGATTGCAGGGCGGCGAATCGCACGCTCACGCCTCGATGGCCCCTACCGCCCACCATAGGGTTTCGTCGGCACCGAGCGTAGGTAAAGCAGCAAAGCACGCAGTTCGTCGTCGGTCATCAGCGCGCTGTTGCGCCAGGGCATCACCGCGCTGATCGGCGCGCCGCCGGGTCGTTTGCCCTCGCGCAGCGCGCGGATAAAATCGGCTTCGTTCCAGGTGCTGATCCACCCGCTGGGTGTGATATTGGAGGCCGGTGGCCAGTCGGGCGGCGTACCAGGGATGGGGCCGCCGGAGAGACCGGGGCCGTGGCAGCTGATACAGCCACTCGTCGCCGCGAGATACTGCCCATATGCGACGGTTACGCCAGCCGGCACCGGGTCAGGGATCGGCCGGGTGTGATCGGTATGCTCGGCGGGCAAGAGCGGCGCGGCGTTGACCACCAGCAGCACCCGGCCCAGCGGCCCGATCTGTGACGGCGGCAGATCGCTGTCGACCGGCGGGACGCTCTTCACGTACGCGATGATCGCGGCCAGGTCGTCCGCCGCAAGTCGCTGATAGTCATCGACCGGCATGACTCTGAGCGGCTTGCCATCTTCGTCGATGGCGTGGCGGATCGCACGGACCCAGTCGGCATCGGTGTGTTCGCCGCCAACACCACCCTTGCCGCGAGTCAGATTCGGGGCGACGACGCGACCGATCAGCGGATCGTCGCTGAGCACCTTCCCGGCCAGATTGGCGCCGTGGCATTCGCGGCAGCCACCCCGCGTGACGGTAACGTGCTGGCCGCGCACGATCGTCGCCGGGTCGTTCGGGATCGTGAGCGGTTCCGCGTTGATCGTGTAGATCCGGTTCAGCCGCAGTTCACTGGCGATGTAGACGCCGGCAGCAAGCAGCGCAATCAGCCCAACCAGCCCAATCGCGATGATACGAAGCCAGCGGAAGAAACGTTTGCGCATCGTCATTGCTCTTTCCTAGTGATTTCGCCTTACAACTGGCATCGGTGTCATATGGCTCAATTGCTGCGTCCCAGCGCCGCTCCTGCGCGAGCCGCTGGTGCCACTGCGACCTTGCCGGCGAGGTCAGGATAGGTCGGTATCAGGGCCGTGGCTCCGAGTCGAGGCGAAGTCGAACCACTGCGAAGCCACCGCGCACAACCTGTTCTAGTCTCGCTCGGTTGGGGCGACCGTCACCTTCTCTCGGCACGCCGATGAATCTACTCACGGCCGGGTTCGCCGCCATCATAAACGCGACAAGCCGCTCGACCTCGTCAATCTCCTTGATCACTTCAGAGCGGGCGCTCCGCTCGCTCCCGCGCAGCCGCACGCGCACCGGCGAGCCATGCTCAAGGTTTTTATGCCAAGCGCCCCCGCCAGGGATGAGCAACGTGTCGCCCTGTTTCACGTAGCTCACCGGAATCGTGTAGGATCGGCCGCTCTTGCGGCCGGTATACGTGAGCAGGGCGAGTCTCCGGCTCATGGGCGTCTGGAAGGGCAGGCGTAGGACGAATGTGGGGAGCGCGTTCAATGCGCCCATCACACGCTCAAGCGTTGTTTGGTGCGGTCGGTATTTGGTTTCAGTCATCGGATGGCTCCTGTTTGTCGCTTCACGTTTAGCTCTTCACCGGCTGCCTTACGCCTGTGCTGACGGGCGGTTTTCATCCGAACTGCCGCCCGCCATTGACATTCATCACTTCTCCCGTAATGAAACCGGCGTCAGGCGAAGCCAGGAAGATCGCCGCTGCCGCTACATCGTTCACGTGACCCGGGCGCCCTGCGGGTAATTGTGCCGCGATGCTCTTCACGATCGCTTCAGGCAAGCGCCCGGTTCCTCCCGTACCGGCGATAAAGCCGGGTGCAATTGTATTGACCGTAATGCCTTGCCCACTGTATTCGCGCGCGAGCGCACGCGTCAGACCCAGCAGCCCGGCTTTGGCACTCACATAGCCAATCGTGCGCAGACCACCGCCGCCGGTCAACGCGCCATCCGAACTGATATTGATGATCCGTCCGCCCGGTCGCGTCAGGTGCGGCAGGACGGCCAGCGCCATCAGGAAGGAACCTTTGAGGTTCGTGGCCAGTTCCTAATCCCAGACCGCTTCGGCCTGATCGAGCGACATCTCGGCCGTGATGCCGCGTGATTCCCCGGCGTTGTTGATGAGCACGTCGATCTTCCCGAACTGCGCGACGATGGCCTGCACCGCCACGGCGACCTGCTCGCGCTGGCCGACGTCGGCGCGCTGCCAGCTGCACTGCGCGCCAAGCGCTTGCGCAGTGGCGCGCAGGGTATCTTCGTGGCGTCCGATGATGACGACGTGCGCATCGTTTTGAACGAAGGCTTCCGTCATGGCGCGCCCGATCCCACTGCTGCCACCGGGGATGACGACCACACGATTATTGTTTTCTGTTGCTGCCATCGGAATACACCCCTCTGTTACACGTGAGCCGCGCGCTTGAGGCGCGCGAGCACGAGCCACGTCAGCGCGAGCAAGATCGAACCCGTCCAGTACGGCGCACTCGGCCTGACATAATCGTAGGTCACGCCCGCCCACAACGGTCCAAACACATAGGTCAGGCTGGTCAGCGAGGCGGTCACGCCGGCCACTTTGCCCTGCTCGCGGAACGATACACTGTTCGAAATCAGCGCAGTCAGCGTCGGCCGCATCAACGCGTTGCCCGCGCCAATCAGTGCGGTGATCGGATAGAGCGCCCAGAAAGCGGGCGCGATCACAATGCCAAGGAACCCGAGCACCTGCAGGGCCAGACCGCTGAGCGCGAGCTGCTGCTCGCCGAACCTGCCCACCAAGCGTGGGACGACCCCAGCCTGCACAATGACGCCAATCGCACCCACCAGCGTGAACACCGCCGCGTTTTCGAGCGGCTGCGCGCCAAACTTCTCAATCGTATAGACCGAAAAGTTGGTCGCCATCCCGCCATAGACAAAGTTGAAGACGAATGTCGCCAGCAATAACACGCCGAGGTTGGGCAGCTTTGCCATATCGGTGATGGCGCGTATTGGATTCACAGCCGACCAGGTGAATGGCGCGCTCGCACGCTTCTGCTTTGGCAGCGACTCGGGCAGCATGAAGTAACCGAAGATCACGCTGAGCAACGAGAGCGTGCCTGCCGCAAACGCAGGCAAGGTCACGCTGAACTGACCGAGCGCGCCGCCGATAGCCGGTCCCAGAATGAAGCCGAGGCCGAACACGGCGCCCATCAAGGCAAAGTTCTTGGCGCGATGCTGCGGCGGCGTTACGTCGGCAATGTATGCCTGCGCCGTCGAGATATTGCCGCCGGTGATGCCGTCGATCAACCGCGAAAGAAACAGCACCCACAGCGCGCCGCCCAGGCCAAAGATGAAATAGCCGATGGCGGAGCCGAGCACGCTGAGCAGCAGCACCGGGCGCCGGCCATAACGGTCGGAGAGCCAACCCAGAATGGGTGCGGCAGCGAACTGTGCCGCGGAGTAGATCACCGTCAGCAAGCCGACCGTGAGCGCGTCGGTGTTGTACAGGCGCACAATGTAGGCCAGCACCGGTATCAGCATGGCCATGCCGAGCAGATCGAGAAAGACCGTGGCGAAGATGAACACCAGGGCGCCTGTGCTTGCCTTGTGCTCTTCAGGTGCCTGGGCCGGTATCGGCGTACTAGCCTTGTAGTCTGCCTGCATTCCACAACTCCGTCGTATTCCGGGCAGGAAGCGCTTCACTTCTCGCCGATCAAACGATCTGATACAAGACTGGCATCGCGCCGACGCGGTTGGCCGCCAGATTCGCCTGGAGATAGGTTCGGAAGCTCTTCGTCCGCATCTGACGCACGAGCGATCGCCCACCCAAGCCGGCATACTCGATCCCCACATAGTCCGAGCGCTCGCCCTCCAGGGGGACGAACAGGCTGGCGTTGGCCAGCCCGGTTTCCACCACATACCACGCGGCCAGATAGTCCCACAGCTGCAGCATCACGTCTGCATCGTCGGCAACGAAATAGGTGAAGCGGAACACAGCTGACCTCGTCCCGTCCACAGCGCCGATCCGCCTGGCGTTGCGCGCAGCGATGACATGCACATCCCTGGCTTCGTGCCGCAGGGTCTCTACGAGCGTTTGATACACCGGCGTGGTTTGTAGCTCGCGTGCGGTCGCCGGCGCTGTCGTTTCGATCAGCACGACGATGTCGAAACGTGCGATGTGGATCGCGGCCGCCCGTTCCTGGAGTTCAGGGCTTAGCGGCGAGTAGCCGCTAGAGTCGAACACGGTGACTCGCTGGACCACATCGAGCTGCGCGAGTCGGTACGTGAGCCTCTTGAGCTCAGTCAAGAGCTTGGACTTCGCGCGCCGGTTGGGAAGAATAGGCACCGCGCGGGGATGTACTTCCGCGGCGATGTGAATGTACCCCAGCGCCCTTGGCTCGACGAGCCTGACGTGCGCATAGTTGGGATCAGCATTGACGATCTGCAGGTGCATTGTTGGCTCCTTCGAAGGAATTGTGAACACCAGGGCTGCGCGATGCGTTCACAGCAGGCGGTTACGTTGCCTGCTCACGCGCAATCGTCACGATCACCCGCAGGATAAGGACGGCGCTGAGGGCCAGGCCAAGATACCCAAACAGATCAAACACGCTCGTCGTGCGACCCACCATCGGCCCGCCGGATGTACCTAACAAGAGCACTGCCATCAGCCCAATCGCAGCGCCCAGAAACGCCAGCACCAGCTGACTCACCAGACGCATCACAATCTGGGTATCACGTGCGTCAGCGAACAGCCGCACGTTGGCGGTCAGCGCGCCATGTTCGGCAGCCGTTGCGATACGGTCGAGCCGCCGCGGCAGCCGTCGGAGTGAGGGCAGCAGTGCCAGGAGCTCGTCGACTGCGACTTGGCGCAGGGAGGTTGGCGACAATGCCTCCTTGAACCACTCCGCCGCCAGCACCCGCGTCTCATCGAGCATGCGGAACGTGGGTGCGAGCTGCAAGAGCATGCCTTCCAGTGTGAGCAATGCCCGGAACAGGCCGCTGATATCTGGTGGGAAGACGATCCCAAAATCCAGCAGGATCTGAAAGATATCGCCAAACAGCTCGACTCCCGGCGTCATGCCAGGGCTGAATCGTCGCGCCAGCAACTGCGCGAGGGTTCGCTCCAGCCGCTCTTCATCGATACCTTCCCGCAGCTCGGCGAGGTCGAGCAGGGCCTCGCGCAGCATGGTTGGGTGGCGCCGCTCTAAGGCGACCATCATCCCACGCAGCGCCGCCTGCTGCAAGCTGTCCAGCCGCCCAACCATGCCAAAGTCGATCAGCGCCAGCTGTCCGTCACGCAGGACCAGCACATTGCCGGGGTGCGGGTCGGCGTGGAACGTGCCGTCGCGCAGGATCTGGTGTGTGATGCACTGGAGTAACTCACGCGCAAGTGCAGCGCGGTCGCGGCCAAGCTGATCTAGGAGCGGCCCGGCATCACGGACACTCACCCCATCCAGCCACTCCTGAACCAGCACTCGGCCGGTAGATAGATGCGCATAGACGGCGGGTACGCGCACCGCCGATACGCTCCTGATCCCAGCCGCCACTGCCACCATATTTCGCGCCTCAATCCGGAAGTCCAACTCCTCCTGTACTACCTCAGCGAACCGCGTCGCCAGTTCCAAGACGTGCAACTCACGGCCCCAAGCGGTGCGTGTCTCGGCCGTACGTGCGAGTCGCAGCAAAATATCGAGATCGCACTCGACCAGCGCACGAATGCCTGGTCGCTGGACCTTGACCACGACCATTTCACCTGATACGAGCCGGGCGCGATAGACCTGAGCGATCGATGCGGCCGCCAGTGGCTCCACGTCGAAGGCAGCAAAGACCTCGACTGGCGGGGCACCCAACTCCTCGGCCAGCAATACCTCAATGGCCGCATAGGAATCGGGCGGTACCGTGTCTTGGAGTTGAGCGAGTTCGGCGATAATGTCGGGTGGGAGCAGGTCGGGGCGGGTTGAGAGCACCTGGCCGAACTTCACGAAGACGCCACCCGCCTCCTCCAGGGCGAGCCGCAGACTGCGGGCAAGCTGGTGCTGGCGGCGGGGGCTCTTGATTGTCAGTATGAACTGCCGGCTGCGCAGGTAGGGCCAGAGGCCCTGTTTGATGGCAATCCAGGCAATCTGTGCATAGCGTTGCATCCGAGCGATACGGCGGCGCAGCGCGCGGAGCGGATGCGGAATCGTGGCACGGCGGATGCGCCCTGGTGATGCGATGTTCCGACGCGTCAGCACCTCCAGGAGGACGGAGACGCCCATGGTGGCGAGCAGTGCGGTAAGTAACCGCAGTAGCGGGTAGCTCGGCGGCGAGGTTGGCGGCCACACGAATGGCCGTGGCGACAGCGCCGTGACGAAAACGTTGCCGATCGCACTGCCCAGCAGCGCGGCAAGCAGGGCGCGTGGCCAGGGCTGATGATGGCCAAGCAGCCGTCCGGCAAGCCATGAGAGTGCCGTCAAGGCCAGCACCACCACGGTACCGAGAAACAGAAGCCAAACAAGCGACATATGATCCCCGCTTAACTCCAAGGATGTCAGGCGTTTCTGGGTATCTCGTGCGCTCGAGCCGGCAGACAACGCCACGGCAGCGCCCAGGTAGACACATGTGGCACCAACGACCCGGTGGATCGGTGTGATCGCCGGGAAGATACCGGCGACCGCATGGCCCCCTCGACCCTGGTTCTCGGGTACCGCAGCGCAAGCTCGTATTTGGCGGCGCACTCGCCATGCCGGAGGAATACGCGGATGGAAGCGGCGCGCCTGTGGACCGACCACCCGCCACGAGTCACGCGCCGGGCTTGAAAATCATGTCCCAGAGGGCGAACATGAGGATGGTCAAGATCACCCCGTAGCCGACTATCCAACGGCCGAGCGCTTCACGGGCTGCCTGGAGGTCCGCGCTCTGGGTCACAGCGCGCTCCAGCTGGATCGCGCTTCGGCTCTGGTAGACCGCGCCGACGAGGAAGGCGACGATGAACGCCCCGATCGCGAGGAGCACCCACAGCTGCGTGAAGTTCCATTCTGAACTCACGAGGACCAGCCAAACCCCGGACACTAAGACCACCAGTACGGCTGGCGTGAAGACCCGCAGACCAAGGTACGACAGCGTCCGAGCGAACTCGCGGAGTACTGCCAGGTCACCGCTTTGGCGAGCCCGGGCACCGAGCAGGCTCAGTATCACGCCTCCGCCGAGCCAAACGATGGTGCCAGCAACGTGCGCCAAGTGCAGCCAGGGTTCCAGTGTCATCGTTCCACACCTCTTGCCTTTCCATGCCGGTGGAGACTCGCATCCCTATTTGGGATTGTTCGATTCTGCATCATCAATCATTCCTTTCCCGGTGGGTTGACCGAACGCCCATCCGCTGTGGAGTTAGAGGTCTGCCACCGCCGCCATCACCTCGCGGCCGATCACCTCGAGCGGAGCGATCCGCTCCACGTGCGGGATCGCACCGTACACCGTCTGGATGCCCATGCCTGCGAGCCAATGCAGCTGCCCAATCAACTCTTTCACTTTGGACCCATCCTCGCCAACATCGAAGAGGAATGGGCAGGTCTTTTCGATCGAGTTGTAATCGCGGCCCTCTATCTCGCAATGCCGGCGCAGCACGTCCAGTTTCTTCGGGATCTCCGGACCCGGTTGTATATTGCAGGCGTCTGCATATCGTGCAACCAGGCGCAGGGTTTTCTGCTCGCCGCTACCGGCGATCATGATCGGCGGGTGCGGCCGCTGCGGCCTGTGTGGCATCTGCGGCGAATTGAGCGCTCGTTCGATGTGGAAGTGCTTGCCGCGGTAGGGTTGATCGTCCCCGTGCTCGCCGCTCCACATCTGCAAGCAGATCTGCACCGTCTCCTCCAGCATCTCGAAGCGTTCCGCGATCGGAGGGAACGGGATCCCCAAGCCCTGCGCTTCATCCACGTAGTCACCCGCGCCGATGCCGAGCCAGGTACGTCCGCCGGAGAGCACGTCCAGTGTCGAGACTATCTTGGCTAGCATCGCCGGGTGCCGGAAATGTGGAGGGGTTGCAAGCGCCATGAGTTCGATACGCTGTGTGCTGGCCGCCAGGAAGGTCAGCGTCGTGTAGCATTCCGGAACCTGCCCCTCCTGGGGGCCCATCCAGGGTGGAACCGCCCACAGGTGATCGGCCACGGCGATGCTACTGAAACCGTACGCGTCTGCGGTCCTGGCTATCTTTGTTAGGGTGGCGCCGAGGTTAGTCGGGCCGCCGTCCCAGATGTAGTTGTTGATTTGTAGCGCAAGTTTCATAAAATGTTACCTCTTTTCAAGAGCGATCGACGCTTGGTTCATCACGTCATCCGTTATTCAACACAAACCACCGACCGGAGATGCAAGCCCAGGTCGCGGATCTTGGCCAGAATCCCATGCAACGCGGCCTGATCCTGGATTGGGCCGGCGAGGAGGGTCTCGCCGTTCCCTAAGGGGGTCAGCGTCAACCCCTCAAACCACGCGCTCCAGTGGCTGTCCAGCAGACCTCGGACACGAATCTCGTAATAGTCAGCTCCTGTTATCGGCATAGATATATTTAACCAGCAATCACATGGATTGTCAGTGTCAAAAAGGAGTATTGAGATGAGTAGTGTGGAAATTCGTGAGGGGAGCTAGAGTAAGCCGAAATCTCGTCCTCGTGAGACGGCCTGCGTGCGATTAGTTACCCCGAGCTTGCCGATGATGTTGCTCACATGCTTCCTGGCTGTGGTCAGGGCAATCGACAGTTCCTCAGCGATTTCCTGATTGGATGCCCCGCTCGCCAGCAGGCGCAGGACTTCGAGCTCGCGCTCGCTGAGTGGCTCGTTGAAGGAAGAGGGAAGAGGAGCAGGGGATGGGTGGGTTCCGTGATCACCAGAGGCGAATGCCGCCAGCATCCTTGTGGTGTAGTCCGCAGTCACGCCTCGCGAGAGAGCACGGTGCAGCAGGGCAGCCATGGGCCTGCCTTCATCCACGAACGTGCGGATATATCCTTGCGACTCGGCCTGCAGCAGCGTTTGAGCCACTACTTTGATCGCCTGGTCGGCTTTTCCCGCCGCTTGAAAGCCCAATGCCTGGAGAACCTGTATCTCGATGAGGCTGCCCATCCGCGCCTGGGTTTTGGCCGCAATCCCGAGACGTTCCAGGAGGGCGAGGGCTCGACCTGGTATGTTCTGGCTGAGCAGGTATCTGGCCAGCACGAGGTATTCACGCTCGCGGGCGTAGCCGGGTTCGTCCGCCTCCCCGAGCCCGCGCTGCTCCACCCAACGAACAACCTCCTTCACGTCACCCTGGGCGAGCAACAGCCGGGCCCGTTCGGCAGGCACCAGATTGTGCAGGGCGACGATTTCCAGGCTCGGCATGACCTGATACGCCTCATCCATCGCTTCCCTGGCCCCAGCCGGGTCGCTCATGGCCTGGCGGATCCAGGCCAGGGTAACCAGTCCGCTCGCCAGGGTTTGGGTGGTGGCGAGCTGCCTGCCGCAGGAGATGCCCTCCCCGACATGATGCAGGGCTTGCTCAAGCTGGTTGCGCTCGTAGAACACATCGGCCATGCCCATGTGCGCCGCGGCCGCGCTCAGCACCACCGTGGGGCCGGTCCGGGCGGCGAACTCCAGGCCCTCCTGGTAGGTGCGGAAGGCCGCATCCAGGCGACCCTGGGCTCGCTGGATGCGGCCGAGGGCGGAGCTGGCAGTCAACGTCAGGTGCGGCTCTCCCGCTTCCCGCCCGTCGGCCACGATGCCGGCGAAGGCGCGCTCGGCTTCTGCCAGGCGGCCACGCATCCAGTCCGCCTGGGCCAGGTTCCAGCGGATCGAGATGCGCGGGCCTCGCTCGTCCTCAGCCAGCTCGGCCTGAGCCCGGCGCACGAGCTCGGTCGTGCGCTCGGCATCCCCCCGAAGCGCGGCCAGGGCCGCGCGCAGGAGCGCGATGGAAGCGGGCACGTTGGCCAGCATGCTCATCGCTTTGCCGATCGAGGGTTCGTAGGGCTCGCTCGGGGCAGTGGCAAGCGCCTGCTCAGCCTGCTCGAGCAGCGGCTCGGCTACCTCCAGGCGGCCGGCGTTGAACGCTGCGATCACCTGTGCAAGAGCCAGTCGCGGGCGAGCGCGCACCACCTCCTGGGGCAGTGCCGCGAGCCACCCCCGGAGTGTCTCCCCCTCGCCGCGACGGAGGACCTCCTCGACGTGCTGCTCAACCAGCCGGGCCGCCCACACCCCTTCGCCGGCTGCCAGGGCATGGCGCAGCGCGTCGCTGACCAGTCCATACTGCTTGTACCAGGCGGCGGCCTTGCGGTGCAGCTCGGGCACTCGCTTGGGATCGGCTTCCTGCAGGCGGGCGCGCAGCAGATCGGCGAAGAGACGGTGGTAGCGGTACCAGTGGCGCTGCTCGTCGAGCGGCACCAGGAACAGGTTGGCCCGCTCTAGGTGGGCGAGCATCGCCTGGCCATCGCTGCGACCGGTAAGCAGATCACACAGCGGGCCGCTGAGGTGTTCGAGCACCGCGGTCTGGAGTAAGAAGCTTCTCACCTCGTCGGGCTGTTGCGCGAGTACCTCCTCGGTCAGGTAATCAAGGATGTAGCGGTTGCTGCCCGTGAAGTGCTGAATCAACCGCGCCGGATCGGAAGCCCCGCGCAGGGATAGCGCGGCGAGCTGGAGTCCGGTCACCCAGCCTTCGGTGCGTGCTTCCAGGGCAGCAATGCTCTGCTCAGGCAGGTTGAGTCCCCAGACGCTGCGCAGGAAGGCAGCCGCCTCCTCGAAGGTGAAGCGCAGGTCGGCGGCACGCAGTTCGGCCAGTTGGCCGCGCGCACGGAAGCGCGCCAGTGGGATCGGTGGGTCGCTGCGGCTGGAGATCACCAGGTGCAGATTGGGCGACAGGTGCTCAAGCAGGAAGGCGAGGCTGTCGTGAACCGCAGGTGACTCGATCAGGTGGTAATCGTCGAGGACCAGCACGAGCTCATCTGGACGGGCCGCAAGCTCGTTGAGCAGGGCTGTGACGATCGCCTTGAGGGTCGGATGTGCCGAGGCATTGAGCAGGGAGAGGGCCTGCTCGCCAATCCCTTTGTGCACCCTCTCGACCGCCGCAACGATATAGCGCCAGAAGCGCTCGGGATCGTTGTCGTCCGGGTCGAGGGAGAGCCAGGTGAGTGGCCGTTCGGTGCGCTTGGCCCAGCTGGCAAGCAGGGTTGTCTTACCGAACCCGGCCGGGGTGCTGAGCAGGACAACGTCGCGGCTCGTCGCCTCCTCCAGACGGCCAATCAAGTGCGAGCGTGGCAGGAGATCGGGGCGGATAGTTGGAATGCCGATCTTCGTCGCCAATAAGACGTCGCGCTTGAGGTCGTGCTGAGGCGGCGATGTCGAATTGTGAGGCTCAAGCATTGGCTATCTCTTCAACACTACCGATACCGCCAGTGCTCCGACGGCTCAACGACTCTGCTTCTGTGTGGCCTACAAACGTTATGGTCGTTGCCGTATCCCGACGGCACTATCGATGCTCGCTTGATGGCCAGAGCGTAGCAGAAGAGTATGAAGCAATCGTGAATGTGCTGGGGAATGATCTGGGAGATAGACCAGTCTCATCATGAGCAATTTCCCGAAGAGCCTGACCAAGGCTCGCGGACCCGAAGACAAACCGGGCGCTTGCGCCGATACGAGAGACCATTTCAAACCGGCGGCAGCGCCACATTGAGCCGCGCGACGCGATCCCGGTATAATCACCTCGTCGTGCTTGTCCGCCTCCCCTTCGTGCTCGGCACGACACCCTGTCTAGCCGCTTGTGTGCTGCGAGGTGCTGCATGCCCATCCCCGATCCGGGTGATGATCGCTGGGCTGGCTGGCAACGTCGTGGTGAACACACTACTGCAGGCGCTGATTGTGCAAACCCTGATACCGCCGCTGGCGATCATCATGGCGCTGACGTTGGTGGTCGCCGGCATTGTCGCTAGTCGCTGGCGCTGGGCTCCGCATCTTGCAATTCTCTGGTGTGTGGCGTCCGTCATCCCCGGCCTGGCACCCTATGCCTACAATCTGACCCATCCCGCCGAGACAGGGACGTTCATCGCGACGCTGCTGGGACTGGCCCTGTTGCTGATCACGATCGTCGCCGGCGTGGCTGCGACGGTCGCTGGGGAGCGACAGGTGGCGGGGG
>WNFU01005928.1_pt1 | contig 15012 bp, 11 predicted proteins | sample 5400121 | NCBI WGS metagenome assembly WNFU01 (sample SAMN13153360, study PRJNA577476) | soil metagenome | isolation source: 100 cm soil or saprolite under grassland replicate 1 | place: USA:California | collected 2016-06-15
GCGACGCTTCGCCCGCAGCGCCCCTTCGATGCCCCGGAGAGACGACTTGCGCTCCGTCCGGCGCTCCTCCGCGAACGCGAGGTCCCGATCGCGCGACCGGAATGTGACGAATCATGAGCGCTTCGCGGGGGCGAGGGAGAAATGCTGCCCAGTCTCACGCCCTGAGCGCGACGCGACGTCTCCGGCCGGCGGCAGCGACTCGTTCGAGCGGCGCGACGCGGCGCGGCGCCATCAACCGGCGGCGACTCGTCAGAGCCGCTCTACTTTCCCGTGCACGAGCACGTCCCGCGCGACATCCCCTGCTCGATGACGCACGCCCAGGCGATCTCCCGGCCTCCGAGCGCGCTCGCGCACTCCGCCGACGTGAGGCAGCCGTTCGGCGGCACGAGCCCGAGGTAGTCGGCGGAGTAGGTCTGGCCGGGGTCCGCCTCGCACTGCCCGCTCGTGTGGTTGATCGCGATGCACTGCGAGGTCCCGGTCGCGAGGCACGAGCCGTTCGGGGCGGCGCAGTCCACGAAGCACCAGTCGGTGCCGGCCTGGCACGTCTTCAGATTTCCGCCGGTCCCGTCGACGATCCGCACGCTCGTCATCGTCCGCGCGGCCGGCAGCGTCGGGAGCTGCAGCATCGAGGGCGGCTTCGCGAGATCGGCGATCGCCGCGAGCACCGGGCCGAACGCCTCGCAGACCGACCCCTCGACGACACCGATGCCCGCGTTGCGGAGCTGGTCGGCGAGCGCGAGGAACCGCTCCCCCGCGGCGTACGCGCCGCCGCACACGCCCGCCGGCGGCGCGCAGCTCGCCGGCGGCGTCACCGGGCAGGTCGCTGGGCCGGAGCAGACGTCCGCGGGCGCGTAGGAGCCGTCGGTGCAGCGCGCGGCCGACACGATGAAGGCGGCGGCGACGTCGGCGACCTTCCCGATCTGCCGCAGGAGCGAGAGGAACGAGGCGTATGCCGAGACCGCGAACTCGCGCTGGCTCGAGGCGGGGAGGTGCTTGTCGAGCACGCAGCTGTCGGCGCCCGGCGAGAAGGCGCTGACGACGAGCGGCGCGGACGCCGACGTCGAGCAGTCGTCCTCGTCGCCGACCCATACGACGATGAGCTTCGCGTCGGAGCGCGGAAACGTGGCGCCGCCGGCGGGCTGGCCGCCGCCGAACGCGAGCAGGAGCGCGCGGCGGGCGGCCTCGAGGTGCTGCTCCTCGCCGGCGCCGCAGCTGCCCACCCGGATGTTCTGCTGGAACTGCCCGAGGAGCTGGACGAGGCGCGGATCGGGCGTCGCGGTGTTCCAGGACGCCCAGTCGAGCGCCTTCGGGAACGAGAGCACCTTCGGGTTCGACCCCGCGGAGACGAAGCGGCCCGCCGGATAAGGCGCGCCCGCCGTGGCGAGGCCGGGGGTGCACTGTGAGGTCGGGAGCGGGCTCGGGTACGTCGTCTGGAAGACCGGGCAGCGGTCGCCCGGCGAGCAGCCGGCGGACGGCGTGCAGGCCGAGATCGCGCAGCAGCGCGGCTGGATCCCGGCGACGAAGGTGAAGGTCGGGTCGAGCACCTGGTCGGTCACGCAGAGCTGTCCGGCGCCGCAGCCTTGCGAGGTGCCGCGCGTGCAGGCGGCGACGTCGGTGCAGGCAGAGGTCGCGCAGCAGGAGTTGCCGGCGGCGCAGGCGGTGGCCGCCGGGGTCGCGGTGAAGATCGACGAGGTCGTCACCGCGATCTGGAAGTCGATCGGCTGGAGCCCGCGCCCGGCCCGCGCGACGTTCGTGTCGACCATCCGCCGGATGAAGTCCTGGAAGCTCGCGGCGAGCGCCGCCTGCTTCGGGTCCATCGACGGGGAGTCGTCCACCACGAACAGGATGTCGGCGCTCGAGGTCTTCGGGAGGCTCACCCGGACGGACCCCGGCTGGATGACGCAGGTCCCCACCGGGCTGAACTGGTAGTCGTTGCAGGCGAGCAGCACCGGGAGGAGCGCGGCGAGCGCGCGAAGGCGTCGGGACATGCTCCGGGTTAGGGACCGGCGGCCGGACCGGCAACCTCCCGGCGTGTGCGCGCGCTACGCGCGGGGGCTGTTGAGGCGGTGCAGCACCCGTTTCAGGACCTCGCTCGCGGGGTGCGCCTTGAGCCCCGCGAGGACGAGGCGCCGCGCCTCGGCGACCTCTCCGAGCGCCTCCTCGGCGAGGGCGAGCACCGCGGTCGCGCGCGGGTGGTCCGCCGCGAGCGCGAGCGCCTTGCGCGCCTCGCGCCTCGCCTCCTGCGCCCGCGCGGGCCGGGGGAGGACCGGGTCGAACAGCTCCGCGAACGCGAGCATCGCGTGGTACTCGGGCTCCTTCGGGTTCCGGTCGACCGCCGCGTGGAGTGCCTGGACCGCCTCCGCGTTCCGGCGCGCGAGCAGCGCCCGCTCACCGCGCTTCAGCGCGATCTCCGCCTCGAGGTCGATGCCGGGCCGGCGCGTGCCGGTCAGCTCGAACTTGAGCATGAGGAAGGAGAGATACGCGCGCCGCTTCTCCTCGTTCGAGAGGACGCGATGCGCCGCGGTCACCTTGTCCTGCACCGCTGCGAGGAGGTCCTCGAGATCGCCCGGGTCGTACTCCGCGAACGTGTCCGGGTGGAACCGGCTCGCGACCTCCTGGTAGGCGCGCTCGACCTCGTCGCCCTCCGCGGCGATGTCGACGCCGAGCGCATGGAAGTAGGTGCCGGGCAGGATCTGGAGCGCCGCCTGGCGGAGCGCCTCGGCGCGGTCCGACGGGAGCGGTTTCCTGCGCCGTGGCGGCGCCCTGCCGTACGGGTCGGCGGGCGCCGCGTCGTCCAGGAATGCGACCGCCGAAACGAGCGACAGGAACCAGAGGAGCGACAGCGCCTCCTTGAACTCCTGCTGGCGCGCGTCGAGCCAGGCGCGGGTCGACTCCTGGCCGTCGAGCGAAAGCGCGAGCCGAACGTCGTGCGACGACAGCCCGCACGCCGGGAGGAGCTGCTGGAACTCCGCCGTCCGGACGGGGTGCGCGTCCATCATCGAGCGGAGCGCGTCGGCGAAGTGCCTCGCCGGGATTCCGGCGCGCCCGCCCTCGAGGATGGCCTGGAGCGGGAGCACCTCGACGGCGTGGACCTCGCTCGCGAACTCCGGGCCGGGGTGGAACCGCCAGCGCCCCTCCCTCGCCGCGACGGTGCGGACCACCATCGCCTTGAGGTGGGCGCGGAGCGCCGCCTGGAGCGGCTCGCCGGGCTCGAGCACACCCGCCGCGATGAGCGCCGCCCCCGGTGAGAGCCCGCTCGCCATCGCCTCGAGCGCGTGGGTCCGCTGCGTCCGGTCGAGTCGGCCGCTCGCGGCGAGCCAATCGACGAGCCCGTCGGCGGGGTCCTCGGACTCGAACGCGACCGGCACCCCGCGCAGGAAGTGGAGGCGGCGCTCGGCGCCGCCCTCGTCGAGCACGAGGATGCCCTCCGAGAGCGCCCGCCAGATCTGGTGGAGCATCCGCGCGACGGCGCCGGGCTTCAGCTCGCCGCGCGCGGCGGGCGCGCGCGAGAGCACGAGCTCGACGCCACGCAGGGCGCCCTGGGGTGGAGCGTGCTGCGCGACGAGGTGCTGGAGCTTGTCGAGGAGCTCTCGGCGGGTCGGGTTCGCGACGTAGGCGTTCGCCTTGAGGGGCAGGACCGCCTGGAGCCCGCGCGCCCTGCCGAGGTGCTCCTTGTCGATCACGACGAGGAGCACGCGCGGGTCCGCCTGCCGGAGCCGCTGCGCGAGCGGCCCCGCGGCGCCGTCTCCGAAGTCGGCGGCGAGGACGACGGCGAGCGGGTGCGAGGAGGCGTAGCGCTCGTACGCCTGCGCGGGTTCCTTCGCGACGAGCACCTCGAACCCAGCGCCGGCGAGGCTCTGGGCCACGAACTCGCGCGTGGGTCCGTGGCCCTCGGCGAGGAGGATGCGTCGCACGGCGGCGATTCTACGTTCGTTCGGCCGGAAAGACACGGGCGCGGCGTACGCCGCGCGGTGCTACAGTCCGTCGCCGCGCGCATGAAGGATCTGCTCCACCCTCGCCACCGAGGCGCGATCGCCCGCTTCGTCGGGACGGCCTCGGCCCCCCGCCGCGTCCTTCTCGCGTTCGACTACGACGGGGTGCTCGCGCCGCTCGTGAAGGACCCGTCGGGCGCTCGGATGCGGCCGGCGACGCGCGCGCTCCTCCACCGCGTCGCAACGCGCTACCCGGTCGCCGTCGTCTCGGGGCGGGCGTGGCGCGACTGCGCCCGCTTCATCGGGCGGCTCGACGCGACGCTCGTCGGCAATCACGGCTTCGAGCTCGGCCGACCGGTGAGGGTCCCGGCCGCCGTCTCGCGCAAGGTGCGCGGCTGGCGCCGCCGCCTCGAGCGGGAGCTCCATGGCGTCGACGGCATCCACTTCGAGGACAAGCGCTCGACGCTCGCGGTCCACTATGGGCTCGAGGGCGAGTGGAGGAGGGCGGAGCGCGCGGTGTACGAGGCGGCGAACCAGCTCGAGGGAACGCGGCTCATCGCCGGGAAGCGGGTGCTGAACGTGCTCCCGCACGACTTCCCGTCGAAGGGGGATGCCGTCCGCGCGCTCGTCGCGCGCCTCGGGTGCGACGGCGCGGTGGTGCTCGGGGACGACGTGACCGACGAGGACGCGTTCGCGGTCGGCGCGCCGCTCGTGTTCGGGGTCCACGTCGGCCCGGGGCCGTCGCTCGCGCCGTGGCGCCTCGCGACGCAGGCGGACGTCGACCGCCTCCTGCGCCTGCTCATCGGGCTCCGTTTACGCGGGGGCGCGAGGGCGAAGCCTGAGGGCCCCCCCGCCGGAAAGGCACGTCCGTGACGGACCGGCGTCCGCCCGCGACCGGCGGGACCGGCGATCTCTTCGAGCGCGCGGCGCCGCGGCCGTGGTCGGTCGCGGAGCTCACGCGGGCCCTGCGGAATGCGGTCGAGCCGAAGTTCCGCGACGTCTGGGTCGCGGGCGAGGTCGCGAACCTCCGTCGGCAGGCGAGCGGCCATCTTTATTTCTCGCTCAAGGACGAGGAGGCGGTGATCGGCGCGGTGCTGTGGGCCTCGCAGGCGCGCAGGCTCAAGTTCCGGCTCGATGAGGGGCAGGAGGTGCTCGCCCGCGGGTTCGTGGAGATCTACCCGCCCCACGGCAAGTACCAGCTCGTCGTCCAGGAGGTGGAGCCGCGCGGCGCCGGCGCGGCGGCGCTGCTGCTGCAGCAGGTGAAGGAGCGGCTGCAGGCGGACGGCCTGCTCGATCCCGCGCGCAAGCGCCGCCTCCCGTTCATCCCGCGCCGCGTCGGGGTGGCGACGAGCCCGACGGGCGCGGCGCTCCGCGACTTCCTGAGGGTCCTCCACGGCCGGTTCCCGTCGCTCCCGGTGCTCGTCGCGCCGTGCCGGGTCCAGGGGGAGGGCGCGGCCGCGACGGTGATCTCGGCCGTGCGCGCGCTCTGCCGCGCTCGGGTGGACGTCGTGGTCGTGACGCGCGGCGGCGGCTCGCAGGAGGACCTCGGCGCTTTCAACGACGAGCGGCTCGCGCGCGCGATCGCGGCCTGCCCGGTCCCGGTCGTCTCCGCGGTCGGGCACGAGGTGGACATCACCGTCGCCGATCTCGTGGCGGACCTGCGGGCCGCGACGCCGACCCACGCGGCTCAGCTCGTCGCGCCGGTACGCGACGAGCTCGCGGCCTCGCTCCGCTCGCTCGCCGCCCGGGCCGAGCGCGCGGTGCTCTCCGGTCTCGAGGGGCGCCGGCGCGAGGTCCGCGCCCTCCGGGCCGAGCTCGTCGATCCGAAGCACCTCATGTCCCGCGCGCGCCACCGCCTGGACGACCTCGTCCACCGCGCCACCGGGGCGGTCCGGGCGCCCTCACGAGCCGCGCGCCAGCGGCTCGACGCGCTGCGGGGGCGGCTCGGGCGGCAGGAGCCGCGTCGGCGCGTCCGGGAGGTGCTGCTCCGGATGGAGGCCGCCACGCGCCGGCTCGGCGCCTGGCAGGCCGCGTACTTCCGCCGCGAGACGCTCCGGCTCGAGAGGCTCGGCGCACGCCTCGAGCCGGCGAACGTCGCGAAGCTGCTCTCGCGCGGTTTCGCGCTCGTGCTGAGGGACGGGAAGCTCGTGACCCGCTCGGCGGACGCCGCGCCGGATGACGCAGTGCGCATCGCGCTCGCGAAGGGTTGGCTCGACGCGCGCGTCACGGGCCGGGACCTCGGGGACGACCCGCTGCCGGGCCGCTCGGGCACCGCCGGGGGGACGGTCGGCCCGCCCTCCGTCGGGTCGGGCGTTGACCCCCTTCGGCGGGGCGGTTAATGGGATTCTGGAGGACTCATTGAGCGACGCGAGCGAGCGAAGCGCCCAGGCGGCGCGCGACGAGTCCTACGACGCCATCGTGGTGCGGCTCGAGCGCGTGGTCGGCGAGCTCGAGTCGGGCCAGCTCTCGCTCGAGCAGTCCATCGAGAAGTTCGCGGAGGGCGTCCGGCTCGCGAAGGACGCGTCGCGGAAGCTCGACGAGGCGGAGCGCCGGGTCGAGCTGCTCGTCCGCAGCGCCGACGGGAGCGACGAAGCCGTGCCGTTCGCGCCGGAGAGCGCGGGGAAGGGCAGCTGATCCCGAATGCCCGGCGAGCCGCCCATGAAGAAGCCCAAGGTCATCATCGTCGACGACGACCGCGACACGCGCGAGATGCTGACGCTCGCGCTCGAGCTCGAGGGCTTCGACGTCGGGCAGGCGGCGAACGGGCTCAGGCTCATCTCGGCGATGCACGTGGACCGGCCCGACGTGATCCTCCTCGACGTGATGATGAGCTGGATCGACGGCTTCGAGCTCTGCCGCGCGATCAAGAAGAACCCGACGTTCGGGGACATCCCGGTGATCTTCATCTCCGCGCGCAAGAGCCTCGAGGACGAGCGGGCCGGGATCGAGGCAGGGGCGGTGGACTACTTCCCGAAGCCGCTCGACATGGACCGGCTCGTCGCGCGCATCCGGCAGATCCTCGACGAGCGCGCCGGCGCCGTTCCCGCCCCGGCGTGACGGCCCCCGCGGTGGGCCGGCGGTGCCCCATGTGCTAGAAGTTGGCCGCTTGAGCGCTGGCTTTCCAGTCGATCAGTACCTGCGCGGCGTCGCCGCGCGCGTCGAGCCCCGGCTCGACGCGCTCGCCGACGCGCGCGCGGGCAAGGGTCCTGCGCGCCTCATCGAGGCGATGCGCCACGCGCTCCTCGGCGGGGGCAAGCGGCTCAGACCGGCCCTGGTCCTCGCGTCCTGCGAGGCGCACGGCGGCGACGCGGCGGACGGCTCGCTCGCGATGCGCTTCGCGGTGGCGCTCGAGGCGATCCACACCTACTCCCTCGTCCATGACGATCTCCCCGCGATGGACGACGACGACCTGCGCCGCGGTCGGCCCACCGTCCACAAGGCCTTCGACGAGGCGACCGCGATCCTGGTCGGGGACGGCCTCCAGTCGCTCGCCTTCGAGCACCTGCTCTCCGGCCCCGAGCCGCGGGCCGCGGCGCTCGCCCACCTCCTCGCGGCGAACGCCTACCTCATGGTCGAGGGACAGGCGCGCGACATGGCAGGGGAGGGCGCCCGACTCGCCGAGCCCGAGGTGATGGAGCTCATGCGCACGAAGACGGGCGCGCTTCTCGCCGCGTCGGTCGCCGGCGGCGCGCTCGCGGCGGGCGCGTCCGCGGAGGCCGTCTATCCCTGGGGCCTGAAGCTCGGGCTCGCGTTCCAGATCGCAGACGACCTGCTCGACCTGACCGCCGACACGACCACGCTCGGCAAGCGCGCGGGCAAGGATTCCGCCGCCGGCAAGTCCACGCTCCCCGCCCTTCTGGGGCTCGGGGAGGCGCGCCGTCGCGCCGACGCGCTGCTCGGCGAGGTTCTCGCCGCGCTCGCTCCGCTCGGGCCCCGCGCCGACGCGCTCCGCGGCCTCGCGCGCTTCGTCGTGGCGCGCACGAAGTAGCACTGGAGGACCGCATGGCCCGGCTGCTCGACCGGATCGACTCGCCCTCGGATCTCAAGAAGCTCGCCGTCGACGAGCTCCCGGCGCTGTGCCAGGAGCTCCGGGACGAGATCATCCAGACCTGCGCGAGGAGCGGCGGCCACCTCGGCTCGTCGCTCGGTGCGGTCGAGATCAACGTCGCACTCCACTACGTCTACGACTCGCCCCGCGACAAGATCGTGTGGGACGTGGGGCACCAGGCCTACGCGCACAAGCTCCTCACCGGCCGGCGCGATCGCTTCAAGACGATCCGGCTCCCCGGCGGCCTCGCAGGTTTCCCCGAGCGGCACGAGTCCGAGCACGACGCGTTCGGCGTCGGCCACGCGTCCACGGCGGTCAGCGCGGCGCTCGGCATGATCGAGGCGATGCGGCTCACTCGCGACCCCGGCAAGGTGGTCGCGGTCCTCGGCGACGGCGCGCTCACCGGCGGCGTCGCGTTCGAGGGGCTGAACCAGGTCGGCTACCTCGGCCGCCAGATGCTCGTCGTCCTGAACGACAACGAGATGTCGATCTCGCCGAACGTCGGCGCGCTCTCCGAGTGGTTCTCGAAGAAGTTCGCCTCGCGCACCTACAACCGCTGGCGCCACTCGGTGAAGGACTTCCTCGCGAAGCTGCCGAAGGGCGCCGAGGCGATCGAGGTCATCCGGCACGGCATCAACGCGACGAAGGCGCTCGTCACCCCCGGCATCCTCTTCGAGGGGCTCGGGTTCCATTACGTCGGCCCGGTGGACGGTCACGACGTGAAAGGGCTCGTCGAGGCGCTCACGAAGCTCGCCACGTTCGACGCGCCGGTGCTGCTCCACGCCGTCACGCAGAAGGGCAAGGGGTACGAGCCCGCGGAGCAGGACGTCGCGACGCGCGGCCACGGTCTCTCCTTCTTCGACGTCGCGACGGGCAAGCCGACGAAGAAGTCGTCGTCGAAGGGCTACACCGACCTGTTCGCCGACGCGCTCTGCGAGGAGATGGAGCGGAACGGGAAGGTCGTCGCCATCACCGCCGCGATGCTCGAGGGGACCGGGCTCGTGAAGGCGAAGCGGCTCTTCCCGGCGCGCACCTACGACGTCGGGATCGCCGAGCAGCACGCGGTGACGTTCGCCGCCGGGCTCGCCTGCGAGGGGGTCCGACCGGTCGTCGCGATCTACTCGACGTTCCTGCAGCGCGCCTACGACCAGATCATCCACGACGTCGCGCTCCAGAAGCTCCCGGTCACGTTCGCGCTCGACCGCGGGGGGATCGTCGGCGCCGACGGCAAGACGCACCAGGGCGCGTTCGACCTCGCCTATCTGCGCTGCGTGCCGAACCTGGTCGTGATGGCGCCGTCCGACGAGAACGAGCTCCGCCACATGCTCCACACCGCGCTCGCGCACGACGGCGCCGCGGCGTTCCGGTTCCCGCGCGGCGCCGGCCTCGGCGTGCCGCTCGACCCGACGCCGAAGGTGCTCGAGATCGGCAAGGGGCGGATCGTCCGCGCCGTGCCGGGCCAGCCGGACGTCTGCGTCGTTGCGGTCGGCTCGACCGTGCGGCCCGCCGTCGCCGCCGCCGAGGCGCTCGCCGGGACCGGTCTCGCCGTCTCCGTCGTCGACGCCCGGTTCGTGAAGCCGCTCGACGAGGACCTCGTCGTCGCGGAGGGGCTGCGCTCCGGGCGGATCCTCACGGTCGAGGAGGGCTGCCTCCCCGGCGGGTTCGGCTCGGCGGTCCTCGAGGCGCTCGAGCGGCGCGGGCTCGTCGCGGACGGGGTCGTCGTCCGGCGGCTCGGCCTGCCCGACGAGTTCGTCACCCACGGCGACCAGGCGAAGCAGCGCGCCGAGCTCGGGCTCGACGCCGACGGCATCGCCCGCGCCTGCCGCGAGCTCGCGCAGGTGCGCGCGACGCGCGGCGCGGCGTGAGGAAGATCCGCCTCGATCTCTTGCTGGTGGAGCGCGGTCTCGCCGAGTCCCGCACGAAGGCGCAGGCGCTCGTCATGGCGGGCGCCGTGGTCGTCGGCGAGGCGCGGGTGGACAAGCCCGGCGCCCTCGTCGACCCCGCGCTCCCGATCCGGCTGAAGCCGGACGCGGCACCGGCGCGCTACGTCTCGCGCGGTGCCCTGAAGCTCGAGAAGGCGCTCGACACCTTCCCCGTCGATCCGCGCGGGAAGGTCTGCGCCGATCTCGGCGCCTCGACGGGCGGCTTCACGGACCTTCTCCTCCAGCGGGGCGCCGTGAAGGTGTTCGCGGTGGACGTCGGCTACGGGCAGCTCCACCCGAAGCTCCGAGGCGACCCGCGGGTCGTGGTGCGCGAGCGGGAGAACGCGCGCCTCCTCGACGCCCGAGCGCTCGGCGAGAAGGTGGACCTCGTCACCGGGGACCTCTCCTTCATCTCGCTCCGGCTCGTCCTCCCCGCCGTGAAGGCGATCTTGAGCCCGGGCGGCCACGCGGTCCTGCTCGTGAAGCCGCAGTTCGAGGTCGGCAAGGGGGAGGTCGGGAAGGGCGGAGTCGTGCGCGACGACGCCAAGCGGCGCGCCGCCCTCGACGCGGTCGCGACGGCGGCGCGCGACCTCGGCTTCGAGGTGCTCGGCGACGCCGAGTCGCCGATCGAGGGGCCGGCGGGCAACCGCGAGTGGCTGCTCGCGCTCCGCCTCCCCGCCTGATCGGCGCCCCGGGGGCCCCCCGGCCCCCCGTGCGGTGCCCTGCCGGACCGTCTTCCTTGACGCCCCCTTCGCCATTTGTTACCTACAGCGCACATTTTCGCGCCCGGATCCGCCGGGTTACGAAAGTGGGCCGCCGTTGCGCCCACTTTTTCCTTTTTTGGGGAAGACGATCTCGATGACGGGCATCGGACAGGACTCGGTGGTCGAGCGCGCGCGGCGCACGCTCGAGCCCGTCCTCGTCCGCGACGGCTACGAGCTCGTCGAGGTCGAGTGGGTCCGCGGCGCCGGGCGGTTCACGCTCCGCGTGTTCGTCGACAAGCCGGGCGGCGTCAACATCGACGACTGCCAGCTCGTCTCACGCACCATCGAGCCCATCCTCGACGTCGAGGACTTCATCGAGCCGGCCTACGATCTCGAGGTCTCCTCCCCGGGGCTCGACCGGCCGCTGCGGACGCCGGAGCACTTCGCCCGATACGCCGGCCAGCGCGTCCACGTGAAGGCCTACGGTCCGGTCGCCGGCACCGCCGAGGGGTCGTCGCCGCGCAAGGCCTGGACGGGCGCGCTCCGGGGGTTCGCGGACGGTGCGGTCCTCGTGGACGTCGACGGCGTCCTCCATCGCATCCCGCACGATCAGATCGCGAAGGCCCACCTCGAGTACGACGTCGAGGCGGACCTGCGCAGGAAGGACTGACCATGCAGCAGAACGTGAACCTGAACCTCATCCTCGACCAGGTGGCGAAGGACAAGGGAATCGACCGCCAGAGGCTCGTCGAGATCCTCGAGGAGGCCATCGCCAGCGCCGCCAAGCGCCACTTCGGGATGGAGCGCAACGTCAAGGCCCGCTACGACGAGGACAAGGGGCAGATCGATCTCTTCCAGGTCCTCACCATCGTCGCGGATGCCACGGAGGAGCTCCCGATCCCCGACCCGGTGAACATGGTCCCGGTCGCGGTCGCGCACGAGAAGGGCATCGAGGTGGAGCCCGGCGACGAGCTCGACTTCCCCATCTACTACCGGCCGGAGGACGAGGCGGAGGCGAAGGCACAGGACGAGCAGTGGGGAGATCTCTTGAAGCTCAAGACCTTCCGCCGCTCGTTCGGGCGCATCGCCGCGCAGACCGCGAAGCAGGTGATGATCCAGGGCACCCGCAATGCGGAACGCGAGAACGTCTTCAACGAGTACAAGGACCGCAAGGGCGAGGTCATCACCGGCATCGTCCGCCGCTTCGAGCGCGGCAACGTCATCGTGGACCTCGGGCGCGCCGAGGCCGTGCTCCCGGTCCGCGAGCAGGTCCCGCGCGAGAGCTACCGCGCCGGCGACCGGATCCAGGCGTACGTGCTGGACGTGCTCCGCGAGTCGAAGGGGCCGCAGATCATCCTGTCCCGCGCCTCGGTGGACCTCCTGAAGAAGCTCTTCGAGATGGAGGTCCCGGAGATCGCCGAGGGCGTCGTGGTCATCGAGGCGGCAGCCCGCGAGCCGGGCGGCCGCGCGAAGATCGCAGTGAGCTCGCGCGACTCCGACGTGGACCCGGTCGGCGCCTGCGTCGGCATGAAGGGGAGCCGCGTCCAGGCCGTCGTTCAGGAGTTGCGCGGCGAGAAGATCGACATCGTCCCCTGGGACGAGGATCCGGCGCGCTTCGTGTGCAACGCGCTCGCGCCCGCCGAGGTATCGCGTGTGCTGCTCGACGACCAGAACCGGGCGATGGAGATCATCGTCCCCGACGACCAGCTCTCGCTCGCGATCGGCCGGCGCGGCCAGAACGTCCGGCTCGCGTCGCAGCTCACCGGCTGGAAGCTCGACATCAACTCGGAGTCGCGCGTGAAGGAGATGCGCGAGTTCGCGACCGAGAGCTTCAACGCCATCGGCATCCCCGAGGCGACGCAGGAGATGCTCTACTCCCACGGGTTCCGCAAGGCGCAGGACCTCGCGAACGCGGCGGCGGAGATGCTGACCCAGTTCCCCGGCTTCAGCGTGGACATGATCCCCGACCTGCAGAAGCGGGCGCGCGACCAGTCCATCACCGACGCCGAGAAGGAGATGCGGCTCGAGCAGGAGCGCGAGGCGGCCCGGATCGCCGAGGCGCGGCGTCACCCCGACGACCTCTCGCAGGAGGAGCGGCTCGCGCGCGTCCGCGGCGTCGGCGAGAAGACGATCGAGCAGCTCAAGGTGGCGGGGTACCCCACCGTCGAGGCGATCCACGGCGAGGCCGACATGATGAAGCTCGCCGACTCGTCCGGGCTCGGCATCAAGAAGGCTCGGCAGATCAAGCACGCGGTGGGCGTCTACCTCGAGGAGGAGGCGAAGCTGCGGGCAGAGCTCGATGCAGAGAAGCGGAAGTCGCAGGGGGTCGGTCTCTAGGGTGGCGGCCCCGGTCCGCACCTGCGTCGGCTGTGGCGCGAGGGCGGTCCAGGGCGAGCTCGTGCGGCTCAGGATCGATGGAGAGCGCGTGGTGATCGATCAGCGACGAGAAGGCGGACGTGGAGCGTGGCTCCACCCATCCGCTCAGTGCCTCGAGCGGGCGGTGCGCCGGCGCGCGTTCGGCCGCGCGTTTCGCGGCGCGGTGGCCGCGGTCGAGGTCGAGACGCTGCGCGTCGGGTTGACGGGAAACCCCCGTAAGGATTAGGAGACGGGTCAATGTCCAAGAAGCGGGTCCACGAGCTCGGGAAGCAGCTGAAGGAGCACGGTATCGAGCTCTCGAACCAGGAGCTCGTCGAGAAGCTCCACGCGCTCGGCTATGACGTGAAGAGCCACTCGTCCTCGCTCGAGGACGATCAGGCGGCGTCCGCGTTCGAGAAGATCGTCGGCGAGAAGAAGCCGAAGCCGGCGCCGGTTCGCCCGTCCGGCCCGGGGTTCGTCGTGCGCAAGCGCGCGCACACCGAGCCGCCGACCGTCATCGCGCCGGCCGGCGCCTACGTTCCGGAGCCGGAGGCCGCCTACGAGCCTTCCGTCGAGGCGCCCCCGCCCGCGCAGGACGACGGCGTCGCCGCGCCCGAGGCGAGCGGGGAGCCCGAGGCCGCGCCCGCCGAGATCGCCGCTCAGTCCGCGGAGGAGGGCGCGACGCAGGCGCCTGCCGCCCCGGGCGCCGCGCCGGCGGCTTCGCCTACGCCCGCTCCGGGCGTCCACCCCCCGCCGCACCCGGCCGCGCACCCCGGGACCCATCCAGCGCCACCGATGGCCGCTGCCCCCGCGGGCGCGCCGCCGGCGGTGCCGCCGAAGCCGACGATCGATCCGCGCACGCTCCGGCCCACGTCCACTCAGGCCGTCGTCATCTCGCGCCCGACCGTGCCGGTTCGGCGCGTGACGCCGCCGACGTCGTCCCGCTCGGCCTATCCGGCCGCGCCGGGGCCGCGCGCGCTCGGCGAGGTCCGCGAGCTGAAGGTCGTCCCGGGCTCGCTCGGCCGCGAGCGCGAGTTCATCGACGTCTCGCGCGACAAGAACAAGCGCGGTGGCCGCACCACGGGCCGCCCGGTGTCCGAGGAGGCCGCGAAGAACCTGTCCGGCAAGGAGCTGCTCCAGGCCGCGATCGCGGGACGCACCTACATCCCGATCCGCGGGAAGAAGAAGAAGGCCACGAAGAAGGGGGCCAAGACGCAGATCACCGAGCGCGCCGAGCACAAGAAGGTCATCCGCATCGAGGAGTCCATCTCGGTCTCCGAGCTCTCGCAGGCGATGGGGATCAAGGCCGCCGATCTCATCCGCAAGCTCATGCAGGCGGGGAAGATGGCGACGATCAACCAGCAGATCGACGCCGACACCGCCGCGTTCCTCGCCACCGAATTCGGATTCACCCTCGAGAAGAAGGGCTTCGAGGTCGAGGAGTTCATCCCCGAGATGCAGGTGGACGAGTCGAAGCTCGTCATCCGGCCGCCGGTCGTGACCGTGATGGGCCACGTCGACCACGGGAAGACCTCCCTCCTCGACGCCATCCGCGCGGCCGACGTCGCCGCCGGCGAGGCGGGCGGCATCACGCAGCACATCGGCGCCTACGCGGTGAACACCGCGCGCGGGCCGGTCACGTTCCTCGACACGCCGGGCCACGAGGCCTTCACCGCCATGCGCCAGCGCGGCGCGCAGGTGACCGACCTCGTCGTGCTCGTCGTCGCGGCGGACGACGGCGTCATGCCGCAGACGGTGGAGTCGATCAAGGCGGCGAAGGCCGCCGGGGTCACGATCCTCGTCGCGATCAACAAGATCGACAAGCCGAACGCCACGCCCGAGCGCGTCATGCAGCAGCTCACCGAGTACGAGCTCGTCGGCGAGCAGTGGGGCGGCACGACGATCATGGTCCCCGTCTCGGCGCGCACGAAGCAGGGCATCCCCGAGCTGCTCGAGTACATCGCGCTCCAGTCGGAGGTCCTCGAGCTCAAGGCCAACCCCGAGGCGCTCGCCGCCGGGCGCGTCATCGAGGCGAAGCTCGAGAAGGGCCG
>WNFU01008731.1_pt1 | contig 15011 bp, 18 predicted proteins | sample 5400121 | NCBI WGS metagenome assembly WNFU01 (sample SAMN13153360, study PRJNA577476) | soil metagenome | isolation source: 100 cm soil or saprolite under grassland replicate 1 | place: USA:California | collected 2016-06-15
CTCGGCCTAACTGACAAGAAAGAGTATGTCTTTGACGAATCCCTATTTCGATGGAAAACCGGCTAAGCTCTAGTGCATCGCTATCTCTCGTCCGCCCACCGGTATCTTTCAGCCCAACTAGTGTCAACATCACCCCGAACTGGTGTTGCTGAAATAGACACAATCTTTTTCCGCCACGAGAATAAGTCGAGCTCGTCGGGTTCTTATGGTAGAAGAGACGAGTTTAGAGACAAGCAAGTCGAAGGGGCCCAGTTTAACGTGGGGATGGAAACTTGGACAACACTTCTAGTTCAAAGTCGAGAGCTGACTCAACCGTCAGATTCTATGTTTTGTTGAGTGTTGTATTCTTCGTTCTGGCAATAATCTCTCTCAGCATCCTGACGCTTTATCTGATACCCGACTTCATTGTGCTCGCCCTTGGGGCAATGGACATTGCAACAATCCTGAATGCGGTAAGTCGAATGATATACTTACGCACCATCCCGGATCCAAATGAACGCAGAGCTAAGGCAGCTAGCACCGTGAAGTTCTTCCACATCGTAAGCTATGCATGCTTTGGAATTGCCGCAATAGTTTTCGCTATCGCTCTAAACGACTTAGCAACCGACTTTGGAGTCATGGGGTTAGAGCTTACAGGTTGTGGAACAATCTTGCGGGCGGTGTCTCGCGACATTCAGCTAGAGGGCGTCTAGTTGTTTGGTCGAGCTATGGAAACTAAACAACATATTCAAACTGTTTCTCCTCTCATTCACAGCTGTCTTTCTGTTCTTGATCTTTGTCCTGAGTGAGATCCAAGTCTCTCAGTACCTACTCATCGTACTTGCCGCAGGAACGATTGTCTATCTTGTCATCAGTTTTCGCGCTATCCCAGGAGCCCAAGGCCCACCCCCAATACCCCAGCACCTACACCTCCCATCGCGTACCCATCTTCTTGCGATAGTACTGATCTTCTCCCTGTTCATATCATCCTACGTAATAGCTCGCACGCTCACAACTCCCTCGCCTTTTCAACTCGTGAAATTCCAGTATCTTGTTCTTCCAAATGGCGAAGTTCTCTCGATGAGCCCGTTGCAACCAAGCAATGAGTGCGCTTGGCTGGAAAGCATGAACATTACGACCCAGCAAAGGGCCAGGCAGCTGGGACTGCCCGATTGCGATTATGTCTCGTGGTATCACCGAACGAGTCCGCCCACACTGTTTCTTGAGTTTCAGAACTTCACGGAACTAACCTACAATCTCAGCAACACTACTGCTAGATCGACTGGCTCGGAACTCCTTTGCTTCTCACTCTCTACACAAAGTTTCCAGTGCTGGGTGCCGCCAGCGAGGGTCTCTCACCTGAAGTGAGAGGCAATGTATGGGACGAGGCCACTAGAGGATCTGCATAGCGATAGTGCTTGAAAATCACAGCGCGGCTCATGAAGTGACTTCAACGTGAACCACGGTGGTCACTGTTTCCCCGTATTGTTCTGTCTTCTGAACATTGAGATAGTATGTTCCGCTCTGTTGAACGCTAACAGGGAAACTGGCTTGGGTCGTGTTTGTCACCGGCTTGTCGAAAAGGTAGGTGGTTGCCGCCGAGTTCTGCTGGTACCAGAATGTTACGTAGACAGGATATTGTACTGTGCTAACCGCGATGTTGACGTTTCTATTTCCGACAACGAAGAGGTCAAACTGCCATATATGATTCTCCTGTAGAGTTTGGGTCTCATCGACCAAGACACGTGGGATGTACGCATAGTAGACGTATCCAAGAATTGCCGCGACTATAACAGTCGCCAAGACAATTACAAGCGATAGAAATTTGCGCTTTTTCATTATTAATTCCGTCAGATCCTTGCCAATACAATCCCGGCAGAGAGCACTGGACAGTCATCTTAGTTCCATCGACACTTAATAGCATACCCAATTTGGTTGATCGGGTTTACAAGCTCACTGATATTCGCGCAGCATAGAATTTTGCTTCATCTTCTCTGAACGTCTAGTGGTTTTTTGGGTTGGGAGGCTGGTTGAGCATGGGAGTATTCGGAAAATTCGTCTTGGGCCAGATGTCTATCTGACAAAGTCTCGTCAGGCTCAGAAGGTATCTATGATTTGGTATGTTATAGGTGCTTTGACTCTAGATCGAAGACTGATGGAAATGACAAAAGAGCAAAGAAACCAGTTAGCCAGATCCGTATAGCAACTTATATTTTTTTGAGTATGAAACATCCAAACGGCTTTAGTAGCCATCGCTACATGCATAGATAAGCTAGCCGAGGTTAACTCATTCTTACATTAGAAGAAGTTGATAGGTAATAGTAGCACGCAACAGGGTCAAGTCGAGAGACAGCATCATTCTCGGCGCAGCACCTCAAAAGGGACGACCTTCCGAAACTCGCTCGTTCAGACTGGACCAGGATACCATTGACAATTTACATGCTCTTTCGGAGAAGGAGAGAGTCAGCGTAAATGTTCTAGCCAACAAGGCACTAAGAAGATACGTCGAGTACGATGTTCTAGCCGAAAGGTTTGGACTCATAACCATATCCAAAGGCTTGTTGAAGGCTCTCTTTGCTCTAACGACAGAAGAACACGCCATAGAATTGGGCAGAAAGTCCGGCCATGAAGCTGGCCCAGCATTCGTAACTTTCTGGTATAAGAAATTCGACCTAGAGAACACGATCAAAGCCATAGGAAAAGCCACGTCTGAATATGGGAGAAACTTTAGCTTCGACTCGTCTTTCGACGGTAAGACACATGTTCTGGTTATGCGACATGAAAGTGGAAAAAATGCTTCTGCGTACTATGCAGAATCAGTGAAAGCTGTATTCGCACTGCTCGGGCTTGATTGTAGAATGGAGGAGAACGAAGACCAGGTTACAGCATATGTTGACGCGCTTCCTTCACGCGGTTTGCTTCCACCTCTAAAGCCATCTACAACAATCCCAAAGCTCCCAAGGCTGACGGACCCCCAAATCACAGAATAGACCCCCACATCCTGAGCGTGAGAGGCTAGCCCTGTTAGGCCTGCACTTAAAACAGGGTCAACATCTTCCTCATTCCCGAAGAGAGCATAGGAAAACTAGAGAAAATGCTTGAGGACACTCCTTTACGGGAACAAGAAATCCGACTCCTAGTTAATAGATTCTACAGTGCAACCAAGGCTCAAGGCGCAGGAGTCACCCCAGATGATTTCGTCAAAGCACTACTCGCCACGAGAGAGGTATAGGCACTGGAAACCTGGCGTCTCGTAGACCTCGAGTATCGCGACAATCCTTTCATGAACCTGGCTGTTGAGGAGGCGATACCGCGAATGGTCGGGGAAGGAAAGGCTCCCAGTACAGTCCGGTTCTGGCATAATTCCAACACGATCGTCATAGGATGCTTCCAATCCGCCAAGCTAGAAGTGAATATGCAGGCTTGCAAGGAGACCGGGACCCAAATTGTCAGAAGATTCACAGGCGGAGGCGCAGTCTACCATGACGGTGGGAACTTGAACTATGCGATATCGTTGCGGAAAGGACACAGGCTGGTTCCTGACCAGAATCTGCAATCCGTCTTTCAGAGACTATCTGAAGGCGCGGTCGAGGGCTTACGGACGCTTGGGGTAAAGGCAGCGTTTCAACCTGTCAACGACATCCAGGTTGATGGGAAGAAGGTGTCGGGGGCTGCGGGAAGCATCCGCTGGAACTCCGTCTTCCATCACGGCTGTATTCTCGTCAATTCAGATCTAAGTATTCTCGGGAAGGTGTTGAATGTCCCGCGGGTGAAATTGGAGGATAGGCATGTTGCGAGCGTGCAGAAGCGCGTGACGACTGTACGGGACGAGCTGGGACGGGACATTTCCACTAGAGAGGTTCGGAATTCTATAGTGGACGGGATAGAGAGTTGTTATGAGGTTCGGGTAGAGTCTAGCGTGTTGATGAAGGAGGAGGTTGGGCTGGCGGAGGAGTTGTATCAGACTAAGTATAGCCGGTTGGAGTGGAACTTGGAGCCCTGATCAAGACCCGTCTCCGGCTTCGTCAAAGGCTCAATTCTGGTCCTTGCTTCAGGCATTGTGATCTTTGTCAAGAGTTCGCCGTGTGTTCTGAACCAGTCAGGTATGATAACCGCGCGCAATAGCTCCTGAACCGTTACTCCTCGCTCCTTCGCCTCCCCGTCCAGAAGGTCGAAAGTCTGGTGTCCGAACGCTACCATCACTTTAATCGAAGACATTTTTTCCGTTTTTACACCATTTTTCTACGAGTTATCGCTCGGGTCCTAGAAAAATGACCCGAAGAGATACTTTACACGACTGGTAGATTTACCGGCTGGAATTCATATAAGTCTGCCGGAAAAAACCGGTTCGGAAAACCATGCCCGTGAAGAGGAGCGCTCGGGCCGAGAGAGTAGACGATTACCTAGTCACGAGCGCGGCGGGGAGAGGCTTGTCAAGTGTGAAGTGGACGGTGGCACCGCTGATATCGTACCCCTTGAGCTTGCCAGTTCGCGCTCGTGCTAGCTTGGCTCGTCAAGGAGCGCATTGCTGAGAACGAGAAACGCGCGAAACAGCGGGTCTAGCATGTTGTTCTTCTCGTCTTGCCGCGTTGGGTTATGTTCTCCTTTAGGACGCGTCTTTCTGGTCCGTACCCGTAGGTTCTGAGCCACAACCTGACGATCTCGGTGCACTTTTGACAGCGTATTCTTTTGGCCTGGACAAGCTTTCTCTTCCATATTTCTCGGGTGGCGTTCCAGCTCTCTTGGCTGGCCTTTTTCAGCTGCTTACTCCTGTTGTAGTAGTCTGTCCAATAGTCAACCCAGCCTTGGGCTGTATTAGGTGCGGACTTTCCGTGTCCCACGGGGTGGTGGCCGGCCATTCTGTCTCTCCAAACGACGCTGTGGGCAAGGCCTGTATGACCTTTTCCGTGCCAGCTCTCCTCAGGAAGATGTCAAACTGAGAGAACTCGCGAAAACTTATCTTCTCGCGTCCGGGTTCTCACCAGATCTCCAAGAGGAGCGGGTGGTTCAATTGCTAGTTGGGAAGATCTAGCATGGGAGAGGACACTGGCAAGCGTAGACAGCCCGCTCGGAATAGCAAGAGCAGACGCGGTCGTAGGCAGAGACGGTTCGAATCAGGGAAACACAAGAAATAGACTGCGGCTCGTATATTCCGGTGAGGACCCGGTCTTGCGGGGTCCCGTCCAAGTGTCCGGAAAAAAGCTCCTTGGGGAACCGCGCTTCACTCGAATCCATTGGTGTGGACTCGAGATCAGTCTCAGGTAAGCGTCAAACTATTGATCGTTCATCGGAATCTAATCGGGGTCTAAAAAGGGGGGAGGTTGACGGAGCTATTATCGCATGATTACGCTTTGAAGAACGGTGCATAAGCGAGAAGTGTCTCGCTCTTGAAGATACCGTCAAGCTGACTAACTCTCTCAACGGAGGTCTTCACAATGTCTTCAGAGGTTCGTGCTTGCCAGAGGGCGACTATGTCGAACTGTCCGGGTACCGTAGATGCTTCTACGAAGCCTGGGATGCTGCTGAGCTGCTTGATGACGTTCTCGCTGGTAGTGTGCTCACATGTCAACAGAGAAACGCCGAGAGCCATTTGGTTCTCGAATTTCTTGGTCGGCTGAATACCGTCGAAGCCGGTGTGAGTGTCGGTGGTGATTACGTCGCTGATGTTGCGGATTTCTTTGACTGTCTGGTATACGTTGTGTGGTGTGTTTGGTTTCAGGCGTAGGACTAGGTCGTATCGGCCTGTGACCGGTGCGATCATGTCAATCTGGCTGTTTCGCTTTAGCTCCTCAACCACGTTGGTGCTGCGGCCCGGATTGACGGTCGCGAACACGTAGGTCGGGAAATTCATATTGGTTTGCATTGTTGTTTTTTTCTACTGCATTTTATTGCAACATAGTAACACTTGTTACTTGCATATAAGGCTTTAATTATGGATCCAACGATATATTACAGTGAGGGGTCACAGAGACTTGACAGCCCAAAGGAGCACTGTTAGCGTCCCAGAAGCGGTACGCGAGATTCTGACCAGAAACTACCCCATCTATCAATGCTTGAAGATGAAACTCATGAACTTCCACTCCCTCGCAGAACTCATCCAACCACAAGTCAAACAAATGAGCGGAAGGGAGGCAACAATCAACACGCTAGTTGTAGCTATCAAGAGATTCTCCGACACCCTATCCAATGACAAGAGCCCTGACGCTTCAAGAGTTCTCAAGGATGCTAGAATCTCCCTTTCAAGCGGCATAGTAGACGTCACGATAAGAGCACCCAAGACCCAGTTTTCAACCATAATCAGAGAATTGTCAGAAGTCTGGAGCAATCTCTCCGAGTTCCCACATGTCTTCCCGCTTTCAAGCTCGATCAAACTGATTCTGCCCGCCGAGGACTACTCTCTGGTCAGGGAAAAACTGGAGCACTTTCGGGAGGCGACGACGCGAGCGAATGTGGCCAAGTTGACACTCAACCTCTCGCCCCACGCTGAGATGACCCCTGGAATAGCATCCTACATCACTGAACTACTGTTCAGAAACGGCGTCAACATCCTAGACGCGTTTCTGGGCTACGGAGACATCATAATGGTCGTCGACGACAGAGATGGACCACTGGCCTACGACGTTCTACAAGGAGAAATCCATGGATCCACCAAATGGAGAAGTGGAAATCATGAGCCCTCACGTTGAGGCCTTACAGATCTCATAACTAGGCAAACTTTCTTCAACAAGAAAGACACTGTAGATTTCTATGCCTATTGTTAGGGTTTTGATGTATCCTGGAAGGACTCAGCAACAGAAAGATGACCTTGCCAAGGCGATCACGGACGCCGTGGAGAGAATCGCAAAGGCGCCACGGGACCAGACAATAGTCGTCATACAGGAAGTGCCCAAAGAACAATACTATGTTGCGGCAAACAGGGCAGCGTAAATTGAGCTATCTACAGGTTCGCGGAGGAAGCCTGTTCTATGAAACTGCAGGCGAAGGGCCCCCTCTTGTGCTGATACACGCCGGCTTTCTCGACAGCAGAATGTGGGACGAACAGTTCCAACTCTTCGCGAAGGACGCGCGAGTCATACGGTATGACGTAAGAGGATACGGGCGGTCCAGCAGGCCAAGTGAAGAGTATTCAGATGCAGAAGACTTGCTCTCTCTGCTCAAGCATCTCAATATTGAGAGCGCCAGCATTCTTGGGGTCTCCAACGGAGGCAGAATCGCACTCGACTTCGTTTCTGTCCACCCTTCGATGGTAAGCAGTCTGATTCTCGTCTCGCCCGGGATACGTGGCTACAAGAGCTCGGGTCCAGAGGAAGATAGAGAATGGGAAGAGCTTGACAAAAAGGGTGACCTACAGGATCTTGCAATTGGCGAAAACAGAATAGACGACGCTGTCAATATGGACCTCGAAATTTGGGCCCCCGCTCAAGGACCGACGAGCAAGGGTCGTATCCTCGAGATAGCAACAGCTAACTCACACATTCACAAGAACCCGCCGAACAAACTACAAAAGTCGCCTGAACCACCGGCCTTCAAAAAGCTGAATCAGATTCGCACACCCACGACCCTAATCGTGGGAGACCAAGACGTTAAGGGTATGCAGTTGATGACCAAGAGGTTGCACGAACTAATACCTGGGTCGAAACTCAGCGTCATTGGAGGCGCGGACCATATCGCCAATATGTCCAGACCCGAAGAGTTCAACGCCATCGTATCCTCGTTTCTAAAACAATTGGGTCAGGAATCCTTGGCCTCGTCTCCCGTCTAGACTATTGTTTGTCACGTCCCTATCCACATGCTGAGATTAAGGAGACCTGGACGGACTATCGGATTAGCCCGACGTTTCTCGCAATGTAGTGTTCGAGCAGAGAGCCCCCAACTAGAACGGCAACTAGATTCTGATTTCCTACCCAGACTACCGCACCTATGACCTCCGATATTGTCAGTACGAGCAGCCCGATGAAAACGGGCCTCGTGCTGGAGAGCTTGAAGAAGGACAGCCCCTTCTTCACATTATCAGCGATATGATGCTCCACGAACAGCGCCACAAGGAAAAACGTGATCGCCAATATTCCGTTCACAGGTATCAGTACTAACCATACAACCCAGATCACCGACTCGAGACTACTGAACGTCAGAATCTCCACAAGTTGCTTCCCTGACGCGAATCGTCCCGTTGCATCCACCTGGGTAATGATATGCTCGACTAGTAGGAATACGGCGAGGACTATTGCTGCGAAGCCTGTTATTCCTACTCGGGAGGAGATGGCTCCCACTTGCAGGACCGGGTAGGATTGGCCGAGAACGGCAGTATGGTTCTCTCCGTTCGAGATCGCTAGCCACTCGATCAGCCCGACGATCTCTATCCCGGTGAATATCACCACTACGAGGAAATGCCCAAGCCCCGGGAAGTGTAATAGTCCTGGCTGCTTCTTGCTAACCTCTAGGCTAGTCAACAATTCACTTCCACGTGTTCAACAGCAACGATTTCCCTTGTCAAGCGGGCCTAGCTTCTCACGTAGGCTTGGGAAGCCTTCAAAAGACTTCTCAATCGATTCAATCCAGAAAGACTTCCAGCTAGGCTGGGAATCTTAGACTAGGGGTTGTCGGATGCAACCGATCGGCTACCACTCTTTCTTTGAGATAGACAAATCTGTCTGGCAACGAATCGTCGTACTCGAAATTCGGAGGCAGGGCGAACTCCTTGTACAACTCAACCACTGTCCTGTAAGCGATAACACGCGCACTCGACCCCAATCTCTCCATCAATGTCTTCACAACATCCTCAAATCTGCCAGGAATATCCTCCCGGCTAATGCCTTTCTTGTTCAGGAAATCGTAGATCCATTCGCGTATGGGTCCCCCCATTTCTTGCAGGACACGGTCAAACCAGTAGTCAACAGCCAGTTGAAACCCAGGCATCAAGGTCGTTCGCATGGACAGCCCAGACACGTGATGAAACAAGCATCGGAACGACCGGATACGCGTAGCGTTTCCAGCATTCGAACCGAGCGGTAACCCTTTCTGCCATCCCTTAAGCCCGACTCTAGACGACTCTTTGCTAGACAGGTAACGCTATCTGCTGCCGAATAGAAGTCATTCCTTGACCCATCGCTTCTGAATTCTCAGGGGTCCTGCCCATTTGTGAAACTCCTCGAACGGGGATAGGTTGTCCGATGTATGCCTCTCCTTCAAGTTCAATCGTGGCGTCTTGTAAGCTTGACCTAGAATGAAACGGGGGCGCTCCTTTGGAGCGCATCTTCTGCCGTTGCTTTGTGCAGCAAGGCACCAACTTGGGACCCGATCAATGGCTACCGGTCGCTGAGATAAGATGCTTCGGGTAAGCTAACTAGTCGCGTGGCCTACCAGAGACTAGTATGGCGACCATCAAATACTAAGTATTCTAGTGGACTAGTTCTGAACGTTTGGGACGGTTATTGATCCGGCGGCGTCGGCTCGAACGTTCTTCGAAAACTCGTTGACTAACAATCCGTCTTTTACCTATCCACTCCGGTATGACACGCTCCCTGAGCAGATCCTCGACGCTCGTTCTTTTTTTCCGGGCTATACTCTCCAATTGGTCAGCTAGATCGTCTCCAAGCACTACTACCAACTTACGGGTCCGTCTACTCAACGACCACCCTGGGACTTAGAATTAGTTTGGATAATCTCGAACTTAGGTATGCAGTTTACAAAAAAACACATTTGGGTATTTCCAATAGAGGGTGTGTGTTCGTGAACTAGGTTTCATCGGTGAGTTCATACTTCTTGATCTGCGCTGTGATAAGCTGATGAATCTTGCAATCTGCAAATCCGGGGTTTGTTTTCCAGCACGATTCGACATGTGGCGAATTTTAATCTGGTGGAGCTAGACGATTTCCGTCAAGGATAGTCTAGGGTAGCCTCGTTCAAAGCCGAATTTCACACCGTGAACGTTAGTAATCGGTTTGACCCCATAGATGAGTAGTGACCCGTTGACCGTTTGCATCTTCAAGTGGTAGTCAACTGCTCTCAGAAGTTCCTCCCTAAGGTTGGTTGGTCGCGAGATTACGCCGACGCTGAGCGCCCTTGAGTCACGAATGCCTGCCCCTATTTCGGCGATGCCGGGTAGACCTAGAGTTTCGCCGTAAAGCTGTACTGTCTTGTCGAAATCGTATTTCAGCGCCCTCGCGGATGAGATGGCTCCGAGTTCGTTCCAAGCGTTGTTGAACGCGGCTAGATCTTCCTGTAACCTGCCTGTGAGCTTCACCCTCCATTTTTCATCGCGAAGAACCTGGTTGAACTCTGCGATACGGACCCTCTCGTTCAGCACCGTGTCTCCAACGTAGGTCTTCAGAGACTCGGCAATGTTTTGCGAACTGAATATGCTGTAGGGAATTATGAAAGCTGTCCCTCCCTGATTGATGAAGTTCGCTGCCATGATGTCGAGGAGAAGCTTCACGGAGTGGGGAGAGACGGTGCTGTTGACATCCAATAGAAGCGAAGAACCTTTCCGGACTCCACCATCCAACAACGCGTCAAGATCCGGACTACCGGTCGAATAGGAGGATTCGGAATTACGCACCGGGCTTAGTAGTTTCGGATTGACGGATCTATCAATGTCAAAGTGAAACTCAACCCTCGGTAAGAGGGTGAACTTGCCACCATCGAGCGAAAACAACGCCCCCTGTGTGTGAAGTCTGAACCCGCGAAGCTTGTTGACAACTACACTCCTCACGGTCCTATCTTCCAAGTGGGATAGCGAAAGTGTAACGATGCCATCAACGAGATAGTCGAGTTTAGGAGAATTTTCGCTTTCGCTCACAATCACCGCGCTTAGCTTGCTCTCTTCCAAGTCCTGAAAAATCGCTGTTTCCATTGCATTACGTTGTTCCTCGGTCGCGTTCGCTATTGCGCCTTCCCAGCTGTCCACAACTATGATGCCTTTCTGCTTAGCCCGTTTCAACGTAAGAATCCTGCCAACAATATTCGCCGCTCCTGCTATTCGGCTATCTCCTCCTACCCGCGTCTCGCTGCCCGCTGCCTCTTTTCCAGACATAGAATCGAGCACTTCATGAACCCCGGGGAAGTGTCGGTGCAGTTTCGAAGAAGAGACCCGGCTTGACACGTAGACCTTGTTGGCAGAAATTGTGTGAGGACCGATGCGAGTTCCTTTCATTCTGTTGAGAAGTTCAAGGGCGAGGGTTGTTTTCCCGGTGCCCGGGGCACCCTGTATGAGCAGGACGTTTCCTGGAGATTCTAGGAATCTTGACATAAGGTCGAGAAGGTCGCCAGGTTTAGATTTCCCAACACTTGTTTGCTCCACTTGAACGCGGGGTTCTAGCACTGTTTTGTCTTCGCCGGAGTCGCCTTCAGCCATCATGTAATTCTCGCGTCAAGACCATTCTTCTCCCCCGACAAGCATTGTGTAACCAGACAGAGGATTCCACGGTTGAACACAAGACACTATGGACTTCGATTGACGTAAGTGAGTGGCCCGAGTCCTTCGGTAACTTTTTCGACGTAACTAGGGGAAACGAGTTGGTATACGCGGCAATAGGCATATTTCCAGAACAAAGGGAAGGAGGTTTCTGAAAGAGGAATCTAGATCGGATCGACTTCCCGTTCCGGTCCCCATTTTCACGGATCCTCTGTTACATCACGCTTAACCTGAGACCAAGAAAATGCGGCCCTCAGGAGGCCATCCCACGCGGACCAAGATAGAAGAAACGTTTCAAATAACAATGAACCAATGTTTCTCCACTGTCCTTGAAGACATACTTGGCCGAACCGTCAGGGAAGAGATCTTCCAATTACTGGAGAAGAACGGGATCAAACCGTCGGAAATCTCCAGCAGGTTCGACGAAGTGATTGAAGTCCTCACAAGAGTCTTCGGAACCAGCGCCCAGCTTCTCGTCTACAAGACGGTAGCAGAACTCTACAAAGAATATTCTCTAAGGACTGGCTCCTCTTTCGGCGAATCTTCGAGAGACCAAGTTGCCCAACTAAGGGAGAAGGTGGTCAGCGACCTCCTGAAGCCTAAGCACTATACTAGCATCGACCCTTGACGTAAATCACACTTAGGAAATCTCAGGAGGTCACTAGCAGGATGACTGTAGCGGAATCCTTGACATAAGACCCGCCGGCCAGTCAGTCTATAAATAGCGCGAGAAGAGGGTGCTTTGTAATGTTAGTTCTTTCTGAGAAAGAGGGATGTTTCCTTTAGGTCCAGTTTGATGCAACCAGGCAAAAGGAGAAGGATGCGGAAATTGGAGACCAAGGGTGCGGTACGAAGAAACAGCAAACGATCGTCGAAGAGGAAGAAGATTGCAAAGACAGTAGAATCTGTTTTGGGACCCGGGAAACTGGCCCCTAACTTTTCTCTTAACAGTACACCGGACCAGAAAGTGTCCCTGAACGATTTCCGGGGACAACCTGTAATTCTTGCTTTCTACCCTGCAGACTGGAGTCCCGTCTGCACCGACCAGTTATCATTGTACGCGATGGTAATGCCAGAGTTCAAAAAGTTCAACGCAGAACTCCTCGCCATCTCCGTAGACAACATATGGTCCCACCTTGCCTTCGTTAAGGATCGGAAACTCAACTTCCCCGTCCTAGCAGATTTCGAGCCAAAAGGGGGAGTCTCTAGAAAATATGGTGCCTACAAGGAGAGGATCGGCGAGTCGGCTCGCGCCCTCTTCGTGATCGACGACAAGAGAATTATCAGATGGAGCCACCTCTCCCCCGACGGAATCAACCCAGGAGCCGACGGCATTCTATCAGCCCTAGAAAATCTGAACAAGGCTCAGGCAACTGAGAAGAGCTGACCGCGAGAAATGTCCGGGACAACAACCGTTGCACGAAAGAGAACCACAGGCAAGACCCTGCTTGAACCAACCAGCAAGGAAACCGCGGGAAAGTATGAGGCTCCGAGACTCGCAGTTCCTGTGATGCCTGAACGCGACCACATAGAAGGACCCGTGAAAGCCGCTCTCACACTAGTCGAGTATGGAGACTATCAATGTCCGTATTGTGGCGCGGCATATCCTGAAGTGAAAAAGGTCCAGAAGGAACTCGGCTCTGAACTAAGGTTCGTGTTTCGCAATTTTCCCCTGACAAATATACATGAGTATGCCATGAACGCCGCTGAGACAGCAGAGGCAGCCTCTGCTCAGGGAAAGTTCGGGCCCATGCACGACTTTCTCTACGAACACCAAGCAAAACTCGGCGACCCGAGCGTCGCTCTCGCTTACGCGAAGAAGCTGGGCCTGGATAGTCAAAAGTTTGAACGTGAGATTACTCAGCACGTGTATCAGAAACGGATCAAGGACGACTTCATGGGTGGAGTAAGAAGCGGTGTCAATGGGACCCCGACATTCTACGTCAACGGAGTCAGACACGACGGAGATGCAATCGCCAAAGCCCTAATCGAAGGCTTGAATCAAACCAAAAAGTAATTTCCATAGAAAAATAGGGAATAGAGCGCGGAGGCCCAGAAGGCCAAACCGTGCCATGTTAAACCGCAGGCACTTTCTCTGCTTGGGTCTTTGCTGTTAGAGTTACGCCGAGCTGTTTCAACAATCCTACCAAGTCGTAGAAGAGCTTCTCTTCGACAATCTCGTTGTTCTTCCAGTGTGCCACTGTGCAGAACTCAAGCTCGAATTTCTTGTCGGTGGCAGGGATCATACGTCCATCTGGGCCCATGAACGGTCCTATGTTCTTGCCCGTCCATCTGGCCACCGAACACGTGTAGTCGCCGTAGCCGAAGAGAATCTTGTACGGATTGTTATCGAGATGATTCTCAAATGCCTTGAAGAATTCAACAGATTCATTATGATGCGCGTGACGTCCCCTCGTTGGCTCGGGCTGGCCCGGCCAATACACCGCAACGTTCTCAGAGTGACGTTTCATGAACGTTTCCCAATCTTTACCATTCCAAGCGTTGTCTAATGTCTGCATAAGTCGCAGGTTTTCCTCAACACCCATTGCGAAAATTCACCTCGTAGATTAGAGATTAGGTCGCGGTTCAATTATTATGACTATTCTTCGCGTTCCTCTCCTCTCCCATACTTGCATGTTCACTCGAGAATTCTTTCACATTTCCTGCCATCTCCTCCTTAATCACTCCCACTCACTTACCCATCTCCATGCGGGCGGTGATGGTCAAGGAGGTCATGTGGTGTTGGAGCTGCAACAAGGTCATGGAACACGATGTAAGCAATCACCCTGGTTCGGCAGGCGGATGGGTCACTATCGTATGCAAGGGTTGCAGAGCAACACAAGTAGAACAGTTATGGAAAGATGGGACGATACGAGATTCTCTTAGAGGCCAAATCTAAGGCGATTGTGCACGAATCAGCGGCTCGTTTGCGATTTCAGTCTCACGAAGATCCAGTCTTCTCGTAGCTTTGAAGGAGCCGCTATTTTTCCGGGGTGGTTTTTCTGTCCGTCAATACATAGTATGATAGGCCGGCTATCGCGGCCGCGGCGGGAATCGTGAGGACCCACGCGTAGACTATTCTACGGGCCACTCCCCATCTTACCGCGGAGAGCCTTCGGGTAGAGCCGCCGCCCATGATCGCCCCGGCTATCGTGTGAGTTGTGCTTACGGGGATTCCGAGGGAAGCGGTGGCGAAAAGTGTTGAGGCAGCCGCGGTCTCGGCGCTGAATCCGCCAAAAGGGTGCAGCTTCGTTATCTTCATACCCATAGTCCGAACTATCCTCCATCCCCCGAAATAGGTTCCAAGACCCATAGCAGTTCCCGCCAACAGTATGACGTAGAACGGAACGTAGAACGTCGAACCTAACAGTCCCTGGGCGAAAAGAAGTGCCGCTATGATCCCCATTGTCTTCTGCGCGTCGTTCGTCCCGTGCCCTAGACTGTAGAGGGCCGCGGAGACAAGTTGTAGTCGTCGGAACGCGTGATCGGACGTGGAACGGGAATACCGCATGGCAATTCTCACCGTGAGCAGGACTAAGCCAATTGCGGCGAAGAAGCCAATGACGGGAGACAATACTATGAAGTATGCTATCTTGCTGACGCCTGCAGTCTGGACTAC
>WNFU01009136.1_pt1 | contig 15010 bp, 8 predicted proteins | sample 5400121 | NCBI WGS metagenome assembly WNFU01 (sample SAMN13153360, study PRJNA577476) | soil metagenome | isolation source: 100 cm soil or saprolite under grassland replicate 1 | place: USA:California | collected 2016-06-15
GACAGGGCCAGTGTGGCTCGGTCCTCCTGTTCGGCAGCTCTGGCCGAAACCGTCAGCAGCGGCTGCTCGTCCACCCAGAGTGCCGCTGTTCCGTTGGCCGAAAGTGCAAACGGGTAACTGGCGGACGCGGGCGCGTGCAGGTAGCCGTCCCACCGCACGGCGAACGGGAGCGCCTGGCGGTCAGGCTGTCCGGCTTCGTAGAAGTTGAACCGCTCCACGTCGTTGAAGAAATACCGGGGGAAGCTGGTCTGTCCGGGTTGTGCGTCGAGGCGGGTGAAGGCGGCGGCCCGGAACACGGTCGACCGCTCGGGCGGGCCGCCAATCCGGTTTCGGCTGTAATAGGAGGCGGCGAGTCCGTAGTCAGGCGCGCTCGACCAGAGCGCCAGCTTGGCGAATACCAGTGACACACCTACCACCGCTAGTATCGCCGTCCAGCGGCCGTTTCTGGGAAAGCCGAGGCCGTACAGCGCGATGCCGAGGCCAGCGAAGAGAATTAGGCCGACGTAGTCCAGCGGCACACCGCGCAGCAGTGACAGCGGGTGGCCCGGCGCGAGCAGGTACGTCAGGCACAGGGCCGGCAAGATGAGCCGAGCGGCGCTCATCGGTCCTGACGGATGACCAGCTCGAACGCCTCGGATCCATCGGCCAGCAAGAACGGCCTCCGCCTGTCTTGCGCCACCCACGCCACGCGGACCGTCAGCGGGCCAGCAGACGCCGGAAGCACGATCTCATCGAGTATCGTCTGGCCGGCTCTCCACTTGTTGGAGCCGTAGACCGACGAGAGCGCCATGTCTTCTTCGTAGAGGACCTGCGAGCCCCGGGCATCCAGCACCGTCAGGTCACGGTCGTAGCGGCCCCGCAGCTCACCGTAACGCGCCCAGTACAAGACCAAGAGAGATCCGTCGGCGGCAGGTAGCAGGTCGTAGCCTTTGAGCAGCAGCCGATCGCCATAGCGCGCATCGAGCGGGAACATCGGCTGGCCCACCTGGTTGCTCAGGACCAGCACCTTGTGGCCGGCCGACCAGACATGATACGGGCGGTCCGCATTGAGGGGGTTGAGCCGATCCGACACCGCCGCGCGGCTGGTCAGCTCATCGCTCAGATCGAGCACGTAGAAGTCGGGCCGCTTTCGTCGCCAGCCCAGCTCCTCGGCATAGTGGCTGTCGATCGGAAAGACGTACACCTCGCGTCGGTTGGCGAGATGGGCTACGACGTTCGGGCTGGCCACCACGCTCGCCGCGGGCGGCACCCGCCCCGTCGCGCGAGTCAGCAGGTCGGTCCGCTCGTCGCGGCTCAGCGCGGCCGGGTTGAAGCTACCTCCGCCGGGCAGGGGGCTGACGAGCCAGAACGCGAGGGCTGTGCCTAGGACCAGCAGGCCCAGGCCGATCGAGCGGGGCCGGCCGACCCGCAGACGCGCGAGCCCCGCGATGCCTGACAACCAGAGCGCCATCATGAGCGGAGCCGCCCAGTGTCGACCAAAGGTGTCATCGCGGTTCTGGAGCAGGAGGGCAGCGAACGATGGCGCTCCGACGAGCAGCGTCTGCGGGGCGAGCAGACCGAGGCCCGCGGTTGGCAGGGCCAGCCACACCGCTGCGTCCATGCCGCGCTGGCCCAGCAGCCGCCCCAAAAGCGCTGAAGGGTCCTGACGTATGTCCGAGAAATGGCTCACCGTCCGGTTTCCACCCACCAACCCGAGGGTGCGCGGATCGTGAAAGCGAGGCATGACCACGAAGACGGCCACAGCCAACCACAGCGCCGCCAACCCGCCGACGAGGAGCCCCAGCCCCGGTCGGCGCCGAACGACGAGCAACGCCGCCAGACCGACGAGCAAGAGCCCCGACTCCTCCTCGATAGGAAGCGCGATCAGCGCCACGCTTGCGCCCAGCCGCGGACGGCCAGCTAGAACCAGCCACAATCCGATCCCCAGCGGCAGGGCCGCCAGGGGCAGGGCGTGAAAGTCGTCCAGAGCGATGTTCGCCAGGGCAGGACCGGCGTAGAAGCAGGCCAGGACGAGCAGCGCTTGTCCTCGCGAGCCAAGCGCGCGGCGTGCCCACTGAAACACTGGCCAGCCAAGCAACGCGAGCGCCAGCTCCTGGACCAGGATCAGCGTCCTGGGGTCGGGAAGGACACGATACAGCCAGGCCAACGGCACCAGGACCAGGGCGACGTGCTCGGCCAGGTGGTTGAGATTCGTCTTGAGCAGGGTGGTCTCGAAGGGCCGCCCCTGAGATGTGTTCCAGACGACCTGGGTGTATATCTCGAGGTCAAAGCGGCCGCCGTTGAATGTTTCATAGCGAGCGAAGGCCATCCAATGGCTCAACATGAAGAACAGGCTTCCAAGGCTCACGGCCGCGGGCACGATGGCCCAGCTCAGGCTCTGGGCGCTGGGCCATTCGCGCCGCCTGGCGCGCTCGGTCACCGTGGGCGTCGCAGCTCTGCGTTCGGTCAGCTCGGAGACCATCAGCCGTGGGCCTCACGCGCCCTTTTGGCGGGCTCAGCCGCAAGGCCGAGCGAGGCAGCGCCAATGACGGCCCCGGGTCTCCTTCTGAGCGCGGCAAGGCGTATCGCGAGGCTGGAGAGGGCGAAGCCGGCGAAGACGGCCATCGGCAGATACATCGGCAGCACGAGTCGGTTGTCGTAGTCGTACGGCGCGAAGACGACCATGGTAAGGAAATGGACGGCGATGAACGCGTGCAGCAGGCTCGCACGCGCGGACCGCGCGCGGCGCGAGCAGACGAGCGTGCCCACGTAGAGCAGGTTGAGCAGGACCAGGTCGGGCCAGACGACGACGTTGCTCTCGTCGATAGCAGCCCCGTAGCCGAGCGTGTAGAACGCCAGCGGGACATAGCTGGCGGCGTAGCCGAGCGGGTCCTGCAGCATGAACTCGAGCACCTCGCGGGTGGGAACGTCGCGGACGAACGGTGCGTACCAGCGCCCACTAGCCTCAGCCAGGTGCACCTTCGGCGTCGGACGATGCAGTTTCTCTAAATTGACGCCGCCACTACTGGCGACCAGCGCCGGCTGGCCCGCCACGACGAGGTTGCGTAGCGGGACCAGGCCAACAATGGCCAGAGAGACGGCCAGAAGGGCGCCGACAGCAGCCAGTGCGCGTCGTTTCGTCGCGCCCTCACGACGCATGATCATCCAGACCAGGACCGCCACGAGGGGGAGATACAGCAGCGTCGGCCCACGCGTCACGACAGACAGACCCAGGAAGAGCGCTGCCAGCAGCAGGTCAGCTCGCCGCCACCCGTCCAGATAGCGCAGCAGGCACAGCAGCGCGGCCGGAAGCACGACGAAGTACACGCCTTCAGACAACAGCCTGCGCGCGACCCAGTCGAGCTGCCAGGCCCGAAGGCCGATGAAGACCAGCAGCGTCCCAACCGCCGCCGGCGTCCCAAACAAGCGCTTGGCGATGAAGTACAGCAACACGCCTGCCAGGCCGAGGCCTAAGAGCTGAAGGACGGTTGGCCCGAACTGGTCCTCGCCCACCAGCCAGTGCATCGCGGCGAGGGCATACGGATAGAACGGCTGGGCGTAGAACGCACGCCCCTCACCCAGCGGCTTCCCAAGCGTCATCAGCGGGCCGTTTAGCAGGATGTCGCGTGCCAGAGTCTCGTGAGTCAACCAATCCTGGCCTCCCCCCAGCAGGACCATTTTGTCGACACGTCCGAGCTGCGGAAGGGAGGCGTGCGCAAAAACCAGGAGCAGAAAGGCCGCCAAGCTCGACCGCTCGACCAGCGGCCAGCGCCTATCCGGGCGGCGGAGGGCGAGCCAGAGCCGAGCGACAACCAAAGCGATCCCCGCCGACCCAAGCGATGCGAGGAAGACCCCATCCACCACCAGCCCCGCCAGCCCGACAACTCGATCCCGCTGCCAACCCTCGCGGTCAAGCGGCTCGGCCAACAGGTAGGGCAGCCCGAGCGCTTGAGTCGTCACTGGGGACGTAGAGAAAACCCTGCCAGCGAATCGAGAAGGGCAAGTTTCGACGCCGCTCCGCCTCGGGACCAAAGAAGTTGAAGCGCTGGCTGTCATTCAGGAAATAGACTGGGAACTCGTCTGCTCCAAAGCGGATGGCCTGGTCACGACGCGTCGCGAGCGGGCCGCGAAAGGCGGTCGAGCGCTCGGGCGGGCCCTGGAACCGGCCATTCGCGTAGTACCAGCCCGGCAGGCCGTACGCCGGAGCGAGCCAGCTCAACGTGAGCTTGGCGGCGATCAGCGTCGCGAGCAGGGCAAGGGCAAGTAGACCCCTCCCCCTGGCCCCCTCCCCCAAGCCTGGGAGAGGGGGGATGGCACGCGGGGGCGTTGGCCAGAACGCGAACACGAGCAAGGTCACCAGGACGACGCAGGATAGCGAGAGGGGGCCGAGGGGGACGCCGGTCAGCCACGCCAGTGGGTGGCCCGGCACGAGCAGATAGACGAGAGCGGCCGCGGCGACCAGCCTCATTCCACCACCACGTCGGTCCCCAAAACGACGCGCTCGCCGCCGGCCGGGTCGAGCAGTCGCTGGCCGTCATCTGGTCGATACAGCACTACAGCGAGCTGGTAGCGACCCCGGGGAGCATCGCGAGGCAGCTTTACTCGATGCAGGTCTTCGACGAACTCGTCGGGCAGCCAACCGGCCGTCGGCCGGCGGCCGGCAGCCGGCTCGCCGTCGTGCTGAGCCACGACACGATCGTCTACACCCTGCACCTGAACGGAGACCGTGTAGTTCTCACGCGTCTCCGCCAGTGCCTGCCAGATCAGGCTGACTTCGACGCTGTCGCCTGCCTTCAGGCGCCGATTCCTCAAGTCGTAGCCCACCAGGCGAGCCAGGTCGCCGAACCGCGCCTCCTGGCGAGTCCGAATGGCCGGCTCGGCGTACTGCCGCGAGATCGCCTGCAGCGCAAGGCTGACCAGCGAGAGGTAACGCTCCGGCAGTCGCCCAGGCGGAGCCAGCCCAACAGCCAGCGAGAGTGGGCCGGGCGGGAGGCTCGACGGCAGCACCAGGTCCCAGGTGTCGCGGACGATCTCTCCAGGCTTCCAGGCCGAGGTTGGATACGTTCCGTCGACTGGCGCGCCACGCCACTCGTGGACCGTGCCGCCAGACGAGTCGCGAAGGACCAGGCTTACGTCCTGGCTCGTGGGGCGTGTGGCCGAGGTCTGCCAGAAGAGCGTCAGGCGGGCCCGATCGCCAGGCCGCGGGTTCTCCCGGTCGAGCGCCGCGCCGAGCAATTGGACCTCGCCCAACGCGCCGCTGGCCGCGACCGTGATCGGCAGCGCGTCAGGGGCCAGCGGCATGGATCGGCTGACCAGCCGGATGACCCCGCCTCGCGCTCGAGCCTCGCCGCGCAAGCCGGCCGGCCCATCGTTCGTGAGACGCGCCAGGCCGGCCCCGGCCGAGAAGCCGAATTCGAGTCGGTACTCACCCGGCGGGAGGGTTGGGTCGACGTCGAGGCGAGCTGTCCCCAGCACTGTCTCACCTGGTCGCCAGGAGGAGCTCGGGTAGACCGCCGCTTCGGCCTGACCCCACGCGCGGCCCCTCCCGTCGAGCAGTCGGACAAACGGCCGCGAGCGGTTCTGCGGCCTGGTGAGCGGCTGCCAGCGCAGGATGGCGTCCATCGGCTGGCCGGGCTCCAGCGAGGCCGGGGCGTCGTAGCCGAGCAGACGGGCGGTGCCCTCGAACGTTGCCTCGAGCCAGTGCTGCGGCGCCGTGCAGTCGCCATCGCCGAGACTGGCCAGCGCTACGTCCAGCCAGGCTCCTGAGGGGAGGTCCAGCTCTCGCGCGAGGCGGGTCTCATCCCCCAGACAGCCGCGCGCGAAGTCGGGCGCGGCTCGATCCGGCAGCATGTATAAGGCACGCTCGCCGGGTGGCGGGAGGACCATCCCGCGCGACCCGTCGAACCAGCGCATCGCCGGATACGCGAGCCCTCGGAGATACGCGATCGCCGACGAACGGCTGTCCTCCCCAACAAAGTAGACGTCGTCGGCGAGGCTCAAGCGGTCAGCCCGGGCAGCCTGGCGCGCCGCGATCGCCGCGTCGCCGGCTAGACCGTAGAACGACTCGCGCGCGCGGTCCTCGGACGGCGCGCCAGCCAGCAGGACGAGCGAACCGAGCGCCACGATCGCCAGCGGCAGGGCAACCTTCGGGTCGGCCGGGCGGACCTGGATGGCTGTTGCCCGCCGGCGGATCGCCGACCCCCGCCCGCTTGCCGCCCACCCGCTCGCGACGGCGATCCCCTGCCCGACGACGGGGATCATTGCAGCGTACATCGGCAGGACCAGGCGGAAGCCGTACTGGTTCGAGAACACGAGTGTCACGGCAGCCAGGTGAGTCCAGACAAAGCCGTGCAGCGGCCAGGTGGCCGGGCGCCGGGCGCTCGAGACCAGCGCCGTCACCAGCAGGTAGGCCAGGCACACGCCCAGCAGCCCGAGCTGTACGTCCGCTGTTCCACCCGGCGCGCCGACAAACCCGATCGCATACAGCGCCATTGGCGCCAAAGTTGTCGCGTAGCCAGCCGGGTCCTGTCGGATGAACTCGAGCACCTCCCGGGTCTGTCGATCTAGCTGGAGCTGCTCGTACAGCAGTTGGCGATCGATGCGCGACAGATCGACCCGCTGGCTGGGTCGATGCATCTCCCAGAGGTTCGCGCCGACGCTGCTGGTGATCGGCACGAGCCGTCCGGACACAAGATAGTTGCGGATCGCCGCTGGGCTGATCGTCAGCAAACTCACCGCGACCAGGACAGCCAAACGAGACCCGGCGGCCGGCCCACTCAGCCCGAGACGCCGGAAGCCCAGGCCGAGCGCTAGCAGCGCGATCGGAAGCACCGCCAGCGGCGTCGTTCTGGCCAGGCCAGCTAATCCGAGCACGACGCCCGCGCCGACGATGGCCCACCACGAGGCCGTCCGCGCGGCGCGGGCAAGCAGGAAAAGCAGCAGCGGGACCAGTGGGACCAACAGGTTCTCAGACAGCAGCAGGTCAGTGGTGGGAGCGAAAACGGTCACGCGGTAGGCGGCGAACAGCAGCATGGCCACCACGGCTGCCAGCCGACCGAACAAGTCGCGCGCGACCAGATAAACCAACAGGCTGGCCGCTACGCCCAGGGCGGCGTTCATCACGAGCGGTCCGAACAGACCCTCGCCCAGGATCAGATGAATGAGCGCGAGCCAGTAAACGTAGAGCGGCTGGTAATAGTAGGGCTGGCCCTGGCCCACCGTGCCCAGGAGCGGACCGTCCAGCAGCACGTCCCGCGCGAAGCTCTCGTACGCCAACCAGTCATTGCCTCCTGACAGGATGACCGTTTGGCCGACCAGGTGGAGGTGGGCGAGCAGGTCTGCGCCGAGCGCGACGGCGAGGAACAGCGCCAGGAGTGGGCGCTCGAGCGCGGAGGTGGGCGGCGCGGGTTGGCGCCAGGCCTGGCGGGCGTGCGCACCGAACAGCGCCAGCAGCGTCACGAGCCAGGCCAGATCCACGACGACGGCGAGCGGACGAACCAGCGCGTCACGACTCAGCCCTGCCGGGCCGGCCCCATCTCGCACGATCAAGGGGGCTGCGAGCGGAGTCAATTCGGCGTCCCCGCTGTTGGCGAACACCGCTAGCCAGGGCATCCCCTCTTCGGGACGGGCGTAGCGCACCTCGATCGGATGCAGCCCAGCGGTGAGCTCACCCTCCATCATCTCCTGGCGGACCCGATTGCCGCTCTCCACGACGAGATTTCCGGCGTTCGGCGCAACGAGGTCGGCCACTGAGAGCGCCGCTCGTCCGTTCGACTCGAGCGCCAGCCGATAGTGGCCGCTCGTCGGCGCCCAGAGCTGGCCGGTCCAGCGTACCGAAAAGGGCAGCAGGTCGCGCCGCGGCTCATTGGCGGTGAAGAAGTTGAAGCGATGGATGTCGTTGAAGAAATGGACCGGAAACTCGGCCCCGTGGAAAGCGAGCGTGGAATCGACCCGGGTCGCGCCGATGCCAGGCCAATCCGTCGACCGCTCGAACGCACCCTGCGGCCCGCCGGCCCGATATTCGGCCACCAGGCCGTACGGCGGCGCGAGCCAGCTGAGCGCCACCTTCAAGAGAACCAGTCCGGCTAGGACGCCGATTCCCAGGCGCGGTCGGGGAGGGGGGCCAGCGAGAGCACTCAGCCACACGACGACGGCCAGCCCGACCGCCAGCCCGAGTCGGCCGAGCGGCAACCCTGGCAGCAGTGCGAGCGGATGGCCGGGCAGCGCCAGGTAGGCCAGGGCGACGCCCAGGAAGATCAGTCGGTACACGAGCATGGTGGCGGCGACACTCTCGCGCCAACGACCCACGCATTATAGGGAATCAGTCTCGATAAGCTGGCGTTCCCGGACGAGCCGCCGGAGGCAGAGTGCTTGGATGCGTTGCGAACAGTCTGTTCTAATTGGGCGCGGAGGCCAGGATGCGCTGCTTGGTAACCGGGGCAGCCGGCTTCATCGGCTCTCACCTGTGCGACCGTCTCCTGGACGAGGGCCATGAGGTCGTCGGGGTCGACGCTTTTCACCCCTACTATTCGCGGCGCCGCAAGGCGCGCAACCTGGCCAAAGCCAGGCAGCGGACAGCCTTTCGGCTGCTCGAGCTGGACCTGCGGACCGACGACGTCGCGCCTGCCCTCGCGGGCGTCGAGGCTGTCTTTCATGAGGCCGGGATGCCGGGCCTGCTTCGGAGCTGGGACTGGTTCGAGGAGTACATGACCTGTAACATCCTGGCGACCCAGCGGCTCCTGGAGGCCACTCGGCCGGCCCCGCCGCGTATCTTCGTCCACGCCTCGACCTCATCTGTGTACGGTCGGATGTCGAGCTGCGCCGAGGATGCCCTGCCGCAACCGATCTCGCCCTACGGGGCAACCAAGCTGTGCGGCGAGAAGCTGGCCCTGGCCTACCACGAGAGCTTCGGTCTGCCGGTCGTGGCGCTACGCTACTTCTCGGTGTACGGGCCCCGCCAGCGACCAGACATGGGCTACGCGATCTTCATCGACCGGGTCCTGCGGGGCGAGCCGATCACCGTTTTCGGAGATGGCGACCAGACTCGGGGCAATACCTACATCGACGATTGCGTCGAGGCCACTCTGCTGGCCGCGTCGGCCGGTCGGCCTGGAGAGGTGTACAACGTCGGGGGTGGCGAGGCACGCTCGGCGAACTGGGTGTTGGCCACGATCCAGCGTCTGGTAGGCCGTAAGGTACCCGTCGCACACGCGCCGCCGCGGCCTGGCGAACAGCGCGAGGCGGTCGCGGACACCGCCAAAGCTGGCCGTGAGCTTGGCTGGTGGCCGCGCACCTCGCTCGAGGACGGCCTGCGAGCCCAGATCAAGTGGCAGCGCGGCGCCCCCCCATTGTCATCCTGAGCGCAGCGAAGGATCTCGGTCCTGAGCCTGGATGCCGAGATCCTTCGCTTCGCTCAGGATGACAGTGGGGGCTGTGCTAGCCTCTCGCGGCAGGCCGCGATCTGATGCCGATAGAGGTCCTCGGGCGTGATCTGCTGGCCGCGGGGCAGCCGCTCGCCGCGCGCCAGATGCCACTTGCGAAAGGCAAGCTCCGTGGCCGCCTGGTGAAACTGGCGCTGGGCCAGCCAGCCGTCGAGGCCGCGCCGACGCAGGGCCGCCACCTCCTCGGCGAAACGAGTCCGCAGCGAGGGCAAGGCAACGTACTCTTCCGGCCTGATCGTGCCCATGCCGACCTCGTCCCACAGATGCGTCTTGATCACATCGGCCTCCCGACGCCAAGCGAAAGTGGCGATGAGCAGCAGCGTGAGCAGTCCTGGCCCGGTGAGAAACAGGCTCTCGAGGGGCAGCACGAAGAGCAGCAGGACCAGGGGGTTCAGGCTCGTAAACGCCGCTGGTACGAGTGACCCGGCGATGAAGTTCCAGGCTCCATGCTGCAGGATCGCCAGCCCGTAGCCGGCCAGTGGAACGACCGTCGCCAGGTAGCGATTGTCGGTCTCACGAGCGAAGCCAAGCGCCGCGCCAACCGTGCCCGTGTAGAGCGAATGGCCGAACCCGCCCAGGATCACCCGAATGTAGAACAGGACACCTAAACCAACCACCCCGCCCTGCTGGTAGATCTGGCCGAAGTACAGCACGTTTTCGGTCATGGCGAAGCCAATCCCCACCAACGAGCCGTACACGATCCCGTCCAGGACGTCGTCGAACTCGCTGCGAAGGATCCAGAAGAGCAGGAAGACCGCCAGCCCCTTGGAGGTCTCTTCGACCACCGGCGCCACGGCGCTCACGGTGACGACGTCGCCGATGACCTTGCCGACAATGGGGGCGATCGCATCTCCGATCAAATCGTCCAGGATGGCCGAAACGAACGGCGCCACGAGTGCACCCCACAGGAATGCCACGGCGAGAACCAGCCACGGCTCACGCTCGTATCGATCGAGCTGAAGTACCAGGAGCACGAACGTGGGGACGGGCATGATCGCAGCCGCCGCGGCCAGGCCCAGCGCGACCGGGTCAGGGATGGCGACGACGACCAGCACTGCCATCCCAAAGAAGAAGAACAGCCCGAGGCAACCGGCGCACCCGCAACCGAAAAAGCGCCGGGCTGCCGAGCCCGGCTCGAGCGGCGCGGCGGGCGGGCCTTGGCTCACCCGCTGTCCAAGCCTGGGCCGCTACGCATAGCGCTGATTACCCTACCACGAGGCTCTGGCCAGCGGACGCTGCCAGCCTGGTGGGGAGTACGCTAAAGTAGCGCCGATGGGTGCTCCCGAGCCGTCCACTGGACACGTTCGCCTGCTGGGTCTCACCAAGCGGTTCGGCCAGGCTGTGGCGGTGGACTACGTGTCGCTCGAGGTGCCGCGTGGCAGCTTCACCACGTTTCTCGGCCCATCCGGCTGCGGAAAAACAACGACGCTGCGGATGATCGCCGGCTTCTACGACCCCGACGCGGGCGAGATCTTCATCGGCGGGCGGCTTATCAACCCGGTCCCGGCTCACCTCCGGAACACTGCAATGGTCTTCCAGGACTACGCGCTCTTCCCCCACATGAGCGTCTTTGACAACGTCGCCTACGGGCCCAAGCTACGCGGCCTCGCCAGGGACGAGATCCGCTCTCGTGTGCTGCACACACTCGAGTTTCTCGGCCTCGAGAACCTCGGGCGGCGGCATCCCAACCAGGTGAGCGGGGGCCAGCAGCAGCGAGTGGCGCTCGCGCGAGCGCTGGTCCTGGAGCCCGAGGTCCTGCTGCTCGACGAGCCGCTGTCGAACCTGGACGCGAAGCTGCGGGTCAGCATTCGCAACGAGCTGATTGGCATCCAGCGACACCTTGGCCTGACCACCATTTACGTCACCCACGACCAGGAGGAGGCGCTGGCCATGTCGGACTGGATCGCGGTGATGAACGGAGGCCGGGTCGTGCAGTGGGGCACGCCCTGGGAGATCTACTATCGCCCCCGCACCAGCTTCATGGCCGATTTCGTCGGCCAGGTCAACCTCGTCGAGGCCGAGGTCGTGGTGGCTTCGGAGGGCGGCCTGTCGATAGCGGTCGATGGCCAGGGTGCCGAGCTGCCGGCGAAGGGCTCGCCCTTCACCGCCGGCCGGGCGCTGCTCTGCATCCGCCCGGAGGCGGTTCGGATCGGCCCGCTCGGCCAGGGCCTGGCCGGGGCCTTGAATCTGGACGGTACAGTCATGCGCCACATCTTCCTCGGCTCGCTCATGCGCTACTGGGTGAATGTCGGCGGCCGCGAGTGGGTGGTCGACCTGCACGATCCGGGCGCCCACACCACGCTCGACGGAGCGGTCACCCTGTCGATCGACCCTGCCAGGGCTCACCTGATAGCTGAGGACGACCTGCCAAGACGCACGCCCACAACCCTGATCGAGTCCGCGGCCACGCAGCCCGTCCGGCCGGACTAGGCGATGGACCGCGTTCGGGTCGGCGTGATCGGGCTCGGGGTCGTCGGACAGGTCATGCACCTGCCCTATCTGCGTGAGCTGTCCGACCGTTTCGAGATCGCCGCCCTGTGCGACCTGTCGGCCGGAACGATGGCCGCCATTGCCCAACAGTATGGCGTCAGGGCGTGCTTCACCGACTATCGCGAGCTGTGCGCCTCACCCGACGTCGACGCGGTGATGGTGCTGACCAACGACTCGCATGCGCCCCAGGCTATCGCCGCCGCCAGCAGCGGCAAACACGTCTTCGTGGAGAAGCCGCTCTGCTACACCGAGCGCCAGGCGGACGAGATCCTGGCGGCCACCCAGGCCGCCGGCGTGAGGCTGATGGTCGGCTACATGAAGCGCTACGACCCTGGCTATCTGCGCGCGCAAGAACGCATCGCCAGGCTTCGCGACGATCTCGTGTACGTCCAGATCAACACCCTCCATCCCCCGATCCAGATGCACCTGGGCCACCATCCGATCGTGCGAGTCGACGACGTGCCCGCGGAGCGACTCGCCCAACTGCGGGCCGAGACTGACCGTCTGACGGCCGAGGCGCTCGGTCGCCACCGCCCCTGGCTCGATCACGCCTGGCCGAACTTCATCCTCGGAAGCATGTGCCACGACGTCAACGCCCTGCGAGGACTGATCGGCCAGCCGGCCGAGGTGTTGTACGCCGACCTGTGGGACGGCGGTTGGTCGATAGCGACGCTGCTCCGCTATGAGCCCGATGTCCGCTGCTACTACTCCTGGACATATCTTCGCGACCTGCGCCACTACCGGGAGACGCTCAGCTTCTACGGCAACCGCCATCGGCTTCACCTCGAGTTCCCGTCACCGTTCTTGAAAAGCACCCCGACTCTGGTGGTGAGCGAGGGCATGGACGGCGACGTGGCCTGGGAGAAGACTGAGCTAGCCAGCTACGAGGAGGCGTTCAAGCAGGAGCTCATCCACTTTCACGAGTGTGTCACCCGCGGCCTGTCTCCACGGACGGACGGCGAGGACGGCAAACGCGACGTGAAGCTGCTGCGCCAGATTGCCCTGGCCTGGCCCGGCGCGGCCGAGGCGCCATGAAGATCGGCCTGTTTACCGACGGCCTGGCGCATCTGCCGTTTCATGATGCGCTCGACCTTGCCGCCAGCCTCGGTCTGCAAGCCGTGGAGATCGGTACGGGCAACTTCTCGCCCGCTCGCCACTGCGACCTGGAAGCCATGCTTTCCAGCGCGGGCGAGCGGCGACGTTTCCTCGACGCGCTCGAATCGCGCGACCTGACGCTCAGCGCGCTGAATTGCAGCGGCAATCCGCTCCATCCCGACGAAGCGAAGGCGGCGAGTGCGCGCGACGTGGTGAAGCGGACGATGGCCCTCGCCGGAGAGCTAGGGCTGGATCGGATCGTGGCTATGTCGGGCTGCCCGGGCACGCCCGACGGCAGCGGCTACTCGCACTGGGTCACCGTCCGCTGGCCGCCCGAGATGATCGACCTGCTCCGCTGGCAGTGGGAGGAGCGGGTGCTCCCCTATTGGCGTGAGATGGCGGCGTGGGCACGCCAGCACGGTGTGACGCGCATCTGCCTCGAGCTGCACCCGGGCATGGCCGTCTTCAACCCGGCCACCCTCGACCGCCTGCGGGCCGGCGTCGGCGAGATCGTCGGCGCGAACCTGGACCCAAGCCATTTCTTCTGGCAGGGCATCGATCCGATCGCCGCGGCCCGCGCTTTAGGCCGGGCCGTCTACCATACCCACGCCAAGGACACCCGCATCGACCGGCGGGCGACTTCGGTCAACGGAGTCCTGAATGCCCAGTGGCCCGGGCCGGAGGGCGACGTCGCATGGACGTTCGCGACCATGGGCTACGGGCACGGCGAGCTATTCTGGAAGCAGTTCTATTACACGCTGCGCCAGATCGGGTACGACGACATCCTGAGCATCGAGTACGAGGACGAAGGCGTCGGGGCCGAGGAAAGCATCCGCAAGTCGGCCGCCTTCCTGCGCCAGGTGGCCTTCACAGGCGATGAGGCGTAGCGTACGACCAGCTTCCGAACGGGGGGGGCATGCTGCGGCTCAGGTTGTGCCGGCCGAAACGCGAGCTCCCTCGACAGCGGACCTGAGCTGGCCCTCGTCCAGGCCATACATGCGGATCGGGTTCTCCCAGAGGATCTTGCGCTTCACGGGCTCGGTAAGATCGTCGCGCTCCAGGAAAGCTTCGACTTTCTCCGGGAACTCTTGTTTCAGCTCATGGGGGTAATCCGAGGCGCAGAAGAAGGCCTCCTCCGGCAGCCACTGGAGCGCGTTCGCCAGGCCGATCTCCTCCAGCTCGCAGTGGACGAAGACGCGGCCGCTTTTGAGGTGCTCGCTGGGACGCTGTTTCAGCTCGGGGGCCTGGGCACTGCGGCTGCCATACTCCATGTCGAGCCGCTCGGCCAGATACGGCACCCAGCCGGCGCCGGCCTCGCAGTAGGCTACCTTGAGACGGGGGAAGGCGTCGAAGACCCCCTCGAACATCATGCTCGTGAGCTGGATCATCTGGCTGATCGGATGGGTCAACGTCCGCACCTCGATCAGCTTCTGGAAGCGCTCGAGGCCGAGATTGTAGGACGGCGCCCCGTGGACCGCGAGCAGAGCGTTGCACTCCTGGGCCGCCGCGAAGATCGGCCAGAACTCGCGGGCGCCGTAGGCCCGCAGCGGACCGACTGCCGGTAGGACCCCGCCGACCATGCCGAGGTCACCTACGGCTCGGCGCAGCTCTCCGGCCGCCTCGGGCGGGTCCTGGACCGGGATGAGGGCCATGCCCTTGAGTCGTCGACGGTCAACTTTCAGAAAGCGGTCGTGGAGCCAGTCGTTGTACCCGCGGGACAGGCCAGCCGCCCAGAGAGGGTCGCAGACCAGGCCAAAGGCCAGCCCGGCGGTGGGGAACAGAACCGTGGCAGCGATGTTCGCGTCATCGAGGTAGGCGAGCCAGTCCTCGGCCGTCGGCCGCTCGGTATAGATGCCGCTGGCGTCGGTCACCCGGCGGGCCGAGCGATGCCAGCCATCGAGGGTCGGGAAGAACGGGTACGCCAGCAGCTGCTGCTGGCCGCGGTAGGGAGGCGGGAGGTACTCGAAGATCTCGAGGTCCGCCTCGATGACGTGCCCATCCGAATC
>WNFU01005931.1_pt1 | contig 15004 bp, 15 predicted proteins | sample 5400121 | NCBI WGS metagenome assembly WNFU01 (sample SAMN13153360, study PRJNA577476) | soil metagenome | isolation source: 100 cm soil or saprolite under grassland replicate 1 | place: USA:California | collected 2016-06-15
GGGTGACGAGGAGCTCGGGGGTGGCGTCGTAGCGGGCGGCGAGTTTGCGTTGCAGCTGGAGGTAGGCTTGGCCGAAGGTGGGGGTCCAGAAGCGGCCGATGGTGCCGGTCCGGCCGTAGTCGTCCAGGACGTCGATGGGCGGCGGCACGGTGACGCGCACCTCGTCGTTGACCATCCGCACCGGGTAGCGGCAAAGCCCTCCTTCTGGTTGGCCGAGCCGCCCGCCGGTGCGGACGTCGTAGCGCCACCAGTGCATTGGGCAGGTGAGCACCGAGCCATCCAGATGCCCGTCGGCCAGGGATCCGCCGCGATGCAGGCAGGCGTCGTCGACCGCGAAGAGCCGGCCGGCCGCATTGCCGACAGCGAGCCGGCGGCCGGCCGCGAGCACCAGCCGGACGACGCCGACCGGGTAATCTTCCACTCGTCCGGCCGGGACTTCCACGGCAGGGGAAGGGAGCGGGTCGGCAGCCGCTGCTGGAGTCCCGGCGGACGCCGTCACGAGGCACCTCGAACGCGCCGGTCCGGCCGGTAGCCCAGCCGGGCGGAAATGGCGTTGGCGGCATTGATCACCGACGCCCGGAAGAAGCCACGCAGGGAATCGCCACTGACCCGCATGGTCGGCCCCGCGGCGCTCACCGCGGCGACGACCTCGCCGCGAGCGTTGCGGATGGGCGCGGCGACGCTGGACACGCCGACCTCGCTCTCGCCGAGGTTCTCGGCCCACCCTGTGGTCCGGACGAACGCCAGCTCGGCCAGGAGCCGCGGGTGCTCGGTGATCGTCTGCGGGGTCTTGCGCTCGAGTGGCCACTCTCTGAGGAGAGCCTCCAGCCGCTCCTGGGGGAGGAACGCGAGCAGCACCTTGCCAGTGCTGGTGGAATGGGCCGGCATGCGGTGCCCGATCCTGCCGAAGAGGCGCAGCGTGTGCGGGCTCTCGAGGCGCTCGACGTAGACCACCTCTCGCCCGTCGAGCACGGCGATCTGGACCGTCTCTTTGGTCGCGTTGCGCAGCTTCTCGATGACCGTGGTCGCGGCGTCGTGCAGGACCCGGTGCATCGAGACCCGCGCCCCCAGCTCGTACATCACCAGGCCGAGCCGGTAGGTGCCGGTCGCGGGGTTGTGCTCGAGGATGCGCTCGGCGGTGAGCGTCGCCAGGAGCCGGTGGACGGTCGACTTGCCCAGGCCCAGGCGCCGGGACAGCTCGCTGACGCCCAGTTCCCCCTCGGCCGAGCCGAGCTCCTTGAGCAGCCGCGCGGCGTTCTGCACCGAGGACAGGGTGGAGCCGTCGCGCCTATCCAGTTCGGTCACCTTCCTCCCGGGTCGTGGCCGGGCGGCGCAGCGCCTGGAGCAGGGCGCTGCGCAGCTCGTCAGGCTGGGGCTGCGCCGCGCCGGCGGCCGCGGCGACGCCCTCGTCGTCCGGTGCGATGGCGCGGGCGAGCAGCGCCTGGGCGCGCACCAGCCCGGCGGTCGCCGCTCCGGCCAGCTCGTCCACGAGCTCCTGGTGGCCGGGCGCGTGCGCGCGGATCGCCTCGAGGTCACGCGCGGCGGTGGCATGCGCGCTGGCCAGCCCGGTACCGGCGTGGGTGGCGTGGTGCGGGGTGAGCTGGGAGCCGGGCTCGACCACGAGGTGGTAGAGGTAGGTCCGGAGGCCCAGCAGGCGGCGCACCTCCTCCGGGGCGGGTCCTGCCGACTCGGTGACGAGCCCCAGGGCGGGGAGGACGACCGGGTCGAAGAACCTGAGGCTCCAGGTCAGGCCGTCGGCCTCCCCGGTCAGCTCGACCTCCGGGCCGACCGGTGCGGGGAACCGCTCCTCGCTCGCCACGACGTGCAGGTTGCGAGCGCCGGCCGCCGCCACGGTCAGCCGCGCGGCCCGCAGCAGCGGCAGCCGTGCCTGCTCGGCCGGGGGCAGCAGGCGGGCCTGCACGAGGTACGCCTCGTGCACGGCGGCGACGAAGTCCGCCATCGCCCGGCGCATCTGCTCTGGGCGTGCGGCACTGGGGAGCGGCGGAAGAACAGGGTCCGTTTGGCTCATGGTCCGCCGACCATAGCCGACGTTCCTCTATGCGGGAAGGGGCCCTATCCCGCAGAGCGGGACGCCTCTAGTTTCTCACCAGGGTGTCACGTGACCGGCACCGTGGAAGGAGCGCGCATGGGGATCCTCCGCCTGTCGCACGTGGACGTGCGCGTGCCCGATCTCGACCTGGCGACCGCCTACTACACCGAGGTGCTCGGGCTGCTCGAGGTCGAGCGGACCGCCACCGAGGTCTACCTCAAATGCTGGGACGAGAGCGACCACCACTCGGTCAAGCTCGGCTACGCGCCCCGCGTTGGGCTGGACCTGATCAGCTTCAAGGTCGAGCAGGACGACGATCTCGCCGCGCTCGAGTCGCGCATCGAGGCCTACGGCTCTCCGGTGCGCCGGGTCTCCCGCGGCCAGACGGTCGGCCAGGGCGAGTCGATCCGGTTCGAGACCCCATCGGGCCAGCTCATGGAACTCGTCCGGGAGGTCGAGAAGGTCGGCGGCCTGCTGCCCAAGGTGAACCCTCCACCGTTCCCACCGCAGGGGCTGCGCGGCATCGCCCCACCCCGGATCGACCACGTCCTGGTCACCGCCGAGGAGGTGGGCGAGGCCACCCGCTTCTACATGGAGGTTCTGGGCTTCCGGCTCACCGAGCAGCTGCTGGACGGCAACGGTCACCAGATCGGCGTCTGGATGGAACGCTCGCACTCTCCGCACGATCTGGCCGTGGTCACCGGGGCGAACGGCGGGCTGCACCACTTCGCGTTCTGGCTGGACGACTGGGACCACGTCCGCAAGGCAGCCGACATCCTCGCGTACAACGGCGTGCAGATCGACGTCGGGCCGACGCGCCACGGGATCACGCGTGGCAACACCATCTATTTCTTCGACCCGCTGGGAACCCGCAACGAGGTCTTCACCGGTGGCTACCGTCCCGACCCCGACTTCCCGACGATCACCTGGACCGAGGACAACATCGGCAGGGCGATCTTCTACTACGAGGGAGACCTCAACGAGCGCTTCATGAAGGTGCATACCTGATGGGCGTCCTGCGCCTGTCGCACGTTGAGGTCAGGGTCCCCGACCTCGAGCTGGCCACCGCCTACTACACCGAGGTCCTGGGGCTGGTCGAGACGGGACGCGAGCCTGAGCGGGTGTTCCTCAAGTGCTGGGACGAGCACGAGCACCACTCGGTGATCCTGCGGTACGCCGCCACCTACGGGCTCGAGCATATGGGCTTCAAGGTCGAGCACGCGTCAGACCTGGAGCAGTGCGAGCGGGCGGTCGAGAAGTATGGCGGTCAGGTGACGCGCCACGCGCGCGGCGAGCTCGCGCCTGGCCACGGTGAGGCCATCCGCTTCGACACGCCCACCGGGCACCGCTGCGAGCTGGTGCACGGCATGGAGAAGGTGGGCAACCTGCTGCCCCGCACCAACCCGCCGCCAAGACCCCTCGGGCTGGTCGGGATCGCGCCGCCGAGGCTGGACCACATCTTCGTCACGGCGGAGGACGTGGAGGAGGGGACCCGGTTCTTCAGGGACGTGCTCGGGTTCCGCCTGACCGAGCAGGTCATTGCCGACGACGGGCATCAGCTGGCGACCTGGCTGGAGGTGTCGCACACCCCGCACGACATCGCCATGTTGACCGGCCCGAACGGCGGGCTGCACCATTTCGCCTTCTGGGTGGACGATTGGAACGACGTGCGCGCCGCTGCCGACGTCCTCGCCTACCACGGCGTCCCCATCGACGCGGGTCCCACGCGTCACGGCGCGACGCGTGGCTACACGGTGTACTTCTTCGACGCCGCCGGCAACCGCAACGAGGTGTTCACCGGCGGCTACTGGGTCGACCCGGATGACGAGCCCATCACATGGACCGAGGCGGAGATGGGCCGGGCGATCTTCTACTACGAGGGCGCGGTCAACCAGCGGTTTCTGACGGTGCACAGCTAGCAGCCGGGAGGCGACGTGGCCGACGACCCACCGCGCGAGGACCAGCCGGACCATCCGGCTCCGGCCGTGCCGCTGCCGCGCACCGAGCGAGCGGACGCGCCCCTCTACCTCGCCAGCTACCTACGCCGGCGTGCCCATCCGGCGCGCGGCGCGGGCGAGGACGGCGACATGACGACACCGCTGTACCTGCGCCGCTTCCGCGAGCGGCGTACCGACCCGGACGCCCTCGATGGCCCACCGCCGCTGTGGAGCGGCGCGGCCCTCGAGGTCACGCGTGCCTGGGCCGAGGTCACCCGGACCAAGGAGCTGGTCCCGCCGATACCGGCGGCGACTCACCGGATCGCCGCCCAGCTCCACCTTGTCCGGCACGGCGAGACGCAGGGCTACTCCACCGAGAGCGGCCTCACCCCGCTGGGGGGCTGGCAGTGCCACCACCGGGGGTTCGACCTGTCCAAGGGCGTCCGCGATGGCGAGCATGTCCGCATCGTCTGCGCCGACACCAACCGGGCGCGCCAGACCGCCGAGCACCTGCACCGCGGCCTGCTCGACGGGCTGGAGCTGTGGCGGCGCGACGCCAAGGTCTCCGAACCCCGGCCAATGGAGGAATTCCGCAACTTCCAGGTGGCTACCCCCGACGGCCTGTGCGACGTGACCAGCGCGTTCCGGATCTACCACGCGGTCATGGAGCGGTACGAGCGCGTCGCCCTCGGCGACCGACCAATGTGGCTGGTCGAGCTCGACCGGTTCTGGAACGTCCAGCAGGGGGGCGCGGACCCGATCCACCACTGGATGACGATCCCGATGCTGCATTTCGAGCCGCCGGCCAGCTGCGTCCGCCGTTTCTGGGCGGGGTTCCAGCGCCTGGTCGGCGAGACGCCGGGCGCCCGCATCGTGTGCGCCACCCACTCGGGCCCGATCCGGGCGTTCGCCGCCTGGGCGGTGGGCTACGACCCGGGCGAGCCCTACAACACCGAGGAAGTGCTGGTGAAGCTCAAGGAGGGCGGGCAGGAGGCCCTGGTCGCCTATCGCAACCGCGTGCAGGAGGTGCAGGTGCCGCCACTGGCCGACCTGCCCGACTGGTGGGAGGGCATCCCATGACCTTCGTGCGCTGGCTGCACGAGTACGACGCCGCGGACCGGTCACGAGTGGGCGGCAAGAACGCGAGCCTCGGTGAGATGCTCGCGGCCGGGCTGCCGGTGCCGCCCGGGTTCGCCGTCACCGTCGACGCCTACCAGACGGTCCGCGAGCATGCCGACGTGCGGCACGCGGTCAGGCGGCTGCTGGCCGAGATCGACCTACGCGACGCGGCGGCCCTGGAGGAGATCAGCGTCGCCGTCCGCCGCCGCATCGAGCAGGTCCCGCTGCACGACCGCGTCGAGCACGCGGTGCGCCGTGCCTACGAGGTGCTCTGCGAGCGCTGCGGGAGCTCCCAGGTGCCGGTCGCCGTGCGCTCCTCGGCCACCTCCGAGGACCTGCCCGACGCAAGCTTCGCCGGCGAGCACGACACGTTCCTGTGGGTGCGTGGCGCGGAAAGCGTCCAGCGGCACCTCGTCCGGTGCTGGTCGAGCCTCTTCACGGCCAGGGCCATCGCCTACCGGCACGAGACCGGTCACGACCACGATGTCGTGGCCATGTCGGTCGGCGTGCAGAAGATGGTGCACCCCAAGGCCTCCGGTGTGGCGTTCACGCTCAACCCCGGCGATGGCGACCGCTCGCAGGTCGCCATCGAGGCGGTCTGGGGCTTCGGCGAGGGCATCGTGGCCGGCGAGGTGACGCCCGACAGCTTCCTGGTCGACAAGGTCCTCGGCGAGATCGTGAAGCGGACGATCTCTGACAAGCAGCACGAGTACCGGCTCACCCGGCGCGACACGGTCGAGCGGGCTCCGGTGGACCCTGCGCGGCGCACCGCGCCGAGCCTCACCGATGACGAGGTGCGCGCGGTAGCCCGCCTGGCCCGCAGCGCCGAAAAGCACTACGGCTGCCCCCAGGACGTGGAGTGGGCCATCGACCACGACCTCCCCGCGGGAGCGAACGTCACCCTGCTCCAGGCCCGTCCCGAGACGGTCTGGAGCAGGCGGCCGCGCGCACCCGTGGCCACGGCGGGCGGCGACGTCACGACCAGCATCGTCGCCACCCTCCTGTCGCCGCTGCACGCACGACCCACCTCCCAGGCGGCCGGGCCCAACAGCCCGTGACACCCGCTCCACGGAAAGGACACTGGCATGGCGGACCGGTTCCCCAGCCCCTTCGAGATCGAGACCCCTCCGGGCGCTGAGGGATGGCAGGGGCTCTACACCTACTCCCTGCCCTTCAGCGAGGACCGCCGCGAGTACGAGGACTCGATGTTCTGGTTCCAGGACGGGGTCCACTGGCCGGAGGTCATGAGCCCCTGGGACGCCACCTTCTACGAGTTCGCGATTGCCTCCCTGTCGCAGTACAACACCCGCCACTACCTCATCCCGCCGGCGCTCGGCGTGGACTACCGGGTGCTCAACGGCTACGCCTTCCTCTCCCCCGTGGGCGTCGCCGATCCTGGCGAGATCGAGGCGCGGGTCCCCCACTTCCTGGAACGGGCCGGCTTCTACTTCCAGAACTGGGGCACGCTCTACGACCAGTGGATGACGAAGATCCGCGCGCTCATCGACGAGATGGAGGCGCTGCGCTTCGAGCCGCTGCCGGACAAAGAGGACCTCACTGTGGTCACCGAGGGCCGCGGCACCGGCTCCGGATTCGAGCTGCTGCAGCGCTACCACCGACTGGTCGACCTGGCACTGCAGCTCTGGCAGTACCACTTCGAGTTCCTCAACCTCGGCTACGCCGCCTACCTCGACTTCTTCGGCTTCTGCAAGCAGGCCTTCCCCAACATCCCGGACCTGGCGATCGCCAAGATGGTCGCCGGAGTCGAGGTGGACCTGTTCCAGCCCGACGAGGAGCTGAAGAAGCTCGCCCGCCTGGCCGTCGACACAGGCGTCGACAGCGCCTTCGAGCAGACCTCGGCGTCGGCGGTCATCGAGACGCTGCGGGCCGGCGAGGCAGGCCAGGCGTGGCTCGCCCAGTGGGAGGAGGCGGCCCAGCCCTGGTTCAACTTCTCGGCGGGCAGCGGCTTCTACCACACCGACGAGGTCTGGCTGGAGCACCTCGAGATCCCATTCGGGTTCATCCGCGATTACAGTGCCAAGCTCCGCGCCGACGTCGACATCCGCCGGCCGATCGAGGCGATCCGGACCGAACGGGACCGCATCGTCACTGAGTACTCTGAGCTGCTCGCCACCGACGAGGACCGCGCCGCGTTCGAGCAGAAGCTCGGGCTGGCCCGCGTGGTCTTCCCCTACGTCGAGAACCACAACTTCTACGTCGAGCACTGGAGCCATTCGGTGCTGTGGCGCAAGATGCGCCAGATCGGCAGCACCTTCGTCAAGGAGGGCTTCTTCGCCGACCCCGACGACGTGTTCCTCTTCAAGCGCGACGAGGTGCCCGAGGCGCTGTGGGACATGTACAGCGCGTGGGCGGTCGGCGTGCAGCCACGCGGGCCGAGGTACTGGCCGCGGGAGCTCGAGCGCCGCAAGCGCATCCTGGCCGCGCTCAAGGCGTGGTCGCCGCCGCCGGCGCTGGGCCGGCCACCTGAGGTCGTCACCGAGCCGTTCACGATCATGCTGTGGGGCATCACCGGCGACAGCGTCAGGCAGTGGCTGGGCTCCTCAGAGGGCGGTGACGGCGGCCTGAAGGGCTTCGCGGCCTCACCGGGGGTCGCGGAAGGGCCGGCTCGGGTCATCTTCTCCGCCGACCAGATCGGCGAGGTGCAGGACGGCGAGATCCTCGTCGCCCCGCTGACCGCGCCGAGCTGGGCGCCGATCTTCGGCAAGATCAAGGCGACCGTCACCGACGTCGGCGGCATGATGGCCCACGCCGCGATCGTCTGCCGCGAGTATGGGCTGCCCGCGGTGACCGGCACGGCCTTCGGCACCAAGACCATCAAGAACGGCCAGCGCATCCGTGTCGACGGCAGCAACGGCACGGTCACCGTCCTGGACTGAGGAGGCGCGAGCATGCTCACCGCCCAGCAGAACGCCGAGCTGACCCGGGTTGGTCCCGGGACGCCAATGGGTGAGCTCCTGCGCCGCTACTGGTACCCGGTGGCCTTCACCCGCCAACTCCACGAGTTCCCGGTCAGGCGGGTCCGGCTGCTCGGCGAGGACTGGGCGGTCTACCGCACCACCGACGGCTCCTACGGGATCGTCGAGGAACACTGCCCGCACCGGCGGGCATCCCTGGCCTACGGCGTGGTCGAGCAGACTGGCATCCGCTGCGGCTACCACGGTTGGCTGTTCGGCCTCGACGGGTCCTGCCTGGACCAGCCCGCCGAGATGGACAAGACCACCTTCAAGGACCGGGTGAAGGCAAACGCCGGCGTGGCCCAGGAGCTCGGCGGCATGGTCTGGGTCTACGTGGGCCCGCGGCCGGCACCGCTGCTGCCACGCTACGACGTGTACGTGATGGACGGCCAGCGCGACATCGGCCACGCGATGCTGCCGTGCAACTGGCTGCAGATCATGGAGAACGCCGTCGACCCGCACCACGTCGAGTGGCTGCACGGCCGCTACTTCGAGTTCCTCGGCAACCGGCTCGGCTTCGAGGCGCCAGCTTCCTTCCAGCGCAAGCATCTCAAGGTCGCCTTCGACGAGTTCGAGCACGGCATCATCAAGCGGCGCCTGCTCGAGGGGCACACCGAGGAGGACGACGACTGGGCGATCGGGCACCCGCTGGTCTTCCCGTCCGGCATGCGCGTGGGTGGCGGCGGGATCGACCAGATGCAGATCCGCGTCCCGGTCGACGACACCACCACCTGGTTCGTGCTCTATACGGTGCACAACCCTGAGGGCGGACGGTGGGAACCCCAGGCCATGATCCCCGACTATGAGCTGCCCTGGCGCGACGAGCGGGGCAACCACATCGTCGACTACGTGGAGGGTCAGGACATCATGGCCTGGGTGACACAGGGCCCCATCACCGACCGGACCGTCGAGCACCTCGGCAAGTCCGACGTCGGGATCGCGATGCTGCGCAAGCAGTTCAAACAGCAGCTCGCGGCCGTGGCCGAAGGCCGTGACCCCATCGCGGTGATCCGCGACCCCGCGGACAACGCGCGGATCGACCTGCCATGCGAGAAGAACAAGTTCGGCGCCGGCGCCGATTTCGCGCTCCAGTGGATCAACCGGGGCTTTTCTCGTTACTCGCCGCAGCTGCAAGAGCTTCTGCGGCTGCACGTGGAAGCGGCGGAATCCCGGGCGAAGACGGCAACCGGTGCCTGAGGAGCGGGACCGGAGTCGCCGGGTCGGTACGGCGGATGGGCCACCGGAGGAGGCCATGCCGGAGGACCCGCACCCGCTGCCAGCGCCCAGCGCGTGGTTCAGCCGCGACGCCGAGCGGCACCTGCTCGACGCGCCGCGGCACTGCCCACACTGCGGCGCGTCGGTCTCGGGCTCGGCCGGGCTGGTCGTGGAGTACTGGGTCGCCGAGGACCGCGTCTTCTATTGCTGGTGCAGGGCATGCGACTGGACTGGGACCGTCGTCCACGTCCAGCGTCACGTGGGCCACGAGGCGGCTGAGTAGGTGATCGTCTCGGTGGGGCGGGCGTGGTCCAGGTACGGGCGCTGATACTGGACTTCGGCGGGCCGCTGCTGCGCACGCCGTTCGAGCTGGTCCGCGCGACCGAGCGCCGCCTCGGGCTGCCGCGGCTGACCTTCGACTGGCGCGGCCCGTTCGACCCCGATGGCGACCCGCTGTGGCGACGGCTCCGGGCCGGCATGATCAGCGAGCCCGAGTACTGGGCCGTCCGGGCCGCGGAGTTCGCCACGGTCACAGGAAGATCGGGGGTGCGGGCGATGATGCGAGAGCTGTTCTGTGGCCGCGAGGATCAGGTCGTCCGCTCCGAGGCGTTCGCAGCCGTGCGTGCGGCCCGGATGCTGGGTTGCCGCGTCGGTGTCCTGACCAACGACCTGACCCTGTTCCACGATGACGAGTGGGTCGCCGGCATCCACGTCCTGACGGAGCTGGACGCGGTGATCGACGCCGCTCGACTGGGGGTTCGCAAACCCGACCCGACGGCCTACCGCGCGGCGCTCGACGTGTTGGGGGTGACCGCGCCGGAGGCGGTCTTCGTCGACGATCTACCGGTCAACGTCGACGGCGCGCGAGCCGTCGGCATCCCGGCGGTCCTGTTCGACGTGGTCCGCCCGGCTGCGTCGTATGCACAGGCCCTCGCGCTCCTGAACACCCAAGCCTGACCAGCGGGATCGAGCCTCCCCGCCTTGAGGAGAGCGGCTTCTGGCCGCCTGGACCCTGGCGGCTATGGTGTGGCGATGCGTGCAACGATCTGCTGCTGATGGAAGAAGGGATTCTCACCTCCGTAATCGAAGGTCGAGACCGAGGTCGTGTAGGTCGAGCCGGCAGCCGAGTCGACGCCGAAGTAGTCGCCGATGAACGTGCCAGAGCTGCAGATGCAGCTCTGGTGCAGCGCCGACAGCTGCGGGTCCCACGTGTGCGCGGACACGCGGACGTTGTCGCCGATCGGCATCAGGTTCGGCCGGTAGAACTGGATCGCCGTGTTGACACAGTAATTCGAGCGTCCCCACGGGGTCCCCGGCGAGGCGGCGGTGCCCGGGTCATGGGCGACGCCCGAGCCGGCGGCGTCCGGATCGCCCTGCGACGGACATGGCAGGCGACGGTCGTAGAAGACGACCGTGACCGTCCCGCCCGGGGCGACCTCGACCCGCGGCTGGAGCGCCTCGGTGGGCCCCTGGTTGTCGTTGACCCGGATCGGCGCGGTCCAGCGCTGGCCGCCGTCGAACGAGGCGGTCAGGTACACGTTCGACAGGCCGCTCGAGCCATCCTCATAGGTCACGTACAGCGGGTACGGACCGCCGTTGGAGACTCGCTCCGTCCCGACCGCGAACGAGTTGACGATCCCCTCGCGGAAGGTCGTGTTCTGATAGGTCGGCGTCTGCACGTTCGGGGCGACCAGCAGCGGCCCCTGCCACGTCACGCCGCCGTCGCGCGACCAGTCCAGATAGATGTCGTTGTTCAGGAAATCCTTGGAGACCGGGTTGTTGGTGACCGTGGTGTAGACGGTGCCGTCCGGCGCCACATGTGGGAGCAGGTAGGTGTCCCACCGCTTGCCGTTCACGGTCGGCAGCTCCACTGGGGCCGACCAGTCGGTGTGGGTGCCGTCCGAGTGGGCGTCGGCGTAGGAGACGAAGACGACTGACGGGTTGAGGACGAAGATCGTCCACATCGCATAGACCCGGCCATAGTGGGGGCTCGAGGGGTTGGTGTCGATCGTGATCCACTGCTTGTCGGGCACGTTGGTGTCCGCATTCGGCACGGTGACGACGTAGTCGGGGTGCCCGTCGTGGGTGGTGATCCATTGGGTCGCCGTCGTCGCCCCACCCGGACGGACCGAAACCGAGACCGCCTCGGGCGGCACGGTCGGGTTGATCTGCTTGGAGCCGTTGTCGTACCTGTGGAAGCCGAACTTGTCGTAGTAGAACTGGTAGGGCAGCACCAGCGAGTAGAAGTTGCCCCACGGGTCGAACGCCCCCACCGGATCGGTGTTGTCGGTCCAACCCTCGTACCCGGGCACATGACCCTGCACCGGCCAGGTCGCGCCACCGTCAAACGACTCGAAAAAGCCGAGCAAGTGGTTGTAGCCCTCCGCGCTGACCGCCCACTTGCTCTGGCCGATCAGGTGCAGCGGGTTGGTTGGGTCGACGCGGATGTCAGACTCGGAGTGGTCCTTTACCCGCATGGCCGGGTTGTCCACGTCCTGCGTCGGATACGGGCCCAGGTCCTCGCCGGTGGTCGCCGCCCCGTCGCACACTGACATGCCGCCATCAAGGTAGCCGTCGGCCGGCGTCAGGGCAGCGAAGTACGTCACCTCCGGCGCGTAACAGCTCGTCCGCTGTGTCGTGGCGGAGACGTTGGTGACCCCCTTGGCCGAGTAGCTCCCCGCGAACGCCGCGTCCGACTGGGCGCCCTGTGGCAGGCTGCCGGCAGCCGAGCGCGCGGCCGCGCCAGAGACGCCGAGGACGAGCACGACCGCGGCGAGTAGCGCGGCGAGCGACGCCGTCGATTTCCTCACTGCCCTCCCCCTCCCCATTCCCCACCGCTGACCTTCGCTCGTGCTGTGTCACAGCGATGGGCTCTATGATGGGCTCTATACGGAGAGCGTCGACGAGGATCTGGACGTTTCATTTATGCGAGCGCACCGTGTCCCTGAGTTCCTGGCGCTCACGTGATTCACCGTCGACACGGGAGAGGCGACCATGGGCATGCGGACACGGTTCCGGCCGGCACTGCCAGTGATGGCGCTGCTGGTTTCGGCGCTGGTCGCGTTTCCGGCTCCCGCGCTGGCGGGAGGCCATCGCGTCATCCGCGTCACCACCACGATCCAGGCGGCTGTGGACGCAGCCATGCCCGGTGACACCGTCGTGGTCCCACCAGGCACCTACCGCGAGAGCGTGCTCATCGACAAGAGCGACCTCACCGTGCGCGGCAGCCGCGGCGCGATCATCGACGCGCAAGGCTTCACCAATGGCATCAGGGTCGGCAGCGGCGAGGAGACGCCGGGCCCAGCGGCTTCGAGGTGGAGAACTCCAGCGACGTGGTGGTCCGCGCCGACCATGCGAGCGGCATCACCGCACAGTTCCCCTGCACCTGACGAGGTTCAGCTCATTCGGATTCGAAGACCCAACGGGTGGGCGAACCGGTGAAGTCCCCCTCGGCCAGACCGAGCGCCCAGCGCGGCCGCACTCGGATCGTCGCGTTGACGGCCGGGTCCAGCAGCTCGATGGAGTAGTCCGTGGAGTACTTGGCGTTCTCGAGCGCGAGCATCCGGGCGAGCGCCTCGGGGTCGGCGACCACCTCGGCGGTCCCCTCGACGACTACCGGCTCCACGGCGTTCTCGGTGGTGACCACGCAGCGCGGATCGGCGGCGAGGTTGCGCGCCTTACGTGACCGCCGGCTGCTGGAGAACCAGAATGCCCCGTCGTCCCAGAGCCCCCAGACCGGCATGGCGTGCGACCGCCCGTCCGGCCAGCGGCTTGCGACCCAGTAGTTGCGCGAAGCGGTGAGCCGCTCCTCCGCCCACGCCCACGGCAGCAGCCCGCTGCCCTGGGCGGGGCCGACGATGCCGTAGCCTGGCATGTACGGCCGGCTTGCTCGTGGCGTATCCATGTTCGACCTCCCGATTCCCGGAGCAACGGCCATCTTGCCGTTTGGCTGCGCCAGACGTGCGTCACAATCGTTCGAACGAATCGCCACGGGGGGCTCCATGGCCATCTTGCGGGCCGCGCTCGTCACGCCGCTGACCGGACCGCTGGCGCGTTTCGGACGCGCCGGCGCGACGGCTCTGGACGTGTGGGCGCGGCAGGCGGCACGGCTACCGGCCGGTTGGCGGGGCGTGACGCTCGAGGTCCACGACGCCCATCCCGACCCGGCTCGGGCGATGCACGCCTCGACGGCATCCCATCCCGACATCATCTTCGGACCGTACGGCAGCAGCCCGGCAGTGGCTGCCGCCGCCGCGACGGAGCGGCTGGTGTGGAACCACGGCGGCGCAACCTCCGAGCTCGCCCGCCCGCGCTTCCCGCGGGTGGTGAACGTCCCCTCCGCGGCGTCGGCCTACTTCCGTGGGACATTGCGGGCCGTGCGCGCGGCTGACCCCGACGCGCGAACGGTCGCGCTCCTGCACGGCGAGACCGGGTTTGCCCGCGACGTCGCCAGCGGTGCGCTGGCGGCGGCCACCGCGCTGGCATTCGAGGTGCGTCCCGTCGGATTCCCCCCCGGACAGGCGACCGACACCGCCGCCCGGCTTCCTGACGCGGAAGTCCTGCTGGTCGTGGGAGGCTTCGACGACGAGATCGCCGCTGCAAGGGCGCTGCTGGGACGCGGGTGGCGGGCGGCGGCGTTCGTGGCCGCGGGGGTGGAAGAGGTGCTCGCCCCGCTCGGAGCCGAGCGCGATGGGCTGCTGGGCCCCGCGCAGTGGGTGGCCGCAGCCGCCCCAGCGCCTGACGAGGGACCCGATGCCGCATGGTTGGTCAACGCGTTCCGGCGCGCAACGGGCGAGGAGCCCGCGTACCCGGCGGTGCAGGCGTTCGCCGCCGGTGTGCTGAGCGCGCGGTGCCTGCGGGACGCGGGGACCACCGACGACGCCGCGCAACTCGCGGCGGCCGCGCGGCTGTCGTGCCGGACGCTGTACGGCGACTTCCGGCTCGACCCCGTGACCGGCCTGCAGGTCGGCCACGAGGTGCTCACGGTGCAGTGGCACGAGGGGAGCCGCCGCGTGGTCTGGCCTCCGGAGCTGGCGGAGCGGCCGCTCTTGTACCCGCTGTCCCAGCCGCTCAGTCGATCGATGCGCGGCCCTGCATGAAGACCCCGTTGTGGATCAGGAACGAGCGGAGCATGTTGCCGGCCGCGACCGCGGCATGGCCGGTCTCCCCCCGTTTCGCGATGAACGACTCGATGGCCTCCTGCATGGCCCGACGGCCCTTGATGCTGATCTTCCTGTCACCGTCCTTGGTGACGCGGAAACAGCTCGCCACCAGTTCCTCGGGCGCCTGCCCCGTTTCTTCGCAGAAGCCACCCAGCAGCTCGAGGCAGCGCCGGCGTCCCGCCTCGGTCTCGTACCCGGTGCGGGCCAGCCAGCGCCGCACCGCAGCCGAGCGGGCGAGCTCGGCGCCGGAGCCGTCGCTCATTCCGGCAGCCCGAACATCCGCGAGAGCATACGCACCTCCTGCTGGCGCCAGGGCAGGGGTCCGGGCCGCTGGATCATTCCCTCGCGCTTGAGGTACTCGGTCACCTCTGGGTCCTCCTGCCACGGGTTGTCGCAGCTTCCATCGAAGAAGTGCTCGGACAGGGGCCGGCGGGGCCGCTGGCCTCCCGCCTCGGGATCCTCGGCGGGGTAACCGACCAGCATCAGCCAGGTCGGCTGCCAGGTATCGGGAACCTTGCAGTAGTCCTTGACGACGTCCGGGGCGGT